>Ga0247735_1000009_pt1 | contig 325622 bp, 328 predicted proteins | sample UWRJL178409R2_FD_180934 | JGI IMG/M metagenome (GOLD analysis project Ga0247735, IMG submission 180934) | Plant litter microbial communities from Arlington Agricultural Research Station in Wisconsin, United States - UWRJ-L178-409R-2 | ecosystem: Environmental > Terrestrial > Plant litter >... | reverse complement strand
CAGGAGATCCCGTTCGATGTTGGAGCCGGGCTTGCCCGCGAATCAGGCGCCTCGGTTTGTCGGCAATACGGCGTTATCGTTCATCGCGGGCAAGCACCGCTCCCACAGGAGATCTCGTTCGATGTGGGAGCGGTGCTTGCCCGCGAATCAGGCGCCTCGGTTTGTCGGCAATACGGCGTTATCGTTCATCGCGGGCAAGCCTCGCTCCAACGGGAGATCCCGTTCGATGTGGGAGCGGTGCTTGCCCGCGAATCAGTCGACGCGGTGCTTCAGACACACCACGTTTTCAACACCGGCCGATATTCACGCCCTGCCTTCGCTGAGCAAACTGCTGCGATAGGCCTTGCAACCGATCATGAGCAGCGCCACAGCGAGCAGGCTTGCCCCGGCATTTAGCAGCGATATGGATGATCCGACTTGCAGCGGGTCCTGAAACAGCCGATCAGTCAGCAATGCCACGGCAGTGGTCCCCAGGCCGAGACCGATCAGGTTCGACACCAGCAGAAACAGGGCGCTGACCTGAGCCCGCATCTGGTTCGGCGGCAGGATCTGCATCACCGCAGTGGAGGCGGGCATCGGGAACGAAGCAAAGAACATGGCCACGGCCAGGATGGCCAGGGACAGATTCAACGAGTGCACCTGAGTGAACATCACCGCTGGCAGCAACATACAGAGTGCGCCAATTACCCCTGCGCGCATCGGCGCGTCGGTATAGCCTTTGCGGGTCAGCCAGTCGATCAGCGCGCCTCCGAACAGGACGCCGCTGGTGTTGGCCAGCAGAATCAGAATGCCCAGCACATAACCCGTGTGGGCCGGGTCCAGGCCGTACTGACGCATGTAAAAGGCCGGTGCCCACCCGAGCAGGCAGAAGAGGGTCATGGCATAGAAAGAAAAGCCGACGTAATGACAGATAAAGGTTTTGCGATGCTGATTCAGAAACCTGAAGGTGTCGCGCAGGCTCGCCGTCTGAATCTTGCCATCCGCGCCCATTTTCAGTGCCTTTCGCGCCGGGTCCCGCACCGTTAGCGCAATGGCCAGTGCCACCAGCACGCCTGGCAGGCCCACCAGGAAAAAAGTCACTTGCCAGGGTCGGGTCTCGCCGAGCAGCGGCAAGTCGATCATCTCCATGTTCTTGACCATATCAATCACATAACCGCCGAGCAGGAAGGCAATTCCGCCGCCGATGAACGAGCCGAGGGAGTAGACCGCCACCGCGCGCCCCAACTTATGACGTTCGAACATATCGCTCATCATCGAATAGGCCGCGGGTGAAAGGGCAGCCTCGCCGATGCCCACGCCGATCCGCGCCAGGAACATATGTAGAAAGTTACCCGCCATGCCGCAGGCTGCGGTGGCCAGGCTCCAGAATGTGATACCGATAACGATGATCCGCGGGCGGGAAAAGCGATCGGCAAGCACTGCGATCGGCATGCCCATGAAGGCATAGAACAGTGAAAAGGCCAGACCGTGGAGCAGGCTGAACTGGGTGTCGCTCAACTGCATGTCGTGCTTGATGGGCTCGATCATCAACGTCAGGATCTGCCGGTCAATGAACGAGAATATGTAAGCCAACATGCAGATGCCCACGACGTACCACTCGTAGAGGTAGCTTTTTTGCGTCTGCCGGACAGTGTTCTGAAGGGTCATGTCGAGATACCAGAAAAGGGGTGGGAGTCTGCCGCTGCTTAAGCCGCCATCCTTTTTAGGCGCTTGCTATCGGGTCCTCCATTCGCAGCGCGCAACCTTTGTTCCGGTTGTGCACAAAGCAGGTGACTGGTGTGAAAATTGCTTTCCTTTTCCCGTAATTTTTAACGGTATCAAGGTGGGATTGCCATGCTCACGGATGTCTCTGCGCTGCATCGCCATTGTTTGATTGATTCGTCAGGCTATGGCGACATCAAGGACCGGGTCAGCCAATACCTGTGGCCGCACAATATGAAAATGTGTAACGGCGGCGCGTTGCACTCGCAGTTGTACGGTGTGTTTTTTGGTAATGCTGCGCTACTCGATCTGCACTACGGCGCGTCGGTCAACATCGATGCGGGGGACATCAGTGACTACTATCTGGTGCGCGTGACCTTGCAAGGTGCGGGCCTGGTGACACTGGGCAAGCAGACGGCGAAGCTGCACAAGGGCGCGGTGACTGTCTCGTCACCGTCACAACGCAGCGTGATCCAGACCGACAGCGACTGCCGGAACCTCATTCTGCGGGTGGAGCGCAGGGCGCTTGAGACGCAGCTGCAAAATCTCCTGGGTCGCACGCTGAAGCACCCGCTGCTGTTTGATATCCAGGTGCCTGTCGACCATCCGGGTCTGGGCGTCGTGAGCGCGACGTTGACTTATATCTGTCAGTTGCATCAGCAGGCATTGAATGCGGCGTTGGGCCCCGGGTTGTCGGATTACGTGATATCGGTACTGCTCACCCATTTGCCGCATAACTACTCCGATGCCTTGCTGGAAGATTGCCGTCTGTTATTGCCACGCCATATCAAACGAGCTCGGGATTACATTGAAGAGCATCTGGCGGAGCCCATCGCCCTGGCGACGGTGGCGCAGGTGTGTGAGGTCTCGATCCGCACGCTGCAGAATGGCTTTACCCGCTTTCTGTCCCAGACACCGTCCGATTACGTTCGCTCGCGCCGCCTGGCCCGCGTCCATGAGGCGCTGCAAAGTGCGGGGCGCGATGTCAGCGTGACCGATATTCTGCTCAACCACGGCGTGAGCAGTTTTGGGCACTTCGCCATGCAGTATCGCAAGCAGTTTGGTTGCCTGCCGTCGGCCACCTTGCGTCAGCGCAGTTGAATTCGTTGCGCATGGCGGATGCCGGTTGCGTGTTTCGGCCATCCCGGTGTGGCGGCTCTCGCTAGCATGAAGGCTCTTTCACAGGAGCACACTCATGGATATCAGCGTTATTGGTGGTGGGCACGGTTGCTATGCAGCCGCGATCGAATTCGCAGAAAAAGGCCACTCGGTGGTGCTCTGGCGGCGCGATAGCGAAGCCTTGCTACAGGTGCAGGAACTGGCGGAGCTGACCGTAGAGGACTATCGCGGTCGACGCCGGGTTGGCGTCGGTCAGACCGGGGATAACCTGCAACTCACGGATGACTTGGCCACCGCGGTTGCTCATGCGCAATTACTGGTGGTGCCTTTGCCCTCAACTTCTCACGAGGGCCTGGCGCCACAGTTGGGACCGCTGCTGCGCGATGGGCAGGTGGTGTTCCTGCCACCGGGGACCTTTGGCGGTTACCTGTTTGCCCAAGCCATGCATACCGCCGGCAATCACAGCGAAGTCGCTTTTGCTGAAACCGGCACCTTGCCGTACCTGGCACGCAAGCATGGAGCCAACCACGTCGTGATCAGCGGCTACGCGACGCGTCTGCCCACCGGAGTGTTTCCGGCCCGTCTCAGCGAACCGGCGTTTGCGGTATTGCGTGAAGCCTATCCCGCTGTCGAGCCAATCGAAGATCTGCTCAGTGGCGCGCTGATGAACGCTGGCCCCATCATTCATCCGCCATTGATCATGATGAACGCAGGTCCCCTGGAGCATTTTGATCGCTGGGACATTCACAACGAAGGCACGGTGCCGTCGATCCGTCGGGTCACAGATGCCCTGGATGCTGAGCGGATCGCCATACGCGAAGCATTGGGTTACCGGGCCCCGCATTTCCCGCTGGCCGATCATTACGCGACCTCTGGCGACGAGTGGATGTACGGCCGCGGGGCTCACGGCAAGCTCACCGACAGCGGAGACTGGCGTGAAGATATTGACCTGCTGAGCCATCGCTACATGCTGGAAGATACCCGTCTGGGGCTGTCATTCCTGGTTTCGGTTGGCCGTTGGGCGGGGGTGCCGACACCCGTGGCCCAAGGTTTACTGAGCCTTGCCAGTGCGGTCACCAGCAAGGATCTGTATGGCAACGGCCGTACCCTTGAGCAGTTCGGTCTGGACACATTGAGCCGTGAACAGATGACTCAGCTGCTCGAACAGGGATTACCAGCATGAACCACGGTCGGGTTTGCATCGTTGGCGCAGGCCGAATGGGCGAGGGAATGGCGACGGCGTTTATCTTTGCCGGAATCGACGTGACGTTGGTTGATTTCAAAATTCGGGAGCAGGACGCGGCGCAGGTCTACTTTGATCAGGCGCGGGCCAATGTGCAGGCGGAACTGCAGATACTGGTCAGTCTGGGCAACATCGGGCCAGAACAGGTGGAGCAGGCCCTGACACACCTGAGGATTTGCGGCCGTGACGCTGCGCTTGCAGACTTGGGCCGCAGCGACTGGGTGTTCGAGGCGGTGCCGGAAGTCATGGAGGCGAAGTCGCAGTGCTTCAGTTGGTTGAGCGAGCATTGTTCCAGGCAAACGGTTATTGCATCGACCACCTCGACCTTTCTGGTCACGGAGTTGGCGCAATTAGTCGAATGCCCGCAGCGCTTCGTTAACGCTCACTGGCTGAACCCGGCGTTATTGATGCCGTTGGTGGAGGTCAGCTGCAGCGCCGAGACTGATGCCGGCGTAGTGGCGCGGCTCATGCAATTGTTGCGCGACATCGGCAAAGTGCCGGTCAAATGCGGGCCAACTGCGGGCTACATCGTGCCGCGCATTCAGGCCTTGGCAATGAACGAAGCCGCGCGGATGGTCGAGGAGGGCGTTGCCAGCGCCGAGGACATCGACACGGCGATTCGGGTGGGTTTCGGCTTGCGCTTTTCCGTGCTTGGCCTGCTGGAATTCATCGACTGGGGCGGAGGCGATATTCTTCTCTACGCATCCCGTTACCTGGCCGGAGCCATTGATCCGCGCTTCTCGGCGCCTCAGGTCATCAGCGACAACATGGCTCAAAGTCGTAGCGGGTTACGCGACCGCCAGGGTTTCTACGACTATGCCGCCGTGGATATTCCGGCCTACCGCCTGAAACGTTTGAGGGAATTAAGCAGCCGGCTGGAGTTGATGGGCTTGATGCCCGGCTTCGCCTGCGCTCGATAGGTGTGGCAGATCCGGCGCTTTTCGCAGCCTTAGGCAGCTCTCATCAGGCAAACAAACATCTTCTGATTCAGATGATGTTTGCGAGAGCAAGCTTGCTCGCGAAGACGCCGGAATGCTCAGGCATCAGTCCAAACCTTCTGTTGCCTTCGTGAGCAAGCTCGCTCCCATAAATATACTGGTGACTGCGCCACAGTGCGGCGTCCGGACGACGGGCAAACTGCAAGCTGTGTTCGCGGCCTTCGCCAGCTTCAATCCTCAGGCAGGTTGTTGAAGATGGTCTCCAGAGTGCCGTTCAGCTTGGTGATCTGGGCTTCGGTCAGGCCTTTGAAGCTCATGTTGAATATGCCACGGGTCGCAGCCTGGGCTTGCTCCACGGTCTGCCGGCCCGTTTCGGTCAGCGATACCTGAGTCACCCGGCCGTCATTGCTGCAGGTATTGGTGTCCACCAGGCCATCGGCTTTCATGCGATAGACGATCTTGGTCACCGTGGAGAGCTTGGCGATGGCATGCACGGATATTTCCGAAATGCTCAGCTCGCCCTGTTCCTTCAGTGTCAGCAGGATTCGCCAGCGTGGAATGTCCAGGTCAATCTTCTTGAGGATTTTTTCCATGGCCATGCTGTAACGGCCATTGAGCCGTGCCAGCCAGTAGAAGGGGAAGTCTTCTTTTTTGAAATGTTCGCTGGCAGGGTCGTAACGGTGCTGGCGCTTTTTTGGAGTATTCATTAAGTGCGTCGCGTCTTGGAATTCTTGAGTGAGGGCACAGCCGTGGCCGCGTTTGCCCGGAACCCGTGATGGAAGGCGAGGGATTCCAGCTGCATGAGTGGCGCTGATTGTTGCATATTCACGTGATCCGATCACCTTTATGAGGTTATCGGACCAGGCTGTGCCGGTATTGATTCAAGTCAGCCGTTCAGAAAACGCCCGGCAAGTTCAAGCTGTGAGCTTGCCAGTTGATTGAGCTCCCTGCCGATTTGACCACTGCGTTTGGCCTGCAGGGTATTGTCCTGAGCGAAAAGGGCGATCTGATTGATTTGCCTGTTGATCTCTTCCGCCACCTGCCCCTGCTGATCAATGGCTGTGGCCATTTGGAGGCTCGTTGAGCTGACCTGGCCGATTTCCTGGCAGATGTGTTGCAAAGAAGACTGCACTTTTTCCACATCATCGCGGCTGCGTTGTGCCGCTTGCTCGCCGCTTTGTGTCGTCGCCAGCGCCTCTGCGCTTGACTGGCGCAGCTCGTCGATACGGCTCTGGATCTGATCGGTTGATTCACGAGTGCGTGAGGCGAGCGAGCGTACCTCGTCGGCAACGACTGCAAATCCGCGTCCGGTTTCGCCCGCGCGCGCGGCCTCGATAGCCGCGTTGAGGGCCAGCAGATTGGTCTGTTCGGCGATGCTGCGAATCTCCTGGGCGATACCGCCGATCGAGTCAATGGATTGCGCAAGTTTGCCCACAGCGGTGCCGATGTTCTGCACTGAAGTCCCCAAGGCGCCCATGGATTCACGGCTCTGCGCGGAAAGCCGGTCGCCAGCGTGCGCCAGTCGATTGACCTCCTGAGACGCTTGCGCTGACTGCTGCAGATTGGTCGACAGCTCCAGAATGGTCGCGCTCATCTGATTGACGGCCGCTGCCGACTGCTCGGCTTCCAGCAACTGACGCTCCAGTTGGTTGGTTTGGGCGTCAACCAGTTGCGCTGATTCATCTGTTCTTCTGCGCAACGTCTCGCCATTGATCTGGATGCGGGCCATGACCGTGCGCATACGCAGTTGTTGCGTATGCAAGCTCATTTCCAGTCGAGCCGTCAGACCGTCGGCTCGTCCGTGTAATGAACTCAGCAACGGATCGCTGTAGATAGACGCATGACCAGCCAAAGCCCGACGTTGCTGGAGACGGGCGGATAATGCCGGCTGGGCGAGCGCCAGCAACCCGCATCCCAGCAGCGCCCCGGCGATCAACCCATTGACTTGCCCGGTGGCAAACAGGCCCAGCAGACCGAGTCCGCTCAGCCAGGCGAACAGGTGCGTTGCTAAATGACGGCCGATGCGCTCACCCATGCTCTGTGGCGCAAGGCCTCTGCTCAAACGACTGTAGAGCACTTCGGCACGGCGCCGCAGGGCCTCGCTGATAGGATGGTAAACCGTGCCAAAGCCGATGATTTTGCCTTCAGCCAGCAATGGCAATATGTAAAGTTCGCTCCAGAAGGTGCTGCCGTCGCGATGCTGTCCCATGACAGGCGCCGTCCAGGCGACGCCCGCATGCAGCGTGGCCCACATGCGCTGCATGACGGCTTCGGGCATTTGCGGGTGATCGATCATGTGGTGCGGTTTGCCCTGCAGCGCCGCCAGGTCGTAACCGCACAGGGTCAAATAAGCCGTGTTGCAGTGATCCAGACAACCTTGTGCATTGAGGCGCGAGATCGGCAATTCAGCCAGCGCCGGTGGCTGCGCTTTATCCATGCGGGTGTGCGTCATTGCCGAGACTCCAGTCAGTTACCAGATAGCGCCGCGTTCGGCGTGCAGTTTGCGCACCATGGCGCTGAAGAATTTGGTCGCAAAACCACTGTCGCGAATCAGCATCGTGGTCAGGTCGGCGCATTTCTGGCTGATATCGACGGGCAGTGGATTGTCCTCGCCACCCAGCGCGCCGGCCTGGCACTGAATTTCTGCGGCGCGCTGCACGGTCCACAGCAGGAAGAACGCTTTGGCAATGCTGCTTTCGCCCACTGCGATGCCATGGTTGCGCAGCACCAGGATGTGTTTGTCGCCCAGACTGTCGATCATCCGGGCCTTCTCGTCATCGAACAGGGTGATGCCTTCGAAGGTGTGATAACCAATGCGGCCATAGAGCTGCGCGCCGTAGAAGTCATTGTGCGCGAAGGCGTCTTTCTTCATGACGATGGCCGAGATCGGCGTGGTATGGGTGTGGATCAGACACTGGATGTCGTGACGGGCGCCGTGGACCGCGCTGTGCAGAGCAAAGCCTGCGGGGTTGGCGTCATAGGGTGAGTCCTCCAGCTTGTTACCGTCGAGGTCGACTTTGAGCAGGTTGGCGGGGGTGACTTCGGTGTAGTTCAGGCCGAACGGATTGACCAGATAGTGGTGAGCGGGCCCGGGCAGCCGCGCGGAAATATGGTTGAAAATGGTTTCGGTCCAGCCAAACAAATCCACCAGGTGATAACAGTGGGCGAGGTCTACGCGCAGCGCCCATTCTTCGTCGCTGATGTGGTCCGGTTTGATCATTTCAGTGCTCATTTCGAGGTCCTTGTCGCTCAGTGTTCAGTGGCTTGCCTGCTGGCCGCGAAAGCGCGCCAGGGCAATGATGTTGCGGGTGGTGGGCATGGGGATCGACATCTGATCGGCCAGCTCAATGACGGCGTCGCCGATGGCGGCCAGTTCCAGCGGGCGACCTTTGTCGTAGTCCTGAAGCATCGACGTACGCACTGCGCCCATACCTGCCCCCAGTTCGAAAAAGGTCTGCGGGTCGATCCTGACCCGTGCGCCGTGCGCCGCTGCCGTCAACAGGGTTTCCTGCAGGACGGCGCTGACCAGATGGCGCAGTTCGGGCAAGCCGTAAATCTGTTCCAGGGTCGCGCCGGTCACCACCGACAGCGGGTTGGAGGTGATGTTGGCGATGATTTTGGTCCATAGCTGATCGCGGATGCGGTCCGTGGCGCGGGCTTCGATGCCGGAGGACTCGATCACCTGGCGCAGACGTTCCAGGCGCGGGCTGAGGCTGTTGTCCGGTTCGCCGACAACCATCAGATGCGGGTTGTTCGATTCCACCACTGCGGTGGCGGTGGTGCTGGCGGTAATAAACACTACGCAGCCGATGATCTGATGCCAGTCCAGCGCGGCGTCGAGCTGGCCGTCCGGATCGACCGCCTGCACCTGGCGATCAGCAAAACGGCCGCCCTCGCCGTGGAAGTACCACCAGGGCACACCGTTGACCACCGGGACAACCATGGTCTCCGGGCAGATCATCGGTTGGATCTGCCGCAGCATGTCGCCCAGGGCCGGGGCCTTGGTGCAGAGGAAAATCACGTCTTGCGGGCCAAGCTCGCCAGCGTTGGCGCTGGCCTGGACCTGCACGTGATGACGCCCATCCAGATCGTTGAGCACGATGCCGTCGCGGCGAATGGTGGCCAGAGTGTCGCCGCGGGCGAGAACTGAAACCTGCTGGCCGCCTTTCACCAGGCGGGCGGCGAGGGTGCAACCGATAGCACCGGCACCGGCGATGCAGACGCGTAAAACAGGATGATTCATGACTGCTCCAGGTCGGGGTGAGTCGGCCCACTATGGCGGGCCGACGTCGTGCACAGGTGGCTCAACCGGCCAGCATTTCCTGATGCTTGCTGGCCAGCCCCAGGTAGGCCTCGATGACCCGCGGGTCGTCCGCCAACTGCTTTGCCGGGCCTTGCATGGCGATCTGTCCGGTTTCCAGTACGTAGGCGTAGTCGGCGACGCGCAGTGCCGCGCGGGCGTTCTGCTCAACCAACAGGATCGAAACCCCGGTCTGGCGCAGGGCAGTAATGATGCGGAAGATCTCTCGGGTGATCAGCGGCGCCAGGCCCAGGCTTGGTTCGTCGAGCATCAGCAGCTTGGGCTTGGCCATTAGCGCCCGACCGACCGCGAGCATCTGGCGTTCGCCCCCGGAAAGGGTGGCGGCCAGCTGGTCACGTCGCTCCCACAGGCGCGGGAACAGCTCGTAAATTTCTGCCTGGGTCTGGGCAAGATTTCGGTCGCCGCGTCGATAACGCTGGAAGGCGCCGAGTTGCAGGTTGTCCGCGACGCTCATGCTGGTGAACAGCTCGCGTTTTTCCGGGACCAGGCCCAGGCCACGGGAGACCATGACTTCAACTTCGGGCACCGCTTCCAGGCTGCCATCGAAATCCACTCTTCCACGAGAACCGAGCACACCCATGATGGCGGAGAGCAGGGTGGTTTTCCCGGCTCCGTTGGGGCCGATGACCGTGACGATCTGGCCTTGGCCGACCCGCAGGCTGGCATTGCTCAAGGCTTCGACCTTGCCGTAGGCCACGCACAGGTCGTTGACTTCCAGTACGGGGTTGGCGGTGGTGTTGGTGATGATTGATTGCGGCTTCAGTTGGCTGTTCATCACTCGGCTCCTCCAAGGTAGGCTTCCAGCACGGCGGGGTCTTTCTGTACGTCTTCCGGCAAGCCCTGGGCGATGCGTTGGCCAAACTCCATGACCACCACGCGATCAACCAGGCCCATGACGAAGTCCATGTCGTGCTCAACCAGCAGGATCGCCATGCCTTCGCTGCGCAAGCGACTGAGCAGAATGCCCAGCGCTTCTTTCTCTTTCAGGCGCAGGCCGGCGGCCGGTTCGTCGAGCAGCAGCAGGCAAGGGTCGGCACACAGCGCTCGGGCGATTTCCAGGATGCGTTGCTGACCCAGCGCCAGGCTGCCGGCTTCTTCATATAAACAGTCACCAAGACCCACGCGGTCCAGCTGCCGTTTGGCTTCATTCAGCAAGCTGGCTTCCTCGTCACGGTCCAGATGCAGTGCGGCCGCCAGCACACCTTTGTTGCCGCGCAGGTGCGCACCGATGGCGACGTTCTCCAGTACGGTCATGGTGGGCAGCAGTTTGACGTGCTGAAAGGTGCGACTCATGCCCATGCGCGCCACTTGCCGTGAGCTCATGCCGTTGATGCTTTTGCCCATGAATAGCACGTCACCGGAGGTGGGCGTATCGACCCCCGAGAGTTGGTTGAACATGGTGCTTTTGCCCGCGCCGTTTGGCCCGATCAGCGCGAGGATTTCCCCGGCATGGATTTCCAGGTTCATGTCGTTGTTGGCCACCAGTCCGCCAAAGCGTTTGGTCACATTGCGCGCTTCCAGAATCAGCTGGCCGTGCTCAGGCAACTCGCGACGCGGCAGTTGCGCCACCTGGTCATTGCCCATTGGCAAGCTGCGCTTGAGCGTGAAACGCTTGCGCACCAGCCCCACCAATATGGGCCACAGACCGCCAGGTGCACGTTGCATCAGCACCACGATCAACACACCAAACACGATGGTTTCGTAGTTGCCGGTGTTACCCAGCAAATGCGGCAGCAAGTCCTGTAGCCATTGCTTGAGCAAGGTCAGGATGCCGGTGCCGAGCAATGCGCCCCAGACACTGCCAACGCCACCGATCAGCGCCATGAACAGATAGTCGATGCCCATGTTGAGACCGAACGGCGTCGGGTTGACGAAGCGTTGCGTGTGGGCATACAGCCAGCCGGAGATGGCAGCAAACACCGCTGAGATGACAAAGATCACCATCTTCGAGCGGAAGGTATTGATGCCCATGGACTCGCCCATCACCTGACCGCCCTTGAGCACGCGAATGGCGCGGCCTTCTCGGGAGTTGAGCAGGTTCTGAGTAATGACGATGGCCAGCAACAGCACGACCCAGATCAGGTAGAAAATTTTCTCGCCCTTATCGAGCTCGACACCCAGTAGTGAGATCGAAGGCAAGCCACTGACACCGGTATGCCCACCCAATGACTCGACCGTACCGAACAGGTAATACAGCGACAGTCCCCAGGCGATGGTGCCCAGTGGCAGGTAATGCCCGGAAAGCTTGAGGGTCATGGCACCCAGAATCATTGCCACGCTGACGGTCAACACCACCCCCACCAGTAACGCCAGCCAGGGTGAGCTCCCGGCCCAGGCCAGCCAGGCCGGGAGTTGTTCGGTGGTGGTCAGGTACGCCGAGGTATAGGCACCCAGGCCGACGAACGCCGCCTGACCAAAACTGGTCATGCCGCCTACGCCAGTGAGCAACACCAGGCCCAGCACCACCAGGGTATAGAGGCCGATGTAGTTGAGCAGTGTCACGTAATAAGGCGGTAACAGCAGCGGTGCGATGCCGAGCACGGCCACCAGCGCCAACAACAGATAACGAGGGTTCATTCGTCTTCCTCCACATGCCGACTGGTGAATGAGCGCCACAGCAGAAAAGGAATGATCAGGGTGAACACGATGATCTCTTTGTAGTTACTGGCCCAAAACATCGAGAACGCTTCGATGAGGCCGACCGCGACCGCGCCCATGGCGGCAAGCGGGTAGCTGACCAGACCGCCGATGATGGCGCCGACGAACCCCTTGAGGCTGATGATGAACCCCGAGTCGAAATACAGGGTCGTGATCGGTGCGATGAGAATCCCCGACAGCGCGCCGATAAACGTCGCTACCAGAAAGGTCGCCTTGCCTGCCAGCGTTGGCGAGATACCCATCAGACGCGCGCCCATGCGATTCACCGCAGTGGCGCGCAACGCTTTGCCGTAAAGGGTGCGCTCGAAGAACAGGAACAGCCCGACGATCAGTCCCAACGAAACCGCCAGTACCCAAAGTGTCTGGCTGTTGAAGGTCACCGGACCCAGTTCCAGGCCGGCTTCGGAAAACGGCCGGGTTCGGGCGCCTTCCGGACCGAACAGCAGCAGGGCGATACCGACCATGCTCACGTGGACCGCAATCGACACGATCAGCAACACCAGCGAGCTGGCCGAAGCAATTGGTTGGAACACCAGCCGGTAAATCTGCGGGCCCAACGGTACAACCAGCGCCAGGGTCAGCAATGCCTGAATAGCCATTGGCAGATCGGCCAGTGGCAGCTTCATGATCAGTACGACCATCAGCAGGGCATAGCCGAGCTTGGCGAGGATACGTTTGGGGAACAGGAAGCCGCGACTGGAACGCGCCGCAGCGTACAGATCCAGGGCGCAATCAATAATGGTCAGCCCCAGCAGCAACCAGACCAGTGCGGTCGGGTGGCCTTCCTGCAAAGTGGCCATGGTCAGCGCGCCATAGGTAACGAACTCGCCCTGGGGGATCAGCAGAATCCGCGTCACGGTAAAGACCAGCAGGATCGACAGCGCCAGCAGCGCATAGATAGCGCCATTGGTGATGCCATCCTGGCCCAGCAGCATAGCTATCTGGAAATTCATAATGATGACTCTTTCAACGAGGTGATGACCTGCCGATGGCTGATGCAGGCCATTCGAATGCGCCGATGGCCCGGCATCAGGTATCGGTCATTTGTCCTTGAGCAGTGTCCAGTTACCGTTCTTGACCTGAATCATGACCCGGCCACGTTCGTCAAAGCCGCTGTGGTCAGCGGCGGTCATGTTGTACACGCCCTGAGTGGCGGCCAGCTCGTGCGTGTTTTCCAATGCATCGCGCAGGGCGCTGCGGAAGGCCGGGGTGCCGGGCGCAGCAATTTTGCTGGCGACAGGAATGGCGCGTTCCAGCAGCAGCCCGGCGTCATAGGTGTTGGCGCCGAAGGTCGCAGGCTTGCTGCCGTTGAGCTTTTCGTACTTGGCGATGTAGTCGCTGGCGATGGTTTTGGATGGGCTGTCCGGCATCTCGTCCAGGACCAGCATCATGCTGGCGGCGAGGATCGTGCCCTCGACTTTCTTGCCGCCCAGTTTCAGGAAGTCCTGCAGGGCTGCACCGTGGGTCTGGTACATCTGGCCGCGATAGCCCTGGTCGAACAGGGTGGTTTGCGGCATCACCGACGAGCTGCCCGGTGCGGCGATAAGTACGGCATCCGGCCGCGCAGAAAGAATCTTCAGGCTTTGCCCGGTTACCGAGGTGTCCTGGCGCTGGAAGCGTTCGCTGCCGACGATCTTGATGTTGTTCTCGGCAGCAAGGCCGGTCACTACCTTGGCCCAGTTTTCGCCATATGGATCGGCCGTACCGATGAAGCCCAGGGTTTTGACGCCTTTTTTGCTCATGTTCTCGAACAACGCTTTGGCGATCAGATCATCGTTCTGCGTGGTCTTGAACACCCATTTCTTCTGCTCGGTCATCGGTAGCACCACCGCAGCGGTGCCTACCGGTGCCAGCAATGGCACGCCCGCTTCAGCGACGAATTGCAGCACACCCATGGCGTTCGGCGAGCCGCTCGGCCCGATGATCGCGTCGACGTTGTCCTCATCAATCAGTTTCTTCAGCGCCTTGACAGTCGCCGTCGGATCGCTTGCGTCATCCAGGGAAATGTAAGTGACCTTCTGATCGCCCGCTTGAGCTGGGAGCAACGGCACGCTGTTCTTCTGCGGTAGGCCTACCAACGCGATAGGGCCTGTGGAGGAGGTGATGACTCCCACTTTTACATCTGCCTGGGCAAAGGATGCGAAGGCGGCACTCAACAGTAACGTGGACACGGTTTTTTTGAAGAGCATGACTTTCTCCGAAGAGTTGCAAGGCGAAGCAAGGGCGCGATTTTTGAAAGGTCGTCTCCATCACCAAGGGGTGCGGTCGCGAGCGCTCTTGTTGAAATCCCTCAGCGCCAGACTCTTGAAGCGAGACTTGGCGGCGCTGCTCGACTTGAGCGAACCCTGGTCGATGGGCAGATCAAGCGATAGCAGGTTGCATGCCAGAAAAAGTAACGCCCCGCTTCGGGACACGCTTGCTGCCCAGTGGGGACGGGCCGCTGATAACCGATTTTTGCCGGGAATTTTTCCGCGCCCTGACACCGGGTTCCTCAGGGGCCCTGACGCTGTGCGAACTGCGTGGGCATGGGGCCTGTAGAACGAAACGCATCGATGTAAAAAAGAGATTTTTAAGTGGAAAAATGCTCGATAAAAAAGCGCAAAAACTGACCCGTAATTGCAGTAAATTTCATGTGATTATTTTATTTTCGAAGGACGGTTTTTATCGTCATATTTCCTGGGATGATCTGCTGTCCAATCGGCCGGTTACAGCGATAAATTCCCGCATAACCTACATATGCATATGATTTACAAAGAATTAATCGATTTTTCATGACTGGCCGGTCGATTTTTTGGCTGTTACCAAAATGCACGTCAACGGTGCGGGAGTGCTTAAAAACGCACCGTAAATACACACTTATTTATTTCACAAAATTCAATTGACAATTCACGTAAATATTACGATTTTAGATTTAAGCGTTTGGCGGGGCTTTGCTGTTGCGGGCCGCTGATCCCAAGCGTGTTTCGATTGAATTGAATAGACAGGTGATGGGCATGACGATTGTCGTCCAGGAATTAGAGTTGGGAACCACAGGCTTGTCGGTGATGGTGAAAGACACCATCGATATCGCAGGCTTCCCGACCCGTGCTTCCAGCCGTGCCTTGGCCGATGCGCCAGTCGCGGAGCACCACGCTGAGGTTGTTGAGCATCTGCTAAGCAGAGGCTGCCGGATCATCGGTAAAACCAGCCTGCATGAACTGGCGTTTGGTACTACCGGGATCAACAACTGGACCGGCACTGCGATCAATCCTCGGTTTCCGTCGCGCATTCCTGGCGGCTCGTCGAGTGGTTCGGCTGCCGCGGTTGCGGCCGGGCTTGCGGACTTTTCCATTGGCACCGACACCGGCGGTTCAGTGCGCATCCCGGCAGCCTGTTGCGGCGTGTTTGGCCTCAAGCCCAGCTTCGGTCGCGTCAGTCGTAAAGGGGTCATGCCCGAGTACAGCAGCCTTGATTGCGTCGGGCCGTTCGCTGACAGCATCGATCTTCTGATCAAAGGCATGGCCGCCATTGACCCAGGCTTCGCCGAACTGCCAGGCACCGACGACGTCACCATTGGCGTGGTGCCGGTGCTGGCTCGGCCGGAGATTCAGGCCGCAGTCGACGCGACATTGCAAGCCGGCGGTTTTGCGCTGAGCGAGCAGCCATTGCCTGGTATGCAGGCCGCCTACGACGCAGGGCTGGATGTGATCAATGCGGAAACCTGGGCTGCATGCGGGCATCTGCTGGCGTCCGGCAAGGTCGGGGAAGACATCGCCTCGCGACTGATGGCTGCGCAGTTCACCAGCCCGCAAACACTGGCGAGCGCAGAAGCAATTCGGCTGGCGTTCACCGCTGAGGTCGATCAAGCCCTGGCCCGTACACCGATCCTGGCGATGCCGACCATGCCGGACTATCCGCTGCTGCTGGCTGACGCGACTGATACCCGCGCCGTGATCGGCATGACCGCTTTCGTTCGTCCCTTCAACCTTTCCGGCCACCCGGCACTGACCATCCCGCTCATGGGCGCGTCAGGGCTGCCGGTGGGCCTGCAACTGATTGCCGCCAAGGGTGCGGACGAACTGCTCTGCGCAGTCGCCCGCCAGCTGGTTCGTCACCTGGAAGATTAATTGTCATGCCTGAATTGGAGAAAACCGTGTCTTCACTAAGCGAACTGGCTTATCGGCCCTCGGCGCCGATGACTGAGAATCCTGACTTCAAAAGCTTGCTGGACGAGATCCGTATACGTGCCCGCAGCGAAGAATTCGACCAACAGAAATTTATCTCTGCGGATGTCATCGAGCGTTTCAAAAGCCTGGGGGTGTACCGCGCCCTGGTCCCGAAACGTTTCGGCGGCGACGAGCGTTCACCCGCCGAGTTTTGCCAGATGGTGGAAGAAATCGCCCGTGCCGATGGCTCCGCTGGTTGGGTGGCAAGCTTCGGCATGAGCCCGGTCTACCTGTCGGCGCTGCCTCTGGAGACCATCAAGAAGGTCTACGCCAAATCCCCTGATGTGGTGTTCGCGGGCGGTATCTTTCCTCCTCAGCCTGCCACTTTCGTCGAGGGCGGCTTGAAGGTTAATGGTCGTTGGAAGTTTTCCAGCGGTTGCATGGGCGCCGAGCTGATCGGCGTCGGCATCAGCCCCAAAAATGGTGAGTCCGTGGGCTTGCCGCGCCTGGCTGTGATGCCTCGTGACAAGGTGCAAATTGAAGAAACCTGGAACGTGGTCGGCCTGATCGGTACCGGCAGCCACGACGTCGTGGTCAAAGACGTGGTGGTGCCCGAGGAGTGGACCTTCGTTCGTGGCGGCGCTTCGAATCTCGACGAACCATTCTTTCGCTATCCCTCGCTGTCCTTCGCCACCCAGGTGCTTTCGGTGGTCGGATTGGGCGTTGCCCGGGCGGCGCTGGACGAGCTCAGCGGCATGGCCAGTGGGCGTATTTCCGTGACCGGCGCCCCAGCTCTGGCTGATCGGCCGCTGGCACAGGTGGAAATGGCCAAGGCCGAAGCAGCGTTGCGTGCGGCCCGCGCCTGGTTCTACGAAGCCATCGATGCCGCGTGGGCCAGCGTGCTTGCTGGCGATCCGGTGTCGGTGGAGCAAACCAACATGCTGCGTCTGTCCTCGACCCACGCGACCCGCGTCGCCGCTGAAGTTGCGCGCAGCGCGCAAATGCTTTCGGGCATGAGCGGTGTATATCGCACCAGCCCACTGTCGCGCTTCGTCAACGACACCCAGGTCATCACTCAGCACGCCTTTATGGGCGATATGACCTACCAGAACGCCGGGGCGATTTTCTTCGGCAACAAGCCGCTACCCGGCTATCTGTAATTCATTTTTTCTACTGATTGGGTAACTCACATGACTGACAAAAAACCATTGCGCGTGCTGTTCTGCATGGGTATCAACCAGAACTTCTTCGACGCCCCGCGTGAAGAACAGCTGGAAGTCTGGGCGGCGTTCAGCGCCATGTGGAACGGCATTCACGACCTGCCCGGTGTGAAGGTATTCGGCAACATGGACGACGATCAGAGCATGGTCGGCCCGTCCACTGGCTACCCGTGGACCACCTACCTGCTGGCTGATGTGCCGGACATCGAAACCGTCAATGCCGCGTGCAACCTGTTCCGCAGCACGCCGGTGGGCGAGGGCACCTACAAGCTCTGGAAGTACGCCAAGGTCGAGGCCCGTACCGGCCGCGAACTGATCATTCAGCGCTGATCGTCTAGAGAGCTCATCGCCATGAACCACGAATCTCGCCTCGAACAGCTTGAACAGCGCCTCGTGCAGCTGGAAAGCGAAAACGCCGTTCGCGCCTGCATGAACCGCTACATGGTGCTGTGTGACGACTTGGGCGTCGATTCGCCGCTGGATGAGCTGGCCGGGTTGTTCAGCGAAGACGCGATCTGGGAAGGCAAAGGTGCCAAGTACCAGAACGCATTCGGTGGCTATCGGGGCCGGGATTCGATCAAGGCGATGTTCGCAACGTACATGGTCGAGCCAGCGCACTTTGCCCTCAACGTGCACTTCCTGACCAGCGAGCTGATCCGCGTTGAAGGCGCTCGTGCCAGCGGCAGTTGGGTGATGTTGCAGACCTCGACCTTCGCCAGCGGTGCCTCGCATTTGAACAGTGCCCGGCTGAGCGTCGAGTTCCAGCAAGAACCTGAAACAGGCGTGTGGCGCATGGCGCACTTTGTCACCGAGAACCTGTTCAGTCGGCCGGTAGACACCTGGAACAGCAACGCACACCTGCCGGTGCCTGATAAGTCAGGCCAGTGACAGCAACCTTTTCTGAGAGCCGGCGAACAATGCCGACGAGGAGACACCGTGACTAATCTGATTAACGCCGTGAACCTGGAGGTCAGCCCCGCCGACCTGATCCAGCACGACCGCGTGCACACCTCGCTGTACACCGACGCCAAGCTATTTGACGTCGAACTGGAAAAGATTTTCTACAGCACTTGGGTCTGGGTCGCGCATGTCAGCGAAATCCCCGAGTCGGGCAGCTACAAAAGCACCTACATCGGCAAGCAGCCGGTGATTGTGGTTCGCGACCGCAAGAAGCAGGTTCACGTGCACCTCAACCGTTGCCGCCATCGCGGTGCTACGGTTTGTGAACACAAGAAAGGCAAGACCAACAGCTTCGTTTGCCCGTACCACGGCTGGAGCTACGCCCTGGACGGTTCGTTGCGCGGCGTGCCCAGCCCGGAAAGCTATGGTGATTGCCTGGACAAGGCCGAGCTGCCGCTGGTCAGCCTGCGGGTTGAAGAATACGCCGGCATGTTGTTCGCCACCTTCAAGGCCGACATCGAGCCGCTGGTGGACTTCCTTGGCCCGGCCAAAAAGTGGATGGACCTGTTCATGAAGCAGGGCGCCGGTTACCCGATCAAGGTGCCGGGCGAGCATCGCTTCCGTTTTCCGGGCAACTGGAAAATCCAGTTGGAAAACACCACTGACGCCTACCACTTCCCGCTGGTGCACAAGTCGTTCCTGTCCTCGGTGGATGAAGAAACCCTCAAGCTGTTCGATTTCGTCGAAGGCCCGGGCTATGTCGAAGACCTGGGCAACGGCCACAGCGTGATGGTCATGATCCCCGATCTGGTGGACCTGGAAGCTGACCTCGACAAGCCAATCCCCGAACGTTTCGAAGGGTTGGCCGCCGAGTTGCGTGATGAGGGCATCGAAGAACAGCAAGTCCGTCGCATTGTCCGCGCCGTCGGTGGTTCGGGTTTCAACCTCAACCTGTTCCCCAATGTCGCTTGCTCCATGGCGTTTTTCCGGGTGCTGCAACCGATCTCGGTGACCGAGACCGAGATCCACCACTCGGTGATCACCATGGACGGCGGCCCGGCCGTAGCCAACCGCTACCGCCTGCGTCTGCACGAACACTTCCAGGGTCCTATGGGCTTTGGTACCCCGGACGATTCCGAAGCCTGGGAGCGCGTGCAGAAAGGCGCCAGTGCTGGCGAAGACCTGTGGATCATGCTCAACCGTGGCCTGCCGGGCGAGAAGCCGACCGAGGACGGCCTGGTCAGCGACGTGAGTGCCGAGACCGGCATGCGCGCGGCCTACCAGCAGTGGAAAAAGATGATGTCGGCGGAGACCAAGTAAATGAACCTGCAATTACTCAATCAAGTCACCGCTTTCATCTGGGCCGAAGGCGACATGCTCGACCATGGCGAGTTCGAGAACTGGATGAACCTGTGGACAGAAAAGGGCACCTACATCATCCCCATCGACCCGAAGGAAGAAGACTTCGAGAACACCCTGAACTACGCCTATGACGACCATCACATGCGCAAACTGCGGGTGCAGCGTCTGACCGGTGGTGAGTCGATCTCCACCAGTCCGCAGCCGCGCACTGTGCGTACTTTGTCGCGTTTTCGGGTGCTGTTCGAAAGTGAAGAGCATGTCACCGTGCGTTGCGCGCAGAACCTGCGTGAGTTTCGCAAGGACTCGCTCAAGCACTACAGCGCCGACATCGTTTACGAACTGGAACGTGCCGGTGAAAGCTTCAAGATCCAGCGCAAGCTGGTTCGTCTGATCAACTCCGACGATGCGCTTGCGGGCCTCGGCTACATCCTCTGAGGGGCTCGACATGACTCATATTGCATTGGTGACAGGCGCAGGGCAGGGGTTGGGCAGCAGCATCGCCGCAGAGCTGTTCAAGGCCGGTTATTCGGTGGTGATCACTGATCGCCTGCTTGAGCAGGCCCAGGCCGCTGCGGCAGCACTGGATCCGACGGGCGAACGCGTCATGGCGCTGAAGCTGGACGTCTCAAGCAAGGCTGATTTTCAGTCCGCACTGGCTGCGGTCATTGAGCATTGGGGCGTCCTGCATGTGGTGGTCAATAACGCCGCCATGACTATGACCACACCGGTAATGCAGATCAGCCCGGAAGAGTTCGATCAGGTGGTCAGCGTCAATCAGCGTGGCACCTTTGTCGGTTGCCAGGTGTTTGGTGCCTATCTGGCAAGCCAGGGTTACGGGCGGATCATCAACATGGCGTCCCTGGCTGGGCAAAACGGCGGTACTGCCACGGGCGCGCATTATGCCGCATCGAAAGGCGCCATCGTGACCCTGACCAAGATCTTCGCCAAGGAACTGGCCGCCAACGGCGTGACCGTCAACGCCATTGCGCCGGGGCCTATCGAATCGCCCGCGGTGCGTGCAGCAGTGCCACCGCAGAGGCTGGAAAAGCTCATAGAAGGCATCCCGGTCAAGCGTCTGGGGGATGCTGGTTTCCTCGGCAAGCTGGTGGTGCAACTGGCGGGTGAAGATGCGTATTTCACCACTGGCGCGACCTGGGATGTAAACGGCGGACTGTTCATGCGCTGAAGGCTATTGATGCCTCAGGTGCATTTGACCGGGTACTACCGGCCCGCCACGGCGGCCCGGACTCAACGAAACAATGAAACAAAAAGCGGGATGCTCGGATATGAGTGATCAAATGTTGAAAGTCGTGGTGCGCAAGCGTGAAGAGCAGGGCGACGGAGTGGTGGTCCTCGATCTGAGCGACCCGTCTGGTATGCCTTTGCCGGCCTTTGAAGCCGGTGCCCACGTGGATATCCATGTGAAGACCGGCCTGGTTCGCCAGTATTCGCTGTGCGGCGACCCGGCCAATGCGGGTGTTTATCGCTTGGGCATACTCAAGGATCCGGCGTCCCGGGGCGGTTCGCTGGCAGTGCACGAACTGCTGCTGGAAGGTCAGGAAATAGACATCAGCGCACCGCGCAACTTGTTCCCGCTGGCCGCTGACGCGACGCGCTCGATACTTATCGGTGGCGGGATTGGCATCACGCCAATGATCGCCATGGCTTATGCGCTCGAGTCGCTGCAGAGCGATTTCGAATTGCATTATTGCGGGCGTTCGCGCAGCCGCAGTGCCTTCCTCGGCGAGCTTGAAAATGCTGATTTTGCCCGTCACGTCTTCACCCATTTCGATGATGAGGACGTCGCACAGAAACTGAATTTACCTGCTGTTCTGGGTGCCCCGGCAGCGGGCGTGCATGTGTACGTTTGCGGGCCGGCAGGCTTCATGGACTGGGTGATCAGCGAGGCTTTGAAGGCCGGTTATGCCGATGATCATGTGCACCGCGAGTACTTCCAGGTGGAAGTCGACGCATCTGGCGCGGGCTTCGAAGTAGTCGCTGAGCGCAGCGGCAAGACCGTTCAGGTCGCCGAAGGCCAGAGCATTGTCGACGCCTTGTCGGCCGTGGGCATCAAGATCGAAATCTCCTGTGAGCAGGGCGTGTGTGGCACTTGCCTGTGCGACGTGCTGGAAGGCGAGCCCGATCACCGCGATGTATACCTCACCGACGATGAAAAGGCCGCCAACGACCAGATCCTGGTGTGTTGCTCGCGGGCCAAATCGAAAAAGCTGGTTTTGGATATCTGATCCAACGGAGGCAATACCATGGTCGATTTGACTGGATTTCGTAACGCAATGGCGCTGCTTGGCGGCGCTGTTTCGGTTATCACCACGGATGGCCCTGCAGGCCGTTTCGGGTTTACTGCCTCGGCGGTGTGCAGCGTCACCGATTCACCACCGACCTTGCTGGTGTGCATGAATCGCTCGTCGCATTCCAACGTGCATTTCAAAACCAATGGCGTGCTCAGCGTTAACGTGCTGACTGCCGAGCATCAGGATATTTCCGGGGTCTTCGCCAATCGCGAGATGGATGCCGAGCAACGATTTGCCAGTGCCCAATGGCACACCATGGAAAGCGGTGCGCCGATGCTGGACCAGGCGCTGGTCAGTTTCGATTGCCGGATTGCCCAGGCTCATGAAGTGGGTTCCCACACGATTTTCTATTGTGAAATTCTTGACCTGTGCATGGGCGCTTCACAAGAAGGGCTGGTGTATTTCAATCGTGCTTATCACCGATTGAGTAATGCGTCCTGATAAAGGGCAAGCTTTATATAATCGATAACTTCCCTTGCTGTTCATTTTGCGTGATGGCGAAGTTGCGTGCGTTGTGATTGATGTTTTCAACATAGAAAGCACAGTCGTTGACTGCCAGTGTTCATTTTTTCGTTTGTTCTGCTCCGATAATCAGTGCGCTCAGCACACATTACAAATGGGGATGTCAGATGTTTCAGGAAAAGATGTTAAGTCGTGGGATCAAATGCTTCAGCGTGATGGGGGTTCTGTCAGTTCCGATGTTGGGGCAGGCTGCGGTAATTGATGACAGCCATTTGAAACTCGATGCACGTAACTTCTATTTGAATCGAAACTTCACTCAGGATGCCGCGCCGGTTTCCGAAGTGCACAGCTGGTCGCAAGGCTTTGACCTGCAATTCACCTCGGGCTATACCGACACGCCGCTGGCTTTCGGGCTGGACATGAACGCGCAATACGCCCTGCGCCTGGACTCATCCGGCAACGACGGGTCATTGCCGTACAGCGTCAGCGACCAGCAAACGGCAAAAGATTACAGCCGTGCAGGCGCCACGTTCAAAATGAAGTATTCGAAAACCGAATTGAAGATCGGTGATCACCGTCCACAACTTCCAATCGCATTCGATGACACCAGTCGCCAGCTGGACACTATCTATCAGGGTGCTGTGGTCGAATCCAAGGAGCTTGACGGGCTGACTCTCACCGGCGGGCGTTACTGGTCCAACGTGACCCGTGAATCGTCGAACCACGAGAAGTTATACAAGTGGGGTTCTACGGATAACCTCGACAGTGACGGCATGGATTTTGGCGGCGGTACCTATCAGGTCACGAAAAGTCTGCAAGCCAGTTACTTCTATGCCGTGGTTCACGACATTTATAAACAGCATTATTTTGGTCTGTCGCACATGGCGGATCTGGGCGCCGGCTATAAGTTCAAGACCGACCTGCGCTATTTCAATAACAACGAAGATGGCGATGCCCTGAACGGCGAAATCGATAATCGCTCATGGGGTACGTTATTTACCTTGCTAAAAGGCGGCCACATGTTCGGGGTCAGCTATCAGCGCATGTTGGGTGACAGCGTATTCCCGACCCTGAACGGCTATATACCGCAACCCTATCTGGTGCATTGGTCATCCCTGGCGTTTGTCCGCCCGGGTGAGCGTTCCTGGTCGGCGCGTTACGGCTATGACTTTGCGGCCCTTGGGGTTCCGGGTCTGAAACTCTTTACTCGCTACACCAAAGGCACCGACTGGAATCGCGGTGCCGGGTTGACCGACAACGAAGAAGCGGAGCGCAACATCAACGTCAGCTATGTGCTGCAGAGCGGCCCGCTCAAAGGCCTGGGTTTCGACCTGCGCAATATCCAGACCAAACAGAAGTTCGGCGCGGATTATGACGAGTACCGTTTTGCGACGACCTATACCTGGAATTTCTGGTAACACAGGGCCAATCGCTTTCGCAGCCTCCTGCAGTGTTGTGCCTGAGTAACCTCAGGCCTGCAGGAGGTTTGGGAAGTGACGACGGGCGCGAAGCGGTGTGCCAGGCACACTGCATTTCGCAGCCCGCTGCGGCTGCACAGCGTTGAACCAAGGAACAACCATGAAGTTGTATGAACTGATCACTTTCACATTACGCGTGCGCACACCGACGCAGGCGCTGCAGATTCTTGAAAACACCCTCGCGGTCCCGCAAGCAGGCGGCACATTAGTGGGCTGCTGGGTTTCAGAGATTGGCGCACTGAACCAGATCATGGTGTTGCGCGGGTATTGCGATGAAACCAGTCGCCAGAACGAGCGGGAACGTTATTTGCTCGCGACCGATGCATTCGGCATTGAAGCGTTCATGCTGGATATGAAGGTCGAGAACTACACGCTGTTTCCGTTTCTCGAGCCATTGCGGCCGGGTGCCCATGGCCCGTTCTACGAGCTGCGTCAGTACAATCTGATCCCTTCCGGCCTTGCTCCTACCCTGGCGGGCTGGGAAAAAGCCGTCGGCCCGCGCACAGCCCCTGAATATTCCCAGGTCTATGCCGCGTTTTATGCCACTGACGGTCGCACTCCGCGCTACCTGCACATCTGGCCCTACGCGACACTGGAACAGCGTCTTGACGTCCGCACCCGGGCAGTGGCTGACTCCGTCTGGCCGCCGGAGAACTCCGGGCCGCAGTTGCGTGAAATGCACTCGACAGTCTGTTTGCCTGCGGCGTTTTCGCCCTTGTATTGACCGCGAGCTAAAACGGCGTGGAAACGACGCGGCTGGCCAACGTCGCAATCGCCATCAGCACCAATACCCCCCCGACCAGACGCTGCAAGGACATCGGCTTGCGGCGAAACAACCATTGGCCCAGCACGCTGCCTGCCAGCGAGGGCAGCACCAGGGTTGTGGCCAGTTGTAGATGGGCGAAACTCAGTACATTCAAGGCGGCCAGCACGGCAAGTGAGCTGGCGCTGCCGATGGCGAAGAAACCGATCGCGGTGCCGCGTACTTGAAGGGCGGGCAAGCCACTGCGCAGCAGGTAAACAATCAATGGCGGGCCTCCTGCCGACGCCATTGCGGTAGCAAGTCCGGAGGCAATCCCGGCCGGCAGGGCCCAGTGCAGGTTCAGTGCCTGGGTCGATGAAGGTGGTTGGGTCTTGATCAGTGACAACAACCCGCCCAGCAAGCACAGACCGGCAGCGAACGGTGCGGTCCATTGCTCAGGCAATCTTGCCAGTGCCAGCAAGCCCACGGGCAGCGCCAGCCACATGCCGACAATCAACCGCAGACCCACTTGCCGGTGGAAGGTCTTCAGTGCGCGCGGCCACAGGCTGATGCTGCCCACCAGGTCAAGCATCAGTACCACCGGTATCACCAGTGTGGGAGCAAGGCTGGGCAGCAGACCCAGCGCTAGAATCATGGCAAAGCCAAAACCGCTGTAGCCACGTACTACACCGGCGACGAATGCCAGGGCCATGAACATGTTGCATTACTCCCGCTGCGCACAACGCCGGCCTCGCTGCTGAGGCTTGGAGCGAGCGCCGCTGCCACTAATCTCTGTCGACCGCGAACGGCGACCAGGCTTGTCGTGAGGGCATGACTTCCAGACGGTTGATATTGATGTGATCGGGCAGGGTGCAGACGTAGAAAATCTGCTCGGCGATGTCCTCGGCCGTCAGCGGCGTGGTGCTGCCATACATCGCATCCGAGGCCGCCTGGTTGCCTTTGGTGCGCACCAGGGTGAACTCTGTTTCTGCCATGCCCGGTGCGATATCCGTAACCCGCACCCCTGTGGCGATCAGGTCGCAGCGCAAGTTAAAGCTGAACTGTTTGACGAAAGCCTTGCTGGCCCCATAAACATGGCCGCCCGGATAGGGCCACTCACCGGCCACAGAGCCGATGTTGACGATGCTCGCACCCTTGCCGGTCTCCAGCAGGCTGGGCAGCACGGCATGGGTCACGTTAACCAGGCCGGTGATGTTGGTGTCGATCATGGTGTGCCAGTCTTGCAGGGCAACCTTCTGCGCCGGCTCCGGTGCCAGTGCCAAACCGGCGTTGTTGATCAGGGCGTGGATCGTGCGAAACCCTGCGGGCAGCGCATCGACCACCTGTTGTACGGCCTTGGCGTCGCGCACGTCCAGCGCGGCAATGTGCACCGGGACTTTGCTGGCAAGCTCTTGCTGTAATTGCTCCAATCGTTCCAGACGACGGCCGCTGAGCACCAGCGACCAACCGGCCTCGGCAAAGCGCTTTGCCGTAGCCCGGCCAAACCCCGATGTTGCACCTGTAATGAATACCACCTTGCTCATGGATTACCTCGCGGATAGCTCGAAACAGCTTAAAAACCTGGCCACTCAGGCCGAAATTTCCAGAAACTTGCGCACCCGTTCGGTATCCGGGTTGCAGAAGAATTTTTCAGGTGGGGCCTTTTCGATAATCAGGCCTTTTTCGAGGAAGACCACCTGATCGGATACCGCACGGGCGAACTCCATCTCATGGGTTACCACGATCATGGTGTAGCCCTCTCGGGAGAGGTTTTTCATGACCTGCAGCACTTCGCCAACCCGCTCCGGGTCCAGCGCCGAGGTTGGCTCATCGAACAGAATCACTTCCGGGCTCATGGCCAACGCCCGGGCAATCGCCACTCGTTGCTTCTGCCCGCCGGACAGCGTGAAGGGATAGGCGTCATGCTTGTCGCCCAGCCCGACTTTTTCCAGCAGTTCCACGGCGATAGCCCGAGCCTGGTCCCTGGGCATGCCCTTGACGTACATCGGCGACTCCATGACGTTCTGGATCACGCTAAGGTGCGGCCAAAGGTTGAACCCCTGAAAGACCATGCCGGTTCTGGCGCGCAAGGTCGCCAGCTCTTTGTTGCTCATCTTGCGGCCGGCCTGTTCGTTGAAACCGATGCGCTGCCCGGCGATATGGACGGTGCCGCGATCGGGCACCTCCAGCCAGTTGATGCAGCGCAGCATGGTGGATTTGCCCGAGCCGGATGAGCCCAGCACGCTGACCACTTCGCCCTTGTTGACCACCAAGTCGATATCGCGCAGCACTTCAATGCCGCCAAAGCTTTTCGACAGTTTCTTGATGCTCACTGCGGGGATGTCGTTGTTTTGCTCAGACATGATCGAATCCTCTTCTAGCACCGAATCGGCCGGCACGTTTGAGCGCCAGCTCCAGGCAGATACTGATCAGCCAATACATCACGATCACTACGACGAAGGCCTGGGTGGGTATGAAGTACGTGGATTGCACGGAGTTGGCCGCTGCCGTGAGCTCCTGCACGGTGATGATGGTGAGGAACGCGGTGTCCTTGAGCGCGATGATCAACTGGTTGCCCAGCAGTGGCCGGGTCTTGATCATCAGTTGCGGCAAGGTGATGCGCAGATACAGGCGCACGGGAGTGAAACCGTGGGCCTTGGCGGCTTCGATGTAGCCCTCGGGCAGTACCAGACGGCTGCCGCGCAGGATCTCGGCGAAGTACGCGGCGTGGTAAATCACCAGTGCCAGCAGCCCCGCAGTCCAGGCGCTCATGCGCAGCCCCAGCTCCGGCAAACCGTAGTACAGCAAGTACGCCAGGATCAGGAATGGCAAAGTGCGCATCAGGTTGATCGAGACCCGCAACACCTTCGACAGCCGATTGCCTTCCTCCAGCAGAAACACCAGCACGCAGCCCATTACAAACGCGCAACTGATGGACAGGACAAATAAGCCCAAAGTCGCCAACAGGCCGTCGAAAAACAGCTCCCGTGCCTCCCAAAGAATGGTCCATTCAGTCATATCAATGGCTCCTCACATGGCCAACCGGTTGGCTTTGCGTTCCGCCAGCCCTTGCAGCTTGAGCAAAACGCTGATGATCAGCATGTACAGCACGGCAGCTGCGAGGATCGGGGGCAGAGGCTCGTAGGTCACCGCCGAGATACGGTTGGTGACACGCGTCAACTCGACGATGCCGATCACTGCGACCGCCGGACTGCCCTTGATCAAGAATGACATTTCGTTGACCAGCCCTGGCAGGCTGGTGGTGATCATCTGCGGCAGCATGATGCGTCGGAAGAAAACCCCGCTGGTCATGCCGCAGGCCAGTGCTGCCTCGCGCTGGTCCCGGGAAAAGCTCAGAAAGGCCGCGCGCCAGATTTCGGCGTTGAAGGCTGCGGTATTGAGGGTCATGGCGACGATGGCGGCGGTGTTGCGGTTCATATTGATGCCGAAGGTCGGCGCCGAGAGAAACAGAAACAGCACCAGCGTGACCAAGGGTGTTGCGCGCGCCAGGCTGATGTAGAGCACCAGCAGTTGTTCAACGAAAGGGATCTTGGCCATGCGTAACAACGCGATGCCCAGACCCAGGACAACGCCGATGCTGATGGCAATGCCGCACAGCCATAAGGTGGTCCAGGCGCCTTCCAGCAGCAGTAGCCAGGCTTGTGTGTTCATGGCTGGTCCTTGTAATGCTTTGGACGAACAGATGTCCCGGGTAGCGAACTTGTCAGTGCCCACTTCGCGGAGAGATCCGCGAAGCGGGCACTCAATGACGCAGCAAGTTTCAGATGATCAATTCATACCGGCCAATTGGTGGAACTGCTCGACGTTGGTAATCGGCTCTTTCGGCATGTCCGGGAAAGCTTCGCCGAACCACTTGGTCTGCAAGGCGGCCAGACGTCCATTGCCGCGGATCTGATCCATGAAGCCAGTCAGGAATTTGAGCAGCTCAGGGCTATTCTTCGGCACTGGCCAGGCAGCGAAACCGGCACCCGACACTGCGATGCCCTTGGCGAAGGTGTCGCCTCGGGTCTTGACCAGGTCGTTGACGGATATCAGGGCATTGACCGCGTAGTCCAGGCGACCATTGGCCAGGTCAGCGTAGATCTCCGGATAGGACGGGTATTCAACCACCTTGCCGATTTTGCAGTTCTTGGCTTCCATCATCTTTTTCAACTCGGGCAGGCGGGCGAGCAGCGCGCTGCCGGCCTGCACGCCAACTGTCTTGCCGCACAGGCTGGCGATATCGCTGAGGCTCTTGTCATCGGCGCGTTTGACGTAGAAGTGCTGGGCAGAAGCGAAGGGCGGCGCGAAGTTGAACACTCGCAGGCGGTCGTCGGTGACCAGCGCGCCGGTGAAGGCGACGTCATATTGGCCGGAAGAAACCGAAGCCAGCAGGCCAGTCCACGGCAGGATGTCTTGCTTGACGTCGAACTTCTGCTGCTTGGCGTACGCCTTGAGGTCTTCCAGCAGCTCTTTGTGGAAACCTTCGGGTTTGCCGTCGACGATGTAATTGAAGGGCGCATAGTCATCCTCGGTTGCGACGCTAAGGAAGCCTTTGCTCTTCACGCTATCGAGGTCGGCGTGTGCCGCGAACGGCAGGGACATTACCAGCGCGGCCAGGCTCAGGTTGCGCAGCAGGCTCATGGATTTACCGGTCATGGAACTCTTGCTTGAGGACTTCATGGTGCTGCTCCCGATTGATCGAAAAGTGTGGCCGTCTCTCTCGCGGAGACGTCCATTGCCTGGGATCAACCATAGTGAGGGGCTTGGGAGCAGCGATAGGGGCAGTTCGGCACATTCCACTGGCCAGTTAAAACCTGTACAGAGCATGGCGCGCTAATTGCTTCGTCCCGTCATTAATCTGCTGGTAGATCCACCTCAGCCATCACGACATAGGCCCAGAGTATTCAGCTGTGCAGGTGCGTGGGGCTGGGGAATGTGGTTGCCCAGGTATGTGAAGGATTACGGAGCAAAGACCATGATCGATCACTTGTTCCATCTGGACTTCGACCATCAGCGCGGGCTTCAGGAACAGCTTCGAGAGTCGCTGGTGTCGGCCATTCTGGGCGGTGGCTTCCCTGCGGATGAACCCTTGCCGTCGTGCCGCAAACTGTCTCAACAGCTGTGCATTTCGCGTAATACCGTGGCCCTGGTCTATGAAAGCCTGCTGGATAACGGCTATCTGGTCAGTCGTCCACGCAGCGGCTATTACCTGCATGCCGATTACTGCGGCGGCGATTCGGGGACCGCCTTGCCGCATTTCACCCGAACTCTCCCTACGGGTTACACGGACACTATTGAGGAAGAACGCGCTCCGGATTGGGCCGGACGTTTCAAGATGCTCCCCAGTTTGAAGCACGGCGTGTTACGGCCAAGCGACTGGAGCGCCTTTACTTACCCGTTCATCTACGGCCAACCGATCCGCGATCTGTTTCCACTGGAGCGCTGGCGCGAGGTGTCGCGTAATACTCTGCGCAGTGAGCGTGATCAGGGCTGGATGCGCGACCGTTTCGACCGTGATGATGAAATGCTCATCGAACAGCTGCGCACCCGGGTACTCCCCAAGCGTGGCATCTGGGCGGGGTCCGACGAAATTCTGGTGACCCTTGGCTCACAAAACGCCTTGTACCTGCTGGCTACCCTGTTGATGAGTAACGGCATCAAGGTGGCAATCGAGAACCCGGGTTTTCGCGATGCGCTGAGCATCTTCGAGCTGCAGGGGGCTCAAGTGCACAAGCAGGATATCGACGAGCAAGGCCTGGTGGTCGACGCGCGTCTCAATGATTGCGAATACCTGTACGTGACCCCCGGCCATCAAGTGCCCACGGGCATTTCCATGAGCGCAGCCCGTCGCGGCCAATTGCTGCAACAGGTACGTCTGCACGACCAGATTCTCATTGAAGATGACTATGACGCCGAGCTTAATCTCGACAACCATCCACTACCGGCACTCAAAGCCAGCGACAGCAGCGGACGGGTGATTTACCTGAGCAGTCTGTCCAAGGCCTTTTCACCGGGCCTGCGAATGGGCTACATGGTTGCCGACGCCGAACTGATCAGCGAGCTGCGAGCCTTGCGCCGCCTGATGTACCGACACCCACCGTTAAACAACCAGCGCATGCTCGCCGAGTTTCTTGCGCAGGGCCATTATGACGCTCACCTGCGGCGGTTTCGCGAAGAGCACGGGCGTCGTCGCGCCGCCATGAGCGACGCCATCAGCCAGCGTCTGACAGGTTGCCAGCATTTGGGGAGTGGCGGCTCCAGTGCCTTCTGGCTGAAAACGCCAGAAGGCGTGGATACCCAGAAGCTGGCCTGGGCGGCCGCGCAGAGAAGCATCCTGATTGAGTCAGGGACGCAGTTCTTCTTCCAGCCTGCGCCCCCGACAAACTTTATGCGCCTGGGGTTTCACGCCATCGACGCCGAGAAAATAGAGCCCGGGATCGAACAGTTGGCACAAGTGCTCGACGGATTCTGATGGGGATCGCATAGCTGTAGGAGCGGCCGAAGGCCGCGAATCGCGGTTTGCCTGACACATCGCAATCGCGGCCTCGCGGTGCTCGTGCGCTCCTACAGGGCCGAGGTATGTCAGACCAGACCAGTAGGAGCTGGCGAAGGCCGCGAATCGCGATTTGCCTGACACACCGCGATCGCGGCCTCGCGGTGCTCGTGCGCTCCTACAGGGCCGAGGTATGTCAGACCAGACCAGTAGGAGCTGGCGAAGGCTGCGAATCGCGGTTTGCCTGACAGATCGCAATCGCGGCCTCGCGGTGCTCGTGCGCTCCTACAGGGCCGAGGTATGTCAGACCAGACCCAGTAGGAGCTGCCGAAGGCTGCGAATCGCGGTTTGCCTGACAGATCGCAATCGCGGCCTCGCGGTGCTCGTGCGCTCCTACAGGGCCGAGGTATGTCAGACCAGACCAGTAGGAGCTGCCGAAGGCTGCGAATCGCGGTTGGCCTGACAGATCGCATTCGCGGCCTCGCGCTGCTCGTGCGCTCCTACAGGGCCGAGGTATGTCAGACCAGACCCAGTAGGAGCTGGCGAAGGCTGCGAATTGCGGCGTGTCAGGCACAATCAGCGTGCATGCTTGCCGGAAATCTCGCCGATGACTTCATCGAAGATACCCAACGCCTCCGCGACCTGGGCGGCGTTGACGATGCAAGGCGGCACCACGTGCAAGCGGTTTTCCACGATGAAGGTCAGCAGACCGCGGGCCTGGAACTGCGCCTTCATCTGCGCCATCACCGGTGCCGCCAGCGGGGTTTTCAGCTTCTGGTCGCTGACGAACTCCAGGGCCCAGAACAGCCCGATGCCCCGCGCCTCGCCAATCAACGGGTACTTCGCCGCCAGTGCCTGCAGGCCGGGGCCCAGTACTTCGTGGCCGATCTGTCGGGCATTGTCGACGATGCCTTCCTCAGCCATCACGTCCAGCGTGGCGACAATGGCTGCCATCGCCAGGGGGTGGCCGGAGTAAGTCAGGCCGCCGGGAAAGAAGTGGTGATCGAAATACTCGGCAATTGGCCTGGAAATCATCACCCCACCGGCTGGAACGTAGCCCGAGTTCACGCCTTTGGCGAAGCAGATCAGGTCCGGGACGATGTCGAAGTGGTCCAGCGCCAGCCAACTGCCGGTGCGGCCAAACCCGGCCATCACTTCGTCGAGGATGACCATGATGCCGAATTCATCGGCCAGTGCCCTGACGCCTGCCATATAACCTTTGGGTGGCACCAAAATGCCCGCTGTACCTGGAACGCTCTCCAGCAGAATCGCCGCGATCGAACCGGGACCTTCACATTCGATCACCCGGCGTAAATGCTGCAGCGCGCGTTCACATTCTTCCTGCTCGGTGCCGGCCTGAAACTCGGTGCGGTACAGGTATGGGTTGAAGAAGTGCACGTGACCACGAGCAAATTCGTTTGGCACGCGACGTGGATCTCCGGTGGCCACGATGGCGGATCCCGTGCTGCCGTGGTACGAGCGATAGGCCGAAAGAATCTTGTCACGGCCGGTGAACACCCGGGCCATGCGCATGGCGTTCTCGTTGGCGTCGGCACCTGCGTTGGTAAAAAACACCTTGCTGAAGTTAGCAGGGGCGTGGGACAGGATGCGCTTGGCAGCTTCCCCTCGCATCAGGTTGGCTGTTGCCGGTGCCACTGTGATCAGGCTGCTGGCTTGCTCGATGATGGCTGCGATTACTTTGGGGTGCTGGTGCCCAATGTTGGTGTTGACCAGTTGGCTGCTGAAATCAAGGTATTCACGCCCGTCGTAGTCCCATAGCGTGCAACCCTGGCCGCCGGCAATGACCAGCGGGTTCAAGGCGCCCTGGGTGGACCAGGAGTGGAACACATGCTGGCGGTCCAGCGCGTGGACGTATTCGTTGGTAACAGGTGTGCTCATGCTCAACCTCTCTGCCGGCTATTTTCCAGCGCTTGGCTAATGATCGGGCCGTGACTGCCCGGCTGTGACGCCAAGATAGAAACAAACGGTGCGACGCTCGTAGGGCCAGATGCCGGGAAAGGGTGGGTCAGACCTTGAACTGGCCAACGCAAATCAGGCAACTGTCCCTTGGCCTGAGGGCTGACTTGGCTAGTCTTGAAGGTATCCATCGGTTATTTCAGGACCTTCGAAAATGGCGCACAGCTTTGAAATCAATGCTTCACCCAGCGAATCAGCCATCGTGGGGAGTCTGGACAGCCCGGAGATTCGTCAGGCTCGGGTTGATCTCGCGGCATGCTTTCGCATGGCGGCAAAATTGGGCATGGCCGAAGGTATCTGCAACCATTTTTCCTTCGTACTTCCAGGGCATCCAGGGTTGTTTCTGGTCAATCCGTTCGGCCTGGCGTTCTCGGAAGTCACCGCCTCTTCGCTATTGATCTGTGATTTTGAGGGGCGGGTACTGGCGGGGAAGGGCAAGCCTGAAGCCACCGCGTTCTTCATCCACGCTCAGTTGCACCGACTGAACCCTCGGGCCTCTGCGGCCTTTCACACGCACATGCCCAATGCGACGGCGCTATGCATGCTGGAGGGCGAGCCCTTTGTCTGGGCCGGGCAGACAGCGTTGAAATTCTATGACCGCCTGGTGGTGGACGAGAACTACAGCGGACTGGCGCTGGACTACGAAGAGGGTGAACGAATTTCAAGAGCAGCAGGAGGCGCGGACATCGTCATGCTCAAGAACCACGGCCCTTTGGTGCTGGGACCAAGCATCGCCGAGGCCTGGGACGATCTGTATTACCTGGAGCGCGCTGCCGAGGTGCAACTGAAGGCGATGGCCAGCGGCCGGGCTTTAAAACCAGTCGCGGCTGAAGTGGCCAGCGCGGCTTGCAGGCAGATGATGGTCGGCAACGCAGAAAACGCCCGCCTGCACCTCGAGAGCGTGAAGCGAAGCCTGGCGGGTGAGGGGTTCGAGGAGTGAGATGCGGTGGTATTGGTAGATGAGGGTTTCGAGCCTAAGCGGACAGTCGCGACTAGCGCGGCTCTTGGCCGATTGCAGACGCGCTCAGTAGCCGCAGGCTATTGGCTATGAAGTGAGTATTTTCGGCATCGAACTATCTCTCCCTAGCAGCTGCAGAACTCCCCGCGTCCTCCTCACATTCAGCTGGAATAGCTTGGGCGAGTGCAACGCTGGCCAGTTGAGCGCTTGCCAAGAGACGATCCAGGCTTTGTCCGTGACGCGCGCTGGCTGAAAGGCCAGCCATCGTGGTGCTGACGTAATCTGCTAGCCGGTCAGCCTCTTGCGGGTAGCGCTCGGCAATGATGTTTTTGATCACATCCTGTGCAGCGACATGGAAGGTGCAAGCGGCCTCGCGCGCTTCCACGTCGTTGGATCGAGTCCCCTCCAGCACCATACAGCCAGTTGCTGAAGGATCGGCAGCGTAGGCGCGCGCGGCTTGCTCCAAGACCTGCGCAAGCGAGACAGCCAGCGGCTGCCTCGTTCCTAGTATCTCCAATAACGGTATAGCTCCGGTCATGGCATACCGATCAAGCACACTTCTGTACAACTGCGCTTTGCTGCCAAATGCCGCGTAAAAGCTCGGCGGATTAATGCCAAAGGCTTTGGTGAGGTCGGCGACGCTTACGTCGTCGTAGCCTCTGGCGTGGAACAAGCTCTGGGCGGTAGCAATAGCCAGATCTAGGTCGAACCGGCGAGGACGTCCACGTGTGGGTTTATCTGTAGTCACTATTACAAAATCCTTTGACAGGGTGGCGGTTTCTAATTGTATCATGCGCTACATTAATCAATAGAGGCACGCTCATGTCGAATTTCAAGAACAAGTCAGTGCTGGTGCTCGGCGGAAGCCGTGGAATTGGTGCAGCTATTGTCAGGCGTTTCGCCGCCGATGGCGCCAAAGTAGCTTTTACTTACTCAGGTTCGCCGGAAGCAGCACATTCACTGGCTACCGAAACCGGCGGCAATGCTTACTTAACAGACAGTGCCGACCGTGATGCCGTCATCGCTCGTGTTCGCGACAGCGGTCCGTTGGACATACTGATCGTAAATTCTGGCATTGCCATCTTCGGCGACGCGCTCGAGCAGGACCCGGACGCGATTGACCGGCTGTTCCGCATCAATGTGCAAGCGCCTTACCACGCCTCGGTGGAGGCGGCGCGACAGATGCCTGACGGCGGACGGATTATCGTAATCGGTTCGGTGAATGGTGACCGCATGCCGATTCCCGGCATGGCGTCCTACGCGTTGAGTAAATCCGCACTTCAAGGAATGGCCCGGGGGTTGGCCCGTGATTTCGGCCCGCGTGGAATCACGATAAATATTGTGCAGCCAGGGCCCATCGATACTGAAGCCAATCCAGCGAATGGTCCCATGAAAGACCTTATGCACAGCTTCATGGCGATCAAAAGACACGGGCGTTCTGAGGAGGTAGCGGGAATGGTGGCCTGGTTAGCCGGTCCCGAAGCAGGCTTTGTTACCGGCGCAATGCACACCATTGACGGGGCCTTCGGCGCCTGACATGCAGCCGGGCAGGTTCAACTGCCCGGCCTACTATGCGCTCAGCCTCCACAGCTGCAAGTGAGAGGCTGATTTGCTGGTACGGTGTTGGCAGTCCTGATGACGGCTTTTGGCCAAAAGCAACCGCTCATGACTGATCGCTTCCAGCCAGAGCGGCAGAAGGATGGCCGCCGTAGTATTTCCGCCTTCCCTGCAACCAGTCTGCTAAACCGTTGGTATTGTTCCGCCATCGATCACGAACTCAGCTCCCGTGATCGAAGCCGCTCGCGGTGATGCCAGGAAGCAGATCAGGTCAGCCACTTCGGAGGGCGTCGATGGCCGTCCGAGGGGGATACCTCCAAGGGCTTTCATGATGATCTCTTTGCCTCCCTCGTAGTCAGTCCCTGCCTGCTGTGCGAGTCGCTCGGCCAATGCGACCGACGCTTCGGTCTCTACCCAACCCGGCGACACCCGAACTACACGAATGCCTTTGGGCGAAACCTCTTTCGATAAACTTTTGCTGTACGTCGACAGTGCGGCTTTGGCCGCCGCGTACGCTGTCGTAGATTCCGGCAGTGGCAGCCGACTCTGGATGGAGGTGACGTGGATGACAACTCCTTCCTTGCGCTCCAGCATTCCCGGGAGCAGGGCGCGATCAAGACGCACCGCCGGCAACAGGTTAAGGCTGAGCTCTTGTTGCCAGTGCTCTTCGTCCAGCGCGGCAAAGCCGCCGCCAGGTGCCGACGAACCACCGAGGACGTGGATCATGATGTCAACGCCGGCCAACCGCTCCTGGATCGCGGCGATCAGCACGTCACAACCTTCCCGGGTCGAAAGATCAGCCGCAATCTGCACAGCGCCCGGCATTTCTCCGTCCACCTGTCTGGCCGAAGTAATGACCTTCGCGCCCTCGGCCAATAGCAGCTCGACGACAGCCTTGCCGATGCCTTTGGTTCCACCGGTGACGAGGACCCGCTTGCCAGCCAAACCTGGATTCAGCATGGCGTGATCTCCAAGGAACGGATTCGGCCGCCGGTCAGCATGAAGGCATGACTGAGTTGAACCGAGCCACCGGGGAAATTCCCGACAAGGTTAGCAATGACCGTCAATCTGCTCTGTTCTTGCTGAGCCTGGAGTGGTTGGACCTGATAGATAAAGGTCTTGCGGGCATCCTGTTGCCAGGCTTCGATAGCAGCGATTCCCTGGTATGTTTTTCTCTCGTCGCACACCGTGGCGTCAGAGTGGAAGCAACCAGCAAGTTGTGCTGCATCGCCACCATTGCTGACTGCAAAGTACGTCTGCACGACGTCGGGTAGTTGAAGGGTCATCTTTTCGTTCTCCTGAGTCTGGTTGTTAGGAAGTGATCTAGGGCACTGCCTTTGTCAGCGAGGCTGATGCAATGAGGGATCCATCCGGGGCGGAAATCAGGAGATCAGGCCCAGTTTCGCGGCCTTGAAGGTGGCCGCTGCTCGGGTCGAGCACTCCAGCTTTCGGAAGATGCTTTCCACATGCGTGCGCACGGTGCTCGGACTTATTTCCAGCAACCTCGCCACTTGCTTGTTGTTGGCGCCAATGCTGATTTCCCTGAGGATGCGACACTCTCGCCCGGTGAGTAATAGCCCACCAGGCCCCTCAATCTGCCGCTCGCCGTGCATCGTTAGCCTCAGTGATGCATGACGTGCTTGAGATGGCGAGTATTTGGCAGCAACCAGATCGCCTGCACCGGCGATGTCGAAGTGAGGGTCAATAACGCTGACAGGCTGAAGGTTCATTTGCTGATCTCCTGGATGGATTTCCTGGAGCGATCTTGCTGCCTGAGGGATTGTTTGTTCAACTGGGACAAAATTTATGACCAATCCCGAAATTCAGGACAATCCATGTCGCACGATCGTTTAGGCCTCGGTGAGCTGGACGCTGTTATAGCGGTTGCACGCCGGGGTTCGTTTCGCCAGGCCGCTATCGATCTCGGCGTCTCCACCACTGCGTTGAGCAACACCATTGCCCAGCTGGAGGCCCGCCTCGAATCGCGCCTGTTCAATCGCACTACCCGTAGCGTGGCCATCACCGAAGCGGGCAGGGTATTTCTGGAGCAGGTGGGGCCAGCCTTGCAGGAGTTGCGTGCTGCACTCGATGCCGTGCGATCGCATAACGTCGGGCCCTCGGGCACGCTGCGTATCAATGCCTTCGCCAGCGCTGTCCGATCGGCGCTCCTGCCATTGGTGATGGAGTTCCTACAGCAGCATCCGAAAGTCCATATCGACCTGGTGACCGAAGGCCGACTGGTGGATATCGTGGCTGACGGCTTCGATTTCGGCGTGCGCTCAGCAAGCATCGTTCCGAATGACATGATTGTGATCCCCCTGGGCCAGCCGCAACGGTACGCGGTGGTCGGCTCGCCCGCGTACTTCGAAAAACACGGCAAACCGCTAACGCCATCCGATCTGCTCCGCCATCAATGCATCCGCGTTCGTCTCCCCAATGGGGCGATTTTCCCGTGGCATTTCGAGCGGGACTCAGAAGTGACTCGTCTCGATGTGAGCGGGCCGCTTACGCTGGATGAATCCAGCGTGGTCAAGCTGGCGGTGCAGGAAGGCATGGGGCTCGGCTTTTTTATGGAGCAGGACGTTCATGAAGAAATCCGCGCGGGACAGTTCGTGCGCACTCTTGAAGACTGGACACCACCCAGGGATACGTTGTGCCTGTACTACCCGAACCGGCGCAACCCCTCTGCGGCAGCCAGGGCATTCATCGATCTGGCACGTGGTCGTCTAGCCGGTCAGGACGGGGGCGCATGATTCAGGCTTGACCAGGACGTGTTTCAGGCAATCAATCCCAGTGTCAGACCCTTCAAGGTAGCGGCTGCCCGGGTCGAGCATTCCAGTTTGCGAAAGATGCTTTCCATGTGCGTGCGAACCGTGCTGGGACTAATGTCCAGCAGCCGCGCCACCTGCTTGTTGCTGGCGCCACGGCTGATCTCCAGCAGGATGCGACACTCGCGAGTCGTGAGCACCGAAGCCTTCGGTTGCCGCATCCGCCGCTCACCACCTGCGGCAGCAATGACTGCTTCGCAAACTTCGTTGTCGAACAAGCCACTGCCAGCATCCTGTTTGAGTAGCCTGGCTGCCTCCGCTTCGCCATGAGCTGATCGCCATGGCCTGGCTTCTCTTAGCGCGACCCAGGCTACCGATGTGGCGAACAGGCGGTGCTCGGCACACAGCGCATCACCCCCCACGCCGCGAAAATAGCCGCTGCCGTCGAGCCGCTCATAGGTCTGGGCTGCGATCTCTGCGGACACGGCCAGCTCAGTGATAGGTCTAAGCGCCTGTTGCGTCCAGTAAGGGACAAGGCGCACTCGTTCCGCAGCGCCGTATGGCAGCGTCCCTGCGGTATTCCAAAGGTGATTCGAAACGGCTGCCCGGCCCAGACCGTAGATGAGCGCGGACCTGCCAATTTCAGTCAAAGTGGGCTCCCGCAGCCCCCACAGGCGTGCAGCTTCCACGGCGACATGGGCAACCTGCCGCGAATGCCCTGCCAACCAAGGGAGCTTCAAGTCGATGATGTCTCCCACCAGTGTCAGTGAGACGCGACGTTGCTCTGGCGCGTGTTCAACCGTTTTCGCGAGCGTTTCCAGATTCGCCAGCCAGTCCTTGGCGTTCTCCAGAAGCAACGACACCAGCGACGCGGGATAGCGCCGATCCGACTGCTCTCTGATCCAGAGTAGCGCCGCGTCCAGGCCGTGTGCACGACTGAGAATATCCAGATCACCTGCAAGTACTACCTGATAGGCGACCTCCGGAATGTGCTCATGGGTCAGGCCCAGTGGCCGGCCAGTGCCGTCGTAAGTTTCGAACACGCGGCACAAGCCCGCCTCGACGGCGGCACCGAGCTGGAGGGTTTTGGCGATTGCTCCAGACACCTCACAGTGCACGACGGCGAGTGGGGTCGCCTGATGCACCGCGTTCATTTGCTCGTTTCCCAGCGTCAAATCGAGCATCGCGCGGCGGCCATCGACGTCGTCGCCCAGCAACTCTGCAAAGCCTTCGGCATTGGCGGTGCAACCGGACCAGCGCAGCAAGGCGACCTGTTCCGCTACCCTCAGATGTTCGCCGTCGCCGTGCCGTGCCCGCGCAAGCATTTGCGCCAGTGCGGCGACACGGCGGGAATGACCGAGTGGTTGCCCCATGCTGAGGTCCCCGATCTGAGCGATCGTCGCCAGCGCCCCACTCAGGGAGATATCCAGTTGCATCGCACTATCCATGAAAAATGTCCCGGGGTCGGATAATTGACCGATGCCCGCAACGCAGGCTAGTCAGCAGAATTTGAACTCCCGAACAGGAGCTCATCCAATGAAAACATTCAAGTCGCACATCGCTACAGTTGGCTTCGCCATAGCCAGTACTTTCATCGCAAGTGCCAGTCACGCGCAGGATACAACGCCCTCCGTGGTGATCGTACACGGCGCGTTCGCCGACGGTTCCGACTGGGCCAAAGTGGTGCCAATGCTCCAGGCCAAAGGGGTGGCCGTTACGGTTGTGCAAAACCCGCTGACCTCGCTTGCCGACGATGTTGCCGCGACGCGCCGCGTGTTGAACAACCAGCAGGGCAAGGTGGTTCTCGTCGGGCACTCTTGGGGCGGCACTGTGATTACCGAGGCCGGTAGCGACCCTAAGGTCAGTGCGCTGGTGTATGTCGCCGCCTTCGCGCCAGACGCCGGGCAAACCAGCGGCGAACAAGGTAAAGGCGCGCCCACGCCCCCTGGCATCAGCCAGATCAAGGCAGACGGTAACGGTTTCCTCTATTTGACGCCGGAAGGCATGGCCAAGGACTTCGCCCAGGATCTCCCTGCAGCGCAGACCGCCGTCATGACCGCCACCCAAGGCCCCATCAAAGCATCTGCCTTCGAAGATAAAACCACCGTGTCGTCCTGGAAGACCAAACCGTCCTGGTATTTGCTCGCCACAGAAGACCGGATGATCCACCCCGACGTCCAGCGCTCTGCCGCCAAGCGTATGGGTGCCACCCTTGCAGAGGTACACACCAGCCACGTTCCCCAGCAGTCCCAGCCGGATGAGGTCGCCGCAGTGATTCTTGAAGCAGTGCACAGCGTTGGCAAGCAGTGATCGCAGGCAACTTCGCCATTTCTGACTGCCAACTCAATCGCTGCATCGATACGGAGCGTCCACATGAACCATCTGCGTGACCAACACTATGACTTCATTGTGTGCGGTGCAGGTACGGCGGGCTGTGTGGTCGCTGCCCGTCTTGCCGATCAGAAAAGCGCGCGCGTCTTGCTGATTGAGGCTGGTGAAGGTTACTCGGGCCCCGAGGTTACTGAACCGGCGCTATGGCCGATGAACCTCGGTTCAAAGCGCGACTGGGCATTCGAGGGGCAGCCCAATCCACACCTCAATGGCCGTCGGCAATCCCTGAACATGGGAAAGGGACTTGGCGGTGGCTCCAGCATCAATGTGATGGTCTGGTCGCGCGGGCACCGCTCCGATTGGGACCATTTTGCTGCCGAGTCCGGCGACCCGGCCTGGGGCTACGATTCGGTACTCAATTACTACCGCAGGATCGAGAACTGGCAAGGCAGCCCTGATTGCGCTCGGCGTGGTTCGGCTGGCCCGGTGCATGTCGAACAGCCGGCCACGCCTCAACCCCTCGCCTGGGCAACGCTGGAGGCGGCCAGCCGTCTGGGTATACCCCGATTCGACAGCCCCAATGGAGAGATGATGGAAGGCCCGGGCGGGATCGCTCTAACCGACCTGCGCATTAACCAGGGCAAGCGCGAATCCGTTTACGATTCCTATATCCGGCCACGCTTGCACTGTCCGAACTTGACGGTTCTGACAGGGGCATTGGTAACCCGCGTATTGCTTACCGGTACACAGGTTATCGGTGTCGAAGTGGTGATCGCAGGCAAGCGGCAGAGCTTCTATGCCGCAGCCGAGGTCATTCTGTCCATGGGCGCGGTGCAAACCCCCAAAGTGCTCATGCAATCGGGAATCGGCCCGGAAGACGAACTGCGAAGCCACGGCATCGCACCCATCAATAACCTCCCCGGCGTGGGAGAGAACCTACAGGACCATCTGGCCTTTGGCTGTACGTGGGAGTACCTGAAACCCCAGGCCGTCGGTAACGGTGGGTGTGAAACCACGTTGTACTGGAAAAGCGACAGTCGCCTGGAGGTCCCGGACCTGTTGCACTGTCAGTTGGCGTTTGCGGTGCCGTCTCCGCCTGAGGTCGCAATCGAACCGCCACAACATGGCTGGACTATGTTCGCAGGGCTGGCCAGGCCTGCCAGTCGAGGACGCTTGCGCCTGTCGGGTGCGGGGCCGCTGAACGCCCCGATCATTGAGCCAAACTCTTTGAGTGCGCGCGAAGATATGAAAGCGGCGTATGCGTCGATCGAGCTGTGCAGGGAGCTCGGTAACAGTGAAGCCTTCAATGGGCTGGTCAAACGTGAAGTTGTGCCGGGACCTAAAGAGCATCGTGCTATGGAGCAGTTCATCCGCAACTCCGCTGTGACCTACTGGCACCAGTGCGGCACGGCAAAAATGGGGCGAGATGCAATGTCGGTGGTCGACAACCAACTGCGCGTGTACGGAATCGACAAACTGCGCATCGCGGATGCCTCGATCATGCCGCGAATTACCCTCGGCAATACGATGGCACCGTGCGTTGTCATCGCCGAACGAGCAGCAGATCTCATCCTCCGCGCTAACGGGGTGATCGCTGCCGGACGGTAATTGGCAGACTGCACGCAAGGGTGGCCATCGCGCCTGAGGGGAGGCCGGCGCAGATTCCGGCCAGTGTCGAGCGGGTAGGCGCCATTTTCCATGAGGCTGCCGCCTCCTGAACGGATCTAACCCTTAGGGTGAGTAGAGGTCTGATCGCGGGTTTTCCAAAGCGATAGCAGCACACCGCCCAGCAGCAAAGCCACGGTCACGCTGAGGGAAAACACTGCCGGGATCTTACCAATGATGCCGACCATGAAGATCTTGCCGCCGATAAACATCAATACCAGCGCGAGGGCGTACTTGAGGTAAGCGAAGCGGTGGATCATCGCCGCCAGAGCGAAATACAGCGCACGCAGGCCGAGGATGGCGAAGATGTTTGAGGTGTAGACGATAAAGAGGTCTTGGGTAATGGCAAAGATTGCTGGCACGCTGTCCACAGCGAACACCAGGTCGGCACACTCGATCAGAACCAGGGCAAGGAACAAAGGCGTCGCCCAGACCACGGACTTACCACTTGCATCCGGCTGGCGGATGAAGAAGCGCCCTTCATACAAGCGATCAGTCACTCGCATGTGTTTGCGCAGGAACTTCACCATCAGGTTTTCGCTAAGGTCCGGGTGGGCGTCGATCTTGCTGAACAGCATCTTCGCCCCGGTCAACAGCAGGAAGATGCCGAACACATAGAGAATCCAGCTGAACTCGGCAATCAGCGCTGCTCCCAGGCCAATCATGAGAGCGCGCAGCACGATCACACCCAGAATGCCCCAGAACAGAACCTCGTGCTGATACCGGCGCGGGATTGAGAGAAAGCTGAAGATCATCGCCATGAGGAAAACGTTATCCATCGACAACGATTTCTCGATTAGAAAGCCGGTGTAAAAATCCATCCCGGCGTCACCGCCCTTGATTACCCAGACCCAAAGGCCAAACAGCAAGCCAGCCGTGATATAGCCGGCAGACAGCAGCAGGCTTTCACGAACGCCGATTTCGCGATGCTCACGGTGTAGCACCCCGAGGTCGAATATCAACAGCGCCAGGACGACACTGATAAAAACCAACCATAACCAACTAGCAGTACCAAGAAACTCGGAAAACAGGAACGTTTCCAGGGCAGTCATGAGCATCTCCTCTGAGTGTCGAAGTTGTACAAACTGCAACTCCGACATGGCAGCGATTCGCTGTCAGAGGGGCCCGGCGTTGTGAGAAAAAAATTTAATAGAGACGCATCTGATTTCTCAATCACGTAAGGTTTGCAAGTTATTTCAGCGGGGCAGAGGCCGGATCTGCGGTCGTTTAGACGGCTGTAAGAGATCAGAAGCCTAACGCTCCCTGGAGAAAATCGAGGTTTCGTTATAAGGGCCGCGTAGTCGGAGAATATAGGTCCGCGATTAACCAAAGAGCCTTTGAGCATCCAGGACTGAACATCGACCGATACTTGGCAAGTGTTCGGCCAATGCAGACTGTTTGTCATATCTAGGCTAGCCTCTATGCCCACGCTGTAAGCGACTCAACCCACTCTATGCGCCGGCGGTGATTGTGGACAGGTTTCAGGAAATGAAGGTGTTGCTCGCTGTTGTGGAAGCGCAAAGCTTCGCAGGCGGTGCCAGATTGGTCGGGATGTCGCCGCCCAGCGTCACCCGTGTCATAGCCGGCCTGGAAAGCCGCCTGGGTGTGCTGCTACTGGCCCGCAGCTCACGACTCTTGCGTCTGACCGAGGCGGGGCGGCGGTATGTGGAAGACTGCAAACGCATCTTGCTGGATCTGGAAGAGGCCGAAGAATTGGCAGCTGGCAGCAGCGTTCGCGCCCGTGGCAACCTGACGGTGACCGCTCCAGTGATGTTCGGTGAGTTGTTTATGATCCCGCTGATCACCGAGTATCTGGGGGAGTATTCACAAGTAACGATCAACGCATTACTGGTGGATCGCCTGGTGAATATGGTGGACGAGGGTGTGGATGTGGCCATCCGCATCGGGACATTGCCCGACACCAGTTTGCAAGCGGTCAGGGTTGGGCAGATTTGCCCGGTGGTGTGTGCCGCGCCGGGCTTTCTCGATCGGGTTGGCAGGCCCACCGCGCCTGAAGATGTCATGGCGCTGCCGGTAGTGATGTCATCTGCCAGTAACTTGCTGACTGACTGGCACTTCAGGGTGGGCGCAAGCGCCGTTGCGCTGCACCCTGAGCCGCGTCTGATGGTCAGCTCAAATCAGGCGGCCATCAATGCAGCGCGTCTGGGTTGGGGGCTAACGCGGGTGTTGTCATATCAGGTGGCGCATTGGGTGGAGAAGGGCGAGCTGGAGATTGTCCTTGAGGAATTTCAAACAGCGGCATTGCCGGTGCACGTGCTTTATCAGGGAGACAGGCGCGTACTCGCCAAGGTCCGCACGTTTGTTGATCATTGCGCGAGCCGGCTGTCGGGTGATGCGGCGCTGCAAACTGTTTCGGCAGATTAGGGGATGAGTCGTTACAGCGAAATGCAAGCCTTCGACGCGGTGGTACAGGCCGGCAGCCTGGCCGGTGCTGCGCGACATCTCAAGTTGTCGTCCGCGACCATCATGCGCACCATCGCCGCACTGGAAACACGCTTGCACAGTACCCTGCTCATTCGCGGGCCGCGCGGAGTCGACCTCAGCCCGACGGGTGAGCTATTTGCGCAAAGTTGCCGGTATATCCTGGAGCAGACCGAGCTGGCTGAGCGCTCGGCAGCGGGTTTGCACGCAAGCCCCCAAGGGCAATTGACGGTCGCGTTGCCATTGCTGTTCGATTTGCAGGTTTTCACCCCTATCGCACTTGCCTATCTGGACGCCTTTCCCGGCGTGCGCCTGGCAATCCGGACAGGTGAAAGCGCACCCAAATTGCTCAAGGACGGCATTGATGTGGCCGTGGTGATTGGTCAGTTGCCCAACTCTTCCGATTTTGCGATGCCGTTGGGCACGGTCCGGCCAATGGTTTGCGCTTCTCCCGGTTACCTCGGCAAGTGGGGGCGACCTGCCAGCGCCGATGACCTCAAGGCCCATCGCGCGACGGTGGTGCTGGTGCCGGGCGATGAGGCGCAGTGGCGTTTTCCTTGTGGCGTTTTCCCCCGAGCAGTCAGGCCCGCTCAGGTGCTCAGTTGCACCACTCAGCGTGGAGCCATCCGTGCTGCCACGCTGGGCGCGGGACTGGTTCGTTGCATGAGCTATGAGGTTTACGAGGAGCTTTGCAGCGGAGTGCTGGAGCCAGTATTGATCGCCACCCCCAGCGACGCCTTGCCGGTGCAGTTGATCTACCGACACGGTCGTCGTGCCGAAGCTCGGGTGAGGGCTTTTGTCGATTTCGTTACCCCATTACTGCGTGCCCACCCTGTGTTCATGGGACGAGGGGACGGTGCAGTTTCGTAAAACGGAATGATGGATTGCTCAGTCTGGTGATTCTGCTTCGGCCTGAACGGGCGCAGCATGGTCTCACCAGCGTATTAGCCGCCACACGGGTTTGATTCTGCGCTGCTTCTTCCTGAACCAATGCGGAGCCCACCCTCATGACAAATGCCATCAAACTGTATCGTCACCCGTTATCCGGCCACTCTCATCGCGTGGAGCTGATGCTGTCGCTCCTGGGACTTCCCACGGAGTTAGTGTTTGTCGACCTTGCCAAGGGTGAGCATAAACAGCCAGCGTATCTGGCGATCAACGCTTTTGGCCAAGTCCCCGTCATTGATGACAACGGCCTCCTGCTCAGCGACTCAAACTCAATTCTGGTGTATCTGGCGAAGAAGTACGGCAATGGCAGCTGGCTGGCGGATGATCCCCTGGCGCAGGCCGGTATTCAGCGCTGGTTATCGGTGGCTGCTGGTCAGGTGGCATACGGTCCGGCAGCGGCGCGGCTGATCACGGTGTTTGGTGCGGCCTTCAATGCCGAAGAGGTCATCGGCCGCGCCCATGCGTTGCTCAAGGTGATGGAAGCCGAATTGGCTGACAGTCCGTTTCTGGCGGGACCTGAGGTGAGCATTGCCGATGTGGCCAACTACAGCTATATCGCCCATGCCCCGGAAGGCAATGTCTCGCTCCAGGATTATCCGAATGTTCGGGCCTGGTTGCATCGCATTGAGTCGCTGCCCGGTTTCGTGCCGATGCAGCCTACCGCGGTCGGCCTGCACGCGGCATAAGTGCGCAACGAAGACCGTGTACCGAGATCAAGGAGCATCCGCCATGAGTCTGTCCCATCCGGCAAAATCACCCTGGCACGCGGGTGAAAAACAGCTTCAAGAGATCTACCACGTCGCTGAGCGAATGGACGAGCTCGGGCGTCGAGTGATTCGCGATTACATGCCCGATCAGCACCGGGAGTTCTACCACCAGTTGCCTTTTATGGTGGTCGGCGCGGTCGATCCGAACAACCGTCCCTGGGCCACTCTGCTTGAGGGGCCTGATGGGTTCATCAGCAGCGCCGACCCCCATCACCTGCGTCTGGCCACTTCTCTGGATCCGCAAGACCCGGCCACACCTGGCTTGCAGTCCGGTGAGGCCATCGGACTGCTGGGTATCGAACTGCATACGCGGCGCCGCAATCGCGTCAACGGGGTGATCCAGCACGCCTCAGACACGGACATTGAAATCGCCATTGAGCAGTCTTATGGCAATTGCCCCAAATACATCCAGGACCGCTCCTATACGCGAATGCAGGAGCCGGAAAGTGGCCACGCGCTGCGTCAGGATTTCACCGCGCTGAATGAGCAAACCACGGCGTTGATTCGCGCCGCCGATACCTTTTTTATCGCCAGTTTCGTTGATCAGGATGCTGAACGCTCGGTTGATGTTTCACACCGGGGTGGTCGTGCCGGGTTTATCAACGTGGAAGGAAATCGGCTGACCATCCCGGACTATGCGGGCAACCTGTTCTTCAACACCCTGGGCAATTTGAAGGCAAATCCGGTGGCAGGCTTGCTGTTCGTTGATTTCGCCACTGGCGATATGCTGCAACTCACCGGGCGCACGGAGTTGCTGCTGGATAGCCCGTTGATCAAGGCTTTCGAAGGTGCCGAGCGGCTCTGGACGTTTGAGGTAGAACAGGCGGTGGTGCGGCCTGGAGCGGTAAAAATTCGCTGGCTGTTTCACGAATACGCCCCCACCAGCCTCGCTACAGGCACTTGGGCGGAAACCAACGAGCGCCTGCGGCAGAATGAACAGCGCCGGCACTGGCAGCAGTGGCGGGTGACCCGTATACAGCAGGAAAGCAGCGACATTCGCTCCTTTTACCTGGAGGCACCCGGCAATGCTGTTGTCCCGTTCGCCCCCGGCCAACATCTGCCAGTGCGCGTCATGGCGGACGGTGAGGGCGCTCTGGTCAGAACCTACAGCCTCTCAAGCGCGCCTTCGGACGGGCACATCCGCATTAGCGTCAAGCGCATGGGCAGGGCGTCACAACACCTTCACGACAGCGTGCAGGTTGGTGATTTACTGGACGTGCGCGCGCCGTTGGGCGGCTTCACCCTGGCGCAAGACTCCCACCGGCCAGTTGTCCTGCTGGGCGCCGGGGTTGGCATTACGCCGATGATCGCCATGGCCAGAGAGCTGGTGGCGCAAAACCTGAGGCAGCAAAGCGGGCGACATATCCATCTGTTCCAAAGTGCGCGGGACTCGCAAGATTTGCCATTTCAAGAGGAGCTGTTGGCGCTGCAAAACCGCTCCGCCGGTTTGCTGCACATCCACCGGGCACTGAGCAGTCCCGGCACGCAAGCTGTGCTGGAGCGAGACTACCAAGTGGCGGGGCGTTTGAGCTTTGCCGAGGTCAAGGCTCGACTACCGCTGGATGACTACGACTTCTATCTCTGCGGCCCGGCGGGTTTTCTGCAAGCCATGTACGACGGCCTGCGCAGTGTGAATATCCCTGACCCGCGCATTCACGCAGAAACCTTTGGCCCCTCAGCCCTGAAGCGGGCGGAAAGCCAATCATCCTCGACGCTGGTGCAACCGGCTGCAGCCGAAGTGCCGGTCCCGGTGTACTTCAAGGCGTCTGCTACCGAAGCCCGCTGGAAACCAGGGGGTGGCAGCCTGCTGGAACTGGCCGAGAGCCATGGACTGAACCCTGAGTTCAGTTGCCGTGGCGGCTCCTGCGGAACCTGCAGCGCCACCCTGATCAGCGGTGAAGTGCATTACCCAACACCGCCAGCGCAAATGCCGGCCGCCGATAAAGTTTTGATCTGCTGCGCAATACCGGCGCAGACACACGGCGCTGGCCAAGGCCTGGTGCTTGATCTCTGATGGACTGGCGGCGTTCGGTTAATGCCGCCGGCGAATAGCATCAGCAAGGATCAACATTTGTCGGCACATTGTGACGGGCTATGCTGTCAGCCTCGACGTTTGAGGTTCCCAACATGGATGTCATTGTTCGCCCGGCAACCGGCAACGATATCGCAGCGATAAGCAGAGTGGTGATTGCCGCCCTGCGTGAATCAAATTCACAGGATTACTCGCCTGATCTCATCGCTGAGGTGGAGCGCAGTTTTTTGCCCGAATCCGTTGGCGCGCTGCTTCATAAGCGCAAGGTTTTCGTGGCCTGGCTAGGGGGCAATATCACCGGCACTGCAAGCCTCGACGGCGCTGTAGTCAGAAGCGTTTTCGTCGATCCTGCCCACCAGGGTGCTGGCATAGGTCGGCAGCTTATGGCGGTGATTCACGCGACTGCTGCCCAGGTTGGCGTCGGCGTTTTGCGGGTGCCTTCGTCGATAACTGCAGAGCGGTTCTACGCTGCGCTGGGTTACCAGAAAATCCGCGATGAGTTTCACGGAAATGAGCGCACCGTCGTGATGGAAAAACAGCTTGCGGGTTAGTCCAGGCCATTCGCCGGCCATTTCACTTGTCCGGCGAGCCAGCATCAGTTACGCACCGCAATGAAGTGGGTTCAGGTGCAGCTTTTGACTTCATCCAGGGTCAAGACACTTTCAGCCTGCTCTCGCCAGCGACGCACGATGCCCAACTCTATATCGAACATGTCCAGCACTCTTCCGACACTGTGGTCGATCATCTCTTCCAGGCTTTGCGGGCGGGTATAGAAGGCTGGGACCGGGGGCGCGATGATTGCTCCCAGCTCGGCCAGTTCAGTCATGCTGCGCAGATGATTACGGTGCAACGGTGTTTCCCGAACCATCAGGACCAGACGCCTGCGTTCCTTGAGCACCACATCGGCGGCGCGGGTCAGCAACGTTGAAGTCACGCCGCTGGCAATCTCCGACAGGCTTCGGATGGAGCAGGGCGCGATGATCATGCCCAGGGTCTTGAAGGATCCGCTGGCAATAGAGGCTCCGATATCCTGGCTGGAGTGAGTCACGTCGGCCATGGACTTGAGCTGCGACCAACTAATATCGGTTTCGTGAGCCAGGGTGATCATCGCGGATTTGCTGACCACCAAATGCGTCTCGATGGGCGTGTCGCGCAGCAATTGAAGCAGGCGTACCCCATAAATCGCCCCGGATGCACCAGAAATCCCGATGATGAGTCGCTGCGTACGGCTATCGTTCATGTGTTGCTCCCGGGGCTGAACCCTCTTTGTAGTAAGGAATGGTGTTCAAGGCCGAGGTCAGGGTCTTGCCGATGACCTCGATAAATAACAAGGCCGCTGGCGTCAGCGGACGGCGTACATCATGGACGCACATCATCCGCCGGGTAATGCCGGGGGCCGTCAGGGGATAGGCGCGCAACACACCCTGGTGCAGACCACGCTGCAGGACGGTGGCGGGCAAAATGCTGACCCAGTCACTGCGCCGCAGAAACTCTTCGATAACCGCCAGGTCATCCACCTCCAGTTGCGGTGCCAGCTCCAGTCCTTCAGCGGCCATTCGTTGATCAATGACGATTCGCAGCCCATGTCGTCTTGAAGGCAACACCAGTTTGAGATCCTGCAGCGCCGCCAATGGAATCGGCACCGGGCAATTGAGCCGGTGGGCTGCCCCTGCAGCTACCAGCAATTCTTCGTTGAGGATGTCGTGGCAGTGCAGATGGTCCTGCTGAAAGCTCTGGTTGATGACCGCAAAATCCAGCGTCCCGGCCAAAACCTTGTCGATCAGCTCCTGGCTGTAATCTGAAGTGACGCACAGTTGCACGTCGGGATGGTATTCGACGAAGTGCGCCAGGGTCGCTGCCAGGGCGTGATTGGTTGCTGATGCGATCAATCCGGCGTGCACCCGCCCGCCGATTTGTCCGCTGCGGTCGATGAGAGTTTGTCTCGCTTCGAGAAACTGCCCGAGAATCGGCATGAACAGCCGGTAAGCCTGATCGCCGGCTTCCGTGGGGTGCATGCCCTTGGAGCTGCGCTCGAACAAGGTCTGGCCCAGTTCTTCTTCCAGCTTGGCGATCTGCATCGACAACGCAGGCTGGACGATATTCAGGCGTTGCGCCGCCCGAGTGACCGAACCCTCCTCGTAGAGGCAGGTGAAGTATTTCAGTTGGCGCAGTTCCATGGCTATGTTCCTTGTTATGGATCAGCCCAGGGTGCCGACGCTCTGATAGATATGTTTGAGCTCGCTGAAATCCAGCAGCGCATCGACACCATGCAAGCGGCCAAGGCCACTCTTGCGGTAGCCACCGGTTTCAGCTTCGGCAAACAGCTTGTTGTGATCATTTATCCATACGGTGCCGTTGCGTAATGCCCTCGCCACACGCCAGGCGCGGGCACCGTGATCGGTCCAGACACTGGCGGAAAGCCCGAACTCGGTATGATTGGCCCGTGCCACCGCTTCAGCCTCATCCTCGAAAGGCTCAATGACCAGCAGCGGGCCGAAGATTTCTTCCTGACAGAAGAATGCACCGCTATCGCGATGGGTGATCAGGGACGGCGCAAGGTAAGCCCCTTTGCTTGACACCCCATGGGGGCGCCCCCCTGGCAGCAGCACTTGATCACAACTGTCCAGCGCCTGGGCGATACGCTGTTCGACCTTGTCACGGGAATGCCAGTCAATCAGCGGACCCATCTGAGTCGCAGGATCGCCCCCCGGTCCGATTCTGATCTCGGCCAGCGCTGCCTTGAGAGCCTTTTGCATCTCGTCGAAACGGCTGGCATGCACCAGAATCCGGCGCGCAGCGGTGCATTGTTGTCCGGAAATAATCGTCGCCGCTGCGGCGAGCTTCGGCGCAATCGCTGCGATATCCGCGTCCTCGAACACCAGGCAGCAGGATTTCCCCCCTAGCTCCAGTGAAAGCTTTTTCATCGTCGCAGCGGCGTCCTGCATGATGCGCTGACCGGTTGCGGTTGAGCCGGTGAAGCTCAGTACATCCACCTCAGGGGAGGCCACCATAAAGCTGGCTCCAGCGTGGCCGGTCTCAGCGAACAGATTCACCGCGCCGGCTGGTAGCCCTGGCAGGTTCAACAGTGGTTCAAGAATCGCCGCGTTGAACAGTGCCGTTTGCGGGGCAGGTTTGATCACTACAGTGCAGCCGGCTGCAATTGCCGGCGCAATGGCCCGTATCAGGAGTACCGCAGGTGCGTTCCACGGGATGATCAGCCCGGCGACGCCGGCCGGTTCGCGCAACATACTGGAAAACTCACCCGGCGCGACCTCCAGAATATGGCCGGGGTTATGCCGGGCCAATCCTGCGTAATAGATGATTTCCGAAATCGCCCCGGCAACCTCGCCTCGGGATTGGGCCAGGGCTTTGCCGTTTTCGCGGCTCAGCAGCTGGGCCAGGGGTTCGTGACGCGTCTTGAGTTCCACTGCCCAGTCCAGCAGCAGTTGCTGGCGCAGGCGCGGATTTTGCGCCCACTGTGGATTGGCGAATGCCGCTGCGGCTGCGGAAACCGCGGCCCGGGCCTGAGCTTCACCACCCTCGGCGAAACGACCAATGACCTCACCATTGGAGGGATCAAAACTTTCAGCCCACTGGCCGTCATCAGTCCAGTGGCCGTCGATAAAATGTTGGCTTCGCATGAAAGCTCCTCAATCCGCGATCAATGGGTGACCGAACCGCCGTCGACCACGATGGTCTGGCCGCTCATGAAGTCGCTGTCAGCGCTGCTGAGGAACAGCAGTGCGCCGATCAAATCCTGAGGTACGGCCTCACGCTTGATGCAACGGCTGGCGATGTTGGCTTTGACGATTGCCTCAGCCCAGTCGGCGTTGGCCTGCACGTTGGCGCTCATGGTCAGCCCCGGCGCCAGGCAATTGCAGCAGATACCTGCATCGCCCACCTCGCGGGCAATGGAGCGGGTCATGGCAATGATCGCGCCCTTGGAGGCGACGTAGGCGAGCATCATGGGAGCGCCTTTGAAGGCTGTCGCCGACGCAATGTTGACGATCTTGCCGTATCCCTGCTGACGCATGATGGGCAATACCGCCTTGGCGCACTCGAAGGAACCGCGCACGTTGACGGTCATGATCCTGTCCCATTCGGCGGACTCGGTCTGTTCGAAGGGTTTGAGTTGCAGGGTCGCGAAGAGGGCAGCGTTGTTGATCAGAACATGCACCCCGCCGAAAGCTTCTACTGCTGCACTGACCATGGCTTTTACCGCGTCACCGTCGGTGACATCACAGGCAACTGCCAGCGCAGTACCACCCTGTGCGCGGATTGCATTGGCGGTGTCTTGCGGAGCGTGCAGGTCGCATATCACAACCCTGGCACCTTCGGCGGCCAGCGCCTGGGCGTAGGTCGCGCCGATTCCCTGGGCTGCGCCGGTGACGATAGCCACCTTGTGGTTGAGCCGATTCATGGCGTTTCTCTCTTGTTTTTATGGGGCTTGTTTTTATTGGGTTTGCGTTTATGAGCTCGATTCTTTGTGCTGCCGATCACCTCCGACAGCACGCTGATCCGGCAGGGGTATCTGCGCCGAGTGTGGTAGATCATCACACCCTGCGCCTTGCCCTGAACGCCGGAGTTTCGCGCCACAGTCGGCAAATTTGCCTTGCAGTCTGATTCGCGTTCAAGCCCCGGATTTCAACGCATGGGGAAGGCATTACTGATAGTCCGTATCAACATTTGTTAATAGGCAGGAGCTGCCAATGCCTGTTTAGCTTGGTCCCAATCGAAGCCGCCGACGCAGTGGCCTCGTCCGACACAACAACAAAAAATCGGAGAAATACCATGGGTTCCAGTTGGCTGGTGTTGTCGATCACTGTTCTTTATATGTTCGCTCTCGCCTTGATCAGTTACGCGGTGCGCCGTCACTCCCGCAGCGCGGCCAACTACACCACCGGCGGTAGTCATTTTCCGGCGGTACTGATCGGATTCCTGATGATGTCCGAATTCATCGGCACCACGGCCAGCGTCGGTACAGCCCAGGCCGCCTATACGTCAGGCATTTCCGCCGCCTGGAACCTGGCATCGCTGGGAGTTGGTTTTGTGTTGTTCTCGCTGTTGCTGGCGCGCAAGTATCGCGAGTTGGGCGAGAACACAATCTCCGGCGCACTGGCTCGCACCTATGGTGAGCCCGTCCGTTTCGCAACGTCCGTGATCATGATCTTTGCCTTGATGATCGTCGCCGTATCGGTCTATGCCAGTGGCGGTGCGGTATTGGCCGGGCTGCTGGGCATCGGCAAGACGCCAGCGATTGTCATTACCGGTGTGGTGGCGGTGATTTTCGTCAGCGTCGGCGGCATGCGCTCGGTGATTTACACCAACTTTCTCCATGCGCTGATCAAATACCTGGGGATCATTCTGACGCTGGGTTTTGCCCTGAGTCGCGTCGGCGGTATGGACGCTTTGCTAGAGAAACTGCCAGCACCCATGCTCACTGTCGACAATGTCGGCTGGAGTCAGATCATGGCGTGGATGGTTGCCGGTGTCGGTGCAACCTTTGCGACGCAGTATGTGATTCAAGCAGTGAACACTGTCAGCAACGGCGACAAGGCCCGGCATGCGGCTTTTTATTGCGCGGTCATGCTGGTGCCTTTTGGCATCTGTGCGGCACTTATCGGAATGTGCAGTCGCGTACTGTTCCCGGCCATCCCGCCGTTGTTGGCGTTCCCGGCATTGATCGGCGAGATGGACAGCATCATGGCCGGGGTGGTGGTGGCGGGTTTGGCCGGATCCCTGTTCGGCACCATTTCCGCGCTGACCATGGGCATCGCTACCCTGGCGCTCAAAGACTTCTATCAACCTTTTTTCAACAAGACCAATCAAGTGAAGCGTGATCTGGTGTTCGTCAAGACAGCCACGGTGGTCGCGGGCCTGTTGCCCATCAGCCTGGCCATTTTTGCCTCCGGCGTGCTGGAAGTGACGTTCCTCGCCAAGGCCTTGCGGGCGTCTCTTGCCGTACTCGTGGTGATGGTGTTCTACGCGCCGACCTTCGGCACCCGTCTGGGCGCCTTCCTGAGCATCATCGCGTCGCTGATCGTGACCGTGGGCTGGTTTCTGATGGGCAATCCCTATGGCATCGACAACGCCTATATCGCCTTGGCAACGCCGCTGGTGATTATGACCTTGAGCCACCTCACGCGCCGTGGTCAGGAGGTGCCTCTGGAGAATGACCAGACGCTGAATAAAACTGAAGGAGTTCACCCATGAGGATGTCTGGAGCCCAGGCCATTCTGGAGGTGCTCAAGCGCGAAGGGGTTCGGCATCTGTTCGGCGTCCCCGGTGAAAACTTCACGCCGCTGATGGACGCCTTGTACGACGAACCGTCCATTGAGTTCGTCGTGGGGCGTCAGGAAGGTGGCGCAGCCTTCATGGCTGAAGCCTATGCCGGAGCCGGTGGCGGGGTGGGTGTAGTGCTGGGCGCCCGGGCGGTGGGCGCTACCAACCTGAGCATCGGGGTCCATACCGCAATGGAAAACTCCACGCCGATGGTGGTCTTGCTCGGACAGCTGGATTCGAGATTCCGGGGCCGGGAGGGTTTCCAGGAGGTCGATCTGGACCGCATGTTCACGCCGCTGTGTAAATGGGCGGTGGAGGTCAGCGATGCCCGCAAGCTGCCGGAAATCCTGCAACGTGCGTTTCGTCTGGCGCGCAGTGGCCGACCGGGACCGGTGGTGGTGTCGCTGACCGAGGACGCGCTGCATGACGAACTGGAGGCAACTTTCACCACGCCGCTGGCCGCCAGCCGACCGCGACCTTCAGCGGACGAAGTCAGCAGCTTTGTGCAGCGTTTGGCCGAAGCCCGGCGACCGGTGATTGTCGCCGGCGCCGGGGTCAAGCGTGCCGGGGCCGAGGCGCAACTGGTCCAGTTCGCCGAGCGCTGTGCGATTCCGGTACTGGCTGCCTGGCGACGCCACGATGTGTTTCCCAATGCTCATCGGCTGTATTGCGGGCATCTGCAAATGGGGACGCATCCGGCATTGATCGAAACCCTGCACCAGGCCGACATGCTGATCGTCATCGGCGCGCGACTTAACGAGATCACCACCCAGAACTACACAGCGGTGAGTGTCGGGCAGCGCATCCTGCAAATCGACATCGACGACCGCATGCTCGGCAAGGCGTATCCCATTGAACAAGGCATTGTCGCCGATGCACGCGAGGCCCTTGAAGCGCTGCTTGAACGACCACTGCCTGCCTCTTGCGACGATTGGGCAAACGCGCGACGCACTGTCTACGAAGATGTCACCGACCTGATCGTGGAACCTCATGACGACCACGTCGACAATCGGCAGATTATTCGCGAGCTGCGGGCGCAACTGCCAGACGATGCGATCCTGACCAATGACGCCGGGAATTTCGCCGGCTGGATGCATACGTTTTTCTGCTTTCGCCAGACCAACACCTATGTCGGTGCTGCTTCAGGTGCCATGGGCTATGGCATGCCGGCGGCCATCGGCGTGCAGCTGGCGCAGCCCGGCAAGACCGTGGTTTCCCTCTCGGGTGATGGTGGCTTGATGATGACCATTCAAGAGCTGGAAACCGCAGTGCGCCTGAAACTGCCGATCATTGCTCTGGTGTTCAACAACAACATGTACGGCTCAATCCGCATGCATCAGGAAAAGGCCCATCCCGGACGGGTCATCGGCTCGGATCTTGGCAATCCTGATTTTGTCCTGCTGGCCCAGGCCTTTGGCGCACAAGGCTTGCGGGTCACCAACGATGCTGCCTTTGGCGATGCCTTGCGCATCGCGCTTGCGACCTCTGGGCCGGTGCTGATCGAAATCGTGTCCGATCCGCAACGCATATCCGTGCGCCAGACCATCGAGCAGATCCGGCAGTCCGGCGCTGGGCAATGAGCGAGGTGGTCGAGATGGACATCAAACCTGGACAATCGGTCGCATCAGTACAGGCCAGGGGCGCAGGCAGCGGCACCGGCAGATCGGCAAAGCTCAAGCAACGCCTGCCCACCTTCAGCTATCTGGAGAAAGCAGCCCGGCGCCGGATTCCGGGTTTTGCGTTCGATTTTGTCGATGGCGGGACCGGTGAGCACCTCGCTGCCGAACGTAATCGCAGCGCGTTGGACGCAGTGCAGATCATCCCACGCTATGGGACGTGTGCCGCGTTGAATACCGAAGTGGAGCTGTTTGGGCGCCGCTACGCCAGCCCCATAGGTATTGGCACCGAGGGACCCGACCATGTAGCGCAATTGCTTGAGGAAGAGCTGCGCACCGCGCTGGCGCAACACGGCGCCTGCACGTGCGCGCATTTACGCAACGCTGCCGTGCGTCATTCAGCCGCCTGGCAGCCTTGATCGGACGTGATCAAGGCCAATCGATAACAATTTCAATAGCGAGATGACCGATGTCAAACCACCAGCTTTCTGCCCCCGACAAACCATTACCACCCGGCGCAACTTTGCGCGGTTGGCTGGACCATTTACAAAGTACCCAGCGCCTGACTCTGGTGGAGGCTGGCACGCCCTTGCGATTTGGCGTGGCGGCAGTCGCCAATCGTCTGGACGGTCAGAGCGCTTCATTGTTTCTTGCCCCTGATCAGCACGAAATCCCCGTGGTTTCCGGCCTGCTCTCGGACCGCTTGTGGATGGCTGAAGCTATGGGTGTCAAGCCTGCTGAGGTGCTCAACCGGTTTCAGGAGGCTAGCCTCAATCCCATTGCCGGCGAGGAAGTGCCGGATGCGCCGTGTCAGACGGTGGTGCTGCATCAGGTAGACCTGTTGAAGCAATTGCCGATCCCGACCCATAACGAACATGACAGCGGCGCCTACATCACAGCGGGGCTGCTGATTACCCGCAACCCGCGCACCGGTATCCAGAACGTCTCCATCCATCGGCTACAGGTCAGTTCCGCCAATCGCCTGGGTGCTTTGTTGTTGCCTCGGCATGCGCTGGCGTTCTTTCAGGAAGTCGAAGGTACGGGTGAAGATCTGGAAGTTGCGGTGGTAATTGGCGCCGACCCGCTGACCCTGCTGGCCTCTCAGGCCATCGTGCCCATTGACCACGATGAACTGGAAATCGCCGGCGCTCTGCATGGCCGTCCGCTGCCGCTGGTGCGTTGCGTGACTAATCGGATACGGGTTCCGGCCGAGGCGGAAATTGTCCTGGAAGGACGTTTGCTGGCCAACGTCCGGGAGTTGGAAGGGCCTTTTGGTGAGTTTCCTCAATACTACGGCGAACGTGCCGAACGCCATGTGATCGAGGTGGACGCCATCACCCATAGGCTGGCGCCGATCTTCCACACCATTGTTGGGGGAGGGCTGGAGCATCTGCTGCTGGGCGGAATTCCTCGGGAGGCGACACTGCTGGCTCATTTGCGCCGAAGTTTTCCGGGTGTTCGTGATGTACATCTGGCCAAAGGTGGTGTCTGCCGTTATCACCTGTATGTGCAGTTGGACAAGCGTTCCGAAGGCGAAGCAAAAAATGTCATCCTCGGAGCATTTGGCGGCCACTACGACCTCAAACACGTGGTGGTGGTCGACCTCGATGTAGACATCCACAACCCCACTGAAGTGGAGTGGGCAATTGCCACGCGTTTTCAGGCCGACCGTGATCTGGTGCTGGTGCACGAGGCTCAGGGGTCGAAACTCGATCCATCGACTCGTGACGGTGTTGGCTCGAAAATGGGCTATGACGCCACCGTACCGTTGTCTGCGCCCCCGATGCGTTTTACCCGTATTCGCGTGCCTGGTGAAGCAGAGGTCGATCTGGACGCTGTAACCTGCCCGGCACCGGTGGACTGGCAACACCTGTTCTGACTCCGTACCCTTGCTGCAACAATGCCGAATCTCCTGGCGGGGATTCGGCATTGTTGTTTCGGTGGACGGTGGTTTGAGCCGCCGACGGCTCATGTACCGCTGTAGCTGTCCACCACCCGCCGGTACTGGCTCGGGGATGCGCCGATGTGCTGGCGAAAGAATCTGGTGAAGTGGCCTTGCTCGGAGAAGCCGAGGCTTTCCGAGAGTAGACCCAGAGTGCCGCTGCGTTCCTGTTCGAGCCAGGTGAAGGCTCGTCGCATGCGGGCGTCATTAACCATCAGGGTTGGCGTCATGCCGGTATCTTTCTTGAACAGTGCAAAAAAATGCGCTCGGGACAGGCCGCTGGCGCGAGCGGCGTTTTCGATCAGGTCCGGATCTTCAAGATGCTCCAGCAGATAAGCCGTGCCACGGCGGATGCGTGCATCGCGAAACTCGCCATGGGTCGGCGCACCCTGACGCCAGAGCTGTCGCCATTGGGAGAAGTCTTCAATCAGCTGGATCAGGAAGTCGAACAACAGGAACTCGATCCGCTCTTTGGGAACCAGTCCGTAGCCGTGCATTTCAGCGATCAGAATGTCGGCCAGGGTGCGGTTCTGTATCGAAAGGTCAATGCAGGGGTGGGCGAAGAAATCCGGCCTGGCGCTTAGCGCCAGAGATTGCTGCGCCGTGGCCAGCCAGGCGGGCTCGATGTACAGCGCCAGGATCAGCGTGTTGCCGGCATCAGGTTGCGGAGCATAGAAGTGCGGCTCCCAAGCGTTGACCAGCACTGCAGTGCGGTCGGCCAGCGGCACCACACGGCCATTGACGTTGAAGTAAGTATCCTGGCCGGAAACCTTGATCAGTACATGGCATTCGGAATGGGTGTGGGTCACCAGCGGCCGATCCATGTTGAGCAGCGCGACACGGCCGAATTTGCCGTGAAACACCCGTTGGGCAATCGACATTGTGTAGCTCCCTCGCTCGCTTCAAGCGGCTATTGTTGTTCGACTGCACCGAAGGAGCAGGGCAGTCGTTTTTCGTCTGCGTGGCCGCCTCATCTGTGCATGAGTGACAGCCGCGTGGCAGGGCGAAACAGTTGCGTCACGAAGGCTCAATATCCCGCGAAATGGGGGCGTGCGTCCAGTCAGACGTTGGTCTTGAAGGCTTTTTATGACCGCTGGCCTGCTGGCATGTGACGTTGCTTTGTCGTGATAAGCACGCTGTACATCGAGCCTCATCGCCCGCGCTGTTTCAGCATGGGGTTCGCGACCCGTATCCAGGCTGATCGGAATGTGCAAGCGTGCATTGTGCCCATCAGTCAGCCCACTGTTCCGCTTCAATGACTTGTACGTCGAGATGTCGCATGCCGGTTCACCTCATTGCAGTGGATTGCGTTAATCTTCGGGCTTTGTTTTTGAACGTCAGTCCATCTATGTCCTGTGAAATCCTCGTACAGCCTGATCTTCTCGACCTGGGTGAGATTCAGCTCGAAGTCCGCCATCTGCCGGCAAGCAAACCCGGCCAGCCGACCTTTGTCCTGCTGCATGAAGGTTTGGGTTGCGCGGCTCAGTGGCGGGACTTTCCCGAGCAATTGCTGGCCGCTACCGGATGTGGCGTGCTGGTCTACAGTCGCCAGGGTTACGGCCGCTCCAGCCCGGTAAGTTTGCCGCGACCGCTGGACTATCTGAGCCACGGGGGGCCGGTAGAGCTGGCCCGTCTGCTCGATGCGCTGGGGCTCAATGACGTGGTGCTGTTGGGCCACAGCGATGGGGCGTCGATTGTCCTGGCCTATGCCGCGCTCAATGATCCTCGAGTGTGGGGCAGTATCGCTCTGGCTCCCCATGTACTGGTCGAGGCCAGAACGCTGGCGGGCATACGCCAGACCACTGCGCAGTGGGACGCTGGCCCGTTGCGCAGTCAGCTGATGCGCCATCATGGCGATAACGTGGACGGCGCATTTCACGGCTGGAGCGACACTTGGCTGCACGCTGATTTCAGCCTGGAGCCCCTGGTGGCACGACTTGGCGAGATCACCCGGCCTTTGCTGGTGATTCAGGGACGTGACGATCAGTACGCCACGCCTGAACAACTGACGGTGATCGACGCTCATGTGGACGCGCCCTGTCGCTGCGTCCTGCTGGAAGATTGCCAGCACTTTCCCCAGCGTGAAGCCACCCAGGCGACGCTGGGATTGATCGTCGATTTCGTCACGGCCCTGACGAATGACCGCGATCCCCAGACGGCGCCTGTCATCAGTTGAAATTGCCTTTGGTTTCCGGCACCACCAGGCTGCCCACCAGATAAATCAACGACAGCGCCACGGCAAAGATTGCCAGCATCTGAGGTATTTGCGCCGGGCTGCTGCTGGCCAGGGAAACGAAGGTCGGCATGGTACCGCCCAGCGCAAAGCCGATATTCCAGGACAAACCGGTGCCGCTGGCCCTTAGCTCAGTGGAGAAGCGTTCATTGAGGAAGATCAGGATCGGCGCAATCATCGCCCCACCCATAAACGCAATGCCGGAGCAGTACAGCGCAGTACGCAGCAGCGAGCCGGGCTCGGCGACGTGAAGGAACATCAGAGGCAGGCAAATCAGGTTGATGAGGCTCAACAGCAGGAAGGTCTTCTTCCGGCCGATCAGGTCACTGATGTAACCGAACGTCAGCGAGCCCAGAATGGTTGCCAGCGATCCGTACATCAACAGCTGTGAAGTCTGCGTGTGCGGGACTTTGGCCACCACATTGAGCAGCGTTGGCAGATAACCGCAGGCCAGGTAGTAGGTGGCACCACCGCCGAAGGTAATCAGCAGATTGACCAGCATCACCTTGCGATACTCCGGGCCAAACAGGCGCTTGAGCGGTGACTCGGTGGGCTTGGCAGCATTGTTTTTACGGCTTTCCTGCAACTGGCGCCAGACAGGGGTTTCCTCCAGATAGCGAAACATCACCAGGCCAAAGAAGGTGCTGATCAACCCGCAGAAAAACATGCAGCGCCAGCCCCAGACATCAAACTCGGCGCCAGGAAACACTTCCGATAGCACCAGGTAAGCGAACGACGCGAGCAGCGAGCCCATGCCGGCACCTGCGCCACCGATCAGACCGGACATCAGGCCACGATAACGCGGCGAGATGGATTCCGTACCGATGGTATGGGTCGAGGCGACGATGCCGCCGACGAAGATGCCCTGAATAACGCGCAGCATAAGAAACAGAACAGGCGCGATGATCCCGACCTGCGCCAGGGTCGGCAGCACGCCGAACAGCGCAGTGGAAATACCCACGCCAACCATTGAAACCATCAGCGCACGTTTGCGCCCATGTTTGTCGGCATACGCGCCGAAGATTGCAGAACCCAGCGGGCGCACCAGCAGGGCTACGGCGAAGGAGGCGTAGACCGCAGCCAGCGACAGGGTGGGCGTATCAGAGGGGAAAAACAGCCGGCCAATGATCGGTGCCACGTACAACAGGATAAACAGGTCGAACAGATCCAGCGCCCAGCCGAAGGTTGAGGCGAAGCCCGCCAGGAGCGCCTTGCGCGCCGGGAGGTAACCTGCGGCAGGTGCCTGGGACACTGCTTCGGCTGCAGCGTCGGGTGACTGAGTCGTGGTGCTGGTGTTGGTTGTTGCCATGACAGTGACTCCGGTTTTTATAGTTGTTTTTATAGTTGTCAGGGAGAAACAGATCGTCGCTGCGCAACCCTAAGGTTCAGCCGCTCGCACCGCCAAAGCGTCTGGGAGAGCGGCATCTGCCAGGGTTACTCGCCCTTGAACACCGCCGTGCGCTTGCCATGGAAGGCCTCGACGCCTTCCTTGAAGTCGTGCGAGCTGCGCAGGCGGCTGTAGCAGTGGCCTTCCATTTCAATTGCCACCGTCAGCGGCGAATTTTCGTTGTCGTTGATCAGTCGTTTTGCGGTACGTTGCGCCAGGGGTGAGAACCGACGCAATTCGTCCACCAGCGCATCGACAGTGTTTTCCAGTTCGCTGTCGGGTACGCACTCGGTCGCGATCCCCCAGTCGTAGGCCTGCTGCCCACTGATCCGTTTGGCGCGCATGACCATGTGTTTGGTTCGAGTGATACCGATCATTTTCTGCAAGCGGGCGGAACCGCCGGAGCCGGGGATCTGCCCCAGATTCTGCTCTGGCAGTGCGTAGCGGGTGGTTTCCGATGCGATACGGAAATCACAGGCCAGGGACAGCTCGAAACCGACGCCGAAGGTGTAGCCCCGGTTGGCGGCAATCACCGGTTTTTCACAGCGTACCGGGGCGGCAACGTTCCAGGCCAGTTTGGAGACATGCTCTGGGGACGCTTCCAGGAACCCCTTGATATCCCCGCCGCTGGAAAAATGCTCGCCCATCGAGCGAAGGACGATGACCCGGACGCCCGGATGTTCGTCCAATGCCTCGAATACCTTGCGCAGCATGTCGCGCTGAGGCATGGCTATAACGTTCAGGGGAGGCCTGTCGAGAATGATATCGGCGCGTTCCCGTGCCGTGTCGACCACGACCTGAAAACCATCGAATTCGGTGTCGAGAAATTGCTGGATCGATTGCAGTTGCATGTGGACGTCCTCTTTGGAATTAGCACGCGGTTTTCAAGGTTTTTGCCTGATGCTCTTCGAGCAACACGCGGCGCAGCACCTTGCCAACCGGCGACTTCGGGATTTGATCAATGAATTGGTAAAGACGCGGGCGTTTGAATTTCGCCAACCCGGAGGTGATGCAATGGGCGTCCAGTTCGGCGTGGCTGACCTCACTGCGCAGCTTGATGAACGCAGCGATGATCTTGCCCCACTGCTCGTCAGGCAGACCGACCACCACCACCTCCTCGACAGCGGGGTGCAGTGACAGCAGGCTTTCGATTTCTACCGGGCTGACGTTTTCGCCCCCGGTGATGATCAGGTCATCGACCCGGCCCGTGACAAACAGGTCACCGTCGGCATCGAAATAGCCGGTATCACCAGTGAAATACCAGCCATCGTGCAGCGCCTTGGCTGTCGCTTCAGGGCGGTTCAGATACCCTTCGAACGCCTCATCACTGGCAAGGTCGGCAATGATCTGGCCTTCCTCGCCCCGACGGGTCGGTACATCGGGATTCGTTGTATCCATGGGCACGACGCGGATTCGCTGATTAAGCGCGCAGCGCCCGGACGAGCCCGGTTTGTGATGGGCGTGCTGGTCAATGGTGAAGGTGTAGATTTCCGAGCAGCCGTAATGGTTGACGAACAGTTCCGGTTCGAAGGCCTGTTCGACCCGTTTCATCAGACCATCGCTCATGGGCGCTCCGGCAAAGCCGATTTTCTTGACGCTGGCGACCCGTTCCTTGCGAAAGGCAGGGTGCTCGATGAGCATGTGATACAGCGTCGGCACCAGATACAGGTTGCTGACCTGCTGCTGTTCGATGGCTTGCAGGGTGGCTTCGGCGTCGAAGCGTGGCACGCAGACGAATTGGCCGTCGATCAAGGCCATGGACAGCAATGAACGCACGCCCATGGTGTGATACAGCGGCATGACCCCCAGGGTGCATTCATCATGCCGATACAGATTCTGGGCGACGTGGGCCACTGCTGCGGCGCGTTCGGCGCGGTGGCGGCGGGGCACGCCTTTGGGTTTGCTGGTGGTGCCTGAGGTGTACAGCAGCAACGAAAAATCCTCCGCCGAGGCGCGCAGGATCGTTGACGCCGGTGCTTGCGCGGTCAGTTCCTCGAAGCTCAGATCCTGGGCAGCCGCGCGGTGCCCGCTGGCGATTCGCGGCAACCCGCTGGCACTGCTGCAGGCCGCCACCGCCTCGACAGTAGAGTCGTCGTAAGCGATTGCCTTGATCTGCGCGTCGCTGATGCAATAGGCCAGCTCGTCGGCGGTGGAGCGCCAGTTCAGCGGCGTGACGACGATGCCCGCGAATTGACAGGCCCAGTGCAGCGTCGCCATTTGCCAGCGATTCTGCATCGCGACCAGCAGCCGGTCACCTCGTTTCAGGCCTAGGCGTTCCAAGCCATGAGCAGCGCTCTGGATATCGATAAACCATTGTCGGTAGGTTTTTTTCAGAGCCGCATCGCTGATCGCCACCGCATCGGGACGACGCTCGACTGCCGCAAGGAAGCTGCGTCCGAGATCGAACATTATTGTTTTACCTCCAGGTTCGTTTGACGTTGTGTAGCCACTTCGAGCACCGCCCTGACCATGCCGGTGTATCCAGTGCAGCGGCATAAGTGACCGGAGAGCATGTCGCGTACCTGGGTCTCGTCGGGGTTGGGGACCCGTTCGAGAAAATCCACGCAGGACATGAGAATCCCCGCCGTGCAAAACCCGCACTGCAAGGCGTGATGACGGCGGAATGCTTGTTGCAGATCGCTGAGTACGTCGTCCACGGCCAGAGACTCGACGGTGTCGATGCGTCGCTCGTGGCTTTGCACCGCGAGCATCAGGCACGAACGCATGGCCACGCCGTCCACCAGCACCGTGCAGGCACCGCAGACTCCGTGTTCGCAGCCCACATGCACGCCGGTCGCGCCAAGGTCGTGGCGCAGAAAATCGCACAGCTGGGTGCGTGATTCGGTGCTGGCCGCACGCTCGCGGCCGTTGAGTTGCAGATTCACCAGAAATGCTTGGTCGGCATTGGCGCGCATGATCAGGCTCCTTCTATGAGGCGCAGCCCCAGTTCGCGAACCAGTTGCCGACGATAGGCGGCACTGGCGTGTACATCGTCCTGAGCGTCCAGCGACCAGGCCACTTCGTTGAGCGCATCCTTGAGGGTGGCATCGCGAGCCAAGCGCCGATGTTGCGGCCGATCGCTGACGCCACCGATGCCCAGCTCGACGTGTTCGTCAGTCACCGCCGCCGCCAGGGCGACCATGGCAAAGTCGCCGTGGCGCATGGCGATTTCCTGAAAGCGGTAACTCACGCCGGCGCGCTTGAGCGGGAAGCGGACTTCCACCACCAATTCATCGGGCTGCTTGTCAGTGGTGAGAATCCCCTGGAAGAAATCCGCCGCCTTGACCGTGCGTTGGTTTTTTTTCGATTGCAGGATGACTTCACCCCCCAGGGTGACCAGGCAAAGCGGCAATTCGGCGCTGGGGTCGGCGTGGGCCACTGAGCCACAGACCGTACCGCGGTTGCGGGTCTGGAAATGCCCGATCCAGGGCATGGCTTTCGCCAGCAGAGGCACTTCGTCCATCAATGAAGGGCGCTCCAGCAACTGCGCCTGACGCACCGCAGCGCCTACCGCCAGGCAGCCCTTGCGTTGTTCGATGAAATTCAGGTCGGCCAAATGATTGATATCGATCAGCAGTTTCGGTTGAGCCAGACGCATGTTCAGCACCGCCATCAGCGACTGACCGCCGGCGATGATTCGGGCTTCCTGACCATACTCGGCCAACAGGTCGAGTACTTCGCCACGGCTGCTGGCACGGACGTAGTCGAAGGCAGCGGCTTTCATTGCGCGCCTCCTTTGCCGAACAGGGCGGCGAGGGTGGCTTTCACACGGCTCCACCAGCCTTCGTTGATGGCCTGGCCTGTGACGCGTTGGGAAAGACGGGTGAATATCTGGCCGATGATCACTTTTGAGGCACCTTGCAGCATGCGACCGCCGACGGCCGCGACTTTGCCACTGACCGACACCTGATAGTGGTATTCCAGGCGGGTGTGGCCGTTATCCAGCTCAACGAAACGAACCCTGGCGTGGCCGATGGCCGAGCCCATGGAACTGTTTCCCGAGCCTGACAGGCGCAGCGAATGCGGCGGATCCAGCTCACTGAGCGCGACTTTGGCTTCGAAGCGGGCGCGGATCATGCCCACACCTACTGTTACGTCAGCCCTGTAGCGGTTCTCACCTTCGAGCTCCAGTTCATGGCAACCGGGGATGATCGCCTTGAGGGTTTGGGGATCGAGCAGCGTGTCGAACACCTGCTGCGGCGTGGCCGGGATCACCACCGAATCGTTGGCGCGCAGGGCTGAGCCACCGGCGGGTTCGGCCGGGAAGCTGTCGTCCTGTTCCATGCCTGCGGGCCGTGGCGGCTCGTCGATGCCAATCAGTGTCCGCACCCGCGACGGGGTCAGCGGCAGGCGGATATCGGCACGGCCCAGAGCGTCGGCCACCGCGTTGGCGATACACACCGGGGTGCTCATGTTGTTGCCTTCACCCACGCCTTTGGCTCCCAGCGGAGTAAAGGGCGAGGGGGTTTCAAGGTGCAGAATCAGTGGCTCGATCACCTCCGGTGCGGTGGGCACCAGGTAGTCCGCGAAGGTGCCGGAGAGGAAACTGCCGTCCGCGCCATAGGCGAATTCCTCCATCAGGGCGGCACCCAGGCCTTGGGTAAAGCCGCCACGAATTTGCCCGTCGACCAAGTCAGGGTTGAGCATCCGTCCCGCGTCATGGCTGGTGATGTAGCGGTCGATGTGAATGGCACCCGTGACCGGATCGATTTCCAGTGCGCAGATATCAAATACGAAGCCGTAACACAGGGAACTGTTGACCAGGTCGGCATCGTCAGGCGCCGTGAGTTGCGGCGGTGACCAGAATGCGGTTTCACGCATGCCGCCGGATTCACCTTCGGGCAGCAGCCCCGGTGCCCAGTGCGCGGCACCGGCGATCCGATGAAACGGTGCCGAGGGTCCGTCGATGACAAACACCTTGCCGCCGGCGAAACGCACGTCCCGCGCCTCGACCTTGAGTTGTACGGCGGCCAGATTGGCTAGCCGATCGCGAATCTTGATCGCGGCCTGATAGACCACCCCGGCGACTGCCCCGGCAAAACGGCTGGAATAGTTGCCTGATGCAATCGACCAAGCGTCTTTCTGAGTGTCGAGTTCGACGTTGACGACGATTGATTCCAGCGCGACTCCCAGTACCTCAGCCACCACCTGGGCAACCGCGGTCTGGTGACCCTGGCCTTGAGGCGTTGACGAAACATGCACGGTGACGTCCCCCAAGGGGCCAACCGTGACAGTGGCAGTACTCACCGCGCCGTTTTTCGGACCGGCCTTGCCACGTTCTTCCACGGTCATGGCCGTGGTGATGTAACCCATGTTGGAGATCGACGGCTCGATCACCGCGGTGTAGCCGATCCCGTAAATCCGTCCTTCGGCACGCGCCTTGTCACGGCGCTGCAACAGATCCGCAAGGCCTCCATCGTCGACGGCCAGTGCAATACTCGCCTGATAGTTGCCAGAGTCGAGCAGGGCACCGGCGGCGGCGCGGTACGGGAACGCATCGGCGGGGACCAGATTGCGACGAATGACCTCCAGCGGATCAAGCTTGAGCTGCACCGCAATATGCTGCATCAGCCGCTCGAGGGCGAAATACACCTGCGGACCGCCGAAGCCACGGTTGAGGCCGGTTGGCGTCTTGTTGGTCAATACCACGCGGTTGCGCACCAGCAGATTGCGGATGGCGTAGGCACCGGTAAGATTGCCGTGCATGCGATAGAACGTTGCCGGTTCTGGCGCACGCAGATAGGCGCCGCAATCGTCGATCTGGTCGTAGCGCAGGGCAGTGACAATGCCATCGGCATCCACCGCCGCTTCGATTTCGGTGACCCGATTCGTTGCCGATGACGCGCCTTGCAAATGCTCCAGGCGGTCCTCGACCCATTTCACCGGGGCACCGACCTTGCGTGCCGCCAGCCCCATCATCACCACGTAAGGGAACACACCCTGTTTGATCCCGAAACTGCCGCCGGAATCTTTCGGCGTGCGCAGCCGCAGGCGGTTGCCCGGAACGTTCAAGGCGCGGGCCATTACGGTGTGCAGGGCGTAGGGGCCTTGAAAGTTGGCCATGACGTCGTACACGCCAGTGGTTCGTTCGTACTGCGCGAGCACCACATAGCATTCGATGGGCGTACAGGAGTTACGCGGGTACTGAACTTTGATTGATATCCGATGGGCTGCCGACTCGAAAGCCTGTTCGGGTTCGCCGTAGCGGAAATGACGCTCGTTCACCACGTTGCTGCCCACGGCTTCGTGAAGCACCGGGGCCTGCTCTTCAATGGCGGCCTCTGGGTCGATGATCGGCGGCAACGGCTCGTAATCGACGCGCACGGCTTCAATGGCGTCTTCGGCCAGATAGCGGTTCTCGGCAATCACCACCGCGACCGGTTCGCCGACGTAACGCACCTTGTCGACGGCGATACACCAGTGCTCCATGGGTTGCCGTACGCCCACCGGAAATGGCAGGGCCCAACGTTTTACGTCTTCCCCAACCAGCACGCCGTGGACACCTTTCATAGTCAGGGCGTTGGCGAAGTCGATGGCAGTAATGCGCGCATGGGCATGGGGTGAACGCACGATGGCAGCATGCAGAGTGCCGGGCGGGATCGCCGCATCGTCGGCGAAGCGGCCCAAACCACGCAGTAAAGCGGCGTCTTCGACGCGGGCCTGTCGTGCACCGATATGGCCGGCGCTGGCCTGGCTGTCAGGCAGATGACTGTTCATGTTCTCGGCTCTTGTTTTTATGCATCACGCTATTCACGTGATTGCTCTGGAGCCGAGTGTGAAACACCGGTACGGGCAATGCCTTGCCTTGGCTGACGGAGTTCTGCGCCGGAGTCGGAGAATTTGCCTTTGAGTCTGATTAAGCCGAGGTAGCAATGCGCAATGGGGGCGGAGGCAATGAACATGAAATACCGCCGGGGGATGTCGGACATCGCCGGGCAGCGTGGTCGATGACGGCTCAGGAGTTTCAGCTGAGGTCGATCATCCGCTGAGTGATTCGTCCTGCCTGCTGTTGCTGCTTTCAGATTTGATGCTTTCAGATTTGACGGCGGCTGCGTCCAGGGCCTGATACCAGCGAGCGTACGGCGTGTTGGCGACCCTGTGCCTGTTGAAATCGGGAGCGCCGTCCTTCCACCAGGCCGGGCCTCGTTCTCCCAGAGCGACCTTGGCTGTCTGAACATCCGCTCTGGCCACTTTCATTTGGTCGGGATCACCTGTCGATTTTGCTGCCTTGACGGCCTGCCGGGCCGCCATGAGCGCGCTCACCCACCGCTGGCGTTCTTCCTCTGGCAATCCGGGGTCAGAGCAACGCCAGAGTTGTCCTTTAACTACAAAATAGCGTCCATCGGGTGTCGTCGGGTTCATGTCCATCGCTCCGTTTGGGGATCTTATCGACAGCCGAGTCTTTGCTGAACGGACTCTGGATGGGCCTGGCTGTCGGTGTTGCAGGTCATGCCGCTAGGCACTTATTCCTCACTTGGTCCTTAAGCTTCTGAGGGCGAACCTTCGGATAAGTTTGGATTTTTCCGGGGTGTGCACGTTGCGCGCCTGGCGGCGTGAGTGTGGCCTTGAACTATGTTGGGGGCGGCCGCTCAATTGAGAGTGACGTGATTGCAGATCTGTCAGGTCAATAGCGGTCATATATCGGAGCAAGGCACATGAGCGGGTTAGAGCATGAGATGAAGGATCGCGAGCACCCGGTTGCCGAGGACATTCAACTGCAACGCAAAGTGTGGCGGTTCGAGCGTATCGGTTGGTACGTGCTGTTGGGCGTGGTGATCCTGACCCTGCTGGGTTTGTTTTCAAGGGGACCTCTCAGTTCGCTTGAAGCGACCAGCGCGCAGGGCGATCTGACCGTGGAGTACGAGCGTTTTCATCGCGGCGGGGGGGCTAATTCGATGATCATCCGCGCCCACGGCAAACCTGGTCAGACACTTTCCTTAGTGATTGGCAGGGCCATGCTTGAAGGTTTCAGCATTGACTCGATCCAGCCTCAGCCGGTGGCCTCCACAGCCACATCTGACGGGCTGGTTCTCACACTGTCAGCCGACAGGAGTGGCGAAGCGACGCTCTATCTTTCATGGCGCAGCTCTGGCATCGGCCTGTTCAAAAGTCAGATCAGCATCGTCGGTGGCGGCAGTGCTGCAGTCACTCAATTCATCTATCCATAGGTGGCACATGGACGCAGTACTACGCGCGGGCGCAATCTATCTTGCACTGATGGTGCTGTTCAAAATATCAGGCAGACGATCGCTGGGAGAGCTGACCTCTTTTGACTTTGTCTTGCTGATGGTGATCGGCGAGGCCACTCAGCAGGCGTTACTCGGTGATGATTTTTCAGTCACAAACGCCATCCTGGTCATCGTCACGCTCATGGTGATCGACATCGGGTTTTCACTGGTCAAGCGTCGGTTCAAACGGGTCGCGAAACTGATCGATGGAGGCCCGACCATCGTCGTGGAAAATGGTGTGTTCTTGCTGCATCGCATGCACGAAGCCCGAATCCAGGAAGACGACATCATGGAAGCGGCAAGAATTGGTCAGGGTGTCGAGCGGGTAGATCAGATCAAGTACGCCATACTCGAACGCAATGGCAAGATCTCCATCATTCCCGCCTGACCGATGGGCCGATGGAGTAGCACGCAACGGCTACGCTTATATCAGACGTGATGGAATGAGGCGTTTCATGTCTCAAAGCAACCCGATGACGACCGAGGCACTCATGGACATCGACAAACAACGGATCAGTGAATTTGCGTATCAAATCTGGCAGTCCGAAGGCGAGCCGCAAGGGCAGGAGGAGCGTCATTGGGAAATGGCTCGCAAACTGGTTGAAGCCGAAAGCAGCGCACCCCCGGTTCACGTCGAGGAGCGAATGGCTGATGGTTCTCTGACAGCTGAGGAAACTTCGGATCTCGCTCGTCGTGACGATAAAGAACACCTGTGAGGCCGGATATTCAAAGCTGTATCCGGCCCTCTTTGTTGCGTTCGGTGTGCTGACCTCTTCAGGCAAACATTTCCTCTAATGGGAATGCTGCCCCGTCATTGGGTCACTGATCTGAATGATCGTGCCCGTGCTCCAGGCATCCGCCCCAGGTGAGACAGCAGGTCTGACGATATCTGAGCGAGATTGCCTTTTTGCAGCGCTATCCACGGCAAACCGCTTGTCGCGCTCCATGACCATCAAGGGATCAGCCTGACCGTCTGCGGTGAAACCCATCATGAGCTGGGGCATGCCCAAGGGCAGCTCTTTGTTCTGATCTGTATGCCAGGTGTGCCAGGTCTTGCCATACGTGTGGACCAGTTTTTCCATAAGGGCGTGTTCAGCTACTGCCGGTATACCCGGGGCGATGAGCTGGCCCGATTTCACTTCGTGAACATGGCTATGCCACAAAGCTTTTTCCCGTACCGGAAGCGTGGCGAACAACCGTTCGCTGATGATGTATTCCACACCCATCAGCTTGGCGTCCTTCACGTTGCCGTCATAGATCACGCACTGAGTGACCTCTTCATTCAGGATTGAGCAATAGTGATGAGCTTCCATCTGTGCCTTCATATTGCCGTTATAAAAATGAAAGCCGTCAAGGTAGGCATTGAGTGCAGCCACCGGCGGACGGGACTGAAGCGCATTCGCTCCGGCGTCCAGAGACTTGGTCAGCGGCGTGGCCGGATTGCCCGGCGCCTGAACCTTCGAGGCGCTGTTGTTTCCGGCACATCCGGCGATTGCCGATGAAACGAAACAGGCGAAAGCTAACTTGCTTATCGAAGATGCGGTTTTTGCGGACCTCTGTTTGCTGCCCATGGTCATCCCTCGTAGTCAGGTGTTGGATCTCGTCTACTGCTTAAACGATAGATGCCTGCAAGGGGCGAGGGTTCTAAGTTGTTCTGAACCCCTTCCCAGTGGTCCGCCCTGGTAAAACTTTTAACGAGTGAGCTTGGTCAAGAAGGGTAAGTGGAGATTCAGAAACCATCCTGTTATGGAGCTAGCGATGAAGCCTGAAGACATCGTGACGTACCTGCACACGCATTCGTTGTATCTGACCACCGCCGAGTCCTGTACGGCTGGACGGATCATCTCGCTTCTGGCTGAAGTCCCTCATTGCGGCGATGTCGTTGAAAGCGGCTATGTGGTGTATTCCCCAGAGGCGAAACATCGCCTGCTAGGCGTCAGCTTTCAGACCATGGAAAACTTCAATCTGACGAGTAAGGAGGTCGCCCAGGAGATGGCCAGCGGGGCACTGCGTGACAGTCCTGCAACCGCAGTCATCGCCACGACCGGGCTTTGCGGTGAAGAGGACGTGGACGGCATTCCGGCCGGTACCGTCTGCTTTGCCTGGGGTTTTGTGTCAGAGGGCCGCACCGCGATATTCACGCGACGCCATCGTTTCTTCGGCGATCGACATGAGATGCAGAAACAGGCAGCGATGTATGCCTTGCATCATTTCCCGCATTTTCATCGAAGAATGCTCGCCGGGACACCGGCCTCGGGCTGATGGTTGGCAACACGCCAGGAAGGCTCTGGATAGTCCATCCAGAAGGGGCGTGTTGCCAAAAAACATCGCGAGCAAACTCAGCTGTGGACAACGCTCTCTGTCCACTCCACCTGGGAAATCCCGAGCTGCTCAGCTTTGGGCTTGGAGATTTTAGGTACTTTATCTGTCCGGTATTTGGGGATCTGTCCGAAACCCGCGTCTACGCTTGCCCAATGCCAGGCTTCAGCGTTATCCATGGCGGCAGCCCTTACATAGAAGGTTTTGTAGTTACCGTGCAGCAAGTAGTCGATCCGATAATGTTTGTTAAATGACATTTGCTAATCCTCCTCTGCAGTCCATATGCAGATCGTTCAGTTATCGGAAAATCCATCGGCCTTGACGTAGTTCATGGCTGCCCAGACATCGCTCACGGTCGGTAGGGGCCATTCCAGATTGAAGTAACAGCAAGTCAAACAGTCTGGACTGGATTCGGCGTCTTCAATTTGTTTTAGGCTCATGCCCATCTCCTTAAAGGCATCAATTTTTCAAGGTTCAACTAATCAGCGCGGGGTGCTGAAGAACTGCGGTTCCAATAGCGTGCCAATATCGTGGACTACAGCTTTGAAGCGGTGAACTTGATCATTTATCCGCCAGCTTTTGCTCCACCTCGGTAGCCTTGTTACGGAGCTTCTCCGCATCTTGTTCCTTCGCTCTGATTGAGGTGGGCGTAATGACCTTGTCCACCTGCTCAGTGTTGCCGCGCTCATCACGAAGGTCTCGCTCGACAACGTCAACGGGTTTGCCGGACGCGTCTTTCGCGGGCAAGGCTGCGGATTCTGATTTGGTCTGCTTCTGATCGGGTGTGCTCATTTTCACCTCTGGCAAATGCTGATGTGACCCAACGCGGTGGGTTGAGAGGCGGCTTATGGATCGCAGAAGCCGCATCAAGATTGATAACTACGTGGGAAGAAAATTCCGACGTTTTGACGACATGATCTTTATTAAGTGCTCGGCGGTGATTTAAGTAGCTGGCCGGTGCATGGGTAGGCCCGCCCGTTGCCGCGTTTTGAGGCTCGATACCTGCAACAGCCAGAAGACCGGCCGCGAATACTGGCGTCCGAGTTTGGCGGCAGGTCAGTCACTCTGGGATCCATGCAGTAACAAATGCTCGACCTCGGGACTTAGCTGATTGTTGGCCCCGAGATACTCGATGAGCTCTGCCGCCCGACTGCCGCGAAGCCCGGCTGTGGTGAGCTTTTTGTCGTTCACATAGGTGTAGAGCCCTGACACTGCAAAGGCTTTGAGCTGGGCAATGTGATTCGCCTGAGCAGTCAATGTGCTTTGGAACACTTCACTTTGAAAAAAACGGCGTCTCGCCAGAGGGCTCTCGAAAGCGACCTCCATAACAGCCAGTTCCGCCCGGGCGGCGCTGGCAATGTGCGCGACGTTTGGGGCGGGTGGATGCATTCCGTCGTTCTTGAACGGCGGGGGCAAGTGCAGGGTAAGTTTCAGGACCTCGTCAGCATTACTGAGCACAGCGCCGAGCTCATTGCTCAAGTACTCATGCAGTTCAGAAAGGCCAGCGCGGGGGCTGAAGTGCACATGAATGCGGTCGTATGCATCAGTGCCGTTGAATGTATTGTCGTTCAAGCGGTTGACGAATTTTTTTGATCCCTCTGGCAGGTCATAGGCGAGCGTTTCTTCGAACATGTTTTGCTCATCTGAAAACAATATGGAGCTCGCGTCCTGGAAAGTTTTCTGATCAAGGGCCGAGACGAAACCAATCTCCACGCCGCCGTCCAGCTCGTAATCTGCGATCTCGTCAACTCCATCTGCCAAAGGCCAAAGGTGCGCATCTTGATCGCGGTCGAAGTGGTGCTGAATGTACAGGCCAATACCGGGCAAACGTGAGCACAGCGGGCCGTGAACATCACGCCAATAGGTCGCGAATATTTCGTGCGGGACTCGCTCGCGGCGTTTTACGGTGGTGTAGCTATTGATCGGGATCATCACTCGCCTCATTAACAACTGTCTTCGATGAGGTTGTGATCAAGGTCACGCCCAGTCGTTCAAGACTTCTGGGCGACTGGTCAACGGGCCAGCGGATACAGTGCATGGCTGTACGCCAATCAGTGTGTACGGGTGACAGTGAGCACCACTGCAGCTATCCGTTCAGCCTCGGTGTAAGTCGGCGTCTCAAGCTCTTCACCGAACACATCCGGATCCATTTCTCGATACGTCCACGCAAGGTTCGGAGCATCAACTAAATGCCGGGCACCTTCCAGGAACAAGTCCACACCATCAACCGAAGGTGCGCCGGTGTACAGCAGCAGGGTGCCCCCCACCGCCAAGCGCTTGATGGCCTGGTCGACGATGCGTACCGAAAGTTCCGATCCAAGTCTCTCGCCCCCATGTCGATAGGCCCGCTGCTGGGTATCTTGCATATAGGGCGGGTTGGCCACGATGAGGTCGAATTCCCCGGAAGCACTGGCAAGAATATCGCTGTGCCAGGCCGAGACATTTTCTGTACCTGCCAACGCTGCATTGACTGCCGTATACCTCAAGGCTGTCGGATTGATGTCCAGGGCTAGCACTTGAGCCTCTCGACGGGCCTTGCCAATCAGGATTGCCCCGACACCACTGCCGCAACCAATGTCCACAGCGGTTCTGATGGGATGGGTAGAGGTTTGAAGGTGCTGCTCGATCGCCTGGGCAAAGCGGTAAGTGTCGGGCCCGAAGAATACCGAGTCGTGCGCGACAGTCGGGAAGCTTGAATGCACAAACAACATGTCGTCCAGACTCGACCAGCGCACGTCGCTGATCCACAGGCCTGCATGGGCGCGCAGTACCCCGCTGGCAAGCAGAGCCTCCAGCTCGACATCGGGAAGCAAGCCGGTTTCGAACGGACGATTCCAGCCGAAGACATCTCTCAAGGACTTGGCTTTCTGATTCTGTTCACGCGCATTATTTCGTTGATGAGTGAGTGGCGTGACGGTCGTAAATTGATAGCCATCGGCTTGTAGACGGCGTCCAAGTTGAAGCAATGCCAAGTCATGAGACTCGTCCGGGGCTGCTGTTTCATCCACGACCAATCTGGTTGTCTGTGAATTATTCATTGGAAAAGTCCTCGGGCGAGCTGGCTTGAGTAGGTCTTGGTGGCGTCCAGGCCTTCTGGCGTGTGATGCATCGATGGGGATATCAGGTCGACCAGCAACTCCAAGGCACCAGGGGCGGCTACGGGTTTTTCAGGTTTGACGATCGTGGCGGCGTGACGTCGGCGAAATTGCGAGCGGAAGGGTTGTGCGTCCCTTTGCTGTGCTTGCCAGTCGCCGGTAATCCAGTCGCAAAGCAGTTGTTTTTCATAGCCACTGAACACCCCGAACATGACCGCACCCGGCCCCTCGATGAGCTGCCAAAAGCGGCTGAGACTCGGGTCTTGATGACGCTTGATCCAGCCTTTGTTCTCGAGAACGGCCAGGAATTCACGGCACTGCCCTGGTGCACTCAGCCACTCGTTCACGGTTCGTCCTTCCAGACGGCAGTAGTCCGAATGCATGTGCTGGCCGAAAGAGCGTTTGCTCTCCAGCATTGCCACAACTTCCCGTTCAAGATCGAATGACTCAATGACTGCTAGCGTACCTGCGCCAAGGTCGTTGAGCTTGTAGCCATCACGCAGGCGGGCTAGAAATTCTTCTGGATCAGGCGCAGATGCCAGGAAGTGGTTGACCGTTTCCACGGCCTTCCTGGCATGGCCCGAGCTGGCGTTGTCGATGGTGACATGCAAAGTGAAATAGTAAGGATCGATTCCAAGCTCATTCAGCTCAAAGGCAGTAATCAGCAGATGGAGCGGCAATTGCTCATAGCCCAGGTTGTAGCCAATGACTTCCGGCAGAAAGTCGTCGCCTAGATGCCCAAGAGCGAGCTGCAAGGCACCCTGGATGTAACGATCATCAGGCAGTGAATCGTCGGGTGCGCAATCGTGCTCGGTCAATAGTTGACGGTACAGCACAACGTGATTCAGCGCGGCCTCACCGTCGCCCAGTTCTTCAAGGTAGGTACGAATCAGGCTGTGATAGCGCCAGTCGTCTGCGTGCAGGGTTGCGCTATGCAACCAGGCACCATCGACTAGCTTGCTCGGCGCCACATGCTGCAGGAAATACAACGCATGGGCTTTGTTCGTGAAGAACCTACGGGGAGCGCCGGAGTGCCGTTGCTCCAGATAGTGGGCGTATTGCTCACCCACCTTGCTGGCGTGCTCGGCGACCCATTGCGGCCAGTCGCTGACGCTGGATGGCAGCTCGCACTCCAGATCTGCCGCGGCCTCCAGGTGGTCCTCAAGGAAAGTTCTCAACTCATCGGTATCCGCCGGGCAACCGGCCAGGCCGGCCTGGTACAGGGCGGACGCGGGCTTCGAGCCTGATGGTGTCTGGGCAGAGTGGAGTGCGATTTGGCGTAGGACGGTCATAAAAGTACCACTGACTTTTCTTGGTATAGGAGTCAGAGGAGCGATGAACCAAATAAATTCCGTGCAATTTGCTGAGCGGCGACAGAGTGCTCGCAAGCAGGCATGCCGAGCATGTTGAAACATTGACGAAGACACTGTTGGCTGAACCAGTTCAGTCTTCGCGACGGAGCAGTGTTTGTTCTTCCGTCAGGCGGCTACAGCACCCAGGCGTTGCACCTGGCCCCGTCGTCCGCCTGGGTACTCCTATAAGTATTTAAGATGGCTGGATAAAGCTTTCGAGCCAGGCCCAGAGGCTTCTGCCGTTAGGCTGGCTGCCTGGATCATAAAAACAATGGTGGACCTATGCGGCTGGGCTGGTATTCCGATCTGACTTCTACCGAGAAGCGAACCTATTGGGCGTGTTTCGGCGGTTTTACGCTCGATTCAATGGATTCAACGATCTTCGCCCTGATGATGCCTGTGCTGCTATCAGTACTCAGCCTGAGCAAATCCGATGCGGGGTTGCTGGGGGCCGTGTCCCTTATAGGCAGTGCGTTGGGCGGCTGGGGCGCGGGGATGCTGGCTGACCGTTACGGACGAATCAGAGTGATGCAAGGCACCGTCCTGTGGGTTGCGATATTCACCTGCATGGGGGCGTTCTGTACCGGATTCTGGACCTTTCTCCCAGTGCGTTTTCTGCAGGGGATTGGTTACGGCGGTGAGGCGGTCGTCGGCGCGGTGCTAATCAGTGAAGCGATCAAGCCCGCGTTACGTGGTCGGGTAGCCGCCTCGGTGCAGAGTGGCTATGCGGTAGGTTACGCAATCTCGCTGGCAACCATGCCGGTGCTGTTCAACTTCTTGCCGGAAGATATCGCCTGGCGGGCTTTTTTTGCGATTGGCCTGTTGCCCGCATTGTTGATCTGGTTCATACGTCGCCTGGTGCCAGAGTCTGCGGCGTTTAGTCAGGTCGTCAAACAGGGTAGAGGTATAAATTTCAAAGCGATTTTTGCCATTGAGCATCGCCGGGTGACGATCATCAGCACGGTGCTTGCCAGCGGTATTTTTGGGGGCGCCTACGTGATGATTACCTGGCTGCCCACTTATATGCGCACGGTGCTCAACCTGCCTATTGCTTCGACTTCGGGTTATCTGGCGGTAAATATCGTGGGCTCACTGCTTGGGCCATTTATCTATGGCTTGCTCAGTGACCGAATAGGTCGCGGCAGGGCGTTCATGTTGTTTCTGGTGTGTCAGGCCGTCGTCGTCTCGGTATACATGTTTGCCGATATCAGCATGAATGTGATTCTGAGCCTGGGTCTGCTATTGGGCGCCTTTCAGGGCGGCCTGGCCTCCGGATTGCCGCTGACCTTCTCGGAGCTTTACCCCACAAGCATGCGGGCTAACGGGGCAGGTTTCTGTACCAGCTTCGGGCGCGGCTTCGGGTCGATCATGCCCGCTGCGGTGGGCTTTGCCTCGATTCACATGAGTCTGCCTGTGGCCATGGGATCCTTTGCCATCGGCTCATACCTGATCGGTCTGCTGGCCGCGTTGTGTCTGCCAGATGCGACCGGAGTCGACTTGACTGCTGTTGAAAGTGTCAAGCAACAGCCCGACGAGTTGACCCACTCAGTCATAAAGGAAAGGTATAGCAGTTCAAATTGAACGCATTATTCGTAGCTGGCCAACCGTGCCACCCTAGCCTCGACAACTGAAAATAAAAACAACGTCGAGAGCCTCATGAAACTACTCGCTAAGCTTTATATTCAGGTGCTCATCGCAATGGCTCTGGCCATTGCATTGGGCATTCTGGCACCTGATGTCGCGGTAAAAATGAAACCCCTTGGCACTGCGTTCATCGCCTTGCTGAAGATGTTATTGGGACCGATCATTTTCTTCACCGTTGTTCACGGGATTGCGCATATCGGGGACTTCCGCCGGTTAGGGCGCATCGGCATCAAGACCCTTATTTACTTCGAGGTCGTCAGCACCCTGGCAATGCTGGTGGGCTTCGTCGTTGTGAATCTGGTGCGGCCCGGGGAAGGGTTGCATGCGCATATGGGCGATCAGCTGGCTGCTGGTCAAGCGGCGACGGTCAATGCGGCGATGTCCGGCGGCAGCTTCAGTCTTGAGCATTTCTTCCTGTCGATCATCCCCAAAACTCTGGCCTCGGCGTTCGTCGAGGGCGACATTCTTCCGGTGCTGTTCGTCTCGGTACTGGTGGGCGTGGCATTGGCACAGTGTGCCAAGCCGGACTGGGTGGGCATGCGGTTGCTCAGTGAAGGGCAGACGATCACTTTCAAACTGTTGAACTACATCATGCGGCTCTCGCCGATCGGCGCCTTTGGTGCCATGGCAGCGGCAGTGGGCGGATTTGGTTCTCAGACGTTGCTGTACTTATTGCGCTACATCCTCACTTATTACGCCAGCACCTTGATTTTCATCTTTCTGGTGCTGGGCAGTGTCGCGGCATTGGCAGGTTTTTCGATCTTCAAGATCCTCAGGGTGATCAAGGAGGAGGCGATCATTGCCATGGGCACCGCGTCCAGCGAGGCGGCGTTTCCCAAGCTGGTCACCAAACTGACCCAGGCCGGGTGTGATGAAGCGGTCGTGGGCTTCGTCCTGCCGGCCGGCTACAGCTTCAATATCGATGGCGCGTGTCTCTATATGGCCTGCGGTTTGGGGTTTCTCGCCCAGGCGACGGATACAACCTTGAGTTTTGGCCAGCAGCTGAGTCTGCTGGGGGTCATGCTGCTGACTTCCAAAGGTGGGGCGGGCGCAGCGGGCGGTGCTGTGATCAAGCTGGCCGCGACTCTGGAATCGGTCCGGGTCTTGCCGCTGGGCTCGCTGGGTCTGCTCTTTGGTATCGACCGAGTCCTGGCGATTGCCACTTCAACCACCAACGTGATTGGTAACAGCGTCGCGGTATTCGTGATCTGCCGCTGGGAAAACCTGTTCGACCGCCAACGCTTCGACGCTTATCTGAACCCCACCGAATCAACTGCCCACGTCACGCGTCCGACCTTAGAGGAAACAGCCAAATGACTGCAAACCACCCATTGAAAGACGTCGCCCTGATTGGCTTTGGCGAAGCCGGTGCAATCATTGGCCAGGATCTGGCCGCCCTGGGTGTCAGGGTTCGAACCTATGATCGTTTGCTGGCTGATCCACAGCACAGCGCGGCGATCCGTGCCAAGGCCGACCGGGCGAATGTCGAGGTCTACGAAAGTGCCGCTGACGCTGTGCAGGGTGTGCAGCTGGTAATTTCGGCCGTCACGGCCGGATCGGCCCTGACGGTTGCCGTCGGGCTGGCGGAGTGGTTGCAGCCGGGCCAGCTATTTATGGACATCAACTCAGTCGCGCCGGCTACCAAGCAGGCTGCCAGTGAGGCTTTGCAGTCGAGTGGCGCGTTTTACATCGACGCCGCCGTCATGGCACCGGTGCCCCCTCAGCGTCTGCAGACGCCAATTTTGCTGGGCGGCATTCAGGCGCTGACGCTGATGCACTGGTTGGAGCCGCTGGGTTTTAACGTGACCGTGGTGGCCGACCGCATTGGTGTCGCTTCTGCGATCAAAATGTGCCGCAGCATCATGATCAAAGGCCTTGAAGCGCTCACCACCGAGTGCCTCTCGACTGCGCGCCAGTACGGCGCTGAAGAGCGGGTGCTGGCGTCTTTGCACAAAAGCTTTCCCCACATGGGCTGGGATGCCCGGCAACCGCACTATCTGGTCAGCCGGGTGGCGGAGCATGGCCGCAGGCGTGCGGAGGAGATGGAGGAGGTTGCCAAGACCTGCGCTGATGTCGGCGTAATACCGAATATGAGTCGCGCCATTGTCGCCACTCAGCGGGGTCTGGTAGACAACATGGCCAACCTGAGCCTGAGCTATGCAGAGCCCTTCGAGTGGCAGGTGCTGGTGGATCGTCTCTATCCCCGGATGCATGACTGAAAGCAAAGAACGCCAGCAGGTGACTTATTCGGTGGCAGGTAAACAGCCTTCGAATACACCCTGATCGCTCCCTGCTACTTCACGCGCCACCTCGCGGATCTTGGTAATCAAGGCTTCGGCTGCTGGGGAATGCAGGCCGTTGGTGCGGTAAATCAGGCCGATTGGTCGATGTGTGCCCTGCAGTTGCAGATTCAGGCGCTGAAGTTCGCCCGAGGCGATTTCGTATTCAAGCTGATGTTCGGAGACGATCGCCAGCATCTGCGATCGCATCAACAGGCCGCGAATGATTGCCATATCGCCGGTTTCCACCACAGGCTCAGGTGGCTTGCGATCCAGGCGGGCGAAGTGGGCTTCGAGCAGCAGTCGAGCAGGGGTATCCGCCCGTGGCAATACCCAACTGGCACCGCTCAAATCGTCCAGGGTGATGGCCCGGTCCAGGCATGGATGCCCGCGCCCGGCCAGAATGACGATCTCTTCGGTGAGCAGTTTTTCTCCGTGCAAGTCGCTGGCGTAGTTCTGTGGACGCAGGGCGCCGAACACGAAGTCCACATCGCCGGCGCGCAATTCCAGCGCCAGAAGGTTGAATGGACTTTCGTTAGTGGCTATCCGCACCCCGGGATGTTCGGCCAGCAGACGCACGAATGCTTCAGGCAGGATTCGCGTGCGCCCCAGCGGGAGTGCACCGACCGTCACCAGCCCCTGCAATGAGCCTTTGATCAAGGCCACATCTGCCCGGATATGGCGCAGCTCGTTCAAGGCTCGACGCACCGGATAGAGGATGTCATTGCTGGCCCTGGTCGGTTGCAGCCCTCTGGCTGTGCGCTCGAACAGCACTTTTCCAGCGCCGTCTTCGAGCATCTTCAGCGCGGCACTGATGGCTGGCTGTGTAAGGTTGAAGGCGCGAGCAACGGTTTGCATATGCTGGGTTTCGCAGAGTTTTACAAATATCTGCAGGCGTCGGGTCTGTAGCAGGTACAGCGGTTCGTGAGGAGCATGGCCCAACAGCGCCGGAATCGATTCAAGCTCGGCCATCACCCGGCGGGCCCTGGGCAGAATGGCTTTGCCGTACGGAGTCAGCAGCATGCCGCTGGCGTGGCGCTCGAATAGCGGCACGTCCAGGCTCACCTCGAGATCGCGGATCGCCCGGGTCACCACTGACTGCGCACGCAGCAATACATCAGAGGCGCGGGAAACGCTGCCGTGTTCGGCAATACGAATAAACGCACGAACTTGCATCAGGTGGGGTAGAGGAGTGTCGGGCATCGCTGTCTCCAAGCACTATGAGCGCCGGGTACTTTACCTGATAAACAAAACGTATGGCTGATCCAGCCTTACGCATTAGCCCGGCCGGGGTTGGCCTGTCAGCATTCAGGGACATCAATAAGGGAGTCTTCCCCACCATGAATGCCACAACTCAAAAGACCGCACTGATTGTCAGCGCCCACTCTGCCGATTTCGTCTGGCGCGCCGGTGGCGCCATCGCCTTGCATACTGCGCAAGGATACGCCGTGCATATTGTTTGCCTGTCCTTTGGCGAGCGGGGCGAGTCCGCCAAGTTATGGCGTAAAGGTGCCGATATGACTGAGAGTACGGTCAAGGCAGCACGTCGAGTTGAAGCCCAGGCTGCCGCCGACATCCTCGGCGCCAGCGTTGAGTTCTTTGATATTGGCGATTACCCGATGCGGGCTGACAAGGAAACGTTATTCCGCCTGGCAGATGTTTTTCGCAAGGTACAGCCTGAGTTCGTATTGAGCCACTCGCTCAAGGATCCCTACAACTACGATCATCCGCTGGCTATTCATCTGACTCAGGAAGCGCGGATCATTGCCCAGGCCGAGGGCTACAAACCGGGTGAGAAGATTGTTGGCGCGCCACCGGTCTACAGTTTTGAGCCACACCAGCCTGAGCAGTGCGACTGGAAACCTGACGTATTGCTGGATATCACCCCCGTCTGGGACAAGAAGTACGCGGCAATCCAGTGCATGGCCGGTCAGGAGCACTTGTGGGAGTACTACACCCGGGTCGCGTTGCAGCGCGGGGTTCAGGCAAAACGCAATATCGGCATCACCGCCAGTAAAGACATCATTTATGCCGAGGGATATCAGAGCATCTTTCCCCGCGTCACGGAGAATCTCGGATGAGCAACCTCGTATGCAAGACCGGCATCGTCATCCGCAATATCCCGCGCGCTGACCCGGAGTTGATCGACACGCTCACTCAGTATGGTGTAGCCACCGTGCATGAAGCCCAGGGTCGCAAAGGCTTGCTGGCCTCCAGCATGCGGCCGATCCAGCAAGATGTAGCCATGAGTGGTTCAGTCGTCACCGTGCTGGTGGCGCCGGGCGATAACTGGATGTTCCATGTCGCCGTTGAGCAGTGCCAGCGCGGTGATGTGCTGGTGGTTGCACCCAGTTCGCCCTGTACAGATGGATTTTTCGGTGACTTGCTGGCGACGTCCTTGCAAGCTCGGGGCGTACGCGGCCTGATTCTGGACGCCGGTGTAAGAGACACCAAAACCCTTCGCGAGATGGGTTTTCATGTGTGGTCCCGAGCCGTACACGCCCAAGGCACCATCAAGGAAACCCTGGGCTCGGTGAACATCCCGGTGATTTGCGCCGGCCAGTTGGTGAATCCGGGGGATGTGGTGCTGGCCGATGATGATGGTGTGGTGATCGTGCGTCGCGAAGAGCTGCCCGCGGTGGTCGATGCCAGCCGCAAACGCGCAAGCCTGGAAGAGCAGAAACGTCTGCGCCTGGCTTCAGGGGAGCTGGGTCTGGATATCTACTCGATGCGCGAGCGGCTGGCGGAAAAGGGCTTGAAATACTACGACAGCCTCAACCAACTGGAAGACTAAACATGAGTCAGATCCGTATTCCATGCCTGCTGATGCGTGGTGGTACTTCCAAAGGTGCCTACTTCCTTGCCGACGATCTGCCGCCAGAGCCGGATTTGCGGGACCGGATGCTGCTGGCGGTCATGGGTTCGCCCGATACCCGGCAAATAGACGGGCTCGGAGGAGCCAATTCCCTGACCAGCAAGGTCGCGATTATTCGCCGCTCATTACGTCCCGAGGTGGACGTCGATTACCTGTTTGCTCAGGTGGTGGTTGCCGAGCCCCGGGTCGATTACGGGCAGAACTGCGGCAATATTCTCGCGGGTGTCGGGCCCTTCGCAGTAGAGCGCGGGCTGGTTGCTGCGCAAGGTGAGCAGACGCGGGTCAGGATCTACATGGAAAACACCGGCCAGACGGCCACCGCTATTGTTCAGACGCCCGGTGGGCAAGTCAGCTACGACGGTGAGGTCAGGATTGACGGCGTTCCCGGTACTGCGGCGCCAGTGGTCATTGAGTTCGACGACATTGCCGGGTCCAGTTGCGGTGCATTGCTACCTACCGGTGCACCGCTGGACTGCCTCGATGGCGTGCAAGTGACTTGCATCGACAATGGCATGCCCAGCGTGCTGATCCGGGCCAGTGATCTGGGCCGCACAGGATACGAAACTTGCGAGGAACTGGACGCTGATACCGCGCTGAAAGCACGTATCGAATCCATTCGGCTGCAAGCCGGGCCCATGATGAATCTGGGGGATGTCAGTCAGCGCACCGTGCCTAAAATGGTGCTGATCGCCGCACCGGTGGCGGGCGGTACTATCAGCAGTCGCAGTTTCATCCCCCACAACTGTCATGCCTCGATCGGCGTCTTCGGTGCAGTCAGCGTGGCGTCGGCATGCCTGATCAAAGGGACTGTCGCCCAGGGACTTGTGCAGACGACTGACGCGCTGGAACAGCAACTATCGGTGGAACATCCGACTGGGGAATTCAGCGTGCGGCTTCGCCTGGATGATGGTGTCCTTGTTGGTTGTGGTCTGTTGCGAACAGCCCGATTGATATTCGACGGGGCGGTGTGCGTCCGCAGGTCTTGCCTGGAGCCAGGCTGATACCGATTCCGGTAGCGCGACCGCGCGCTTACCAATTACGGCTGCATCAGCCTGTTTTATCTGGATGACGTTGGAGTGTGGCTCATCTGCAGGCCATTTGGCGCCATGACTGCTCTCGTTCGACCTTGCACCGTAAGACCAGCAACTCCGGTCACAAGCGCGACTCCATCGCAATGATGGAGTCGCCATCGTCATTGCCGCTTGGTCCTTCGTCCTTCCAATGCCTGCCTTACCCGCCTGATCTGGCCATGCAACCCGGCCACCGGGTCCTCGTCATTTTCGGTCACCGTCAAAAGCCTTTGCCACGCTAGCTTCGCTATCAGCCGTCAACTTCAGCAGTACCCCAGGTGCCACTAGCAATCGGTGAATTGTGATTGCTTTCCCACTCGTTGAGAATCGCTCTTCTGGATTGAGAAATTATTCTTATAGTGAACCCATGAACGAATTACGAACCACGAGCATTGTCGACCGAGTCCTCCAGGTTCTGACCTGTGTGGCCAAGGCTGGGCAACCCATTGCCGCCAAACGCATCGCCGCCCAGGTACAAATGCCCTTGAGCACCGTATATCGGCACTTGGGCTCTTTGAAAAAGTGGGGCTTGCTACAAGAGCACATGACAACTGGGCTCTATGAACCGGGCGCTACCGGCGTGCAATTGGCTTGGGGCTTTGATCAGACTTCCAACCTGATCAGTCAGAGCCGGGACGAAATCAGTGCTCTGGTCGAGCGCACTGGCGAAAGCGTGGGGCTGCTGGTGTACAGCAATGGCCAGATGGTGTGCATCGCCATGGAAGAAAGCAGCAGCTCATTGCGCTGTTCGTTCACCAAAGGTCGGGCTCACTCGATGACGCATGGCGCATCGGCCAAGAGCCTGTTGGCGTTTCTGCCCGATTCGTTGCAGCGAAAGCTGGTTGAAGAGCAATCCGTACAACATTCAATTGACGTTCCCAGGCTGGAAAAAGAACTCGCGCTAATTCGAAAGAATGGCTATGCCACCAGTGATAGCGAGGTTGACCTGGGCGTTTGGGGCGTAAGCGTGCCGTTGATTTCAGCGGAACGAACCCTGGAGGGCACCATTACCTTAATGGCTCCTTCGCTGCGCGTTGGCCCACGGGAGGCTGAGTTGATCAGCCTCACCAGAAAAGCAGCCAGCCGCATTTGCAACCGTTTCTAACTGCCGCTTAACCACCGTCCAGGTCCTGTCAGGACTTGTATTCGCCAAAGGAATTTGTGATGAAAGCGTTGAAGTTGTTCACCCCCGTGGCTGCGGCATTTGTTCTGGTAGCGTCGCTGTGTAACTCGGCCCAGGCCGCCGATGAGGTGATGCGAGTGGGTACCGATGCCACCTTTCCACCGATGGAATTTGTGCAGGACGGCAAACGCACCGGCTTTGATGTGGAGCTGATCGAAGCAATCGGCAAGCAGTTGAACAAGAAAGTCGAGTGGGTCGACATCGGTTTCAAGGGGTTGATTCCAGGGTTGATTTCCAACCGCTTCGATGTTGCGGCTTCAGCCATCTACATGACCGAAGAACGGCAGAAAGTGGTGAACTTCACCGACTCCTACTACCGCGGCGGTCTGGCTGTACTGGTGCTCAAAGACGATGCCACCATCAACGCGCCGGCTGATCTGGTAAAAGGCAAGAAGGTCTCGGCCCAGGTGGGCACCAAGTCCATCGAGTTTCTGAAAAACAACTACCCGGCAGTAGATGTGGTGGAAGTGGAAAAGAACCAGGCCATGTTCGACCTGTTGGCCATTGGCCGGGTTAATGCCGCAGTCACGGGGCGTCCTGCAGCGGTTGAGTATGCGAAGAGCCAGCCCAAGGTTCGTGTGCTCGATCAGGGCTTGACTACGGAGCTGTACGGTTTCGCCATTCGCAAAAGTGACACTGAACTTCAGCAGCAGATGAACCAGGCGCTGCAAACCCTGCGCAGCAATGGCGAATATGCCGCTCTGACGCAAAAGTGGTTCGGCACTACAAAAGAATAAGCCTCGGTAGCAGCCCGGTCAGTTAACGCTGCTGGGCTGCGAACACCAGGCTACTCCATATAAGCCTTTTCGGATTACATCATGGACCTCGACTTTTCCCCTGTATGGGACGGCTGGCGCGCGCTCGCTTCCGGCACCCTGGTCACCATCGAAATCACAGCCTCTGCACTGGTACTTGGCTGCGTGCTAGGACTGTTGATCGGGCTGGGACGCTTGAATCCCAAGCGTCAGGTCATTTACGGCCTATGCACCACCTACCTGACCTTCGTGCGTGGTACGCCGCTGCTGGTGCAGTTGTTCATCCTGTTCTTTGGCCTGCCGCACTTTGGCATCCAGCTGCCAGCCTATGTGTGCGGGATATTCGGACTGGGCATCTACAGCGCGGCCTACGTATCGGAAATCGTGCGCGGTTCGATCCAGTCAGTGGAAAAGGGCCAGATGGAGGCCGCTCGCTCACTAGGCTTGCCGCACAGACTGGCGATGCGCAAAGTCATTCTGCCGCAAGCCTTCGTGCGCATGATTCCTGCCTTGGGTAATGAATTTATTGCCTTGATCAAGAACTCGGCGCTGGTATCGCTGCTGACCATCGCCGACGTGATGCATGAAGGCGAGAAAATCATCAGTGTTTCCTATCGCTCGCTAGAGGTTTATCTGGCGATCGCGTTTATCTATCTGGTGCTCACCAGCACCACGACATTGATCCTTCGCCGCACTGAGAAAGTGCTGCGTGCAGACGGGAGGGTGTGATGAGCGACCCTATTATCAACATCCACAACCTGAGCAAATCCTTCGGTGCCCATCAGGTTCTGCATAACATCGATTTCAGCGTTCAGCCCAGTCAGGTGGTCGTAGTGATCGGACCCAGCGGATCAGGCAAGAGCACCTTCCTGCGCTGTATGAATGGGCTGGAGACAGCGGAAGGCGGAACACTACGTGCTTGCGGCCACACGGTGGTGGAGGACGGGCGCATGATGTCGGAAAGCAAGCTCGACGCTTTGCGCAGCGAAGTGGGCATGGTGTTCCAGTCGTTCAACCTGTTTCCACACCTGAGCGTGCTGGACAACATCACTCTGGCGCCTATGGCCTTGCGTGGTAAATCGCGGGAGGCAGCCGAAGAGCAGGGCTTGCGGCTGCTGGAGAAAGTCGGCCTCAAGGAAAAAGCCCGGGTTTATCCCGGCACCTTGTCCGGGGGGCAGAAACAGCGGGTGGCCATTGCCAGGGCCTTGGCCATGGAGCCTAAGGTCATGCTGTTTGACGAGCCTACCTCGGCGCTGGATCCGGAGCTTGTGGGTGAAGTGCTGCAGGTCATGAAGACCCTGGCAACTGAAGGGATGACCATGATCATCGTCACTCATGAAATGGGGTTCGCCCGGGAGGTGGCCGACTTGGTGGTGGTGATGGATCAGGGCGCGATTGTCGAAGCTGCGCCACCGGCTCAGCTCTTTACCGACCCTCGCGAAGCGCGCACCCGCAGCTTTTTGCAAAACGTGTTGTCACGCGATGCGGCTCCAGCTCTCTGACAGCCAGCTCTCTGACAACCTGCGCTCGACCCATTGCCCAGAGGTCCCCTTGGATACGCCTATAGATTCTGCTGCCGCTCAGGCTCACGGTAGTTTGTTCGCTGACATTGCTTTGCTGCCGGGTGGCTGGCAGCGCAACGTGCTGCTGAGCTGGAACGCTGCCGGCGACCTGACTACCGTGACTGTGGGTGCGACACCCCCGCAAGGCACACCCGTGGCCCGAGGGCCGTTGATCAGCGGTATGCCCAATGTGCATTCGCATACTTTTCAGCGCGCCATGGCTGGTTTGACTGAAACCATGGGCGACCCTGCCGACTCGTTCTGGAGCTGGCGCACCCTGATGTATCGATTTGCCCAGCGTTTGCAGCCCCGCCACCTGCAAGTCATTGGCCGGCACCTTTACATCGAGATGCTCAAGGCCGGATACACCTCGGTGTGCGAGTTTCATTACGTGCACCATGGCGCCGATGGACAGCCCTATGCCAATCCCGCCGAACTGTCGCTACGCGTTGTCCGGGCGGCTGAGGAAGTCGGAATCGGTCTGACCCTGCTGCCAGTGCTGTACCAGTACGGCGGCTTCCGTCAGGCCGATCCCTTGCCGCACCAGAGGCGATTCATCAACTCGCCCGAGTGGATCCTTGAGCTGCGTGAGCACCTGCAACAAGCGATGCCGCAAAACGGTAACCTTCGCTACGGCGTGGCACCCCATTCTTTGCGTGCGGTGGGTGAGGACTCTCTGTCGAGGTTAATCGAGGGCCTTGATGAGCAAGACTCGCGCGCACCTGTGCACATCCATATCGCCGAGCAGATCCGCGAGGTCGATGACTGTGTGGCGCTGCTCGGCCAGCGTCCGGTCCAGTGGCTGATGGATCGTCAACCCCTGGATAGTCGCTGGTGTCTGGTGCACGCCACTCACATGGACGACAGCGAATATGCGGCGCTGGCGCGCAGCGGCGCCACTGTCGGGCTATGCCTGACCACCGAAGCCAATTTAGGCGACGGTCTGTTCGATGCCCAGCGTTACCTTGGCGCCAATGGCCGCTGGGGCATCGGATCGGACAGCAACGTGGCAGTTAACCCTTGGGCCGAATTGCGCTCACTGGAATACGGCCAGCGCCTGCTGCACCGCCGGCGCAATGTGCTGGCCAGCCCTGAAGCACCCGCGGTCGCAGACCGCTTGTTCAGCCAGGCGCTCAGTGGCGGCGCGGCGGCCTCCGGGCGCTCAGTGGCGGGGCTGATGGTTGGCCAGCGCGCCGATTTGCTGGTCATTGACTCGGATGCACCCAATATTGACCCGGGCAATCCAGCTCAACTGCTGTCCTCACTGGTGTTCTGCGAGCACGGAAATAACCCGGTCCGTGACGTGTTCGTGGGCGGTAGACAGGTCATTTTCGACGGCCAACATGCCATGCAATTGCAAGCTTTACGCGACTACCGCGCAACCTTGGCCGAGCTATTGGAACAAACTCCATGAATCAGAATTCCACCTTCGAGCTGCATCAGGGCACCGGTCCTTTGCTGATATCCATGCCCCACGTCGGCACCGAGTTGCCTGAAGATCTCCAGGCTGGCTACAGCGCAGTCGGGCAAGCAGTGGACGACACTGACTGGCACATCCACGAGCTTTACGACTTCGCCCTTGCGTTGGGGGCTTCGACGCTACGCCCGCGTTACTCACGTTACGTGATCGACCTCAACCGTCCCGCCGATGGTGCGAACCTGTATCCGGGCCAGAACACCACAGGCCTGTGCCCGCTGACAACGTTCGACGGTGTACCGCTGTATCTGCCAGGACAGCAGCCCGACGAAGCTGAAATTGCGCGGCGCCTTGAGCTTTACTGGCAGCCTTATCACCTCGCGTTGCAGAGCCAATTGGAGCGAATCAAGGCGATCCATGGCTATGCCTTGCTGTGGGATGCCCATTCAATTCGCTCTGTCATCCCGCACCTGTTTGAAGGCGAACTGCCGGTATTCAACTTTGGTACGGCGAGCGGCAGCGCATGTGCGCCGGGCATTGGCGAAGAGCTGCAAGCCCTGGCGGAGCAGATGACGCCGCAATTCCCCGCAGTGCTCAACGGTCGGTTCAAGGGTGGCTTCATCACTCGTCAGTACGGCAACCCGGAACAGGCGGTCCACGCCGTCCAGCTGGAGCTTGCGCAACGCGCTTATATGCAGGAGTCGGCGCCTTATTCGCTGGAGAACTCGAAAGTTGAAAAACTGCGACCTGTATTACAAGCGCTGATTGCACGGTTCATGGCGTTCAATCCAACCAAATAGGCGACTGCCGCCGTGTTTCGCCCGTTCAATTTCAGCGGTTTGATGAGCTGGGGGCGAGGACGGTGGCGCCGATCGTTGACTGCTGTCAGGGGCTGCGCTCCGAACCCCGGGGTGTGATGGGTTGATGTGAATCTGACCTGGCGGATTGCACTTTTGCTCATTTCGCCGATCTATGTCTGTCATATACGCGCGACCCTTGCGTAGACAGTAGAGCCAGATTTGTTACCGATGGATCGCCCGTTATCTTCAATCACCCGATGGATGCGTCGGCCGCTCGTGCTGGCGCTGGTTTTTTTGTCGTGCGTCACCGGTTGCAGTCAACAACAGGGCAGCGACATCGCCAAGCAATTTCGTGAAGGCAAACCGGATGAGTTTTTTCAGACCAGCGTCGACCGCATGGCGACGCTGGGCATGCACGACAACTTGCAGAGCCTGTATTTGCTGATGAACAAGCTCTATCTGCGTAACCCCAGCCAGTGGCGTCAATCGGGTTATACAGATGCGGTCAGCGCGGCACGGGCGATCCGCGAGGCCATCGAACAGCGGCAATCACTGCCTGCCCTGGGCAACCGTCGCGACCTGGCGGCGCTGAGTTATTCCCTGAGTCCCGAGTTTCGCGGCGACCGGGTTGGCGCGTTCATCTACGCGATCGGCAGCATGCTCATCACCGCACACGGCGGGCGCACCGCATTTTATGTGACGGACTCGATCAACCCGCAGTTTGTCAGCAACGCTGCGCGCAATATTGAGAAGGCGACCTGGATGCTCGGCCAACGGCAGGACACCGACGGCTCATTACTGCTGTCGTCCAACGAAATATCCGAGGAAACCAGCAACCTCAGTTTCGCTGTCGAGTTTGGCAAGATAGTCGCGCGCCTTGACCTGCTGGCCCAGATTCTCGACGAGCGCTATCGGCGCATCGGCCTCAACTACGCACAAAGCCTGTTGCTGATGAATTTTCTGCCGGTGCAGTAGCGGCTGGTCCTGCTCAAGGCGTGGGCGGAGGCCAACCTATGCCGCCTGATATTCGGGGCTGTCATACAATCGCTGGCGTCAGCAAACGAGTCGAATTCGAATACGATCTGCTCGGCCAAGGTCATCAGATGGTTCACTACACGCCAACACTCGGGTCCGACTTCACGATGGGAATACCCGCAAGGTGATGGTTATGCATCGCTTGCTCTGCCAGTGACGAACAGGGCAGCACGCCTTCCAGTCGGTTGTCTCATCGCAGCGGCCCCAAGGCGAACATTTTGTAAGGGCGCGCGCGAGGAGCAATGACGGCTTATGGCAGGTTAAGGCCATTCATGGTTGGCCTGAATGCACGTTCCAGTCTTCAAAGGCTTGCATCATCCTGCGTCTGGTCGTGACGTCCGCAGGTATCAAATGTTCGATGCGCAGTGACTCTACGGTGATGTCCTGGGGCATGCCGAAAGTCGTGAAGGTCGAGATAAAGCTCAACTCTCCATCCGCACTGCACACGCGGGTCACTAGCAAAGGGCTGACAGAAGGTGTCGGCAAGGCAATGGCTGGAGCCGGTAGGTTTCGCAGGCGTATTGCCAACACCGGATTGTTGATTGCTTCTCTGGAGGCGCGCTGCCAAGCAGCAGCTCGGATCTCCTGTGCATTGGCCAACCGGTCACCAAGTCCGCCGGGACAGAGCAGTGTTTCCAGCAGATTGAAACCTGGTGCCACCTCCTGTTCCAGCCCAGCCATCGCCAACAGTAGCCCTGTGCTCACGTTCGCAGCAGTGATATCCCAGTTGCTGTCGATAACGATGGCAGGCGCTGGATTGTTCGCGCGCAGGATGTGATCGATGGCCGTGTGTACCATCTCCAGGGCAGGCGCATCTAGCGCTGTTGCGGCGTAGCGGGGCGCGTACCCAGCGGCAAGAAAGACTTCGTTGCAATGATCCAGTGGCGCTCCAAGCGCCGAAAGTATGGCGTGCAACGTGCTGGTGCTCGGCTTGGCCCGGCCGGTTTCGACGCAGCTGAGGTGGCGCTGCGAAACCCCGGCCATGAGTGCAAGATCGAGCTGGCTGAGTTTTGCCTCCCGACGCAACTGACGCAACTGCTGGCCTGCCGTGGTAGCTGGCTGTGGGTGCTTATGATGGAACAGGAAATTGCTCATGCCTCGCCTCTGACGTCCTTGTGCTCGTCCTCCATGACCTCACAGGTCATTGAAACACCAGCAACCCTACCACTACTGTGCAGCAAACCCTACCAAGGACAGGACTATGCTACTTCGCCTCATTGCGCTGGCATCGCTGGTGCTCTTTTCGATCTATACCGGCTGGACAATGCTGAATGCTGAGCAGTCGCTGTTGGCGTTCGGGCTTGAGATGATTTCCCGACCTGACACTGCCCAGTTGGTCATCGACTTGTACCTTATGGGAGCGCTGGCCTGCATCTGGATGGCGAAAGACAACCGATCGCGCGGGGGGGCACTCATCGACCTGCTTCCCTACCTGATACTGACTGCAATATTCGTTTCCGTGGGGCCGCTGCTGTACCTCGCGGTCAAAGGTTTCAACAGGAAGTGCAAGGCATGACCAGTGCCTTGAGCGTTTACGCAATCTGCGTGGTTGCGCTGTTCCTCAAGATGTTCGCGGTTTCCTGTTACCAGGGCATCTTCCGCATGCGCTTCAGGGCATTCACGAACATAGAGGACGCCGCTGTGTTCAATCGAGTTGTTCGTGATAAGGAGCTTGCGCAAGTGACCCGAGCGGCAAGGGCCTGGGCGAATGATCTGGAGAGCATTCCGGCATTTTTCGCGCTGGGTGGCCTCGCGGTTGCAATGAGTGCCCACGCTTCCACCACGGCATCGTTGAGCGTTGTGTTCACCGTCGCCAGAGTCCTTCACACGCTGGCATACCTCAATGGTGTTCAGCCTTGGCGCACCGTTTTCTATGGGGTCGGGATCCTTTGTCTCCTGGGCTTCTGCGTGATGATCACCATCAACGTGGTGATGTGATGAGCGGGCGGGCCATGGCTTTGCCCTCAATCTGGTTTACGCGAGTGAGGAAGGTCACCAGACAATGGGTTTGTCGTTCCACGCCCAGAAGGTCCCGCTGTCGGCCGGGCCATGTGCTCCTACCAATTCAATAATGCGATCGGCTGTGAAAGCCGGTTCGAAAAGTTGTTCAGCCGGCACGTTCGCCTGGAAGGGCTTGGACAGCTCGGTGTCAGTCGTGCCTGGGTGTATTGCCAGGACAGTAGAAGCATTGTTCAGGCGTTTCAATTCGATACTGGCCGTGTGCAGTAACTGGTTGAGCGCCGCTTTGCTCGCTCTGTAGCTGTACCAGCCGCCCAATCGGTTATCGCCAATAGAGCCAACCCTCGCGGACAGCGCCGCGAAGGTAGAAGGTTGTTTGCGCAGTAACGGGAGCAGGTGTTTAAGCAGCAGGATGGGGGCAAAGGTATTGGTCGCGAAGCTCGCCTGCATGCTCGCAAGAGTCAGTTGTGCCAGACCCTTTTCTGCTTTTGCGCCGTCCTGATGAAGGGTGCCCAGCGCACTGATGACAAGGTGCAGATGATCGCAGTCCTTGAGCGTCAGGCTCACGAGTGTTTCGAGGGATTGCTCATCGCGCGCGTCGCAGTCGACGCGTTTCAGGCGTTGGCCGTATTGCTCTGCAAGCTTTGCCAGCTCGGTGGACATGCTGGCTGTCCGTGCGACTGCCCAGACTTCATTCACATCATCGCGAGCAAGCAAAGCCGCGCACAGTGCCAGACCGATACCTCGGCTGGCTCCGCAGATCAGCACGTGAGCTTCACTGTTCAGTTCGGGTATCAAACTCATAAGGCACCTTGCGGAACATGGCTGATGGCTCAAGCCTTTCAGGAGCGAGCATACGCGAGGCCTTACAGGCCCGAGTGCATTCAGCGTAACAACACAGTTGCTGCAGTCTCTTGTCGGATGAGTAACGTCATCCGACGCGCAGAGTCACTTCAACGCAGCTACCACGGCATCGAAGAATACCATCGGGTCGATCGGCTCTTTATCAACCGGCTTGGGCTGGGCACCGAAGGTGACAATCACCACGTTATTGGCGGGGTTGACGTAGATGTTCTGGCCCTGGATACCGACCGCAGAATAAGCGCCATCTTTCACCGAAGGTTCGGTCCACGCCGTCCACCACATGTAGCCATAGTCCAGAGATTTGCCACCTTTGAGAGTGGTCGGCAGCGTCGCCTCCTTGACCCAGCCCTCGGGCAAAATTGACTCGCCATTGATCTTGCCGTCGTTCATGAAAAACAGCCCGAAGCGTCCATAATCGCGCAATGTGGCGCTGATACCGCTGCCCCCGATTTCCACGCCGTCGGGCGAATCGAGCCACCACCGGGCATCACTCTCCATACCGAACGGCTGCCAGATCTTCTGCGTTAGATAATCGGCCAGTGGCATCTTCACTGCGCCACGAACGATCTCGCCGAGTACCTGCGTTTCGCCAGTGCTGTAATTGTTGGTCGTGCCGGGCTCAGCGGCTCGCGGCAAACTTGCCATCAACGCCATGGCCGACCGCGGTTTCTGCGAAATCTGCGCCTTGAGTAGTGCGCGACGATCAGACGCCGGATCGGTGTAGGTCTCGTTCCATTTCACGCCCGAAGACATCATCAGTACGTTGCGCACCGTCACGCCTTCATAGGCGCTGCCCTTGAGCTCGGGAACGTAATCCACCACTTGCGCATCGAGGCCCTTGATAAGGCCGTCCTTGATCGCTGCAGCCGCCAGCGTGGAGGTGATGGACTTGGCCATCGACATCGACATCCAGCGGGTTTTTTCGGTGTTGCCACGCTGGTAGGTCTCGAACACGATCTTGCCGTCCTTGAGCACGAGCATCGCTGTAATGCTGTCCAGTGCGATGAAGTCATACAGGTCGTACTTTTTGTCCCCGGCAGTGAAGCGAACGTTGGGCAACTGCTTGTCCGATTTCGGCAGCGCATACGGGTGATCGCCAGCTTTGATCCTGTGGGTAGGGAACAGCCGGTCTATGTTTCGGTAAGTACTGACCGCCAGATCGGGAAGCATGGCACCGTCATAGATCTGCTCCACGGTGCCAATCGGTTCCTGAGCGTGGGGGTAATCTTCAGCCCATGCGCCCGAGGTCATACCCGCAGCGAGCAGACCCAGCGAGAGAAGCAGCGACCGACCAGGCGCAGCCGGCCGGGAAATAGCGGATGAGAACATAACCGATCCTTTTTTTGCTTTTGCCATTCACGGAGGTCAGGGCACGCGCCCGCTTGAACCATAGCCTACTCATTGCAATTGCGCCGCATGCTCATCGGGTGTCTGGCTCGGGGTTATTGCTTGAGCCAGGATGGCAACTCAGAAACAGGGCAATAGGTGAAGGATGTTGCCTTCAAGCCTTCACCTGCGATAAAGGTCAGCGCGTCCTGAACCAGGATCGATTCACGAGCGACTCTTCGAGGTCCGTCACCGGCAGGTGTATCGATGCAGGATTGGTCGACCACATAGCGCTTACCCGTTCGCTTGACGATCTTCGCAACACACCCATGGGTAGCGGAACCATGGATGCCTTTGCCGTCATAAATTCGAATACCGGCATTCGCCGGGTCGGCACAGTCCTGACCTTTCGCGACAAATACACCAGGTTTAAGCGGCAACACACCACCTGGTTTTGGCGTGTTATCCACGCTGGCCAACGCGCAGCCCGCAGAAAAAGAACAGCTCGTGATCGCTGTGATCACTAACATTTGCTTGAACATGAGGAATCCTTGTAGTTGAGGTAAGTAATACGTGCCTACAGGCTTGGGTAAACCTCAAGAAACATTATCCAGAGGATAAAAAGTCTGTCGTTGCGGGCTCTGATCCCTGTGTTTGCTGAAGGTTCGCGCCTGAATAACTCCAAAGCCACGCAAAGGTCTTTCCTGGTCTGGTTGGCAAAGAAGGCTTCGCATGCAGGGAATATCGGTTACTGCGGTTGTTCGAGGGGCTCATCGACGTGTCGGCACAGATCATAGAACTCCATCACCACATTTCCAGAGCGGGGCGGTTGCAATAGTGGAAAAGCTGTGCACGGGCCGTTCGGTGTGCAATCCGCAAAGGTGGGTCGCAATCCAGACGGATAGAGTTTATTTGCACCTCAGGCTCGCCTTAAGGTTAGTATCCGCCCACCAAGACAGGACCGGCATGGGTCCGAATCCGTGCTTGGCATTCCTGGGCTGTGCATATGACCAAACAGAACACCTTCAATAATGCCAGCGCTCCGGTGACCGTCCATGTTGTCGACGATGACTTGCACACCCGCGAGGTGTTGTGCCAATTGCTAGTGCTGGAAGGCTATCCGGTGCAGCCCCATGATAGCGGCGCCGCCTTCCTGCAGGCTTATGACGGCCTGGCCGGCTGCGTGATGCTCGATCTGGCGATGCCTGGGATGCGCGGCGAGGCGTTGCTGGATGAGATCGTGCGGCGCAAATTGAATGTGGTCGTCATTGTCATGACCGGGCACGCGACGATTGAATCCGCCATCCAGATAACCCGCGCCGGGGCGATTGGTTTTCTGCAGAAACCCTTCGACGGCGATCAGTTGCTGAGCAAACTGGAAAAGATCTCCCTCCATGCGCAAACGGTGTTCGCCCGTCGCGCCCTGGTCGACGATTATCGATTACGGCTGGAAAGCCTGACTTACAGGGAGCGCGAAGTAATGGACCTGATGCTGGCCGCCATGACCAGCCAGGAAATTGCCACACAGTTGGGTAACAGTAAGAAAACTGTGGATATTCATCGAACCCGGGTCATGCAGAAGATGGGTGCGAGCACTATTACCGAATTAATTATGGGCTGGACCCTGCTGTTTAATCTGCCCGTCGTATAAACGTCATATACCGGCGTCCGCTTATTTATAGGTACTAGTACCTATAATGGCTTTTTGCTGCTTGCTAAAGCGAAGAGTGAGCATAAACTGTTGTGATCCAGGCACTTGCTTTCGTGGGCGCCGTGTCGAATTCACACTATCGAACATTGAAATGCCTAATTGATTCGACATCCAGCTTTTCAGGGTGTTGGTCGTGGCCTGGACCCTGAGTTTAGGCCGCCAAGCGTGCGCATTTGGTAAGTCTCCCAATTTAATGATCCGTCCTGTGGCCGGCGTTGTCTGTGGTGAATACACCGCAGACCAACATCGTGGCTGTGGGCCAAGGTTAGTGTGAATGTTGCGGGCGCACTAAAAATTAAATCATTTAAAGATGCGCTTTTTAGATGCGCTTTAAAGTTCCCTGCTAATTGATGATTCTGCATAAGTTTATTTGGAAAGCACCGAGCCTGTGGCACCACAGGACTCTTGTATCAGGTAGAAATGCCGAGAGGATTATTGTGCAGAAGAAGTTTGTGGCGTGCGTGGTGTTGACCTTGAGCCAGAGCGTGTATGCGGCATCGCTTGTGCCGACTGCCGGGAGCCAGATCCAACAGATTCCCGATGCCCCGACACTTGAAAAAGTGCCGCCGCGCATTCCAGTAGAGCCAACCAAGGCACCAGCATTGCCCGCTTCCGATAGCGCCCGGCTGAAGGTCAACGCGCTGCATCTGACCGGGCAACGGCTTTATCCCGAAGCACAGCTGCTGAGCCTGACCGGCTTCGTGCCGGGCCAGGAATTGAGCCTGGGCCAGTTGCAGAGCATGGCCGCACAGATCGCCGACTTCTATCACCAGAAGGGCTATTTCGTTGCCCAGGCTTACTTGCCAGCCCAGGAAATCAAGAACGGTGCTGTCACCATCGCGATCATTGAAGGCCATTACGGGGCCATAACGATGCGCAACCAGAGCACGCTATCCGACCGGTTGGCCAATGGTGCGCTGGACGATCTGCACAGCGCCGATGCCATCCACTCCAGTGCCCTGGAACGTGACTTGCTGTTGCTTTCGGATACGCCCGGTGTGCAGGTGCGCTCAACCCTGGTGCCCGGCGCATCGGTTGGCGCTGCTGACCTGATCGTCGATGTGACGCCCGGACCACAGGTGACTGGCAGCATTGATGCCGATAACGGCGGTAACCGTTACACCGGCCAGTACCGCCTGGGCGGGACGCTGTATATCAACAATCTGGCCGGGCAGGGCGACGTAGCGACACTGCGCGCGCTGTCCAGTTTCGACGGCCTGGACTATGCCCGCGCGGCTTACCAGATGCAGTTTGGTCAGGCGACCGCAGGGGTTGCCTATAGCCGCCTGGATTACACACTGGGTCGGGAATTCAGCGCGCTGCACGGAAACGGCACGGCAGACATTGCCAGTGTCTACGGCAGCTACCCGCTGCTGCGTTCACGCCGCAGCAACCTGTATGTGCAGATGGGGGTGGATTACAAGACGTTCGACGATCGCATCGACCTCGTGTCCTCCCATGTTGACCGCAACGTCGCGGTGCTGATGACCACCCTGCGTGGGGATCATCGCGATGACTTCGGCGGTGGCGGGCTCACGGCCGGCTCCCTGACCTGGTCGACCGGCAACCTGGATATCGAAACTCGCGAATCGCGCTCGGCGGACGGTCTCACCGCCCGCAGTAATGGGCATTACGACAAGCTCGGTTTCAGCGTCATGCGCTTGCAGCGCGTCACCGATGCGTTCTCGCTGTATGGCGCAGTCAATGGCCAGGTGGCCTCGAAGAATCTGGACATCTCGGAAAAGATGTATCTGGGCGGGATCGACGGCGTACGTGCCTACCCCCAGGGCGAAGCGTTCGGTGACGAAGGTTACCTGGCGACCGTAGAAGCCCGTTACCTGCTGCCGCCGTTTTCGCGGATGGGGCAAGTGCAACTGGTCAGCTTCGTCGACACCGGTACGGTCACGCTCAATGAAAATCGCTGGGATAACTCGGACCGGACTCGAACCCTGAGCGGGGCGGGGGTAGGCGTTAACTGGTTCGACTTCAATAACTACTCCGTGAAGACCTACTACGCGCAGAAGCTGGGTGGCGAGAAGGCCACCTCGGCTCCGGATTCGAGCGGCCGCTTCTGGGTCCAGATGGTCAAGTATTTTTGATCGCAGGCACGGTAACCGCAGCGAACCCCACGTCAGTCATGCCTGAATCAAGTAGGTAAACCACATGAATACCCGTTTCCCCTCAAGCAGGCATGCCAAGGCCGGCACCCTCATCGCGGTTGGCCCTTTGCCTTTCACGCTGCAACTGCTGGCGGCTGCCATCCTGTTTGCCAGCGCAGGCGGCGCCTATGCGCTTCCGGTTGGCGGGGCTGTTTCGGCGGGCAGCGCCACCATTGGTTCGGGGGGCGGCACTACGACCATTACCCAGACCAGCCAGAATGCCGCGATCAACTGGCAGAGTTTCAATATCGGAACCGGCGAGTCGGTCAACTTCGTGCAGCCCAATGGCAGTGCCACGGCCCTCAACCGGGTACTGGGCGCCGACCCTTCGAGCATTCTGGGTAGCCTCAATGCCAACGGCAAAGTGTTCCTGGTCAACCCCAACGGTATCGTTTTCGGCCCGGGCGCATCAGTGAATGTCGGCGGTCTGGTGGGCTCCACGCGCAACATCAGCGACAGCGATTTCATGGCTGGCCAATACAATTTCGAAGGCAACGGTCCCGGCAGTGTGGTTAACCACGGCAGCCTCAACGCCAACGGCGGTTCCGTGGCGCTGCTCGGTGCCACTGTAAGCAATCAGGGCGTGATTCAGGCGCAACTGGGCAGCGTCGCTCTGGCGGCCGGCGACGCTTTCACCCTGGATGTGGCGGGTGACGGGCTGCTCAATGTGGCGGTCAACAAGGGTGCGGTGGATGCCTTGGTGCAAAATGGCGGCCTGATCCAGGCCGACGGGGGCCGGGTGCTGATGACCGCTCAGTCGGCGAACAGCCTGTTGCCGTCCAGTGTCAACAACACCGGCGTGGTCCGGGCCCAGACCCTGGAAAATCACAACGGCACCATCATGCTGATGGGGGACATGCAGAGCGGCACGGTGAACGTGGCCGGTACCCTGGACGCTAGCGCCCCCAATGGCGGCTCCGGCGGTTTTGTCGAGACGTCCGCGGCGCATGTCAACGTCGCCAGCGGCACGCAAGTGACTACCCTGGCGCCTGCTGGCAAGACCGGCACCTGGCTGATCGACCCACTGGATTACGTGATCTCGAGTACGGGAAATATCTCCGGCACCACCCTCTCGAATAACCTGGCTACCAATGACGTGCTCATCACCAGCCCTGGCGGCACGGGTAACGGCGATATTCTGGTCCAGGACGCTGTGACGTGGACGGCCAAGACCACGCTGACCCTGAGTGCTGCTCGGGATATCGAGGTGAGCGCACCCATTACTACGACCGGGGGTGATCTGAAACTGCTCGCCGTGCGTAATGTCAATCAGAACGCCACGATCAGTGCGACGCAGGCAGGCGGCAGCGGGGGCAATGTGACGATGGTCGCCGGCAAGGATGTCAGCCTCAACCAGGTGCTCACCGTGACCAACGGCAACGCATTACTGGTGGCGGCCAATGACGGCCTGGGTCAGGGCACTGTCTCCTTTGGAGCCAAGGCAGTGGTGACCGGTACGCTATCCACCGTCCAGATTTACTACGCGCCGACCAGCTATACATCGCCAACGGATTTCACCGGCAATTTCACCTTGACCGGTGGCGCGACGCTGACGCCGTTCATGTGGACATACCTGCAGGCTGACAACAAGGTCTATGACGGCAACAACGCAGCGATATTGTCGTTGCGCACCAACCCGCCCGGCGTGGTGGCGCAGGGCGGGACGGCCACGTTCGATACGGCGGACGTGGGCACCGGTAAAACAGTGAGCTACAACAGTTATTCCCTTGGCGGGGCCGACAGCGGGCTGTATGCCTTGTTTGCACCGTTCAGCTATCTGACGGCCGCCGCCGGTACTCCAGGGTCCGGTAATACTTTGGCGAACATTACGCCCGCCCCATTGACCATCACGGCCAACGACGCCACCAAGGTCGAAGGCGATACGCTGGTGATCCCGAGTTCGGCGTTCACCCCAACGGGGCTGGTCAATGGCGAGACCGTTGGAGCTGCCACGCTGACGAGTCTCGGCACCGTGGCGAGTGCCAGCGCGACCGGCAGTCCTTACCTGATCAACGCCAGCAATGCCACCGCAGGTACGTTCAACCCGACCAACTACACCATCACTTATGCGCCGGGCAACTTGTTGATCACGGCACCGCCTGTGGTAACGCCCCCCGTGACGACGCCACCGGTTACGACTCCGCCCGTAACCACGCCACCGGTTACAACGCCACCTGTGACGACACCTCCTGTGACTACACCTCCCGTCACAACGGATCCCGAGCCGACGTCACCAGGTACAACCCCAGGCGGGACTGTGCCCGGCACCACACCGGGTACGACGCCACCTGTGACCACCTTGCCTGAAGGAACTGCAGGGACGACCCCGGTTTCAGCGACGCCTGGCGCCACACCCTCAAATCCGAATGCCACGGGCTCCGAAGTCCCAAGCACCGGTATACCAGGGCTGCCGCTGGCTGCCACGCCAGCAGGTGTGCCGGTGGAGGAATACCTGGCGGCCAAGACACCGGATATCGGTAATTCTGGCAATCCAGGCAATCCAGGCAACCCAGGTAATCCGGGCAATCCAGGTAATCCGGGCAATCCAGGCAATCCGGGCAACCCGAACGACCCAGGCAACCCGAACAATCCAGGCAGTCCTGGCAATCCTGCCGAGCCCGGCAGCCCGTCCGACGACAACGTCCCGCCCAAAGGCGGCGTCCATGGCGCCACGCCGTATATCCCGTCTCTGGCCGCACTCACGGTAGTGGGGGGCGGTGTCAATGTGCCTGGCAATCAGTTGGCGCAGGTCACGCCCATTTTGCCGGTACCGGTCAAGGATTCGCTCGGCGACCCAGCCAAGGCCAACACCCAGCAAATACCTTACCCCTACAAAGCACCGTTTTATTTGCCCAAGCAGGAACGCAATTGAAACCAGCTGCCCACCGACTGTCAGTGCCAGGACGATTGCTCGCGGTGTGCAGGGCATGTCATGAGTCTTGAAAGGAGAACTGCCTTGCACCTGTTGCCCAGCGCAAGGCCAGGCCGTGCGCCGAAGACGGCCCGGTTGGCATCGAACCTCGCCTGCCTGGGGCTCTTGATCGTTGCGAGTGTGTTTCTTCAGGTACCGGCCCTGGCTGCAGGGCTGCCCGCGAACACCGTTGCTGCACCGGCAGGGCTGCCGGGCACGTTTTCTCGGCGCGCGGACTTCGGGAACACCGAGGTGTCCCCGCAGGCGCGTGACACTGCCAACTGGGTTGTGGACTCGGGCGATAACCAGGGCATGCCGTTCATCATCATCGACAAAATGCAGGCTCGAGTGCTGATGTTCGATGCCCGTGGCCAACTGAGCGGTGCAGCACCGGCGCTGTTGGGGCTGGCCGTCGGCGACGACTCGGTGCCGGGCATCGGGCAGCGCAAGTTATCCAGCATTCGCCCCCATGAACGCACCACTCCGGCAGGGCGTTTCGTAGCGTCACTGGCCCCCAATCTCAAGGGTGAAGAAATTCTCTGGGTGGATTATCACAACGCTATTGCGATGCACCCGGTGGTAACCAGCAACCCGAAGGAGCGCCGCACCGAGCGTCTGGCGTCGTCCCGTGTTCAGGACAAACGCATCTCTTACGGGTGCATCAATATTCCGGCGGACTTCTACCGCAGCCATATCAGCCCGGCTTTCAGAGATTCCAGTGGTGTGGTGTACGTACTGCCGGAAACCCGCCCGAATGCGAGCGTGTTCACCTCTTACTATCAAGTTCGGTAACGCTCGTGCCGGGCGTGTGGGGGTTTCAGTCGTCGCCAAGCCACCGGCGTTTTCCGCTTTTCCGCTACTGTAATCCGTCCTGGGTCGAGCGGGTTTTAGGCGGCATGGGCGTTTGCCCGGAAATTGTAGGCTTGGAGGTTGGTTAATCCGTTAGAGCGGGCAGGGCGCTGCAACGGCGCCCTCGCGCATACCTGCTATCTTCGTATCAAGCAAAAAGACCACCAAAAGAGCTAACAATCAGCCGAAGGTACTGACATGTCGATCTTTCTTGAGGGCCTGGACAAAGGTCCAGCCAACCATATCGCGCTTACCCCCTTGAGCTTCATCGAGCGCACGGCAAGTACCTATCCGGATTATCCGGCAGTGATTCATGGTGCGATTCGGCGTAGCTGGGCCCAGACCTACCAGCGCTGCCGTCAATTGGCCTCGGCCTTGAGCCAGTTGGGCGTAGCGCGGGGCGATACCGTTGCGGTCATGCTGCCCAATACCCCTGCAATGCTGGAGGTGCATTTTGCAGTGCCGATGCTCGGTGCAGTGCTCAATACCCTCAATGTGCGGCTCGATGCGCCGGCCCTCGCTTACATGCTCAAGCATGGTCAGGCCAAAGTGCTGATTGCCGACCGCGAGTTTCATGGGGTGATCCGCGAGACGCTGGCCTTGCTGGAGCGACCGCTGCTGGTGATTGATGTCGATGACCCTGAATACGCCTCTGGCGAGAAGCTCTCCGATCTGGATTACGAGCGGGTGCTCGCGAGCGGCGACCCCGATTTCGACTGGCAATGGCCCACTGATGAGTGGGCGGCGATTTCCCTCAATTACACCTCAGGCACCACCGGGGACCCCAAGGGCGTGGTCTACCACCATCGCGGGGCATTTCTTAATGCAATCGGCAACCAGATGGCCTGGGGCATGGGCTTGCATCCGGTCTATCTGTGGACGTTGCCGATGTTCCACTGCAATGGCTGGTGCTACCCGTGGACCATCACCGCGCAGGCCGGCACTCATGTCTTTCTGCGCCGGGTTGAGCCGCAGAAAATCATCAGCCTGATCAACGAGCATAAAGTCAGCCACTTGTGTGGGGCGCCCATCGTACTCAACGGCCTGGCGAATGTGCCCGATGTCGTGCCGTTCAAGCATCCAGTGCGCGCCATGACGGCCGGTGCGGCGCCGCCAGCGCGGGTCATCGCATCGGTGCAGGCCATGGGCATCGAGGTTACGCACGCCTATGGGCTCACGGAAACCTATGGACCGGTCACCGTTTGTGCCTGGAAGACTGAGTGGGATGAGTTACCCGAGGATGACCGTGCCAACTTGAAAGCCCGCCAAGGTGTGCGTTACCCGACCCTGGAAGGGGTCATGGTTGCTGACCAGCTCACTGGGCTTGCCGTACCCAAAGACGGCCAGACCATTGGCGAAATCTGCCTGCGCGGCAATACCGTGATGAAAGGCTATCTGGGCAACAGCGCTGCGACTGAAGAAGCCTTTGCCGGTGGCTGGTTCCACTCCGGTGACCTCGCTGTGTGGCATGCCGATGGCTATCTTGAAATACGCGACCGTCTCAAAGACATCATCATCTCCGGGGGTGAAAACATTTCCACCATCGAAGTCGAGGGTGTTCTGTATCGTCATCCGGCCGTGCTTGAAGCGGCCGTGGTCGCCAAGCCTGATGAGAAGTGGGGAGAGACACCGTGCGCATTTATAACCTTGAAACCCGGCCATGAAGATGTCTCGCAAGCGCAGATTCAGGCGTTCTGTCGCGAGCGTCTGGCTGGCTTCAAGGTGCCCAGGGCTGTGATATTCGGACCTCTGCCCAAGACCTCTACCGGCAAGGTGCAAAAGTATTTATTGAGGGTGAAAGCCCGTCAGGAAGGGGTCGCTTAAAAAAACCGAGGCCAAACGGGCAGCGTTGCAATGCTGCCCGTTATTGTCAGAGGCTTTTGTTCAGGCCAATTTGCTGCGTGATACAGCAGCGTTCTCGCTGGCTGCCACGCGGATGGCGGCCTCCGCATCAACCGCATGCAGTGACTTGCCACGCGTTTCCCGGGTCAGGCTAACGGCAACAATCGAGATCAGCGCTGCGCCGACCAGGTACCAGGCAATCGGTGTAGAACTGTTGTATTTGTTCAGCAGGGTGATCGCGATCAATGGCGCAAGCGAGCCGGCGAAAATCGGCGCTACCTGATAGCACAGCGAAAGGGCGGTGTAGCGCACATGAGTCGGGAACATCTCGGCCATCAGCGCCGAGTAGGGCGCGTAGGTCATGGATTCGATTGCCAGGCCCAAGGTGATGGCGGCCATGATCAGCCAGTTATTGCCCGTGTCCATCATCGGGAAACCGACAAAGCCCCAGAACGCCGTAAGCACCGCGCCGGTCAGGTACACCGGTTTACGGCCGACAAGATCGGACAGATAACCCATCAACGGGATCATGAAAAAGTGCAGGAAGTGCGCGCCGAACATCAGTAGCAGGATCTGCGAGGTGTCTTTGTGCACCACCAGCTTGAGGTAGGTGATGGAAAACGTCACCACCGTGTAATACAGGATGTTTTCGGCAAACCGCGCGCCGATCCCGACCAGCACCGATCGCCAGTGGTGACGCAGCACTTCAACCACCCCCAGTTGTTCGGACTGAATCAAAGCCTGGCGTGCCTGAGCCTCCTTGAAAATGGGGGCATCATCGACGCTGCTGCGGATCCAGTAGCCGATCAGCACCACGATTGCCGAAAGCCAGAACGCCACACGCCAACCCCAGGCCAGGAATTGCTCCTCGGAGAGCCCGCTGGACAGCCCCAACAAAGCGACGGTCGCAACCAGATTACCCGCCGGAACGCCCGCTTGCGGCCAGCTGGCCCAGAAGCCGCGGCGGTTGTCCGGGCAATGTTCAGACACCAGCAGGATTGCACCGCCCCATTCGCCGCCAAACGCGAAGCCCTGGATCAGACGCAGCAGTACCAGCAGCACTGGCGCAGCGTAGCCGATGGTCGCGAAGCCAGGCAGGCAGCCCATCAGGAAGGTGGTGATGCCGACCACCACCAGGCTTAGTTGCAACAGACGTTTACGCCCGAATTTGTCACCGTAGTGACCGAATACCAGCCCTCCGAGCGGTCGCGCCAAGAAGCCTACGGCGTAAAGGGCGAAGGCCGCGATGATGCCATCGATGGGGCTGTCGGTCTGGCGGAAGAACAGTTGACCGAAGACCAGCGCGGACGCCGTGCCATAGAGGAAAAACTCATACCATTCGGCGACTGTTCCGGCCATGGCAGCGGCCACGACGCGCTTGAGTCCCGCAGGGGTGGTCGCGTTGGGAGAAGTAGACATGATGACGTTTCCTGGGTGGGCACAGTGACAGTGACAGGGAACCGGGCCAGGCGATCAGCGTGGCCCGGTCGGGACTCAGAGACCGACGTCTGGCAGGGTGGGCCGGTTGGCCAGAGCTTTGGCCATGATGCGCTCCACAAACAGACGATCTTCGTCTGGCAGTGCCAGGCGTGGTGGGCGGGTCAGGGCGCTGCCGCGGCCCATGATGGCCTCGCACAGCTTGATGCACTGCACCAGATCCGCGCGCGCATCCAGGTGCAGGATCGGCATCAGCCACTGGTAGATTTCCATGGCTTCGGCGAAGCGGCCGGCCTTGGCCAGGCGAAAGATCGTTTCGCCTTCCTGGGGGAACACGTTGGACATCCCCGATACCCAGCCTTCGGCACCCACTGCGATGCTTTCCAGAACAACGTCATCGAGTCCGGCAAACAATACGAAGCGGTCACCCACTTCATTGCGCACGTCGATGAAGCGCCGGGTGTCGCCCGATGAATCCTTGAAACAGACCACGTTGTCGCAGTCGGCGAGGGAAATCAGGATCTCGGCCGTGACGTCGTTTTTGTAGATCGGCGGGTTGTTGTAGACCATCAACGGAATGTCGGCGTGTTTTGCCACGTAACGGAAATGCTCGGCGGTCTCGAAAGGCTTCGACCCATAGACAAGCGCCGGCATCAACATGACGCCATCGACGCCTGCGTCGCGCACCGCGTTGGCGGTTTTGGCGGCAGCGACGCTGGTGAACTCTGCGACGCCGCAAATGACCGGGACCCGGCCACGGGAGGCGTCGACTGCCACCTCGGTCACGGCGATTTTCTCTTCGGCGGTCAGCGACGTGTTTTCGCCCACTGAGCCACAGACCACCAAGCCAGAGACGCCATCGCGAATCACGTTGGAAATGACTTCATGGGTCTTTTCAAAGTTGATGGAAAAATCGTCGTTGAATTGAGTGGTCACTGCCGGGAACACGCCACTCCAGTTGATGCGCTTGCTCATCAGGTTTACTCCGCTGGTGGATGGTATTTCGTATACGGTTATTTTGATGCTTAAAACGGCTAACTGGTTTTTGCAATGGGACGAGGCTAATCAGTTATTTTTCGGCACGGCGTACGGGTCACCGTTCAGGCGCCGGGCCAGGTGTCGGACAGCCGATAGCCCTGTGGCCACGGGTCGCCCGGATCGAGCAGATGCTGATGCGTGCCGGTGATCCAGGCGCGGCCCGAGAGGCACGGCATGATCGCCGGACGACCGGCCACCTCGGTCAGTGAGGCGATCCTGCAGTGGAATTCGGAACCAATGATCGAGCGCCCGATAAATCGTTCGCCAACCTGCAGTTGACCTTTGGCGTGCAACACCGCCATACGTGCCGAACACCCTGTACCGCAAGGCGAGCGGTCGATTTTGCCGGGGCGAATGACCACTGCGTTGGCCCCTGTGGCTATTGAGTTCTCATAGGCAATGGGCGCGGCAATCTGACAGAAGGAAATGTGCGCCCAGTCGGGGTTTAACGGGTGGACGAAACCCAATTGCTCGTTCGCGGCGTGAGTGATCTTCAGGCCTGTTTCAACCATTTCTCTGGCCTCGTCCGCGCGAATTTCGAAGCCCAGGGTGTGGGCGTCGGCAATCACAAAGCTGTCGCCGCCGTAGGCGGTATCGACCTTGATCGAGCCGAGCCCGTCGACCTCAATCCACGCATCCAGGCGGTCGGCGAATGACGGCACATTGGCAATTTCGACCCGTTGCACCTTGCCGTCCCGGCATTCGGCCACGGCTTCGATCAGACCGCCGGGGGCTTCCAGTACCAGCCGGGTCACGGGTTCAGTCATGGGGAGAATGCCGCTGTCGAGCAGCACAGTGGCCACGCACAGGGAGTTGGAGCCGGACATGGGCGGCGTGTCGGCTGGCTCCATGATGATCCAGCCCATCTGCGCACGCGGATCTTTGGCGGGCACCAGCAAGTTGACGTGGCGGAACACACCGCCGCGAGGTTCATTGAGGACAAAGTTACGCAGGGTTTCGTCTGATGCTATCCAGCGTGACTGCTCCCAGATCGTGGCGCCGGGAGGCGGTGCCACGCCGCCGACAATGACATCGCCGACTTCGCCTTCGGCATGGCAACTGACCACGTGGACCACTTTTGATGAGCGCATTGCCGGCTCCTATTTGACCGATTTGAGAAAGGCCGCCGTTTCAGGCAGCAGCGGATTGCCGATGACCTGGTCCGGGGTGCCGATTTCATGCACCAGGCCATTGCGAAAGAACGCCACGCGATCCGATACGTCCCGGGCGAAGCGGATTTCATGGGTGACCAGCACCATGGTCATGCCGTCCTCGGCGAGCATGCGCATGGTGTCGAGCACTTCACCGACCAACTGCGGGTCGAGCGCCGAGGTGGCCTCGTCAAACAGCATGTAGTCCGGTGACATGGCCAGGGCGCGGGCAATGGCCATGCGTTGTTGCTGGCCGCCGGAAAGCTTGCCGGGGAAGGTATTGAACTTGTCGCTCAGGCCGACATGGGTCAACTGCTGGATGGCCAGCGCTTCGGCTTGTTCCTTGCTCTTGCCCAGCACTTTGCGCGGCGCCAGCATGACGTTCTCCAGCACGGTCAGGTGCGGGAAGGCATTCCACTGCTGGAAAACGATGCCGATTTTCTGCCGCAGCTGGTTGAGGTTGGTGTTCCTGTCGTGGACCTCGACGCCATCGACCCGGATGCTGCCTTTCTGAATCGGTTCCAGGCCATTGATGCACATCAACAGGGTCGATTTGCCCGAGCCCGAGCCGCCGATGATCGAAACCACCTCTCCCTTGCTGACCGTCAGGCTGACACCCTTGATGACCTCCAGCTCGCCGAAGGATTTGTGTACGTTGTCGATCTCAATCATTTTCCTGCCACCTTCTTTCCAGACGAGCGCCCAGGCGAGCAACCACCAGGCTCATGACGTAGTAGATAAGTCCGGCGATGCACAGCACCAGCAGCGGCTCCTGGATGCGCGTGACAATGGTTTGCGAGGCACGCAACAGTTCAACGATCCCGATCCACATCACCAGCGCGGTGTCTTTCATCACGCCCAGTACCAGGTTCAACCAGCCGGGGAAGGCCACGCGTGTCGCCATCGGCAAGACGATGTAACGCAGGTCCTGCCAGTAACTCAGGCCCAGCGAGCGGCTGGCCCGGCGCACCGAGAGCGACACGGACAGCACGCCGCTGCGCACGATTTCGGTGAAGTACGCAGCGGCATAAACACCCAGCACGATGCAGCCCACAGTGAAGGCGCTGATGTTCAGCCCGACGATGCTTTTGAGCGAGTTGAGCAGGACGAACTGAATCAACAGCGGCACGCTGCGGAACACGTCCAGCACCCAGGCCAGCGGCAAGCTGGCCCGAGGCGCCAGCGCACGCAGCAAACCGCAGAGCAAGCCGACGAAGGAACCGAGCAGGATGGCCCAGAACGTCAGTTGCAGGGTCACCCAGGCACCGTCGAGCATGAACAGCAGGTCTGTTGAGGTCAGGCTGGTGGAAAACATGCGCAGCTCCTCAGTAGCGGAACAGGCGCCAGCTCAACAATCGGGCGAGGCCGACGATCAGCTTGGCGATCAGGTAGTACAGCACCGCAGCAATGGCGAAATACTCGAATGTGCGGAAGGTCTTGACGTTGTAGTCCTGGGTGACGCCGGTGAGGTCGTTGTTGAGCCCGACCACCACGCCCAGAGAAGTCATCAGCACCGCCCAGACCATCTGATTGCTGAGTGGGTGAAACACCACGCGCAACAATTGCGGAACGATGATCATGCGGTAGGTCTGGAAGGCACTCATACCCAGTGAGCGTGCGGCGCGCTTTTGCGTATCTGGTACGGCCTTGAGGCCGCCGCGAAAGTTTTCCGCCAGATAGCCCGCGTTGTTGAAAGTGATCCCGGCCAGCAGTGCCAGCCAGGAACTGACGTGCAGGCCCAGGGAACCGAGGCCGAAGTACAGGATGTAAATCTGGAACAGCGATGGTGTGTTGCGGGCAATGGATACCCAGCCGTTGCCGATGCCGCGCAGTACCGGACTGGGGGCGGCGCGCATCACCGTCAGGAGCAAGGCAATCAGCACGCCGAAGATCATCGACAACGCCGCGGTTTCGAACGTCACCCACGCGCCTTGCAACATGTCCGGCAGGGCGCGCAACGCCGCACGCCATTGGAAGGTGTAGTCAAACATGGGCGCTGTCCTCCGAAAGGCCCGCCGCGAGGCAAGCACTGGATAACCAGGCGGGGAGTCGCCCGCTGGCGATGCCGCTGCAAGCGCTGTCGACACACTCGGCGAGGCTGGCGAAATGCACACTGCGCCCCACCAGACCGGGCGCGTAATGGGCGTATTTGCCCGAGTTGGTCATCACGCTGCGAGCGTCCACCGGGATGACCGGCTCACCTAGCATGCACCAGCAGGTGTCGGTAATCAGCGTCGCGCCAAAAGCCTGGATCACGGCCAGATAGCCAGCGCTCCTTGCCTGTTCCAGCACCGCCCGGCCACAGGTGATGGCCATTACAACCTGTGGGTGTTTGTCCCGGCCGTGGCACAAATCCGCCAGCCGGGAGAATTCGCTCAGGGAGAAATGCGGATTGCCCAGGGAAATCATCCTCACTTCGGGATCCCGGGCACTGTTCAATTCCTGCCAGCTGATCATCAGGTGTTCAGGCGATATTTGCACAGGCTCCAGATCGCCCGTCTGCTCTGTTACCTGCGCCGGGGTCATGGCCTCCGGGGTAACGCCTGCAATGTGAAACATCGCCGCCGCGCTGGTGGTGGCAAACGCCGCGCCGAATGCCTTGAGGTCGTCCAGGGTTGGCTGATGGCGTTGCAGCCCGGTAATCAGCGGAATGCGAGAGCCGCACAGCGCGCCGATGTGGTACCCCAGCAGCGGGTAGACGCTGTCATCAAGTTCTTGCAACACCGGGACTTCTACCAGCAATTGCGCATTGCGCCGTTCCTGCAGATGACAACCGATCAGCGGCGCACGACCGGTCAGCGCGATGCAGATATCCAGATAATCAGGGTATTTCAGGGTGCGGGCGCCGAGTACGCTGTTGGCATACACCACCGCGTTGGACTCCGCCCAGACCACTTGTTCGCCAAGGCCTGGCGCGCTATCAAGCAAATAGGGCGCGCAGGTGAAGCTCAGTTGTGCGCCCATGGCCATGTATGCATCGCCCAAAGCGCTGGCCGGTTCGCCGAGGGCCGGGTCGATACCCAATTCGCGCCAGCGACGCTGGTCTACCGAGATGGAATTGAGGGTCGTGGGGACGCGCACCTTCGCGCCCCATTGCACCAGTTGTTCAGCAAAACGCAGGCTGGCGGGGCCGGTATAGATGCACCCGTCGATATGCGCTTGCGTGATGTCGACCAGTTGCCGGGCACCTTGCAGCCGGGCCATGCGCAGCACGATTTCCATTGCGACCTGTGCAGCTTTGCCATGGGTACCGTCGAGTAACGCCTGGTCGAGGCTGTCGAGGTCCATCTCTGCGTCGTTCGAGGCTGGCCGGGCTTGGGATTTAGCTTCGGTCGGCTGCCAGGCATCGTCAGGCATCTTCGGGTAGAGGCTCAAAGCTGCACCTTCAATTCGCGCCCAGGCCTGACCACTCAGGTTGGCGAAAGCCTCCTTGCCGATGCACAGCACCGGCAGCGAACGAGCAAAGAAGTACTGCGCCACCAGCACGCCCAGCGTCAGAATCTCGTCAGCTTCGGCCAGCACCAACGCTGCCGGTGCGTGGCCGTTGCTGATCAGTTCCATCATCACGCTGCTGCCAGTGCAGGAGCCGCGTCCATTGGGGATCGCCAATACCCGGCCTGACACGCTCTGACCGCTGAGGGGGTGGTGCCGGTCAATGACCTCGCCACTGAATGGATCGACCCCGCCCCAGAAGCTCAGCCCGGTGTCGGCAAACAACAGCGCCCCCTGAGCGCTGCCTTCGATCAGGCTGCGGCCACTGAAAGTGCAGGGCATGGCGGTCACCTCAGTAGTAAACGTTAGGCACAGTCAGGTTGGCAGGCGCGATTTCGGTGCCAACCCATTTCACAAACAACTCGTTATAGCGGCCACTGCGCACCTGCTGGTTGACGAACAGGTTCAGGTAGTTGAGCAGGCCGTATTCGGTACGTTTGGCGCCCAGCGATACGTAATCGATCACGTAGGGCGCATTGCCCGCGACCTTCAGGTTTTTGTACTTGCCGGATTTGAGGGTCGCCGCGGCTACGGTATTGGTCACCACGGTGGCCTGGATATGGCCCTGAGCGACGGCGAGGATCGTGTCGTTCTGCGACTGATAGGCGCGGAAACTGCCACTGCCCCAATTCTTCACGTCTTTCTCCAGGGCGATGGCCTCGTAGGTGCCGCTGGTGTTACCCAGTGCCTTGCCCTTGAGGTCATTGAAGCTGTTGATGCCGGTGTCATCGCGGGTCAGCACCACCATCTGGAACGCGAAGTAAGGCACGCTGAGGCCGACGGTCTTGGCGCGCTCAAGGGTGTCTGAAGTGGAGGCCACGATGACATCAGCACGGCCGGATATCAGCGCCGGAATTCGGTCCGGAAACGGCGTCTCGACGACTTCTGCATCAACGCCAAGGATTTTCGCCAGGTCATTGCAATAGTCGACATCGAAACCGGCAGGCTTGTTGGCGCTGTCACGAAAACCCATGGGAGGGAAATCCAGCGTCACGGCGCAGCGCAATTTGCCGGAGCCGATGATGTCGTCCAGTTTGTCGGCATGAGCGGTTGTCATGAAGGTGGTACTGAGCACAGCGCTGAGGGCTACGGCGAAAGCGGGATTTTTCATAGAAGCCTCGTGGTCGGGGTGAGTGCTGGATCATTGGGGATTTCGTATACGATATTTCAAATGCAATGGCCGTGCCTGATTCTCCTGCGGCTTCAAGGATCGGCTGGAAGCCTTGTGCACAGCTGTTCCAGGATCAAGGCGCTGGGTAGACCACTGGCTAAATCCCCAGAATCAGCGCTGCAAAGTTGTTACATAAGGGAGCATTGCGTGGCTGGCTGCCCATTTAAGGAACATTCAGCGATGGCTATCGCGGTATTGACTGGGGGAGAGGTGGGTCAAGGCTCGAAACTGGCGACTGAACGCGCTGTGATCGGTGTAACCGCAGCGTAAGGCGATGTCGGTGATGGGCAAGTCTTCATCGCGCAACAGACGCGAGGCTTCTTCAAGACGGGCTTTGTGGATGAGCTGGCGGGGAGTGAGCTGGAAGATCCGCTTGCAGTGACGTTCCAGCTGCGCTACCGACAAACCGGCAATGGCGGTCAACTCCGCAAGGCTGATGGGACGAGCGAAATGAGCGCGGATGTGTGCATCCACTGCCGCCAGTTTGTGGAATGCCGGGTGGTTGGATTGGGGTAACTGCAAGTCTCGGGATATGCCCGCCAGGCCGACAATCCGTCCTTGTTCATCCTGCAGGGCAATCTTGTGGGTCAGGCACCAGACGGGCTGGTTGCCGTAATAAAGATGCAACTCCAGCTGGTTGGCCAGCTCGCGGCCGCTGCTGAGGACCTTGCGATCCTGTTCGGTATACAGCGTGCCGAAGCGCGCCGGAAACACTTGGTCGGCAGTCAGCCCCAATAACTCATGGCTGGCCTTGAAGCCACAGCGTCTGGCCAGGGTACTGTTGACGAAGGCATAGCGGGCCGCGTCGTCCTTGATGAAGAACACCACATCGGCCAGCGCGTCGAGCAGCGGCGCCAGGGGTTGCAGGCTGCTCAGCAGACTCGGCAGTTGGCATGGACTGGCAGTGACAAGGGCGGCGAGCATGAGGTTGAAGGTCCGGGGGTGAGGCTCGGATCATAGAGCCCCTGCGCCGAAGCGCAAAGCCCGGATGCGCATTCACGCCGGCGGCCGGTCGTCGACGCGGATCAGCGTCTCGATACGGGCCGGGCTGTAAGGAGGACGCGGTGCCGAGGGCTGCCAGCCAAACAATTGAGCGGTTGCCGCACCACATATCCGTCCCTGACAGGCGCCCATGCCGCAGCGAGTGGCCAGTTTGGCTTCGCGCCAGCTGCGATGTTCGTGAAGCGCCGAAAAGGGCACGTCTTCACACCGGCATACCAGGGTTTCTGGCTCAGACAGAGTATTGAGCGCTGGCGCCAGCGCGAACGTTCGATTGAGCGCAGCGGCAAAACCTTGCCAGTGAGCGCGCTGCGGCCACAGCCGTTCGGCTGCCTTGCGGTCGCCCACAGCGCTAAGCCCCGCAATACTGCCTTCAACCAAGGCCAGTTCGCTGCCCCCGAAGCCGGTGCATTCACCCGCCGCAAAATGCTCTGTCAGGCTGGTGGCTTGCCAGGCGTCAACCTGGATTCCCTGGCCCTGCAAGGTACAGCCCAGCGCCTGACCGAGCTGTGTGTTGGGGATCAAGCCAAAACCACAGGCCAACCGCTCACATGCCAGTTCGACGATTTTGCCTTGCTGCATCAACCGCACGCCTTCTAGCCGATCATTGCCGATGGCGGCCAGCACATGGCTGGCGGTGCGGTAGGTGGGGCTAAAAAGTTGCAGAGACTGGACTAATTTGTGCGGCCAGCGAGGCAACTGCACGGCGAAGGCGGCGACCGCGCGGGCACTGGCTTGCTCGGCGATACGGACCACCTGCGCGGCGTTTTTTCGTGCAGTAGCAGCACTGGCCAGCAATAACGGGCCGCTGCCAGCGATCACCACTCGTTCATTGGCGACCGGCAGACCGCCCTTGATCAATGCCTGCAACCCTCCCGCGCCCGTCACACCCGGCAGCGTCCAGCCGGGGAAGGGCAGTAGCAGCTCCCGGGCGCCGGTGCACAGGATCAGTGTTGCGTAGCCGATGATCCAGCCGCGCTGGTCATTCTCGACCAACAGTTGTTTGGCTGCGGGGCGAGATATGACCCGGGTGGCGCAATGCAGCTGCACATTGGCATAGCCTTGGAGCTGATTGCGCAGCTGTCGGGCCTGAGCCGGCAGTTTGGCATGCGGACCGTCGCGCCAGATCTGCCCGCCTGGCAGCGGATTGTCGTCGAGCAGCACAATCCGAGCGCCACTGGACGCGGCGGCCAAGGCCGCGTTGAGGCCTGCAGGACCTGCCCCGATGATGAGAATGTCGGCGTGCTCGGTCATGGCTGGTTTTGCACTTGCATGCCATCGCGGCACAAGGTCTGGCACGCCAGGCGGCGCAGGCCGTCGATGGTCACTCGGCACTCCTGGCAGATTCCCATGCCGCACAATGGCGCGCGGCGTTGGCCGCTGACCGAGGTTCGGCTGCAGCCGTCATCACCCAATGCCAGCGCGGCCGCAACACTGGTGCCCACGGCGACACTCAAAGGTCGACCATTGATTGTCAATTCAGGCATGCCGAGTTTCTCCGAGAAAGCGTTGCGGCAGGTAAGGTTGCGCCGCCAATGGCAGGGACTCATTGAACAGTTGTGCCACCAGCAAGTCCGCCGTGGCGGGGGCGGTCGTCACCCCCAACCCTTCGTGACCCACCGCCAGCCAAAGCCCCGGGCGCTGTGGGTGTTCGCCCACCAATGGCAGGCCATCGGGGCTGGCGGCACGGAAACCGGTCCAGGCCCGAATGACGTTGAGGTTGTTCAACCCCGGCACATACTCTGCGGCGCGCTTGAGCATTTTTGAGAGCATCCAGCCTTCAACCTCAGGTTCGGTGGTGCCAAATTGCCGAGAGGCGCCGATGAACAGTTGACCGGTCGGGCGTGGCTGGATGTTGCAGGCCGTTGAGGGGCCGCTGGCGTTGTGTGCGCTGGTGACATAGCCGAGTTCGACCAGGGTATGGGTAATCTGCGCAGGGTAGCGATCAGTGATTGCCAGATGACCTTTTTTGGCTTCGATGGGTAATTCGGGGCACAGTTCGGTGGCCTGAATGCCGTTGGCCAACACCACCAGATCAGCGCTCAGCCACTGGCCGTCAGCAAGGCGCAACCGGTTGCCATCAACCTCGGCGACAGTTGCTCGCTGCTGAAGAATCAGCGGATTGTCGAGCATCCAGCGCGCGGTTGCTGGTGCATAGAGAATCCCGTCACCCTTGATCAACAAGCCTCCTTCCAGGCCCTCACGCAGCTGCGGTTCCCGTTCACGCAGAGCCTTCGCAGTGACAATTTCGCAGTCTTCGCCGTATTCGCGCAGCGTGTTGAATTTCTGTTCGGCAACGGCCATTTCTTCGGCATTGGCGGCCAGCCAGAGTGTGCCGTTACTGCGGTAGGCGCAGTCGTCCGGCAAGTCACGAGCCATCTCCCGCCAGCGTTTCAGGGAGTATTGGCTCAGCGCCAGTTCCGCCGGGTTGTCGTCCAGTACCAGTAAATGACCCATGCCCGCTGCGGTGGCGCCAGGCATGCCAGCGTCCAGCACCAGTACCCTCAGGCCTCGCCGGGCAAGGGCCTGAGCGCACGCCGCGCCGATGATGCCCGCGCCAATCACGATGGCGTCAGCCACAGCGGTACACCTCACAAGCGAATGCCCCAGGCGAAGGGATCATCACTCTGCAGGATGAGGGTTGCTTCAGCGCTGATGTAGGCACGGCCCCGAATGGTCGGAACGATGAGCTGTTCAAGGCCTTGCTCGGTGAGCTGATCAAGGCGCTCGTAAGAACCCTCGAACTCGCTGCCGATGACGCTAGCCTGACGCCAGACCTGGCCGGGCTGTAATTTGCCGTCAGCGGCCAGGCACGCCAGCTTGGCGCTGGTCCCGGTGCCGCAGGGCGAGCGATCGTAGGCTTTGCCGGGGCAGAGCACAAAGTTGCGGCTATCGGTTTTTTCATCATCGGCGAACAGCTCGATATGGTCGATCAGACCGCCGTCTTCACCGCGTATTCCCTGTTCTTCCAAGGCTTTCTGGATAGCCGCGGTATACGCCGTGAGTGCTTCAAGATTGTCGCCGCTGATCGCCAGCCCATGCTCGGCCACCAGAAAAAACCAGTTGCCGCCCCAGGCAATGTCGCCCACCACCAGGCCGATGCCCGGCACCTGCAGGCCGACGGCCTTGCGATAACGGTAAGCCGGCACATTGCGCACGCTCACTGAACCGTCGTCATGCAAGGTGGCCTGAACGGTGCCGACCGGCGTCTCGATGGCGTGAGTTCCCGGCCCGATTTTGCCCAAATGGGCAAGTGAGGCAATCAGCCCGATGGTGCCGTGGCCGCACATGCCCAAATACCCGGTGTTGTTGAAAAATATCACCCCGGCACAGGCGTCAGGATCAACCGGCGAGCAGAGCAGGGCGCCGACCAGTACATCGCTGCCGCGTGGTTCCAGAACGCAGGCGGCTCGCCAGGCATCGTATTGCTCGGCGAGCAGTTGCTTGCGCTCGGCCATGCTGCCCTGGCCAAGATCAGGAAAACCGTCAATCACCAGGCGGGTAGGTTCACCACCGGTGTGCGAGTCGATAACACGGATGCGGGTCATGGGAGGCCACTCGTTGGGTCAGGTAAGTGAACACAAGAGTGGCGCGGACAGTGCCGCAGGGCTTGAGCGATTTAGCAAGCAACAATGACGAATTCAGCACAGCGGACGTTTTCAGCGGGCGCTGGGCAGATGTTCGAAGAGGGTCTGGCAGACACCCGCGATGTGCTCGTCCAGCAGTCGCACCGCAAGCTCCACGTTGCGCTCGCGGCAGGCCTGGAGAATTTCCCGGTGCTCGTGATCGGCGCGATCCTTACCCGCTGAAAGGCTCATCTGCATGCGCAGATAGCGTTCCAGCTTGTCGTTGACCGAGCGAATCATGCCCACCAGGAACGGCCGCTGCGCCGGTTCGTAAAGGCAGGCGTGCAGTTCCCAGTTCAGCTCGGCCCAGCGACCTACGTCATTTTCCCCGATGAATTCCCGGCAGATGCTCTCGGCCTGGGCGAAGGTCGCCTCGGTCATGTTGGGGATGGCCAGGCGCAGCACTTTATCTTCCAGCAGCATGCGCACTTCGAACATCTGTGCCAGCTCTGACTCCGACAACCGCGTGACCATAGCTCCCCGATTGCGCTGAAACATCACCAGCCCTTCTGCTTCAAGGCGCTTGAGGGCTTCGCGTACAGGGATTTTGCTGACATTGAACTGGCGCGCAATATCGTCCTGGCGAATCGGTTCGTCCTCGGCAAAATGCCCGGCGACGATAGCATCACGCAGATGCCGGGTAATGATCTCCGACGTCGAAGGGGAGTTGCCAAGATCTGGCGCGTTGAGTTTTGTCTGGGCCACGTGACTGGGTCATTCAGAGGGATGGAGCGCATATGGTATACAGTTTTGCCATCCATTGAAGTGGCATTCACCGGTCCGGTGCGATATTGGCGGCGTGGTCCTGTAGCAGGCTGGGGGGCAGGGCAAGCGTCGCACCCGCGTCGGGCAACAGGTCACTTGGCATGCATTAGGCGGCTGCCATGCCATTGCCAAAGCAGGAGTTGATTAATCGGATGGCTCGCTCAGTTCTTGTCGTAGAAACTCTACCAACCCTCGTTGCAATCCGGTCAGAGCACCTTCGCGACTGATCAGCGCCAACTCGGTCGGCGCCAATTCAGGAAGATCCATACACACGGTATGTTCCGGCAACAGCGCCGAAGCGGGGAGAACCGAGACACCCAGCCCTGATGCCACCGCTGCCTGTATGCTGGTCAGGCTATGACTGCCAAACGCAACCCGCCAAGGCCGCTGTGCCACATCCAACAAGCGGATCGCTCGCTGCCGGTAGATACAGCCCTGCGGGAATAACGCCAATGGCAATACACCGTTGGCGAAATTGCTATCTATCCCCCTGACCCACACCAGCCGCTCCGGCCATGTCGCCCAACTAGGCCCGCTGTCTGGCTCACGTTTGACCAATGCGATGTCAATGACGCCCATAGCAAGTTTCTGTTTAAGATCTGTGCTCATGCCGCTGATGGTTTCCAGTCGCGCTTTGGGGCGGACCCGATTGAAGCCGGCGAGGATGCTTGTCATGCGTCGTGAGTCGAAGTCCTCCGGCACGCCAATGCGCAGAATTTCCGGGTCGACATCGTTGGCAAGAGCTTCTAGCGCCTCCGAGGACATAGCCAGCATGCGCCGGGCGTACTGAATGAGCATTTCTCCGTGTTCGTTGACGCTGATGTTCTGCCCCGTCCGGTCGCGAAGCAAAAGCGTGTGGCCGACCATTTTTTCCAGCTTGCGCACCTGCTGACTCACAGTCGATTGGGTACGGTGCACTCGTTTGGCGGCTCGCGTGAAGCTGCCTTCATCAACCACGCACACGAAGGTCTTGAGCAGTTCGAGGTCGAGCATGACCAATCCTTGATATTCGTTTTTCAACTGATGCATGCATACTAATTTAATTTCCCGCTGAGGGCATTCGCTCGTAAGCTGAATTTCCCCATAGAGGAGAACAGCATGAACTTCGAAAACACCTCGCGTCCCGAATGGCTGACATTCGATTGCTATGGCACTTTGATTCAGTGGGACGAGGGCTTGCGGGCGGTCGCCACGAAAATCCTCGGCACCAAAGGGCAGCACAGTGTCGATGCCAATCGCCTGATCGAGCTGTACGACCGCCACGAACATCGCCTGGAACAGACGCCACCGCACCGTTCTTTCCGTCAGTTGAGCACGCTGGGGTTGCAGCTTGCGCTGGAGGAATTGGCGTTGCCCAGTTCGGCCGAGGACAGCGAGCAGCTGGCCGGGGCGATTGCGCAGATGCCGCCATTTCCTGAAGTACTCGACACGCTCGCGCGCCTCAAGGCCATGGGGTTCAAGCTGTGCATCGTGTCAAACACCGATGACGACCTCATTGCTGGCAACGTCACGCAGCTCGGTGGGCACATTGACCGGGTCATCACTGCCCAGCAGGCCGGTGCTTACAAGCCCGATCCGCGCCTGTTCGACTACGCTCACCAGCAGTTGGGCGTACGCCGTGATGAAGTGGTGCACATCTGTGCCAGCCCGCGCCTGGACCACGCCGCCGCGCGTGACATGCAGTTTCGTTGCGTCTGGATCGACCGCGGTACCGGTCGGCAATTACTGCCTGACTACCGCCCCGATGCGACGGTGAGCACCCTCGATCGAGTCGTGCCGCTGTTCGAATCCCTTGGCTGGTAACCCGCGCAGTCATTGCCCTGGCGCATTCCCTTTGAGGCGGTCTGCGGACCGCCCGCTACATCGACCTGGACCTCGAAGCGGCAGCTGTCGTCACTGCGCGCTCGGAGTTAGCCGCCGCTTCTGGGCCGAAATCCGTCGTTCGCAAGAGCTTGCGCAACCGCATGTAGCGGCGCGCTGACAGGGAAGAACAGCTCTATCCCCTCAGAACAAGAGACATGTCCGGGTATTTACTGCACATAAAGTCAACGAATGCCCGGACCTTCGGGGCCGCCAGGCGCCTGGACGTGTGCAAAACCCAGAGTGCTGGCTCTGCACCTGACACCGTCCCCCACTGAACCAACTCACCGCTAGCAAGCTGGCTCCCGGCGATGGACTGTGGGATGAGGGCTGCCCCGCCTCCGGCGATAGCGGCATCGCGGACCATCAGCAATGAAGAGAAGCGCATTTTTGGGATGGGCTCCAGGACCAACCGCCCACCATCGAGACTCCAGTGGGTGGGTTGGAACGTTGTGCTCACGATGCCCGGTACGGGTCTTATTGCGCCGGGCATCGGCCTGGGTATTTCAGGCGCAGCCACGACGATCAGCCGGTCCTTGGCGAAGCATCGTCCGACCAGGCTGCTGTCCGGGCTTGGGTTTATCCGGATGGCAACGTCGAATTGCTCCTCCACCAGATCGACCATGCGATCTTCCGCTACGACTTCGATAAAGACTTCCGGATAGGCCGCGCAGAACTCGGCGCCAATACGGCCCATCGCGAGTTGAGAGAACAAAATCGGTGCAGCGACTCGCAAGCGTCCGCGCGGCGTTGAAACGCCTTCACGTGCTGCCGTCATGGCTTCGGTCACTTCACTCAGCGGGCCTTCAGTCCGGGACATCAGCGCCTCACCGGCCTCGGTGAGTTTCAGGCCGCGGGCGCTGCGCTCAATCAGCCTTATGCCCAGTTGCTCTTCGAGATCGGCGATTCGGCGCGACAGAGTGGCTTTGGAAATACCGCTCGCACGGCTTGCCTTTCCCAGCCCCTGGTTGTTGGCAACGAGGATGAAATCGATCAGCGCGTTCAGGTTCATGGTGTTCCACATTTGAAACGAGGTGTCTGGATTTTGTGGTCTTCGTTTTGTAAGTGCAACGGATTACTTTCTCGTCATCGGAACACGAGACAAGGAACTCGATGATTTCCCTCAGGCAATCGAAGCGTTTCCCGCACTGGCAAGGTCGTTGCGGATTTCACTCACTGATCCACTCTAAATCCCATGCAGGAGTTTCAACATGAGCATTCTGGTTATTGGTGCCACGGGCACTGTTGGTTCACTGGTCACCCAAGGCCTTGCTGACGCGGGCGCTGAGGTCAAAGCCCTGGTGCGTCAAACGGGTCGGCGGGAGTTCCCGGCGGGTGTCACTGAAGTGGTCGCAGACCTCAACGATGTAGCGTCGATGCGCCTCGCACTGTCGTCGGTGCGTACGCTGTTTTTGCTCAATGCAGTAACGCCTGATGAGGTAACCCAAGCCCTCATCACGCTGAACCTGGCTCGTGAGGCTGGCATTGAGCGCATTGTTTATTTGTCTGTGATTCATGCCGACACGTTCACCAATGTCCCGCACTTCACCGGTAAGCATACGGTAGAGCGCATGATCGAGAGTTTCGACATGAGTGCGACGATTTTGCGTCCGTCTTATTTCATGCAAAACGATCGCATGGTCCAACAGACCATTCAGAACTACTCGGTTTATCCCATGCCGATCGGTTCGGCAGGCGTCTCGATGATTGATGCCCGCGATATCGCAGATGTCGCCGTTGCAGAGTTGCTGCGCCGCGACAAGGCACCTTCAGCGCTGGATCGCCTGACGCTGGAGCTGATCGGGCCACAACCGCTTACCGGGGCATCCGTAGCAAAGATCTGGGGTGCCGCGCTGGGTCGCGAGATCGCCTACGGTGGCGACGATGTGTCGGCTTTCGAAGAACAGCTGGCGTCGTATGGTCCCAATTGGCTGGCTTATGACATGCGTCTGATGATGGTCGGGATTCAAACATTTGGCATGCAGGCGGCAGAAGGAACCATCGAGCAGCTTCAGACCATCATTGGGCACCCGTTGCGCACCTACGAAAACTTCGTGCAGGAGGCCGTTGCCGAGGTTTGAGCAACCTCAAAGGGGGGCACCTCCTATTAGCCAAGTGCCCACCTGTGAAATCAATGACATCCAGCTTGCAACCCCGGAGATAACATCGCGATGCTTGATTCGCAGTCACTGGCGGGATCTATTGCTATTTGCCGGCCACCACGCTTCTTTCATCCCCCTTGCCTCGCACGGAGGCAAGCAAGGCCTGAAGCGGATGCAGGATTGTTACCCCTTCCTTGCGCTTCACCTGACTACGGCACGAGTAACCATCAGCCAACAGACGCCCTGATTGATTGAATTTCTCCACCAACGGCCCCCACGACTGCCCGTAGATGATGTCCGACGTATTGGCGTTTTGTGTCTCATGCCCATAAGTGCCGGACATGCCGCAACAACCAGTGGCCTGGATCTGCAGCTTCAAACCCAACTTTTCGTAGATCTGTTGCCATAGGCCGATGCTGCCTGGTTCATTGGTTTTCTCGGTGCAGTGAGGAAGGAAATAGTAAGCCTCGGCATCGATTGTGGCAGTGGATTGCGGGAGAACATTTGCCAGCCATTCTTGGGGCAACAAGACGGTAGGCGCTTTATCAGTGCCCAGGGTTTTTGCATATTCCTGCCGGTAGACCAGGGTCATCGCCGGGTCGAGACCTACTAGCGGCACTTCATAACCTTGCAGTTGAAGTAAGGATTCAGCATTGACATGCGCTGCCTTCTCAAAAGCTTTAAGGAAACCCTGCACCTGGAGCGGCTTGCCATTCGGCGCAAAAGGCGCGAGGTACACCTGGTAACCAAGCCTTGATATGAGCTCGATCCAGTCCGAAAGTACCGGCGTTTCGAAGTAACGGGTAAAGGCATCCTGCACGAGAATCACGCTACGGCCACGCTGGGATTGCGACAGTGCCGAGATTCGCTCCGAAGTGGCGATGCTGACATTCCAGCGACGGCAAACAGTAGCGAAATCCATCAAGCTCAGCAGCGGACTGTCGACCATTCCTGCAATACGTTCCAGAACGAAGCGTACGGGACGAGCGGCCATCACGAAGTTGTAAAGACGCGGCGTCCGAGAAATGTAGGGAATGGTGTACTCCAGCGAGCCGATCAGGTAATCCTTCAAAGGGCGCAGGTATCGGCTGTGATAAAGCTCCAGAAAACGAGAGCGGAACTCAGGTACGTTGACCTTCACCGGGCACTGGCCTGCACAGGACTTGCAGGCAAGACACCCAGCCATGGCTTCGTAGACTTCATGGGAAAAGTCTTGTTGGCCCATCTTCTGCGCAACGGTATTCACCGTTCGCTGAGCAATGCTGACAACATTACCGGTCGAGCGTAGCTGCTTGCTGGCCGCCAAGACATCCACGTCCTCCTGACCCTGTAATCTCAGCCACTCCCGGATCATGGAGGCTCGACCTTTGGGAGAGTGAATCCGGTCACGGGTCCCTTTCCAGGACGGACACATCGCATCGTCAGGGTCGAAGTTGTAGCAGGCGCCGTTGCCGTTGCAATGCACTGCGGTGTCATAGCTTTGCCAGACGCGTTCATCAATCGTCCGATCCAGATCACCCCGCAGCTGCACGCCATCGACCTGTGTCAGACGGGCAGCAGGCACGGTCTTTGGCGTGGCGATTTTGCCCGGGTTGAGCTGGTTGTACGGATCAAACGCAGCCTTCAATTCCTGCAGTGCAGGGTAGAGCTCACCAAAGTAATCCGGCACGTACTGCGAGCGTAACCCCTTGCCGTGCTCACCCCATAGCAACCCGCCATGCTTTTGGGTCAAGGCCGCGACCGCGTCGGAAATGGGGCGAATCAGGGCGGCTTGAACCGGATCTTTCATGTCCAGGATCGGACGCACATGCAACACGCCAGCATCGACATGGCCGAACATTCCGTATTGCAGGTCATAGCTGTCAAGAAGTGCGCGGAATTCCTGAATGAAGTCAGCCAGGTTTTCCGGTGGAACAGCAGTGTCTTCAACGAAGGGCTGAGGCCGCGCCTCACCTTTGACGTTACCCAGCAAACCCACGGCTCGTTTACGCATTGCGTAGACTCGCTTGAGTGCTTCAGCGCCTATTGCCAAGGTATGGCCTAAACGAACCACTGAAGTATCACGCTGCAAGTGAGCAACGAAGTCATGCACTTTCTGCTGAACAAGCTGCTCATCATCGCCGCTGAATTCGATGAGATTGATCCCTAGGGTCGGTCTGCCAGGATCTTCTGGGAAATACTCGGCGACGCCGTGCCAGACGATATCTTTCATGGCCAACATCAGCACTTTGGAGTCAACGGTTTCGATCGATAGAGGCTTGAGTTGCATCAACGCTTTGGCGTCGCGCAACGCATCCATGAAGGCGGCATAACGTACGTTGACCAGTATTGAAAACTTGGGAATCGGCAAAACGTTCAGCTTTGCCTCGACGATGAACCCTAGTGAGCCCTCGGAACCGCACAAAACGCTGTTGAGGTTAAAGCGATCATCGGGCTCGCGAAGGTGGGCCAGGTCGTAGCCGGTCAGGCAGCGGTTGAGTTTAGGAAAAGTACGCTCGATCAGGTCTGCATGTTCGTCCGCGATCCCGACCGCACATCGATAGACTTCACCTATTCGATCCTTACGGGCCGTTTCCTGGCTCAGATGGCCAGATACCAAGGTTGAGCTGTCGAGCCGGTCACCGCCGAGCAATACAGTCGAAAGCTCGAGAACGTGGTCGCGAGTTTTGCCATAGGTACAGCTGCCTTGGCCGCTGGCATCGGTATTGATCATGCCGCCTATGGTTGCGCGATTTGAGGTGGAGAGTTCCGGGGCGAAGAACAAGCCGTGAGGCTTGAGCGCAGCATTCAGCTGATCCTTGACCACGCCGCTTTGGACACGAACCCAGCGCTCTTGCGCATTAATCTCAAGAATCGTGTTCATGTGGCGCGACAGGTCGACAACGATGCCGTCAGTTAACGACTGACCATTGGTACCTGTTCCGCCGCCTCGTGGGGTGAGCGCAACAGATCTGTATTGGGGGGCAGCTGCCAATTTTGCGAGGATTGCTACGTCTTGAGCGTCTATCGGGAAAACGGCTGCTTGAGGTGACCGTTGATAAATAGAGTTGTCGGTGGCCAACACTGTCCGGTGACCATGACTGCGCGCGATCTCCCCCTGAAACCCTGCTTGCGCAAGCTTAATCAAAAAATCGTCGTAGGTGGCGTTTCGGGCGTGGGGAGGGGTCAACCGAGAAATCATGGTCAGGTTCCTACTGGCAATGCGGCTAATCAAAGCATTTCTGATTATGGAGGCTCAGCGTTTAGCCACGAAGTCTCTTCGTGGATCGGCCGCGCAAGCGTCAAAGGATGCAGATTCTAACGTGATTGCGGCCGATTAATTACCGTGTGGTTCGAAGGGAGCAAAAAAGTTGGCCAAACCCACGGACGCTGTATCGATCCTCCGGCATTGGCCAGGATCTGTATTAGCGGATGCTGGCGCGTACTCTTTCTCTGAAGCTGTTCTCGATACCGTCCTGAATTTTCAGTTTTTCAGCAAGAGAAGCTACCAAGTGGCGGCTGATAACGATCACTCCATCGCGATCACCCAAAATGGCGTCACCGGGATTGCAGACAACATTGCCGCAGGCGACCGGCGCGCCGACCTGACCCGGGCCGTATTTGGAAGGGCCGGCTGGATTTACAGCGCGAGCGTATGTTGCAAGCCCCATGACACTAAGCTCCTCGACGTCTCGGACAGCTCCATCAATGACAACCGCGGACACTTTGCGTGCAAGGCAAACTTCGCCGAGCAAATCGCCAAACACGGCGCGGTTTACTTCACCATTGCCATTAATGACCAGGACATCGCCTGGCTTGGCATCATCCAATGCACGATGAATGGCAAGGTTGTCACCTTCCCATGTCTGGATAGGCAGTACCGTTCCGTAGAACGATGCTTTGCCGGCAACATGGTGGATGGCTGAAGCCATCATCCCCATGCGTTGTAATACATCGCCGATTAGCGCAACCGGGTAGTGCGATATTTCTTCGATCTGAGTCAGCGACGCGCGTTGCCAATCTTCGCTAACAGTGATGCTTTCAACAGATGCATTGATAAACATGATGACCTCGGTGCGGATCTGCTTGAACGTGTATTAATTGAAAGACCGGGATACGGGCTTATTAACCGGATGATCGGGAGTATCTCCGCGCAGCACCGCCGCAATGGCCGCCACGGCACTCAGGCCAACGCGCAGCAGCGATTCATTGGTTTGCCCGGCAATATGAGGTGTCACCAACAGGTTAGGCAGCTCGGCGATCGGGAACGTATTGCAGCTAAAGGGCGTGATCATGTCCGTATTCTCTGCATTCAGAACATCTACTCCAGCGCCGCCCAGTTTGCCGCTGCGCAGTGCTTGTGCAACCGCATCTTCATCGATAACTCCACCACGACTGGTGTTGATCAAAATGGCGCCGGTCTTCATTTTCTCGATCTGCTCGCCACCTATCAGGTTCTGAGTGCCTTCGTGCAGAGGCACGTGAAGGCTCACCACGTCGGCGTTCGCCAGCAAGGTATCGAGATCAACCAGGCGTTTATCGAAGCTCGAATCATAAGCTGGGTCAGTCGCCAGCACCTTCATTCCGAAAGCTTCGGCAACGGGCGCAACGTGCCGGCCAATATCGCCAAATCCGATCAGGCCCAAGGTACGACCCTCGAGCTCGATGCCGGTCAGCGACAGTCGATCCGCTGCCCAAATGTCGTTGCGGGTCTGATCCGTGGTCAGTTGAATCTTGCGAGCAATGCCAAGTAGCAGAGCGAACACATGCTCCACAACGCTTCTTCTGTTTGCACCGGGTGTGTTGGTCACCCATACACCCAGTTGGGCTGCAGCCTCGTGGTCAACGTTGTCATACCCGGCGCCATGGCGAGCAACGATACGAAGCTTCGGGGAGGCGGCGATCATTTCGGCGCTGATATGACCACCCCTTAAAAAGACCGCGTCTACCTGGTTTTGAATTTCTGCGTACGGCACGGTGTTCGGGCCATAACCCAGCCGAACCTCGCCGACGGTGGCAAGTTCTTTGAGCACATCCGGGTGAATCGGGCTGGTTACATAAATCAGAGGCATGATCGTCTCCTTACGAGAATTGGTGTGTGTTGGCGTCATCGGTGGCAGCAGGGGCATTTTTGCGGACGGTCGAGATGACGATCAGTCCCAGCAGGCCTGAGGCGCACAAGATGAACGCTGGAGCGAATTGATTGCCGGTTGAGCCGATTAGCCACGTAGCCAGATAAGGGCCGGCACCACCGCCGATGACTGCGCCGACGCTGTGTCCGAAGGCGACGCCGGTGTGACGGATATGCATCGGGAAAAACTCAGGCATGACCGAGTAGGTGCCTGCCTGGCAGAGAGCGTAAGGAATCATGCCCAGCGCCAGACCCGCGATGGCCAGATTGACTGAGCCTTGCTGCATCAGCATGAAGGAAGGTATCGAGAGCACTGCGTAAGCGACATATGAGTAACGCAGAATGGATCTGCCTCCGCGGTACGAGCCAAGCTGTCCGGCGAGGGGGATAAGAAACGCCGCGAGGATTACCGCAATCAGCACGATGGTGGACGCTTGTCCTTTGGTGTAGCCAAGGATCGAGCTGAAATAGGCTGCGATGAATACAGTGCCGATGTAGGTGCCGATGTTCTGCACCAGCGCGATCATGATGACTTTGCTCAGCGGCTTGCGATAGTCGCGAATCAGTTCGGCAAACGGCTGGCCCTTCTTGACCGTTGCGTCGTCTTTTTTGGATTCAAACTCAGGGCTGTCTTCAATGCTCAAGCGCATGTACAAGCCGATGATGCCAAGCGGAAGAGCCAACAGGAAAGGGACGCGCCAGCCCCAATCGAGCATTTCGGGGTCGGTCAGGGTCGCCGCAGCAAGACCGGCAATTGCGGCAGCCAGACCTTTACCGAACTGGGCGATAGAGGGCAGGAACGAGATGTAGAGTGCCCGGCGATTTGCGGGTGCCCATTCACGGATGTAACTGGCAGCACCGCCAATTTCTCCACCTGCGGAGAATCCCTGGAGCATGCGCAGTAAGACCAGCAGGACAGGCGCCCAAACGCCAATCTGCGCATAGCCTGGCAAGAGTCCAATCAGGGTGGCTGCAGCGCCCATCAGGGTGATGCTGGCGATGAGGCTGGTGCGTCGACCGACTTTGTCGCCGAGCCAACCGAACGCGATTGCACCCAGTGGGCGCACCAGGAATGCGGAGCCGAACACGAGAAATGTGTTCAGCAGTCCAGTGGTGGCATCGTCAGAGGGAAAGAACACCAGCGCCAGCGTGGCAGCCACGTATCCGTAAACGCTGAAGTCGTAATACTCCACAAACGTCCCAAATACAGCAGCCCGTGTTGCTTTCTTGGCCTTCCTTGTCTGCTCCGATTGTTCAGCGGGCAGCGCGGCGGTCTCCGCCATCACATTGTTATTGTTCATGGGCACTCCGGGTTTGTTGAACATCACCCATTCATAAAATGGGACAGTGTCCTGCTTTTGTTTTGTCTAGCATCTAGATCCTCTTTGGGCTTGTCAACACCCAGCAACGATTTGCGATGATGTGACGGTACCCGTCACAATGAGGCCCCTGAACCAGCGGCTCGACTCGAAATGGCTCCTGTAGACCCGTCCATGGCAACTCCCCCCAATGCTGCTCAAACGTCCAGCCACACTCGGCTTGTTGAGGTTCTGGATGCGCTCGTGCGGCGCGTCGGAACCGAGCCTTGGGGAGTACGTGAGTTGGCCGCGGATCTGAATGAAAGCCGCTCTACCGTTAATCGGATCCTCGTCTCGCTCGTAGAGCGAGGTCTGGCATTGGAAGTTGGTCTGGGAAAATACCGATTGGGCCCAAGGCTCAGCGTGCTCACAAACGCACTGAGCTCCTCAAGCACGCTGCTGTCGACGCTGGCTGAGCCATTGGCCCGTTTAGCTGAAGTAGCAAACGCGACGGCGCTTATTTCTATCTGTTGCCCTGGTAACGGCGGGTATTTTGTGGCCGCATCCGAGCAGGCCAGTTCGTCGTTAATGTTCAGGCCCGAACTGGGGGTCATGTATCCGCTCAGCTTTGGCGACCTGGGTCGTCAGTTCAGCCTGGCGCTAGGATCTGAGGGGCAACCAGGACGCGATGCAGAAGAAAAATACCGTCAGGAAGATATGGGGCATTGGTCTGAGTCTGAATTTCCGCGCGCCCTGTGCGTTGCGACCAGGACCTTGGCAAACGGTCTCCTGATTGCTGCTTCAGTCCACTCTGTACACGGTGAAGTTTGCGCGGAGAACCCGCAGATAGAGGCCGAAGTCAAACATGTGGTGGACAGCCTGGCGGGGAGGGTGAATGCGGTAGCGGGTAAAGCATCCCAGTCACCAAGAGTCATGGTTGATGACACCAAATCAACCGGTACTCGCCTGGAGCGGCTCATGTTATTGGCATGCGCATTTCCAGAAGGGCTCAAGAACACCACCGGGTTGAACGATCAACTTCTCTGTAATGCCGTTACCGCCAGGCGGTTGATTGAATCTGGAATTCATACGGAGATCATCACTTCCATCGGAGCCATGCTTTTTCCAGGGCCAAAACTTTTCCAGTGGGCCGCGAAGATCGGCTACCAGGATAATATTTCCGACATGACCCGGCCCACCGTCCAGAACCTCGTGGAGGAAACGGGGGAAACGATCGCGATTCTGTCCTACGATCAATCGATTCGCCGGGCTACCTTTGTGGATGTCATTCAAGGCTGGCGGCCCATTCAGTATCAGTTGGCAATCAACTCTGACGTTCCGTTGTATGCGGGTGCGGCTGGTAAGGCAGTACTTGCTTATTGCGACCCAGGCACTCTCGACTCCATCGAGTTGATAAAAATCACCGATGCAACGATCACTTCCCGCGCCGAGCTGGAAATTGACTTAAAGGCAATTCAAGAGCGGGGCTGGGCGACAGGGAGTGGTGAGCGCGTACTCGGTGCGTTCGGTCTTGCGGTACCCTTTTTCGCAGATGGGCGGATCAGGGGATCAATTTCTGCAACGATCCCCCAATACCGAAAAGACGATCGAGATCTCCCCCGGCTTACCAAGCTAATGCTTGAGGCCAGCGCAAAAATCGAAAGGCTATTATCGTTGGGCATTCAGATCTGAATGAAGGAGGGCGCCGGACTTTTGGCCCGCACAGTGGTCGCCAGCCCTTGTCTCGAAACGACGGACCACGGCACCTACAGCGTTTTACACCGCCAGTTTCCGACTGAACTTGGTTTCCATGACGATATGCGATGCGGTGTGCGCTACCCCTTTGATCATATTGATTCGAGTCAGCTCCGCGTTCAGTTCGCTCAAGGTCGAGGTGACGAGATGGATGATGAAGTCGGACTCACCCGAGACGGCGTACACGGCCTGTACCGCCTCCATTTTGCGCAACGACGTCATCACATCGGTGTAACTCTTGTTGGTGCAGGAAGTCATTGTGAAACAGCTGATGGTCTGCTGGAGCCGGTCCTGGTCGATGCGCACGCTATAGCCGGTGATCACGCCGGCTTTTTCCAGGCGCGTAATCCGCTCTTGCACCGACGAGCGCGAGACCCCGAGTTTGCGTGCCAGTGACGCGGTGGGCTCGCGCGCGTTGGTCTGGAGGAGGCCGAGCAATTGCCTGTCCTTATCGGTCAGGCTAAACAATGGACCGTTATTCTGAGCATCCATGGACATTTCCTTGACCTCACTGGGGTTCAGTTTTGATGAGTTGCCCTGCGTTGCGAACGGGTTTCCTGAAACATGTCCATCATCTTCAGGCCGGCATAGACCGTTTGCGCCGCAGCCGGGCCGAGAGGGCCGCCGTTCCACTCCAGGCCGTACGCGTCGAATAGACGGTAGCGATCCGTTTCACCGCAGATGGCTTCTGCGATGACGCGGCCACCGACAGGCGCGGTGTTCATACCATGGCCACCAAACGAAGTACATGACCATAGGCCGCGCGCCAGCGGGCCAATGTGCGGCATTTTGTGCCGTGCGTAGCCCATCAGCCCGGACCACGCTTTATCGATCCTGATGCCGCGCAACTGCGGGTAAACGTCGAGAATATCGGCGGTCAGCAATTGCCCCAGGCGCTTTTCGTCCTGCAGATTGCGGGTGGTGATACGGCCACCCCAAAGCAGGCGGTCACCCTCGACAACGCGGTAATAATCCGAAGCTCGGCGGTTGTCGCCAACGGCATCGGTGGTGCGTACGGCATCCGCCAGGCGGGCGCCCAAAGGCTCGGTCAGCACCGCGTAGGTCGCAATCGGCAGAAAAGCGCGGCGTAACTTGCCGAACTCAGCGCCCCCATAGCCGCCGCAGCAGTACACGACATTGGCGCACTCAACCGTGCCCTGATGGGTGATCACCCGGTGCCGGCCGTGCTCGCTCTCAACTCGAATCATGGGCGACTGTTCATGGATTTTGCCGCCGCTGCGTTCGATAAGCCCGGCCAGGCCAAGGCAATAATTCAATGGATGGAAGTGAAAACCATGAGTGTCGCGAAGTCCTTGAAAATATCGGTCTGTCTTGAGCTTTTCGCTCACGGCCTGACGGTCCATATAGTCGAGGTGGAAGTCATAATCGGTCGCCATTTTGTCGCGCATGCGCCTGAGGTTATCGCCATCCTCGTAGCGCACGACGCTCAGTTTTCCTGGTGTAGGCGCGCACCCTGGCAATTGATGAAAGGCGATCATGTCGCGAACGATATCAACACCTTCGAGGGACAGTTTGAATAGCGCCGCAGCAGTCGATTTCCCGCATCGACGTTCAATGGCTGACAACCCTTCGGACCAGCCCTGGAGGACGAAACCACCGTTACGCCCAGAGGCGCCCCAGGCAACGCGGCCCGCGTCGAGGAGCACCACGGACTGCCCTCGCGACAGCAGTTCCCACGCAGTGCTCAGCCCCGCCAGGCCTGCACCGATAATGCATACGTCGGCCTGGACATTAGCGGTAAGTGCTGCGCGCGGCGGCGCGTATTGCATCGTTGCGGTGTAGTAATTGTTGTTGTAGGTGTGCATGACGTCTGTTGTCCTTTTCGCGGCCCGGCAGGCAGCACGCCCCGTTGCGGCGGGGCGTCTGCAACAGCTGTGTTTATTGCACCTGGGTGAGGTCGGTGGCGTACCATTTTTGCGAGAGTTGCTTGAGCGTGCCGTCGGCTTTCATTTCGGCAATGATCTTGCTCAGGGCGCTATTGAATGCCTCATCGCCTTTATCCACGGCGATGGCCAAAGGTTCGTAGTAGGCAGGCTTGCCTTCCACTCTCACGATGGGATAGCCGTTTTTAATGGCCGCGACGATGGTTGGAAGCGCCGACAGCGTTGCGTTCAGCCTTACGCCGTTACCCATGCGCAGGTCATCCAGCGGGCCCATGCTGTCGCCGTAGGTCTTGATCTCCCCGGGGGCGACATCGTAGGTAAAAGGCGGCACATCGGCGGCGTCGATCTTGAGCCGACGATTGATGTAGTCCTCTGAAGTCGTACCGGCTTCGACGCCGATCACCTTGTCGTTCAGATCGGCAGGCTTGGCTCCGGCGGCGTCCTTGTGCACGGCGAAGACATAGGGCGTGTAGTAGTAAATTGCCGGGAAATCCAGAACCCGGCCGCGTTCGGCAGTGGGCGTCATCGAGCCAACCGACACGTCCCAGCGGCTCGACCAGCGCCCGGCGGTGATGATCCCGTACTCAGGCGTCACGAATTCGACTTTGGTGCCCAGGCGTCGGCCGATTTCGCTGGCGACATCAATGTCGAAACCTTGCAGCTTATTGTCCGGGCCGAGGAAAGATTGCGGCGGCCAGTTTGCCGAGGTCGCCACTTTCATCACCTTGCTTTCATTGATGCGATCGAGGGTCGATCCGGCCCAGGCGCTGCCTGTGGCGATGGTGACGGCCGTGGCGACAGCGGCTGCGGCGAAGAAGCGGGTGAGTGAGATCATGGTTAAGCCTCCAAGTGGCTTGAGTGCGGGTTTTTGTTGTTGTTTGACATGACTGTGCAAGGTGCAGCGATGCGGCTCAGTGGCTGAGAATCTGCGACAGGAATTCGCGGGCGCGTTCGTGCTGAGGGTTATCAAAGAACTCATTGGGTTTGGCTTGCTCGACGATGCAGCCCTGGTCCATGAATATGATGCGATCCGCGACCCGCCGGGCGAACCCCATTTCGTGGGTGACACACAACATCGTGATGCCGTCATGGGCCAATTCGCCCATCACATCCAGCACTTCCTTGACCATCTCCGGGTCAAGCGCCGAAGTGGGTTCGTCGAACAACATGATGCGGGGTCGCATGCACAGGGCGCGGGCAATGGCAACGCGCTGCTGCTGGCCGCCCGAGAGCTGGCCCGGGTATTTATCGGCCTGATCGCGAATCCGAACGCGGTCAAGGTATTCGTACGCCAGTTCACGGGCCTGGGGCTCGCTGAGCTTGCTGACCAGACGCGGCCCCAGCATCAGGTTGTCCAGGACCGTCATGTGCGGAAACAGGTTGAACTGCTGAAAGACCATTCCGACCTGGCGCCGGATGCCGGCCACGCAGGCGGCGTCTCGGGTCAACTCTGTGCCGTCAATGAACACGTTGCCCTTCTGAAAGTCTTCCAGCAGGTTCAGGCAGCGAATCAACGTGGACTTGCCCGAACCCGAAGGTCCGCACACGACGACAATCTCGCCGCTGGCAATGTGCAGGTCGATGCCTTTGAGCACATGGAAATCCCCATACCATTTGTGCATCTCGTTAATCGAGATGGCGGGGTAGGGAGCAGGGGCTGCTGAAACTGACGGCTCATTCATCGTAAGGCTCCTGATTCAGCGGTGGGCGCGATTGAAGTGCTTTTCCAGCCGGGACTGGACCATTTCCAGGACAATCGACAGCAGCCAATAGAGCACGGCGGCGGTGATCAGCATTTCCAGATGACGGAACTCGGCTCGTCCTTGTGTCCGCGCGAGGAACATCAATTCCCAGACACCGATCACGGACACCAGCGAGCTGTCCTTGAGCATTGAGATGAACTGATTACCAGTCGGCGGAATGATCAGGCGCATGGACTGGGGAAGAATGACCCGGGTCATGGTTTGAAATGGGGTCAGGCCAATCGCCCGCGAGGCTTCCCACTGGCCCCGCGAGATGCTGCTGATCCCCGCACGGAAGATCTCGGTCATATAAGCGCCATAGCACAGCGAGAGCGCCAGAATCCCTGCGGGCACGGCACCGACCACGTAGCCAAGTTGCGGAATACCCAGGTAGATAAGGTAGATCTGGATAAGCAACGGCACACCGCGAAAAAACGAGGTGTAGAAACTGGCGATAGCAATGGCGAAACCGTTGGACGATAAGCGGGCTGTGGCGCCGATTAACGCCAGAACGAACGCGATGGCAATGGAGATGGCCGACACATAGACAGTCGTGAACACCCCTTGGGTGATCATGAAACCTACTTTGGTCGCGATGAAACTGTAGGAAAGATCGAAGGTGTCGAAGAATAAAAGAAACAGCACCAACAGCTCGCACCAGACCGTGATGATCTGCGCTCGCAATGGAAAGCGGCCAAGGATGAACAGGTTCAGGACGGCCGTGATGGTGAAGGTAGCGCCGACCGCAATGTTACGCGCCCAAGGTGCTTGCAAATCGAGAACGATGGGGCCCATCAGGTTGGAAAGACGGCCTTCACCTACGCCGCAGGCCAGGGTGATGATAAAAATCACCACCGCGACTATCCCCATAAATGCGGCGCTGTCCGTCATACGGGCTTTGACAATATGGTCTTTGTACATGGCTTACACGCCTCAGGGTGAACCCCTTTATTGTTGTAAGGCCATTATGGGTGTGAGAAATGTCGGGCGGCACCCTGCGAAATGCCGGCAGTCCCGCTTTATAAGAGCAAATCGTTGGCTAACGCCCATACATTTGCTGCTGTCAGCCCCACGATTGCTCTCGCTCGGGTGCAAGTCGACAGAGGCATCCACCGCGCCAACCCTGACTGGGTGCGCTTGCGAATAACCAGGCAATTATCTTCGAAGGTACAACTTCTGGCCTGTTATCGACTCTTGCTTCATCTGAAAACCCCGTGGGCTGATCATGTGGAGGAAGTGCGGGTATTGTTCGCTGCTGTTCCAACACCCTGCGCTAGCCGAGCCGAGCCTGTCCGGTTTGCGCCCTTATGTTCCATCTCCGCAGCATCGCTCCATCCACTTCATGCACCAGCAATGCAAGGCGACAAGAACAAATGACCTCGATAAGCCCCGTTGGCGGTTTTGCTGGCCACTACCAGCCACATGGCCGACAGCGCCGCCACGAAGAACACACCCAATACATCGAAGAAAGCCAGGTCCAGCATCGCGCCCAGCTTCAGCGTGGTTAAGGCGTAGACGCCCAGTGGAAAGATAAAACCCCACCAGCCAAGGTTGAACGGGATACCTTCTTTGGCGTAACGCGCGGTGATAAGCACAGCCAGCAGCAACCACCACAAGCCAAGCCCCCAGAGCAGAGTGCCTACAATCAAACCTATGCCAGCAGCCACCTGGCCGATATTGGTCAGGCCATGCGAGGCAAAAATCGCGGGCGCCTCGCTGCCGATCAGCAGCATCCCCAGCGCCCCGGTACCGATGGGGCCTAGCGATAACCAGGTCGAGGCGGCCATATTTTCGTGGGGCAGTTTATGTAATGCCAGGCGGAGCACCAGGATCACCAGAATACTGAGTGCCACCGGCACCGAGTATGCCCACAGCACATAGCTTGTGATCAGCATGTTGAACTGCGCGTTGGCGTGAGACAGGTGCTGGGCGATTACACCGCCACTGGCCGCGGCAACTTCCGCCGCCACCACCGGCAGTAACCACACGGCGGTCATCTGGTCGATGGAGTGCTCTTGTCGGGTGAACATCATGAATGGAATGAGCACTCCGCAAGCCAGCGCCATGGTTACATCCAGCCACCAAAGGGCGTGAGCCCATGGGATTACCGCGTCACCCCAGCTTGGCAAACCGTACTGCACCAATCCATTGATGACGGTGGCAAGGCTCATCGGTATGGCGCCCAGAAACATGGAAACCGTGGGATGCCCGAAAACCTGTCTGGCCTCATGGAAAAAAAGCACCCAGCGCGCGGTGTACATGGCGATGAAAACCACGAACAGTACGATGTTCAATAGCCAGAAGATTTTGCCAAGTTGCCACAGAGCGGGATTGTTCCCGGGCAACTGGCCCAGCACCAATGCGAGGATGCCGGTGCCCATGGTGGTGGCGAACCAGTTGGGGGTGAACTGACGGATCGCCTCGTTCGGTGTCGAGAGCGCCGCCAAAGGTCGACAGCTTTGCAGTATTTTTCCGGAACTCAGGTCGTCCATTGCGCCACTCTCTGTCTAACTGATGAGACGACAAAGTAAAGAGATGCATCTATCGGGTAAAACGGGTAATTTCGCTATCTGTTACCCATCTGATAGGTAGATCAGTGAGACTGACCCTTCGCCAGCTCGATATTTTTCGGGCGATTGCTCAGCAAGGCTCAACTACTAGCGCGAGCCTCGCTCTCGCCTTGTCCCAGTCTGCAACCAGCGCTGCGCTGCACGAGCTGGAAAACTCGCTGCAGGTCCGGCTATTCGACCGCGTTGGCAAGCGCCTGGTGCTCAATGATAACGGCCAGCGGCTGCTGCCCCAGGCCATTCGCTTGCTAGAGGCGGCGGCTGAAATCGAAGATGGCTTCCAGCACAGCGACCCCGTGGCGCGGTTGAAGGTGGGCTGTAGCACCACGATCGGCAACTACCTCATGCCGATGCTGATCCCACTGCTGGGCAAGCAAGCGCCCGGGGTCCAGGTCGATGTGGTGATGGGCAACAGCGCCGATATCGCACGACAGGCCGCACAGCTGTCCATCGATATCGGCCTGATCGAAGGGCCCAGTCAACTGCCGGAATTGAGTATTCAGCCCTGGTTTGAAGATGAACTGGTGATCATCGGTGCCAGCAATCACCCGCTGGCGCAGCAAACGCAGGTGTCCCTCGACGACCTGCGTAACGCCTCCTGGCTTATTCGCGAAGACGGTTCGGGTACCGCCGAGGAGGTTGTACAACTACTGGTGCCCCGACTCGGGCCTTGGAAGAACGCCCGGCAGATCGGTAGCTCCGAAGCGATCAAGCGGCTGGTAGCGGCGGGAGTCGGCATCAGTTGTCTGTCGTATTGGGTGGTAAGCGACCTGATTTCCGAGGGCAAGCTGGTTCTGCTCAACCACCCGATACCTGCGCAGAAACGGCAGTTGTACGCGGTGCACCACCGGGGCAAATTCATTTCACGAGCGCTGGCCGAATTTCAGCAGGCGCTTGTCGATTCCGTCGCGATTATGCACTTGGGCGGCCCCATGGGCGGCAATCCGCCCCTGGGTCCGTGGCGTTAGCGCTCTACTGGTTGACCATCCCTGTGCGTCATTCTTTGTTGGCCTTGTTGCAACTTGCTAGCAAGGCATTGTTCGAGGCGCTCATTGATGTTCCTGCACACAGGCCATAAAACTTCATCACCGCAATCGGGTTCTTCATTTTCTTGTTCAGGCTGATGAGGTCGGGGTAAAGGTCGGGGAATTGGCCGAACTGGTCGTAGCTGTCCTGTGCCAATACCAAGGCTTTTTCTGGCGAGCTGCGCTTGAGTACGTCGAGCATCAGCCTGTTGTCCACGAACAGCGTGTCGCGTTGGCTGATCCCGCGTTCCAGTAACTCGTGAGCCTCGGCCCCTTTACCATTGGCAGCCAGGGCGTTGATGAGCACATGCTTGACGAACGGCGCCTGGCTCGCTGCCGAGCGCGACGCTTTCTGGGCGTAGCTAAGCGCATCGCGCGGCTTGCTGGTCTGCAGCGCTACGGAAGACAGGTGTGCATCGTTGACTCCGCTGAACAGGCTCGCGGCGTGGTCCGTGTTCATGATCATGGCGTAAGCAGCGGTGTTCACAGGTGGGCGAGCCACGCCGCGATAATGCTGCTTCAAGTACGCGCGCAGCAGCGTGGCGCGGTCTTCGCCCTGCTCGTGGTGCAGAGAGGTGGTGCGGATGAAGTCGCCGATCTGTTGTTCGAAGCTGTCGATTTTGCCGTCGATGGTCTGGGCCAGGAAGCTTTTGTCGGAGGCCGAGAACAGATTGATGTAGTTGACTTTGCGCTGCTGGGCGATAGCTTCGTTGCGCGCATCCCAGTCCTGCATGCGCGACAGCAGGTCCAGATTGCCGGTAAACGAATAGCCTGCCTTGATCAGCAGGTCGACGCCCAGGCGGTCGGCGTCGTTTTCCTGGCTGCGGGTGAGGGCGGGCATGATGCCGACCTGGGAGACGCCCAGGGTTGCCTCGTTGGCCACGGCCATGCCTAGCAGATTAGTGTCGGTGGCCTTGCCGATCTTCTTGCTGATGGCGATGTTGGCAGCCGAGTAGGTGAGGTTGGCCGCAGTATTGACCCAGTTGGTGCTGTAGTGGTGTAGCACCACGTGGGAATACTCATGGCCGATCAGCGCCGCCAGTTCATCCTCGCTTTGCAGCGTGGCGAGTACTTTGTAGGGGATGTAGATACCACCGTCTTCATAGCTGGTAGCGGTGAATGCGGTGTCAGGGCTGATGTACACTCGCGCTGGCGCCGGCTCGCCGGGCAGACCTTTTTGCAGCCGTGCCAGCACGCTGTTCAGGTAACTGTCCAGCGCAGGATCAGGCACCGCGCCGATGGCCTGGCGTTGCAGGGTGCTGCTGAACGGCGTGCTGGGCGCGATCTTGCTTTTGCCTGCGGGCGCACCTTTGAAGTGGTTGTCGTAGAGCGTCAGGTTAGGGTCGATCGTGGGGCCGCTCATGGGCAGCTGCACCTTGGACATCTGCGCGCAACCACACAGTGTCATCACCACCAGGCAGGTGATCGCCTGCCCCATTCTCACTTGCAGCCCTCGCCGATTCCTCGGCCCACGTTAGCCCTCTGGCCAGTGCCTGTGGCTATGCACCCGGTGGTACCCGATGTTTTGGGCGGGTACACGGCTACATCCATCATGTCCAGCCATACGTCCCGACCTTGCACCTGCACCTTCACATAGCCCTTTGGGCTTTCTTCCAGCACGGCCGCCGGCAAGGTGAAGGCACTTTTGGCCAACGACTGGCCCTGCACGAAATAATCGGCCTTGAGGTCGTAGGTGCTCACCGGGTCGTCCGCCACCGATTTCACGCTCCGGTCGACCGCGTGTGCCGGGGTCGCACCCAGCATCAGGCTGAACAGCGTCAGGGCCTTGAGTGGTTCGAGTCCTTTCATGATGTGGAAATCTCCGTGTGCGAGGCTGTGGATTCAGGTTTTTCAGCTGATTCGATTATTCGTTTTACAAGCTCGTAGACCACCAGCAGGCCCAGCCAGTCGAGGGTCGGGTGGTGCAGCCGGTAGTAGTAGAAAAGGCTGACGCTCATTACCAGGACGATGGCGATCGAGCGCAGGAAGAAACTCATGCAGGGCGGGTCAGCCCGCAGCAGCGCAGCGGCGATCCAGGAGACGAAAAAACCCAACAGCAGTTTTGGCCACAAGGCATCGCTGGGCTTGTAGTACGACGTATGCCAGTTCAGCAGGTTATCCAGAGCCATGGCATGCAGATAGACGCCGGGGATCTGCCCATGTACCGGGCTTTCGACGATGTCGTGGATGCCACGCAGGCTCTGGCCGATCAAAACCGCACGACCTTGCAGCAGGCCCCGGGCTTTTTCCGAGGCCAGGTCTTCCTCCTTGATCGTGATGGCATAAGGGCAGGGCTGGCGCACGCGATCGACCGCATGCTCGTCACGACCGGAGTTGAATGCGGCCACCAGGCTTGCGAAGGCGTTGCCTATCCGAGTGCTGAACGAAGGGTCGTCAGGAACGCATTGGCTGGTGGAAATCAGCTCGCGGGAGCTGACCACCGGTGCGACGCTGCGCCCCCATTGCACAGCCATGGCCTTGCAAAAGGCTTTTTCGTCGAATGCCGGGCACGCTGCCGTCGCATCGCTTGCGCACAGGTCCTTGTATAAAAGCAACGCTGCCGTGGGCCGCCCGTTCGAGGTGCAGTCCTCTACCGCTTCCTTTTCCGGCTCGTGGCCAACTCGCTGGCCGTCGGCAAAGTAATGGCCCGGGCCAACCATCAAGGGATAGTCGCGCTCGTGGCCACTCCACCCTGCCATCGCACTGCGCACCCCAGGTACACCCGCGAAAACGCTCTCACTGTGGGTGTCCAGGGTGGCGAGGTAGAACGGCACAGGATGCTCGCTCAACAGTTGGCCCATTGCCGCTCGGCTGGGCTGAAGCGAATCGTCGTAGCTGCGTCGGTCCTCCAGCAAGAGGTCCATGAAGACAGCCGCCGGTTTCTGTTTGACGATCCGCCGCAGTACATCCTGGTAATAGGCATACCGTGGCGGCCAGGACTCACCCCGACTGCGCAGCGTCTGTTCGTCGATCAACACCACGGCGATCTTGTCTTGCGCACCTCTGGGGTAAAACGAAGAGGCGACTTTCTGGAACAGGTCATCAGAGTGGGCCTCGGAGGCATGACTGATGCCAAACGGGTCGATGTATTCCAGAACCAGCAGGCTGCCCATCCAGGCGACGAAGATGAACACGGTGATTTCCAGCGTCCGCAGCTTGAAAAATTGCGCGCCGATTTGTGCGTACGGGGTTTGACGCAGCGCCCTGAAAAACTGGCCAGGGCGTTGTTTGCCGCGTTGCCAGCGGGCGATGAAGGCCTTCCAGAGCAAGGAAGGATTGAGGATGTGCGAGCGAACTTGCGCAACTGTCGGCACACGTTTTTCGATGGCCGCTGCCTTACCTGCCAAAGGGGCGGGCGTGCTTTCTGGGAGTCCTTGCATGGCCCGCTTCTTCGTCCTTGTTCATGACCGCTAACGCCTGCGAGGCGCATGGCAGCGGGCTCGCAAGGTTCAGAGTGGGCGAAGTTTTACAAAAATGATGGCGAATGGCTACTTTTATTTGGCGTCAGACAGTCGCCATCAGCGCTGGCGCCCCTCGCACTGCTGCACGGCTATCGTATCCGTGCGCCGCTTGAGCCGATCGGCATGGCCAACTCACCCGTGGTTTCGCGATGCCCGCTAGAGTGCGCGAAACCTAGGTCAGATTCAGGCCGCCGTCCGACAGAAGTATTTCTCCCGTCAAGTAGTCCGAATCAACCAACATTGAAACCGCGTTTGCAATGTCGTCCGGGCTAGCGGCCCTGCGCATAGGGGCGCGATCACGCCACAACGCTTGGGCATCGGTCCATTCTGCGGTCAACGGCGTATCGACCAAACCAGGTGCCACAGCATTTACTCGAATGTCTGGCCCGAGTGACACGGCGAGCAAGCGAGTCATGTGATTGAGCGCGGCTTTGCTCACCGCGTAGGGAATGGATGCACCCTTGGGACGGACACCCGCATGTGAACTGATGTTTACGACGCTGCCTGCTCGACGGTATCGGGCGGCATCGCGTAATGCCGATTCGGCCAGCGCGACAAGATGGAACGGGGCCACGACATTTATCTCGTTAAGTTCGTGCCATACCGCTGAAGTGGCAGACGCAAGGTCGCTGTGCGGAATGATTCTGCTGATGGCGGCGTTATTGACCAGTACGTCGAGCTGACCCCACGCGGCGATTGCCTCGCCAACAAGCCTGACCCTGTCAGCTTCTAAAGCAAGATCAGCTTGCACGTAGATAGCCTGTTTCAGTTCGGCAGCCATAGCGCGGCCCGTATCCGCAGAGTTTCGCGAATGGAGGACCACCGCATAACCGGCGCGGCTCAGTTGACGTGCAATGGCTGCGCCGATACCGGAAGTGGAACCTGTAACTAACGCGACGCGCAGTGCGTTATCACTAGGTGAATCGGGTTTCATAGGGAAATCTCGAATGGGTTGCTGAAGAACCACCAGCACCGCAACACCATGCATCGCGGCCGGATTGGTAGTCCATTTGCTAGTAGCTGCTGGCCTCTACTTGCTGATCATCAGCTTTGTTCGCGAGCGTATCCACATTGGGTCTCCCATGCATCCACCACGGGTTCGACTTGGTCAGCCGGCCAGTGGCGGCTACGCGAGCCTGGTGATTATGGATGGGCGTGCCACTGCACTGAAACAACTCGATTTTCGAGCCGCCTTCGAGTGCCAGCATGATGAACCGTTAGAAGTCGCTGGATTCGCGCCAGTTGAAATTCGCTTCCGCCCCCCATCCCGATCAGATCTGCGCCTGACCACCGTCTGCGAACAGTTCGACGCCATTCACGAAACTGGCGTCGTCTTCGCCGAGAAAGGCGCGATTCAAATCCCGTGGTAGCCAGGCAGGGATCAATGGCGACCTGGCAAGAACGGTATGGAGCACTGCTGCGCTCAGCGTCTGTTCAAGTACGCCGCCATCTCGGTCTCAGGTACCATCCCGCCCCCGGTGGCCCAGATCAGATGGGTCGAGCCAGTGGGGATACCGTGCGGCAACCCCAACCGACGGCCATACCCTTGGCGCTCGTGCAGCACCCGCGCGAAACCCGGAGCTCCCGCCAGAGCCGAAGGTTCCAGCCGCAGTTGCTCGGTGCGATCGAGCAATTGCAGCAATCCGAACAGCTCGGCATCGGTCACCGTGTAGAACCCATCCAGCATGCGCTGCATCGATCGCCCCACGAATCCCGAAGGTCGCCCAACCGCCAAGCCATCCGCCCGAAACCAGACACTTCATTGCGGAGCTTTCAGTCTCAACTGAGCAACTGCCCCATTAGGGAGGCGACGTTAACAGTGAATTCGGCTGCTGCATGAGCTAACGTTCATGCACGCATTTTTCCGATAACCCGCTGGACACTGCCCCTATGAGAGACCTGCCGCCCACCGCGACCCTGCGCGCCTTTGAAGTTGCTACCCGCCACCCTACATTTACTGCAGCCGCACAGGAGCTACATGTTACTCAAAGCGCGGTCAGTCACCAGCTCAAGCATCTGGAGGCGCTTTGGGGAGTGCAGTTGTTTGAGCGTGGCAAGGCGTTACGACTCACGGCAGCGGGGGCCACGCTGGCACCCATCGTGCGGGAATTTTTCATCAGCCTTGAGGCGACTCTGGGCGATCTGCGCGAACAAAAAGGCAGGGTTCGACTCAGCGTCAGCACCACCTATTCGTTCGCTCTCAAATGGTTGCTGCCACGCTTGCCGCGTCTCTCTCGTCAGCACCCCGAGCTGCTGGTCTCGCTGGACACCACCGACAAAATCATCCACTTCTCTCACCGCCAGGCTGACGTTGCGATCAGGCTCGGCAAGGGCACTTACCCAGGGCTGCATTCGGAGTTTCTTTTTGGAGAACAGGTATTTCCTGTGGCCAGCCCCGAACTCCTGCGGCGCGTTGGGACACCGCAGAGCCCCGCAGAGTTGTTGCATTTCCCGCTGCTGACTCGGGACGGTGCCGAGTTGGTACCAAAGTGGGAGGTTTGGTTTCAAGCCGTCGGGCTGGCCTATGTGCCGCTTCACGAAAGCGTCAGATTTGGCGATACCAACATGACGGTGGAGGCGGCCTTGCTCGGCCAGGGCGTTGCATTGGTGCGCAGCGGGCATGTCGAGAACGAAATCAGCGATGGCCGTTTGGTTCGGCTGTTTGATGTGCCGCTCCCATCACCGCTTGCTTACTACTTCGTGTGCCCCAAGGGCATCGAATCGCAGCCGCACATCGCCAGTTTTCGCCAATGGTTAGTCAATGAGGCGCTGAAAGTACGACAGGTATAACAGAGAGCCATGAGCATTCGTTCATGCTGCGATGAGGAGACTTCGCTTTAGCCCCGGTGCCGGATTGCCTAAAGTGGCGCATGCCTATTCATCTCATCTTCCTTGTGCTTTTCGCCGCGCTTTTGCACGCCAGCTGGAACGCGCTGCTGCGTAGCGGCGCTGATCGGCTGTGGTCCATGACCGTGATGTGCATTGCCATCGCCATTACCAGTTTCGTTGCCGCCGCGTTCATGGTGCCCCCCGCGATTGAAAGCTGGGGCTACGCGGTGCTTTCGGGGTTGCTGCATGTGGGCTACAACCTGTTTCTGGTTCGCAGTTACCGAGTCGGCGACCTAGGGCAGATCTATCCGATTTCACGTGGTTCGTCGCCGGTGCTGATCACTCTGGGGGCCGCCGTATTTGCCGGAGAAAGCATCACGCCTGGCATGTTACTTGGCATTGCGCTGGTGTCAGGCGGGATTATTTCGTTGGCGTTCAGAGGGCGCAGTCTGTCGGTTCCCAGCCTGCCTTATGCGCTGGGAACCGGCTGCTTTATCGCGGCCTATAGCGTTGTCGACGGTATCGGCGCCAGGCTCTCCGGTGCGCCGCTTGCCTACACCGTGTGGATGTGCGCCCTGTGGGGTGTGTTGATGCCGCTGGTCTACATCGGTATGCGTGACGCCCGCAGCTTATTTTCCGTCCGGCCCGGAACAATGACCGCTGTGGTCGGCGGGCTGGTCTCCTTGCTCGCCTATGGAATGGTCATTTACGCCATGAACGAAGCGCCCTTGGGCGCGGTATCTGCATTGCGCGAAACCAGCGTGCTGTTTGCGGCGTTGATCGGCTATGTGTTCCTCGGCGAGACGCTCACCGCACGCAGGATACTGGCGTGCGTAGTGATCGCCAGCGGCACCCTCATCATCGGCTGATACAGCCAACGGCTCAGGAGCTATGTTCAATGGTTAACGTCTCGCAGGCACCGCTGATTCTAATCACGGGTGGAAGTCGTGGAGTGGGGGCAGCAACGGCCCGGCTGGCCGCCGCAAGAGGTTATGACGTCGCGATCAGCTACGTTGCCAACGAGGCCGCAGCGCTGGCTGTGGCTGCGGATGTGGAAGCGTTGGGGCGCAGAGCGTTGGCGATGCGGGCTGACAGTGCGGATCCTCAACAAGTGACTGATTTGTTCGCAGCGATCGATCACTCGTTCGGACGCATCGACGTCCTGGTCAATAACGCCGGAATGCTGGCCCATCAATCACGTCTGGAGGATCTCGGCTTCGAGCGGATGCAGCGCATTTTCGCGGTCAATTCCATCGGGCCAATACTCTGCGCCCAGCAGGCAGTAAAGCGGATGTCTTACCGTCACAACGGCCCTGGCGGCGTGGTGATCAATGTGTCTTCGGCGTCGGCGCGCCTTGGCAGCCCCAATGAGTATGTCGATTACGCGGCGTCAAAGGGGGCCTTGGAGACTTTCACCATTGGCTTCGCAAAGGAGGTCGCACGGGAAGGCATACGCGTTAACTGCATTCGCCCCGGACACATCTATACCGAAATGCATGCCAGTGGCGGTGAGCCGGGGCGGGTCGATCGTGTCAAGGACTCGATCCCCATGGGGCGAGGCGGACAGCCTGAGGAGGTGGCACGCGCGATTCTTTGGTTGGCGAGCGCGGAGGCATCGTTCGTTACCGGTACATTCCTGGACGTAACGGGCGGCAAATGATTCAGAGGTTGGGATCATCGACACCTTACGCTCGGTTTCAAGTACCAGCGGGTTGCCTCACCTTACGACTTAATCCAGGTGTTTTGCCCGTAATGCGCTTGAATGCACGACTGAAAGCGGCCTGGGATGTATAGCCCAAACGCTGCGCCACTTCTTCAATCGGTAGCCTCTCGAGGGTCAGCCACTGGCTTGCAAGCCGCATTCGCAGTTCGGTGACATAGCGCAGCGGGGCCATGCCAATCGTCACCTGGAAGCGGTCCGCGAACACCGAGCGTGAGGTATTGCAGCGCTCTGCCAACTGCGCAACGGTCCAGTCGCGGCCCGGTTGTTGGTGGAGCGCAAGCAGTGCACCGGCCAAGCGGGGATCGCGTAATGCAGCGACCAGGCCAGAGGCATTTCCGCAAGCACATTCCACCCAGCCGCGAACGACCATGGCAGCCACCACGTCGGCCAGGCGCGCGAGGATACCGGCGTAGCCGACGCGTGCGGCGCTTACTTCGCGTTCCATGGTGGTCAGGATCGGTACCAGCCCGGGGTAACGCTGACCACCGGCATCAATCAGCATCAGGCCCGGCATCAGCCTGCCAAGGCCGTGGATACTGCCCAGCTCAAACTCCATACAACCACTGAACAAGATAGTGCTCGGCGTGGGGCTGGCATCGGTACCGGTGTCCACCGCGCTGACGGCGTCACCGAGGAGGGCGCCGTCTAGACGGTCGATATCTTGAACAGGTTCGTCCGGATGAGAAAACAGTTGGTGAGCCGCGCCATGGGAGATGAACACAGCGTTGCCGGCAGACAGCGCATAGGTGGTGCCGTCCTCTATCCGCAGCACCGCATTGCCCACCGCCACGAAGTGGAACCAGGCATGCCCAGGTTTTTCCGAGAAGCCCAGGCCGAAGGTAGGGCCCGCCTGGATACGCCGGTATTCGACACCACGCAGGCGCATACCGCGCAGCAGTTCGTTGATGAGATCCGAGGAGAGAGCAAACTGATCAGCAGGCATAGTTCAGGTGTTTCAGTCAAAAATTGGAGACTTTGGATCATAGATCATCCAGATTGCGACGCCTAGACTGCGGCTCGCAATGAAGATTGGGAGATCCGTGCAATGACCGACTGTGTATGTACTGCCGTACCCGACCGCCATCCCGGCGTCGGCCTGGATGTAGAGCCTGCGACCCCCGCGTGGATGGCCGTGTTCTCGTTGGCAATGGGGGTGTTCGGATTACTGACCGCTGAGTACCTGCCGGCCAGTTTGTTGACGCTGATGGCTACTGACCTGGGCGTGTCCGAAGCGCTGGCTGGCCAGGCGGTAACGGTGACAGCAGTGGTAGCGCTGTTCGCCGGCTTGTTGGTGCCAGGCCTGACCCGCAGCATTGACCGACGCTGGGTGTTGCTGGGTTTTTCCACGTTGATGGTTGCCTCCAACCTGTTGGTCGCCGTTTCTTCCAGCTTCGCGGTGCTGTTGTTGATGCGCATCTTGCTGGGTATTGCCCTTGGCGGGTTCTGGAGCATGGCGGCGGCGGTCGCGATGCGCTTGGTGCCGAGTGCTTTATTGCCCCGGGCGCTGTCGATCATTTTCAGCGGTATTGCCATCGGGACAGTTGTAGCAGTGCCGCTGGGCAGCTATCTGGGCGGGTTGTATGGCTGGCGCAGTGCGTTCTATGCAGCGGCGGCGGTAGGCATGGTGACCCTGGCTTTCCAGTCGTTCACTCTGCCGAGCCTCTCACCACGCCGGCCGGCAAGACTGCGCACTGTTTTGGAGGTGTTGCAGCGCCCAGGCATCGCCATGGGGATGTTCGGTTGTGTGCTGGTGCACAGCGGTCACTTCGCGATGTTCACCTATGTTCGGCCCTTCCTTGAAGGGACCACCGGCATTGGCTCGCAAGGACTGTCGCTGATGTTGCTGGGCTTCGGTCTGGCCAACTTCGTCGGCACGCTGTTGGCGGGAAGGCTGCTGGAGCGCCACCCGCTGGCCACTCTGGTGCTGATGCCCGCACTGGTCGGCGTTGCAGCGCTGGCGTTGGTGCTGTTGCCGGCCTCGGTGCCGGGGCAGGCACTACTGCTGGCGATCTGGGGCTTGGCCTTTGGTGGTGTGCCGGTGGCATGGTCGAACTGGGTCGCCAGCGCGGTACCTGATCAGGCGGAAAGCGCCGGAGGCATGGTCGTGGCATCTGTGCAGTCAGCCATCGCTACCGGCGCAGCTGCTGGCGGTGCAATGTTCAGCCTCGGTGGCAGCGCAGGCGTATTCGTAGCGGCGGCCGTGCTGATGCTGCTGGCGGCGTTGCTGATTGCGCTGCGGGTCCGCGTCCCTTCTGCCCATGACGTTCGCCAGCCCAAGCCCGCGTTGCATCTTTGATCCGATTGCCAAACCGCCTCGATCCCGTCCGTAATCAGGAGTAAACCCATGAACAATACGACGTCTCACCAAGGACGCCTCAAATCGTTGCGCGCGGCAGGTATTGGCAATGCGCTTGAATGGTTTGACTGGACCCTCTACGCAACCTTTTCGGTGTACCTGGCAAGCAATCTGTTCGACAAGACCGATGCGCGCTCGGCGATGCTCGCGACTCTTGCTGTGTTTGCGGTTGGCTTTGTCGCACGCCCTGTTGGCGGATGGTTGTTTGGCCGGCTAAGCGACCGGCTGGGGCGCCGGACAATCATGGTGCTCACCATGCTGTTACTGGCGATCAGCAGCCTGGGCATCGCGCTTATCCCTGACTATCAAAGCATCGGCCTGTATGCCTCGGTGGCGCTGTTGTTTTTCCGCCTGATGCAGGGGCTTGCCCATGGTGGCGAGACCGGGGTTTCCTACACCTATGTCGCCGAAATAGCCCCGAGCAAGCACCGTGGCCTATGGTCGAGCTCCGTGTATGTGGGGGTGACGCTGGGCGTAATGGCGGCAACGGCCGTGGCGGCAGTGCTGACCTGGCTGCTGGGTGCGCAGGCCATGGGTGACTACGGCTGGAGGATCGGCTTCGCCATTGGTGGAGTGCTCGGTATTTACGCGCTGTTTTTGCGCCGCGGTGCGCAGGAATCTCATGTGTTCGTTGAGCAGCAGGGGCAAGCGCGGCCGCCGCGCAAATTGTCCACGGGGGAGATGCTGCGGGTTGCACGTAACATCGTCATGCTCGCAGCGGCTGCCAATGTCACTTACTACGCCTGGGTGACGTTCGGCGCTTCGACGGCGATTGCCCAGGGCATGGACCCCACGGGTGCCTATGTGGCGAGTCTTCTCGCGCAGATTCTCTGTGTGTGCTGGTTGCCGGTCTGCGGGATGTTGTCCGATCGGGTAGGGCGCCGGCCCATGGTCATCGCTTGGGGCCTGGGTGTGATCGTACTGACCTATCCCATTTCGATGATGGTGACCACTGAGCCCTACACGCTGTTTCTGGCCCAGGTGCTGGGGCTCGGCGCCTGGTCGTTGATCGCGGCGATTTTCCCCGCTGTGCTTTCCGAGCAGGTGCCGACCCAGGCGCGTGCACAGGGCGTCGGTTTGGTCTCGTCGGTTTCAGTGGCGATCTTTGGCGGCACCGCCCCTTATCTGCACAACTACCTTAGCGGCGCCGACCTTGGCTATCTGTACGTCAGCTATGTCATCGGGTTGGGCGTTGTCACCGTCCTCGCAGGGTTTCTGATCGACGAAACGGCGGGCATTGATCTTGCGGACATCCAGGCGCCTGGCGCTCGAGCCAGCGTAAATACCTTGGCTGGTCGATCCGCCGAATCGGCCGAATAAAGGAGTACGACTCAATGAATTCCACAGACCTCAAAAAAACCGCTGCACGAGGTGAACGACCCGGCGCAAGCGTGACGGTCAGCCAGACTTCAGGGCCACGTCAGGCTGCACGCGAGACCTGGGTAGAAGTCCCTTCAGAGTCGGGCCCGGCGGCCGCCTGGTGCTATTCGGATCGCCGCACCTATAGCCCGGGTGATTCGGTTTGCCTGTATCTGTCGTCGAACTGCCCGCAAGTGAGGCTCAGGATCTATCGCGATGGAGCCAGCGCTCGCACGCTGCATACCACTGACAGCCTTGATGCTCAATTCCACTCCATACCTGAACGTGCCTACGAGCATGGCTGCCAATGGCCCGTCTTCATGCACTGGTCAATTCCGGCGGATGCCGACCAGGGCGGCTATATCGTGGAAGTGCGCGATGGTGATGACTGCGTCCTCGGGCATCATCTTTTTATCGTCAAAGCGCTGCGCAAGCGTGCCGATGCCTTAGTGCTCGTCGCGGCCACCTCGACGTGGGCCGCTTATAACGACTGGGGTGGTGCCAATCATTACTTTGGCATCCACCCCGGCGCGCCGCGTGGTCGCTCACCGTTGCTGTCGGCGCAGCGCCCCTGGGCACGAGGGCAGGTGTGGCTGCCGCAGGATGCGCCACGTTGCGTCAACGCGACCCGGCCCCGCAAGCCCGGGCCGGCGCGCTATGAGTTCATCGAATGGGCTGGCCTTAACGGCTACGCCAAGTACTACGCGCTGGCGGGATGGGCATCTTACGAGAGACCCTTTGTCGTCTGGGCCGAACAGCAAGGTTATACGGTGCATATCCTGACCCAGGACGATTTGCATCACGACCCGCATGCGCTTGAGGGCTACGCCTGCGCCGTCTTCGCCGGGCATGACGAGTACTGGACGCGGGAAATGCGCGACCATGTCGACGCCTTCGTCGAGGAGGGCGGCAAGGTCGCGCGCTTCGCTGGTAATTTCATGTGGCAGATTCGCCTGGAGGATGAGGGGCGGCGGCAGGTGGCCTACAAGTACGATGCCGGTGCGCTTGATCCTGTTGCGGCTCCCGAGCCTCATAGGCTGACGGGGGCTTGGGAAGATCCAAGGGTGAATCGCCCCGGAGCAACGACGTTCGGAGTGAACGCTTTGCGCGGGATATACGGTAGCTTTGGGGGAATGGCACCGCGCAACCCGCGCGGGTACACGGTCTTCAGGCCTAAGCACTGGGCGTTTAGGGGGACGGGCCTCGGCTACGCAGACATGTTCGGAGACGAAGCCAACATCTTTGGCTATGAAGTGGATGGGTTGGAATACACGTTCGTCGACGGCCTCCCAGAACCTCTCGGAACAGACGGGGCACCCGTTGGATTGCAAATCCTCGCAATGGGTTGGGCGACCAATGCCGAGCATGGCCGGTCCGAGGATGTCTATTCATTCATGCTCGGCGATGGCGATGCCCGGTTTCGTGCTTCTATCCTGGCACCCGACCTTAACGACGTCAGTGTCGATTTGCACAGCCGCGGGGCCGGCATGGTGGTGCACTTCCATAAAGGTCGAGGAGAGGTCTTTACCGCCGCCACGTGCGAATGGGTACATGGGCTCATGCATGCAGACATTTACACCGTGATGATCACAAAAAATGTGCTCGATCGTTTCTTGCGCAATGCACAGGAGGTCCGCCGATCTCCTTGAAAAGGAGGTTTTGGCTTTGGCATAACGTCAAGTCGGCGCTCTGTTTCGAAGGTGCGTGGATCATTGAAAACGGCTCTGGTGGAGTACGCCCCCAGGTGTAACGCCCAGTCGTTGGATCGCATGGTACCGGGGATCAGAGCGTGGGTCCGGCTTCCCTGGAATCTCACCAGCCCGCACCTGCTGCGCAAAGCCATCTAATGAAACAGGTCAGTATCGTCATGGTCGACCAGCTCAATAAGTCCCGCGCCCTGATTCCTCACATTCCCCACCGCCTTACCCACCGGATACCACTCAAAATCCTCCACCGGACTGCAGCATTCCTTGGCGATTTCCTCGGCGCGTTTCGCGCTCGTGGCGGGATCCAACCATTCGTTGGCCAGCTCCGGCGTCAACACCAACGGCCGCCGATCATGAATGTCCACCATCCCTGAATCGCTCGCCGCCGTGATAATCACAAACCCATCATCCTCGCGCGGCTCCAGGCCCGGCGTCACTTGAGCCAGCGCGCCATAGAACATCGGTGCCTGACTCTTCAGGCGAATGTAATACGGCTGCTTTTTCTTCGGATGAGTTGGATCCTTCACCCATTCGAACCACCCATTAGCAGGCGCAATGGCGCGGCCATTCGGCCACAGCTGTTTGAAAAACTTCCCCATCGCCACGGTCTCGACCCGGGCATTGATCGGGTCCGGCCGTTTGCCTTTCGCCCAGAACGGCGACCAGCCCCAGCGCACTTTGTCCACGCTTAGCCCACCGTCCACAGGTCGGATTATTTCGACGCGAGTGGAGGGCGCGACGTTGTAGCGCTCGATCGGCCAGTGGTCGTATCCATTGATCACCAGCTGCTTTGGAGCCAGTTCTCGCAGGTAGTGGTCCATGGATTCGTAGATCGAATAGCGTCCGCACATGCTGTCACCCGTCGAAATTTCCTACAGAGGAGATTGACCGAAACCGGCCTTCGTCGTTAACTGTATATACATACAGCAATCTACCGCAAGGCTCCCATCATGAGTGTCACTATCCTTGGCCCGTTGTCGGCAGGGGGCGAGAAGCTCCCACTTTATTCCTTCCAGGTACCGGCGGGTTTCCCGTCGCCCGCGGCGGATCACATCGAAAAGCACATCTCCCTGGATGAGCTGTTCGACATCCGCGCGCCGCATGTTTACCTGGTGAAGATCGAAGGCGACAGCATGGTGGGGGCCGGGATTTACTCGGGTGATCTGGTGGTCGTGGACCGCAGTCTGTACGCCGAACACGGCGATATCGTCATCGCGGCGCTTAATTCGGAGCCGGTCTGCAAGCGGCTGCACATGCGCAACAACGTGTTCATTCTGCAATCGGAAAACCCGAAATACCCGCCGCGCTACGTGATGGAAGGTGACGATCTGGTGATCTGGGGCGTGGTGAAATACAGCGTGCGCGATCATGAAAAAGCCTGAGCCGGTCTTCGCCCTGGTCGATTGCAACAGCTTCTACGCCAGCTGCGAACGGGTGTTCCGCCCTGATCTGGCCAAGACGCCGATTGTGGTGCTGAGCAACAACGATGGCTGCGTGATCGCCCGCAGCTACGACGCCAAACCCTTCGTGAAAATGGGCGCGCCGTACTTCCAGATCAAGGACGCGCTGCGCCAGAACGGCGTGGTGGCGTTCAGCAGCAACTACGCGCTGTACGGCGACATGAGCGAACGAGTGATGACCATCATCGAATCCATGGTGCCCGCCGTGGAGATCTACAGCATCGATGAAGCCTTTGCCGACCTGACCGGCATCCCCGGCGACTTGACTGCTTTTGGCCGTACCATCCGCGCCGCCGTGCATATGCGCACCGGCATCCCGGTCGGTGTTGGTATCGCTCACACCAAGACGCTGGCCAAACTCGCCAACCACACCGCCAAACGCCTGCAGGCCGAGACGGGCGGGGTGGTGGACATCTGCGACCCGTTCAAGCGCGACTGGGTGCTGCGCAACACCGAGGTCGGCGAAGTCTGGGGCGTCGGCCGCCGCATGAAAGCCCACCTCAATGCGATGAACATCACCACCGCCATGGACCTGGCCAAAGCCGATCCCACCATGCTCGGGCAGAAATTCAGCGTCGTCATCGAAAAGACCGCCCGCGAACTGGCCGGCACTTCCTGCCTGGAACTGGGCGAAGCCGAACCACCGAAGCAAGAGATCTGCAGCAGCCGCATGTTTGGCAAACGCCTGACCACTATCGAGCCTATCAAGGAAGCGGTGGCCACCTACGTCCAGCGCGCCGCCGAAAAACTCCGCGCCCAGAACTCACTGTGCAAAAAGATCCGCGTCAGCATTCGCACCGGCATGTTCAACCCCGAAGAAGCCAAATACGCCAACGGCGCCCTGGTCGAACTGCCGTACCCCACCAACGACGTGCGTCTGATGACCAAGGCTGCTACCGAGGCGGTCAATCGGCTGTTTCGGCCTGGGTTCAAGTACAGCAAGGCCGAGGTGTTGCTGCTGGATTTACGGCAGCCGGGGGAGTTTACGGATGACCTGTTTGCCGAAGGTCAGCCGGTGGCGGCGGAGAAGGTGATGGGGGTGCTGGATGAGATTAATGAGAGATGGGGTAGGGGGACGTTGCGCAGTGGGAGTGTGCCTGGGGATCCGGACTGGGCAATGCGGCGGGAGATGATGAGTGGGAGTTTTACGACGAAGGTCGGGGAGCTTTGGACGGTTCGCTGTAAGTAGCCAGGCGGCATTCCCAGGAGCGGACGCATTACTGCGCATGCGAATGTCGAATTTTGCTCGCTAGAACAGTTTGCGATTCCAGGGATAATGCCTGGCCAACTTGATGTGCTGGCCAGGTCATCAGAGATGAAGGCTACCTGACTGCGACCACAAGCTCCATTTCAAGAAGCCCATTACTCGGCAACCCAGCGACTCCCAAAGCTGAGCGGGCATGGCGTCCGCGCTCGCCGAACACGTCGATCAGCAATCGCGAAGCTTCGTCAAGAATTTTCGAGTAGTTCTGATAACCATCCTCGGCGTACACGAAGCCTCGCACGAAGAGAATACGCTCGACATTATTCAGGTCTCCCACCGCCTGTTCGAGCGCACTCAAGGCGCGTAATACGCAGGTCCGGGCAGCTAGCGCTAAAATCTCATCCGATGTACCGACGCGTGCCGGTCCCGTAATTACGCTAGCCGCCAGCCGACACACCTGGCCGCTGACGTACGCTACGCCGTTGTAGACCACCACCGGCACGTAGTCACCTTTGGGAGCCGGTGCCTCGGGCAAATGGAGATCCAGAGCTTTCAGCTTTTCTCGCACGCTCATACAGTTATCTCTGCAAAACTTACTGTACCGCCGAGCCAGCAACCCTGAACTTGACCCTGCGTATCACGTCGAAAGCGCAACGAGATCTCGGAGGGGCGGCCCATTGCCCAGCCCTGGCGGACCAGGACGGGACGCTCGTCTGCGGTGACCAAGCCGTTTTCCAAAAGTCCAAAAGCGAGTGCGGCTGCGGCGATGCCGGTGGCTGCGTCTTCGGGATACCCAGAGGATTTAGGGAACTGCCGCGCATTGAATTGCCGGGCGTCAAGATCTGATGCCGCGTAGGGATACAAGCCGGTCGAACCGATCCTTTCGCACAATTGCTCAACTCGGCGAAAATCTGGTTTCAAACCATCCAGCACCTCAACGCTTTTGAGTGGAATCAGGGTTTTGACCCGGCTGGTGGCGGCATTCTGAATCGGCAGGGGAGCCAGTTCATTGGAACTGATGCCCAAGACCGAGAGGATATCCGCTTCGACGTCCAGTGCCGAAAGCGTTTCGACTTGGCCTTGAGGCTGGGTGATTTCGACGTTCACTGTTTCGGAGCCGTTGCGCGACACCCGTGCTTCTACGCGACCGCTCAGGGTCCAGATCGAGAGTTGGTCCTTGGATAGCATCCCCAACTGATCCAGCAACCACACAGCACCCACTGTGGCATGTCCGCACATTTCCATTTCGTGGTTAGGTACCCAGAAGCGAAAGGCATAGTCGTAATCGGTGCCAACAGGCGGCGAGCATACGAAGCCGCATTCATGGCCATACGTCTTGGCTATAGCCTGCATATCTGTCGCGCTCATGCCATCGGCGCAGGCCACGGTAGGTGCCGGATTGCCGCCATTGCGGGCGGCAGGGAAGACGTTGACCATGTGAACTTCTGGTCTCATTTCGTAGCTCCTTGAGCGTCCGATAAAGCCGGTGTAGCTGCGTCGACGATTGCATTGGTGAACACCGCTTTCGGGTCGAGGCTGACTGGCTCGGCCTCAACGGCATTCATGAAGCTGATGTTCTTTTCGATGCCCGACAATTCGACCCTTGGTGTGGCCGGGTAAGATGGCAAGGAAGCTGTCCATGCCGCATCGAAGATCGCCTCGGCGGTGTGAGCGAAATACGGCCGCACGGCTTCACGGGCCTTGTTTGGATCTGTTGCGATTAGATGCTCGGCCCGCCACAGGGCTTTAACCATTTTGCGCGCGGTCTCGCTGTTGCTGGCCAACCAGTCTTCCCGAGCGATCATCGCGGTGAACAGGAAGCCATTGAGCGGCTGGTATTCACCTTTGGCTAAATCTATTAGCACAAAGCCGCCTTGCTGCTCGGCCGTCGTAGTGGTGGGAGGGGACAGGGAAAAACCGTTAATGCTTCCCTGGGAGAAGGCAGCAAGCATGTTCGGCGCCCCACCAATCGGCATTATGGTCATGTCCTTGTCCGGATTTAGACCTGCGTTCTTGGCTAAATAGCGCACCAGCATGTCGGTAGTACTGCCCGGGCCGGTGACACCTATTTTCAGACCTTTTAAGGCTTGGGCACGGGCAGCCAACGGTGATGTCGCGGAGACGCCGGCCTTCTTCGCGGAATCAGCATCAACCACCACGGTGCTGCCAAATTGAGTCTGTACCGATGCGAACGCCTGTACATTCTGTCCCTTGGAGCGTGCGCGAATCGCTACCGCGGGCAAGCCGACGTAAGCATCAGCATCTCGCCCGAGTACGGCGGTAAGCGCTGCGGAACCGCCTTTTTGAAAGACGATCACGTCGATGTCGAGACCTTCTTCGGCGAAGTAGCCAAGCTTCTGGGCGACATAAATCGGCACATATAAAAAGCCTTCACTGGGAAATGCCAGTTTGACCTTAGTCAACTGAGCGGCCTGAGTCGTGAAGCCACAAAGCAACAAACTGGCGAACGCAGCCGCCGTCACGAGACGTTTGAACATGATGAACACTCCGGATATTCAATCGAATGGTTTTTCAGACGGCCACTTCACGCTCGGCGTCATTGGCTTTCCACGGCATCAACCGGCGTTCTGCGAGTTTCACCGCGGTATTGAGGATCAACGCTAGAGCAATAATGCCCACAAGTGCGGCGAACACTCCGGCGGTATCGAATTGCGACGCCGCATCGGAAAGCAAATAGCCGAGGCCGCGATTGGCGGCGATGATTTCGCCGACCAACGCTCCGATCAGCGCGTACGGCACCGACAACCGCAACCCGGTAAAAACCCAGGTGAATGCCGATGGGATCACCACCATGCTAAGCAGATCACGCTCACGTGCCCCCATTAGCCGCAGAATGGTCAATTGCTCTCGAGACACGTTGCGCACACCGCTGTAGGTGTTGAGAAACACCAGGAAGAACACCACCGCTGCGGTCAGGATGACCTTCATCGGCAGGCCAATACCGAACCAAAGGATGAACAATGGCGCGAGGGCTACTTTTGGCAGGCTGTAGAACGCCGTGAGGAACGGGTCGAGAATGTCGGCCAAAACTTTAGCCCGCCCCAGCAGTAAACCAGCAGCCAGACCCGCCACCGAGCCGAAGAAGAAACCGAGGACCGCTTCTAATGTGGTGATTCCTGCATGGTAGAAAAACACCCCGTTTAGCAGGATCTTCCACAAACTTGCCGCTACGGCTGAGGGCCGGCTGATGAAGAACTCCACACCGAACCAGCGGGAAATGCCTTCCCAAAGCAGCAGCAGGAACACCAGGAACAACAAGCGATAGACCTGAATCATAAGGCCTCCAGGGAGTGGGCCAGTGAGGATGGATCGGCGGCACCGGCGATGTCCGGGGCCAGGCGTTGCCAGAGGGCGGCGCAGAGTTCGAGGTAATGAGGATCAGAGCGCAGTTGCACGAGGTTGCGCGGCTGCGGCAGCGAGACGTCGAGCACATGATCAATGGTCCCGGGACGCCCGGCAAACACCACGCAGCGGTCGGCCAGCGCGACCGCCTCGTCGACATCGTGGGTGACGAACAACACGGTTTTCTTAAGTTTTTTGCACAGCCGCAACAACTCGGTTTGCAGGGTCAGGCGCATCTGCGCATCGAGGGCGCCGAAGGGTTCGTCCATTAGCAACGTCTCAGGATCGCTAGCCAGCAATCGGGCCATGGCCGCACGTTTACGCATGCCGCCGGATAACTGATTTGGGTAGCTGGCGCCAAAACCAGTCAAGCCGACCAGAGCCAACAGCTCCTCGACTCTCTCCTGAATTTCTTGCTTTGCGAGACGATGGATTTGTAGCGGCACGGCAATGTTGCCAGCCACCGTGCGCCAAGGCAGCAAGTGGTCGGCCTGGGTCATATAACCGACACGCGTGTTGACGCCTTTCACCTCGGCGCCGTCGTAGTGAACCCGTCCCTCGGTAGGGCCAAACAGCCCCGCGGTCATGTTCAGCAAGGTGGACTTGCCGCAGCCGGAAGGGCCTACCAGAGTGATGATTTCGCCACGCTGAATCTCCAGCGACACGTTTCGCACAGCCACAAATTGGCGCCCGTCGACCTTAAAACTTTTTTGCACGTCAGCAAAACTGATAAATGGTTCTCGCCTCACGGCCCTGTCCTCTTGTTGGTTTGGCAGGGCTTCAGGATGCAGGGTGAGGGAATTCGCGGCGCACGAGATCGGGCCTGATCATGCGCGCAATCGGGCCATGGATTATCGGGGGAGTTTAACGGTTGGCGTTTCGGCGGAACTCGTCAGGCGAGCAACCCAATACGCGTCGGAAAACGTGGGCCAGATGGGAAGGGGATTCGTAGCCGACACTGTTGGCAATTTCCAGCACCGACATGAGCGTGTGCTGCAACAGGTTTTTCACCCGTTCCATTCGTATGCGTTGAACGTAGGCCAACACTGATTCACCAGTGTGCTGGGCAAAAAGGCGGGTGAGGTGGCGTCGTGAGACATGGAAGGCCTCAGCGATATCGTCCAGCCCCGGGGACTGTTCAAGGTTGCCCTCCAAATAGCGCTGGATATCACGTACCAGTGCCGCGCCATGACGTTCTGTCAAAGAGCGTTGCAGGCTCGGTTGGCTCAGGGAAATTGCCAGGCATTCGAGCAATAACAGGTGATCTGTCTGGGTAATTTGTCTGCGTCGATCCACGTAATGATCCGGCTGACTGAACGCCTTTTTCGCAAGTAACAGATGGTGCAGAGGTGGGGATGCGTGCCAGATGCCCAGCGTCGGCACCCGCAATAAACGATTGGCATCGCCGGACAGGTCACGCAGGGCGTATCCCATGTAATCAGGGTCGACATAAAACGCAACGTGACCCTGACTACTCGTCATTGACGACGATGAGTGGCTCCATTGTGGCGGCACCAACACGAACTGACGATCTAACACCGATGTCGAGCGGCCGCTCTCTTCGTCCCTGAAGCGCAATAAGCCATGCTCCGGAACCATGAGCATAAACTCATCATGCTCATGGGCGCCGGTTTCATAGGCACCGTTCGAATTAAAGACGCTGTAGATTTCACGCATTGGCTACACCACATAGCGCCATTCGGATCATCAGCATTAATACGCTGCGCAGAGGTAAATCTCAAGATCGAAGGGGGTAGCCCGCCGGGTGAAGTAATTGGCTATACGATTTACGCCAATACCGGCACCTCTTACCCGATCAGTCGGGGGTGCAGTTCGACTTGCCAGCGCAGGTATTGCCTAGAGTCACAATTTGATCTGCGGACCCGGCACTAAAGCCGTGCAGGTCTTTCTGGGCATAATCGACGGCAAAATGTGGCAGTTGGCCTTTACACCGAAACGTTGAATATTGACTGGAGTTTGAGTTACTGCGCCGCCCTGGGCGGGGTTGTGGCGTGGGTTGCACGACATCAAGAGCGGCGTCGCCAGCCTGGCCGACAGCATATCCTTGACCAATGACTTCCAGATCGGCGAATGACTGCTTCTGGCCGGTAGCTGCCCCCTCGCGAGTGGCAGCTTTCGACTCGGAGCGGCCGTTCATGTGGGTCAGCTGAAGGGTCATTTTTTTATCAGGCGCGCAGCGCCTGGGTCAGCCGTTCAAGCATGAGATCGCAGGCATCCAGTTGCTCGACGCTGACGAACTCATCGGGTTTGTGCCCTTGGTCCATGCTGCCTGGCCCACACACAACGGTCGGAATGCCGATGGCGTCGAACAACCCGCCCTCGGTGCCGAACGCTACAGTGGTGAAGTCGCTGGAGCCACAGCACTCTGCGATCAGCTTTGCTGCTTCGCTGTGGGCATCCGTCACCAGTCCGGGATAGGAGGACAGCTCGGAGAACCGTATATCGCTCGCGGGGTTGATCGCCTGCATTTTTGGCACGACATGCTGGTGCGCGTACTGTTGGAGCTGCCGAGCGACGTTGTAGGCATCATGATCGGGCAGGGTGCGTATTTCGAAGTCGAAGCGGCAATTGGCGGGCACGATATTCAGGGCTTTGCCGCCACTGATCAGGCCGGTCTGCACAGTAGAGAAAGGCGGATCGAAACGCTTGTCCTGCAATTGCACCTCGCGTAACTGTGACCCGATGCGACCCAGCTCACCGATCAGTTCAGCTGCGTATTCGATAGCATTGACCCCCTGCGGAGCATAAGCCGAATGACATGCGGCGCCGTGGACGTCGCAGCGCATGGCAAGCTTGCCCTTGTGACCCAGCACCGGTTTGAGTTCCGTGGGCTCACCAATCAAGCACAGCGCAGGTTTGATTGCACGCTGTTCCAACTTGGCGAGCAAGCTGCGTACGCCCAGGCAGCCGACTTCTTCATCGTAGGACAAGGCGATGTGCACCGGCATGCGTAACGGCCGGGCGAGCATACCTGGCACGGCGGCCAGCACGCAGGCGATATAGCCCTTCATGTCCGCCGCACCGCGACCATACAACTTGCCGTCCTTTTCGCTCAGTTCAAAAGGTGGCACGGACCATGGTTGTCCATCCACCGGCACTACGTCGGTATGGCCGGACAGAACCACCCCCGGACGGTCGTCCGGGCCGATCGTGGCGAAGAGATTGGCCTTGCTGCCCTCGTCATTGAAGATCAGTTCGCAGGGCACTTGATGCCCGGCGAGATAGCTGCGAACGAATTCAATCAACTGCAGATTGGATTCGCGACTGGTGGTGTCGAAACCGATCAGTGTTGCCAGAATATCCCGACTGCTCATTCATTCATCTCCCGGCACGCCATAGCTAGGCGCTTGGGTGGGATCGAGGGCGCGAGTCAGGTAGTCCTGCATCTGCGGGCGGTAGGCGGCCCACAATTGTGTCAGCGCTCCAATTGGATCTTCCTCGGCCCAGTCGACGCGCAAATCCACGATCGGCCAGCTCACGTCTCCCACCACTTTCAGGGCGGCTGAATGCACAGGACCCGCTTCGCCTCCGGCTGCCATCGCCGCCTGCATGGCGGCGATCAGGCGATCGGCCAGTTGCCCGCCGGTGATTTCGAAGGCTTTGACCAGCGCATCGATGACGGCAGCGTCGGCCAGCATGTTGCCAGCTCCGACGCATTGCTCACCGGCTACCGAGTGCACGCAGCCCAGAGTTTGCGTGCCGTTGAAGATCGCAGTGTTGCCCTGATGATCGATGACCGTTACCTGACGAAATCGGCTGAAAGCGTCGTGGATCGGCACTGTGGCAATCGCCTGTTCGGGCGACAGGCCAAGCGCGAGCTGGTTGAGTACATGGCTCCCCAGCGCCGGCAGCGTGATGTTCTGCGTCGACACCGCACCTACGCCGGCGTGCAACCAAGGGCAGCGTGCGCCGACGGCAATGCTTGAAGAGCTGATGGCGATGCCGAGTTGACCGGTTTCGGCGCAACGGCCAATGATAGAAAACGTCATGGTGTCCAATCCTTTCTGATGCGTATTTTTCGCCCGCTTGAGGGCTATGTACGAGCGATAAGGGCGCGCTCAGCGTGCACCTTCGACATTCAGCACGCGGCCCAATCCCAGAAAACGATTGGCCAGCGTCAGCAAGGTTGCAGTGACGGCGATGTACATCACCGACAGCGCTGCCAGGGTCGGGTCGGCAAATTCGCGCACGTAGTTGTACATCGCCACGGGCAAGGTCTGGGTGGCCTGGGTAGTGACGAACAGCGACGCGGTGAATTCGTTGAACGACAGAATGGCCGCAAACAACCAACCGCCGAACAGCCCCGGAATCATCAGTGGCACGGTGATGGTCCACACCACGCGCAAGGGCGAGGCCCCAAGACTGGCGGCGGCCAGCTCGATACGTTGTTCGAGATTGTGCAGCGACACATACAGGCTGCGCAGGACGAACGGCAGCACCAGCACGATGTGGCAGAAGATCACCAGCGCATACCCGCGCCCCAGATTGAGCTGTGCCACCAGCATCAGCAGCCCCAGTCCGATGGTGAAATGCGGGATGAACAGCGGCGACAGCAGCACGCCTTCGAGCAGGCGCTTGAAGCGAAAATCGTAGCGGTGGATGGCAATAGCGAGGGTCGTGCCGATCACCACTGCCAGGCTTGAGGCCCAGGCGGTAACAATCAGCCCGGCGTAGAAGCCCTTGCGAAAATCGTCGTAAGCGAGGGCCCGCTCGAACCATCGCAACGACCAGCCTTTGGGCGGGAAGAACAGCACCGAGGTGCTGCTGAACGAGGAGATGATCACCACGATCGTGGGCAGCAGCACGAACAGCAGAATCAGCCCCACCAGCAGGCGGCCCGCATGGCCAAGCCATTTGTCACGATTGGAACGCGTCATCTCAATGGCCTCCGGCAGTTTGTAGGGAGCGGGTCATGCGCTTGAGTGCCGTCAGCAGCAAGATCGTCAGCACCAGGCCAGCGACGCTCAGTGCCGCAGCGAAAGGGAAATTCAGGGAGGAGAAGCCCAGCTGATAGACCAGCGTGGCGATCGTGCTGACCTTGCCACCGCCAATCAGCTGCGGCGTGGCGAAGGCGCTAAAGGTCCAGGCGAAAGCGGTCGTCAGGCTGGCGACGATTCCCGGCAATGACAGCGGAAGGGTCACAGTGAGAAACGCGCGAATCGGTCCGGCACCCAGACTGGTCGCCGCTTTCTCGTACGCCGGATCGATGTGCGACAGCCCGGTTGCGAGCATCAGCACCATGATAGGCATCGTCACGTGAACCAGCGCCAAGACCACACCGGTTTGGGTGAACATCAACTGCAGCGGTGTGTCGATCGCGCCTATGGCTAGCAACGCGCTGTTCAGAAAACCGCTGCTGCCCAGCACGATGATCCACGAATAGGTGCGCACCACTTCGCCGAGAAATAGCGGGGTGATAGCGATGATCAGGATGCTCGACTTCAGCCAGCCAGTGCGGGTGCGGACCAACGCATAGGCCAGTGGATAGCTGAGCAGAAGACCGAACAGAGCGGTCTTAAAACTGAGAGACACGGTGTTGTAGAACGCCTGGGCATACAGGCTCTTGAGCAAGTCCTGGAAGTTGCCGAACGTGAAGCCGCCCGCGTCCAGTGAGCCGGGAATGTAGGCGCGGACGCTGTATTGCAGCACGGTCAGCATTGCGATCGTCAGGCCGATGGCGGTCAACGCCGAAGGCAGCACGAACCACAGGACAAATGCAGGTCTTCGAGTCATGTGAGGGTTCCGGGCGAGCGGCCCTCAAAGCGGGCCGCTGGTGCAATTTTCAAGGACGATAACGAAAGCGTGGGCGCCGCGAATCCAGGTTTAGTGCGCCATGATGTTTTCAGAAAACCATTTGCGCCATTGCGCGGATTTTTCGGCGCGCAGCTGAGGATCGATGTTCAGGGTCGCATCCCACTGGGCAGCGGTCGTCAGCATCCCCGGCAGCTTGGCGACTTCCGGATCGACATGGGCGTTGGTCACCACCGGGCTGCCACGGTTAATCTTGGCGATCTTCGCTTGCACCTCCGGCGACAAGGCGATGTTCATGAACTTATAGGCCAGATCCGCGTGCTTGCTGCCGGTGTTGATGCCCATCGCATCGACGCCCAGCACGGCGCCCTCCTTGGGGATGGCGAGCTTGATGTTCACGCCTTCTTCCATCATGTGATAAGCGTTCATGGACAGCATGACCTGCACCGGCGTCTCACCGGTGGCAATCAACTGCTGACTGTTGGCATCGTTGGTGTAGAACGATTTGATGTTGGGGATCAGCGCCTTGAGCTTGTCCTCACCTTTTTCCCAGTGCTCGGCATCACTGCCCGAGAGCTTGGCCGAGACTGCGATGATGTGGCTCGGGTCCCAGTCGGGGAGGGCCAGCGTGCCTTTAAGCTCGGGTTTCCAGAGGTCTGCCCAGCTGTCGAAGGTCACGCCTTTCGGTACTAGATCCGGGCGGTAGCCAATGGTGTAGACGTAGCCCCAAACGCCGATATGCGACGGGCTCAACTTGGCCTGATGCACCAGATTGGCGGCGTTCGGCAGTTTGCTCATATCCAGTGTTTCGAACAGCTTGTCGTTGGTGTATAGCCAGCCGACATGTGAAGTCGTGAAGGTCAGGTCGGACTCGGCAGTGCCAGCCAGCTTGGCCTTGTTGAGCCGGTCGATGGTGCCGCCGGTGATGTACTCGACCTCGACGCCGGTCTGCTTGGTGAACTCTTTACCGATGGCTTCGTCGATCAGCTCCTTGAAGCTGCCGCCCCAGGTGCTCACAACCAGCTTGTCGGCGGCGTTGGCATTCGCGGCGGCCAACAGGCTCGCGCTCAACAGGGTCAAGGCAATGACGTTACGCAGCATGTTCTATTCCTTCTGGCTGTACGGAAAGGAGGACGTCTCGCCAACGTCCGGTTGCACGTCTTGTAGCCGTGCGTTGGTTCGATGGGACCATCATGGAATGGCGCCACGGGATTCGTAAAACAGGCTTTGCTGCACTTGTGCATCGGAATTTCCGACGCAGTCACGCAAGCGTTCTGCGCCTTCAATAACCCCGCGCCGGATCGACCTGATTGAGCACCGGCTCGCCTCGGTTCAGGCGCTGAATGTTGTCTGCCACTTGCTGCGCGGCGGTGGCCGGTATGGCCACCGAGGCCAGGTGCGGCGTGATCAACACGTTGTCCAGTGCCCAGAGTGGATCCTCTGGCGGCAGCGGTTCGCGGTCGAACACGTCCAGTGTCGCCTCACCGATCTGCCCGCTGGTCAGTGCAACGGTCAGCGCTTGCTGATCGACGACGGCACCCCGGGAAACGTTGATGAAGCAACTGCCCCTGGGCAACAGGGCCAGCCGTTGGGCGTTCAGCAGCCCTTGGGTTTGCGGCGTCAGTGGCAGCATCACCACAAGGATGTCGCTGCTGGCGAGAAAGGCGTCCAAACTGTCCATCCCGTTCACGCAAGCGACGTTGTCCAATTGCTTCTGCGAACGCGACCAGCCGCGTACATCGAACCCTTGACGCGCCAGTTCAAGCGCAGCATAGGTGCCCAGTTCACCCAGCCCCAGCACCCCGACCCGCACGCTGGAAGGCAAGCGCGGGTGCAGATAGTGCCAGCGCCGTTCGCGTTGGGCGCGTTCGAAGGCCGGGATGTCGCGGGCGTAGCGCAGCACCGCAAACAGCACGTAGCTGGCCATCATGCGACCCATGTCGGGATCGGAAATCCGCGTGATGGGCACAGCGGGCAGGTCACTGCGACCCACCAGCGAATCGACGCCAGCGCCCAGATTGACCAACAATTTGAGCTGCCGATATTGCGCGAAGAACCCCTGCGGCGGCTTCCACCCGAGAACGACGTGCACGCTGTCTGGATCCTCGACGTCCTGCGCCTGGCAGACCCGCATACCTGGCAGCAGCGGCGTGAGCAGCGCGCTCCATTCTTCGAAACTGTCGTACTCACTGTAAAACACCAGAGTCGATGTCATGGCCTGGCCTCCAGTGGCTGCGCTTGCGGCGCCTGTACATCCAGCAGCTCCGCCACCGCCGTCAGCGCCAGTCGATACCCGAGGGCGCCGAGGCCCGCAATGACCCCGGTGGCAGCCTTGGATACGTAAGAGTGATGACGAAAACTCTCGCGCTTCCAGATGTTGCTCATGTGCGCCTCAATGATCGGGCCGTCGAAAGCGAGCAGCGCATCAAGAATCGGCACCGAGCTATAGGTCAGGCCAGCCGCGTTGATGATCACGGCGTCGGCGTGCAGGCGCGCTTCCTGGATCCAGTCCACCAGCACGCCTTCGTGATTGCTCTGGCGAAACTCCAGTTGCAGGCCGAGCTCGGCGGCGTGGCGCTGACAGCGGGCTTCAATGCTGGCAAAGCTTTCACTGCCGTAAGTACCCTTGGTATCCAGTCCGTAGAGGTTGGCGTTAGGGCCATTAAGGAAAAACACGGTACGGGGCATGATTCACTCCAGTGCGTTATTCAAAAGGTCGGGTAGCAGCCATCGCGGGGTGTTTGTCGAAGGCGGCAAACCAGGCGGCAGTGGCGGGTTGGCCAGCGCGCCAGTCCAGGTCGGCAAAACGGAAATCCAGGTAACCGAGGGCGCAGCCGATAGCGATCAGGCCAATGTCATCGGGCACGCTGCTGTAGTGCGGTGCCTGGGTCTCGATATCGGCGAGGACGGCGCGAATCTTGGTCAGTTGCGCGTCGCGCCAGCCGTCCCATTGCTTGTCGGCGGGCCTGGCAGCGGTTTCATAGCGGGCGAGCATGGCGGCGTCCAGCAGGCCGTCGGCCAACGCCTGTCGAACCAGACTGGCCCACCGCCGACTGCCTTCGCGTGGGAACAGCGAACCGCCGACGTGGCTGTCGAGGTATTCGCAGATCACCCGGCTGTCGTACAGCACCAGGCCGTTGGCGGTCTGCATCGCGGGCACCTTGGCCAACGGATTGAAATTCGCGATGCGCTCGTCGCGGGCGACCGGGTGGGCGGCGGACTCAAGTTTCTCGATCTGCTCCGTCAGTCCCAGACAGTGGGCGGTGATCATCACTTTGCGCACGTAGGGCGAGGTCGAGGCGTAATACAGTTTGAACATCGGCGCTCCGGTAACGGTAACGGGTTGATCGGTCTGCAGGGCATCAAGCGAATTGCACATCAGGTGGCGTTGGCGACCAGCAGCACCTTGCCGAGATTGGCGTTGCACTCCAGCAGGCGGTGCGCTTCGGCGGCCTGTTCAAGAGGCAGGCGGGAGTGGATCAGCGGCCGCACCTGCCCCGAGGCGATCCAGGGCATCAGGTTGGCGCGAATGCAAATCGCCAGACGCGCCTTCTCCGCGATAGATTTGGGCCGCAGAGTGGAAGAGGTGAGACTCAGGCTCTTGCGCATCAGCAACTGCAGGTCCAGCTCGATCTTCGCGCCTTGCAGGAACGACAGGCTGACGTGGCGTCCACCGGCGGCCATGGCTTGGAGATTGCGCGCCACGTAAGGGCCGCCGACATTGTCGAGAACCACATCGACACCGCGCCCTTCGGTGCATTCGGCGATCACTTCAACAAAGTCTTCGCTATACCGATCAACTGCACGCCAGACGCCCAGCGCTTCAAGCATCCGCACTTTCTCGGCGCCGCCTGCCGTGGCGATCACCCGCGCACCCGCCGCATGGGCGCATTGCACGGCGAAGCTGCCGACGCCGCTGGCCGCGCCATGAATCAAAACGGTATCGCCGGCGGCGAGACGGCCCAGCTCAAACAGGTTATGCCACACGGTGAAGGCCGCTTCGGGCACGCCCGCGGCGTCTTCGAGGGGCAGTACAGCAGGCACTGCCAGGCAGTGAGCGGCTGGCGCGACGCAGTACTGCGCATAACCACCACCGCTGAGCAACGCCATGACGCGGTCGCCGGGTTTGAAATCGTTGATGCCGTCACCCACGGCCACTACTGTGCCGGCCGCCTCAAGGCCCAGCACGTCAGGGGTCCCGGGCGGTGTCGGCATCCCGCCGCGCTGCATCAGGTCGGGACGGTTGACGCCTGCTGCTGCGACGCGGATCAGTAACTCCCCTGGCTGTGGCACTGGTAGGGGACGCTGCACGCTTTGCAGCACATCAGGGCCGCCTGGCTCGCGGGCGATGATCGCGTTAATGGTTTGGGGAAGCGCGCTCATGCGGGCTGCCCCGGCGCTGCAGTGGAGACGCTGAGGTGGCGGGTGATGCGAGGGGAAGTGGTCATGAAATGCTCGAATTCAGGAAAGGGGCGGGACGTCGGCGGCGAACGCGCATACGCCTTCTTCGTCGAAGTGCAGGCCGGCCGCAGCGCCCACCGGCCAGCGGGTCAGGGCGTCGAGCCCGGACTGGCGGACGAACAGACGGGTCTGGCCCAGCGCGGGGACGTCAAGGTGGATATCGACGTGATCACCCTGAAATACATGCGTGACCACGGTGGCGCTCAGCAACGTATCGGGGCCGAGAGCGCCGAGGCGGATGTTTTCCGGCCGAACATAAATGTCCACTCGCGTGCCGACGTCGGCGTGAACCCGTTCGGCCGGCAGGCGTAACACGCTGTCGCCCATGGCCAGGCATGCCAGCTCGTCGCGGCTTAGGTAGCGTCCAGGAACAATGTTTACGTCGCCGACGAAGCTGGCGACGAACGGGTCTTCGGGTTGGCGATAGATTGCATCCGGCGTACCGATTTGGCGCACATGTCCGGCGGACATGACCACCACGCGGTCGCTCATGCTCAGTGCTTCGCTCTGGTCATGGGTGACGAACACCGTGGTGACGCCGAGCTTGCGTTGGATGTCCTTGAGCTCGATTTGCATCGACAGCCGCAGATTCTTGTCCAGCGCGGAAAAAGGCTCGTCCAGCAACAACACTTTGGGCCGGATCACCAGCGCCCGCGCCAGCGCGACACGCTGCTGCTGCCCACCGGACAGCTCGCGCGGCTTGCGCTCGCCGAAGCCCTGCAGCTTGACCAGCGCCAGCGCCTGCTCGACACGCTCGGCGATTTCGACCTTGGGCACGCCGCGCATCCGCAGGCCATAGCCGATGTTCTTGGCCACTGTCATGTGTGGAAACAAAGCGTAGTTCTGGAAAACGATGCCGATTTCACGCTGATAAGGCGGCGTCTCGGTGACCAACTGGCCATCAATGAAGATTTCTCCATGATCTGCTTCGGCAAACCCGGCCATCAGGTTGAGTAGCGTCGTCTTACCGCAGCCGGACGGGCCGAGAAGGGTCACGAATTCGCCTTCCTTGATCTTCAGCGAAACCTCATGCAGCGCGATCGAGTCGCCAAAGCGCTTGAGCACGTTGTCCAGCTGCACCGCGATGCTGATCTTCGGTGCAACCGCTGGGCTGATGGCCATTGTCGCGGGTTCAGGGTGCTTGGTCTGTGCAGTTGCCATGACGACTCCGTTAGCAAGGGGCAGGGGTTTCAGGCGGCAGTCCAGTCGTCCGGAATGACCGCGATGACGTCGATTTCCATCAGCCATTCAGGTTGGCCTAGGCCGGAAATAACCAGGCCGGTGGAGATCGGGAAGACGCCCTTGAGCCATTTGCCGACTTCTTTGTAAACCGGCTCGCGGTAGCGGGGATCGATGATGTAGGTGGTGGTCTTGACGATGTGGGAGAGGTCGGAGCCCGCTTCTTCCAGCAGTTGCTTGACGTTTTTCATGGCTTGCTCTGCCTGGGCCTGGGGGTTGCCGAGGCCGACGAGGTTGCCTTCGAAATCGGTACCGATCTGACCACGGACGTAGACGGTGTTGCCAGCGCGCACGGCTTGGCAGAGGTCGTTGTCGAGCGACTGATTGGGGTAGGTTTCTTTGGTGTTAAACATGCGGATGCGGGTATGGGTAGGCATGTCGACATCTCTAGGTAGTGATGGGGTAGAGCTTCACATCGGGGGTGATTTGACGAAACCAGCATTTGCGAGGGTATTGGTTAGGCAAAAACGAACGCCGAGCGCGTGGGGCTTTTCCATGCAGCAAACGCGTGTTCTGCCAGTTTGGCGTTTGCAGAAAAAGCCCCGCCGTAAAGGTGGGAGCGGTATGAGCTCCTCCTTCACCAACGGATACCCGCTCATTCGATATGGCCGAGATCAGGACCGCTCGTACGCCTTGTAGTCATTCTGCAAAACTATGTGGTCCGCGATATATTTCGCGTCATGCCAAACCCCGTAGATGAACGAGGACGCACGGTTCACCAGGTTTGGCAGACCGAGGAAATAGATCCCGCTCTCCGCGCAGATTCCGCGTTTGTGGAACGGATCGCCTTTCTCATCGAAAGCATTCACCTGCAACCAGTTGAAATCGAATTTGAAACCCGTGGCCCACAGAATCGTGGTAATACCGGCTTCTTCGAGGTTCAGACTCAATATCGGGTTAGTCAGGCAATCCGGATCAGGCATCAACTCCCAGGCCTCGGGTTCCGGCGGAAATGGCAAACCGTTTTGCTCGATATACGCATCCGCGTCACGCAGGACGTCGAAATACGCCCGATCACCCTCAGCCACATTCACCGCCAGACCCGGCTCGAACGTCATGACCCCGTCATCGCAGGCTTTGGTCAGGCCGACCAGCGTGATGCCCTGGTGGGCGAGCCGACGGAAATCAACAGTCTTGCCACCTTCATACCCACTGACCGCGAAGGCGACGTGTTTTTTCTTGGGCGTGATACGCACCTCGTCCCACAGGCCCAACGCACCCAGCCACCAGCAGTAATCGCGGCCGCGGTACGAACGAGGAGGGCGGTAGTGTTCGCCCACCGAGAGAAAGACCTTCTTGCCGGCTTTTTGCAGTTCTTCGGCGATCTGTGAACCCGACGCACCAGCGCCGACCACCATCACGGCGCCCTCTGCCAGTTGGCCCGGATTCTTGTAATCCGCCGAATGAAGTTGCTGAACCCTGACCTCTCCGGAAACGATGTTCGGGACGGCCGGGCGCTGGAACGGGCCGGTGGCCGCGACCACGTTTAATGCTTCGATTACGCCCTGCGAAGTGCTCACTTTGAAGCCGGGACGCCCCATGTGGCGCTCAACTTTCAGCACTTCTATGCCCGTACGCACCGGCGCGTTCAACATGGCGACGTAATCTTCGAAGTAGTCCGCCATGCGCTCTTTGGGCGGAAAGGCCTCCGGCGAGATGTTCTCGAATTTCATGCTCGGGAAGCGGTCGTGCCAGGCCGGGCCGTTGGCAACCAGCGAATCCCAGCGCTCCGAGCGCCAGCGCTCTGCGATTCGGCTGCGCTCCAGGACAACGTGCTCCACGCCCATGAGGGAAAGATGTTCGCTCATCGCGACACCCGCCTGGCCTGCGCCGACCACCAAGGTGTTGATTTTTTCCACTGACATTTGAGTTTCCTAAAGATAATCGACCTTGATCGGTTTCGCCGATGCCTGGGCAACGACAGCACGTCCAGAAGGCACAGCAGACTTGCAGGCTGCATCCAGCCATGACGGCAGTGTGATCAAGGGACGGTTTTTAGGAAATTCTGCTTTTTGAACGTATAGCTTAGGAAAAACCGAACCCCACTGTTGGGTGTGCAGCTTGCTTTGGTATCGAGTCGCACGCGGGCGGTTGAGGGCAGGTCCGGCATGAACCGTGCAACCGTGCAGTTGCAAAGTGATTCATTCAAAGGAGCGGTGCTGCTATTCGCCCGCTCGTTATAGATGGGGAGGGCGTGATGCTCAGTCGTATTACTCAACGCCAGCTGGAATATTTCGTCGCGTCCGGGGAGGCCGGCAGTATCAGCGCGGCGTCGGAGCGCATTCATGTGTCGTCACCTTCGATCTCGGCGGCAATCACCCACATGGAGGCGGAACTGGGCATTCAGTTGTTCATTCGTCATCACGCGCAAGGTATCTCGCTCACTGCAGTGGGCCGGCAGGTCATGCTGGAGGCCAAGCTCATCCTTGAGCAGATGAGCAACCTTTATACGATCGCTGCGGAGTCACTGAACACGGTCCGCGGACCATTGCGGGTGGGTTGTCTGCATTCGCTGGCACCGATGATCACACCGGAACTGGTGTTCGGCTTCAGCCGCGCGTTTCCCGGCGTGCGGATCACTCAGGTCGAGGGCGATCACGAGCAATTGCTTGAAAAACTGCGCAGCGCCGAGATCGATATCGCGCTGACCTACGACCTGGCGACCAGTAGCGACATCGATTTTCAGCCGCTGGCCAAATTGCCGCCCTATGTCATGGTCGGGGAATACCACCCGCTGGCGCACCTGCCGACCGTGAGTCTGCAAGACCTCGAGCCCTTCCCTATGGTGCTGCTGGATCTCCCGTGGAGTCGGGAATATTTTCTAGGGCTATTCATCCAGGCAGGCACCACGCCGAAAATCGTGATGCGTTCGAGCAATCTCGAAACTGTGCGCGCAATGGTCGGTAACGGCATCGGCTACACCATCGCCAACGCGCGCCCCAAGGTCAATGTGTCTCAGGACGGCAAGCGCTTGATCCGCATTCGTCTGGCGGGAGGGTTGCATCCCTTGCAGCTGGGCTACGCCACGGCCACCAATGCCCAGTTGTCCCGGGTGGTGTCCGCGTTTACCGAACGCTGCCGCATGTTCGTTTCCGATCAATACATCCCCGGCATGGCCGCGCCCAGCTTCTTCGATCCCCATGCTGTACGCCAGACGGCTTGCGCCGATTAATCGGGTGCACCACCGTAGATCGACCTTCGGGCGGAGCTGCTCTGGGTTTACTCGCCCCAGCCAGACCGGTATCAAGCAATGGTCTGGAGCCTGCCGCGTGCGGGCAAACCCCATTAGTTGAGCGCGGGAAGGACCTGATGTGCGCTGCACCAATATCCTGCGTCTGCCCGCGATTGGACGGGGTTGTGCTTCATTTTGGCGCGAGTTTCTGACCGGCCGGTTCAGCCGTCGGGACTCCCAGTAACTAACCTTGGCGCTGCATCGGTTCTGCCTGCGGCGCATAACGCTCAGTGGTTGAGCAGAATCTTGCGGTCGACGTCACGGATGTCTGTTCTGCCGCAAAAAGCCATCGACAGGTCCAGCTCATTTCTAATGAGTTCCAGCGCCGTGCTGACCCCTCGTTCGCCAAGAGCGCCGAGTCCGTACAGCATGGCGCGGCCGATGTAAGTCCCCTGAGCACCCAGTGCGATAGCTTTTAGCACATCCTGGCCCGAGCGAATGCCGCCATCCAGGTGCACTTCCGCGTACTGACCTATCGCCTCGACGATGGCCGGTAGCGCCGAAATCGACGAGCCCGCGCCGTCCAGCTGGCGTCCACCGTGGTTGGAGACGATCACCGCGTCGGCGCCATACTCCACCGCCAGACGGGCATCTTCAGGGTCTTGAATACCCTTGACGATCAACTTGCCGCCCCAACGCTGCTTGATCCACGCTACGTCCTGCCAGGACAGTCGCGGATCGAACTGATCCCGTGTCCAGTCGACCAACGAGCTGATGTCGTCAACACCCTTTGCGTGGCCGACGATGTTGCCGAACTGGCGGTTGCGGGTACGAAGCATGTTTAGACACCAGCGCGGTTTGCCCGCCATGTTGAGAATGTTGCGCAGGGTGGGCTTGGGGGGGATGGACAGTCCATTAATCACGTCCTTGTGCCGTTGACCGAACACCTGCAGATCCATCGTCACCACCAATGCCGAGCAGTTGGCGTTACGCACCCGTTCGATCAAATCTTCCACGAACGTTCGATCCCGCGTGACGTACAGCTGGAACCAGAACGGATGAAAACCGGTTGCCTTCGCCACCGCTTCGATCGAGCAGATGCTCATCGTCGACAGGGTGAAGGGAACGCCGAAATTTTTGGCAGCACGGGCGGCCAGAATCTCCCCGTCGGCGTACTGCATGCCGGTCAGTCCGGTCGGTGCAATAGCCACAGGCATGTTCACCGGAATGCCCACCATGGTAGTGGCCGTGCTGCGCTGGGTGATGTCAAAGGCCACGCGCTGGCGAAATTCCAGGCGCTGAAAATCTGCTTCATTGGCGCGGTAGGTGTATTCGGTCCAGGAGCCCCCGTCGACATAGTCATAAAACATCCGCGGTACTCGCTTGCGCGCAAGCCTACGCAGATCTTCGATGCAAGTCATTTCAGCCATGGACGCCCCTGTCGCACTCGCGTGCTCGGTGAATGGAGCCAGAAGCTTCACATCGCTACAGGGATCACGAAACCAGCATTTGAGCAGGGTAATGCTTAGGCAAAAGCGATGCCGGCAGGGCTGCCCCTGTATCCACGCGTGCAATGTTCAAAGCTGGTATGGCTCCGGCGTTAGCTGCAAGCGTCGATCAATCGGCTGAGCTCAATGGATTCGAACACGTAGCTTGATCGAGCCGCTTCTTCACCACCTCGCACAGGGTTGCAGTTTTCCGCTTGACCACAGGCTTCCTGGCCGCAGAAATAATGGGCAGATGCTCCGTGTGCCCATCACGCTAATGTGGTCCTGCGTCGAATGTCCGGTTTCGACCCAAAGCGGACACCGCTCTAAAGTTCGGTTTAACTGAATTCCATGCCTACAGATTGAGCCGCTCAGCAAAAACTTCTCTGGAAGATGATGTGAACCACAGTACCTATTGCGATCCTATCGACTTGGATGTCGGACAGCTCCAGCTTTCCCCTCGTCGTCGGCGCAGGTTCGTAAACATCCTAGGTGAGCACCGTTGTTAAGATGCACGGAGCAACCGCAACAGCCGAGCTGTCGCGGATCGTCTGCTATTAACGGTTTGCGTCGGCTAGGCCAATCTCTATGAAGCGAACAGAACTCTCCATGGCTTGCTGACCTTCGGGCAGCATCATGGCGTAGAAGTGCCAGGCATGAAACATCGCAGGCCATACTTCCAGGTTCACGCGAACGCGGTTATCAGCCAGGTGGGTTGCAAGGCGCATTGCATCACTCAACATCAGCTCGTTCTCGCCGATCTGCACCAAGATTGGTGGAAGACCGGTAACGTCCGCGAACACAGGTGAGGCCAGAGGATGATTAGCCAATGTGTCGCCTAGGAATGCTCTGGCGAGGATGTCCAAGACAGGCTTGGAGTTCAGAGGATCCAGACCTTCGCGGTTGCTCATGGAAGCGCCGGTGTGTTCAAGGTTCGCCCATGGTGAGATAGAGGAGCCAACCGCAGGTAATGGAAGCCCTTTCGATTTAGCCGCGACCATGACGCTGACAACCATTGCGCCGCCAGCCGACTCGCCAGAGAACGCAATTTTGTTAGCCGGGATTTTCTGCTCAAGCAACCATTCGTAAGCGCGCAATGTGTCGTCAATTGATGCTGGGAACTTGTGCTCAGGAGCGAGGCGGTAGTCCGGCATGTACACACGAGCACCGAGCATTTTCGCGTAGTTGCCGCCGATACCGTGGTAGCCGTCTGGACGTCCTACAATGTAGGCGCCGCCGTGGATGTACATCACGACCGCGTCGGTTTTTATCTCGTCCGGAGTAACCAGTGTCCCGGGTATGCCACCCATGTCGACTGCTTCGAATTTAACGCCAGCTGGCGCTGGATTTTGCGCGAGCATTTTTGCGTAAGAGTCGCGGATGTCGCTCATTTTTGTGGTGGTATCGATTCCCTTAAGAACGGGTACCAGATCGCTAAGGCTGTTGGCCCAGGTTTGGACGGCTGCTTGGACTTTAGTGCTCATAATGACCTCAATTGATCGTTGGGAGTGGATTAGCTAATTGAGATACTATGCTTAGTATTGGGGAATAGGGTTCCCCATAACAGGTGCTAAGCCGCCCGAACGTTGACGCCCAGAGGTCTCCATGGAACTCCACAACCTGAACGACATTGCCGCCTTTGTAAGCTCCGTAAATGCTGGCAGCTTCACCGCGGCGGCGAAGCAGCTGGGGCTCACTCGCTCGGCGGTGGGGAAGTCGATAGTTAGGCTTGAAGCTCGTTTGCAAGTACGCCTGCTTAATCGCACTACTCGTAGCTTGAGCATGACGGACGATGGCCAAGTTCTTTATGAGCGGTGTGTGGGGGTTCTCCAGGATCTGGACGATGTGGAAGACGCCTTGGCGTTTCGTCGCTCGACACCCAGTGGTCGACTGCGGATGAGCCTACCGGTTGCATTGGGCAGGCTCCACGTTCTTCAGCACATCGAATGCTGTCTGAAAGATTGGCCCTCCTTGAGCGTGGATATCACTTTTTCCGACAGGCTGGTCGACCTGATCGATGAGGGATTTGATTTGGCAATGCGGATCGGCCCACCGAAGGAAGATTCTCGGTTGCTAACGCGCACTGTGGCCTACCAACAAATGATTACCTGCGCTTCACCCAAGTATCTGGCTGAGCATCCACAGCCCCAAACGCCGGACGATCTTTCCGAGCACCAGTGTCTGCATTTTGTGAGCGGTGGAAGACTGCTTCCCTGGAATTTCCGAGTCAGCGATCGCTCTTTGTCCGTTACTCATGGCGGAAGGCTGCAGATGGATAGTGCTGAGTCACTGCACCAGTCAGCTGTAGCTGGCCTGGGCATCGCGACTCTTCCTTCCTATGTGGTGAACGATGATTTGAGGAGCGGCAAGCTTGTTCAATTGCTCGCTGGGTATGCAGAGGCCGCAGAGCCTATTCGGGTGATCTACCCTAGCAAGCGGCACTTATCTCCAAAAATTCGACTCTTCATCGATAAGCTCGTGGAGGCTTGGTCACCATGCCCACCTTGGGAGCATCCTTCGGTTGAAGCCATTCCTCTGCTCGCCCTCTGAGTGACGCGGGGGATGCTGTTGCTCGAACGGCTGCTTCTGGCCGAAAGCCGCCGTTCGATGGTCACAGTTAGTAAGCACCTCAGACCATCTCAGAGGCCCGTGCCAAGGCTTGAGTGTCTATGTATTCGCGGATGTGTTTCACTTTGCCATTCTGAACCGTCACAGCGAACACAAAATGGTCTTCGAACATCCTGTTCGTGGCCTTGACTTTCCCCGTAGCGAACCCGATTACAATGACCCGGTCGCCCTGCGCTAAAAACTGGGGAGGCTCCGGGAATGTAGTTTCCAGTTCACGAGCCTTTTGAAGCAGATGCTTCAAGCCCTGATGCCCTCGGTGCGTGCCGGCCAGCGGCCAGTCCTCTCCTGGGATGATCCACTCGATATCTTTGGCGGACAACGCCAGCATGCCTGGTTCATCTTTACGACCCATGGCTGCAAGGAAGTTCTCTACAATCCGGAGATTCTCTTGGGTGCTCATCGAAATTTCTCCGTTTTTTTACTCAGGATTCGTGTCCGATACAATCGGACACGTTGCGGGGCTGTTAATGAGGACGTCGCGTCGATGACTCAACCGATATCGACATTCAAGGCGATATCCCATGTACCGGCGCCGTTTTTAGCCAACCCGATCATCATTAGTCCCAGCCATTCAAGCGTCTGAGCCATTTGCAGGCCGCCGACATCTAAGGGACGCAGCCCCAGACTTTCCAGGAGAACCGAGACGCGTGCCTTGGCGTCTACATCGTCCGCCGCAATGAACGCATCCAGGCGGCCACCTTTGGCAAGTACATGGCCGAAGAGGGTATTGAAGGCTTTGACGACATGCGCTCTGGCTGGAATGTGCCTGACGATCTCTTGCGCGCCGGAACTGCCGTGGGGGGTAACGAGGCCCGAGAGATCTGAAGCGATCGGGTTAGTTATATCGATGATGACCTTATAGTCGAGTGCTTTGCCAAAGTCGCTCAGTGCCGCGACCGCGCTGGCATAGGGTACGGCGAGAATGACGATGTGGCCCGCTGGAGTGGCGCCGTAAGTCCCTGTGAACGCTCCGGAAGCGACCTTATTGGCAAGCGCTTGCGCTTTGGCGGGGTCGCGGCTGATTACCTCGACGGTGTGTCCGGCATTGGTGATACGGCTAGCGATAGCCTCAGCCATGCCACCCGAGCCAATGATGCTGATCGTGCTCATGTTCAGTCTCCGTTTCTAATCAAGTATCTCTATCTTTTCTGGATGCCGGGTGCAGTGCGACCCGGCGTTGGGCGTTGTGGTAATCAGGCGGGCGGGAAGTAGTGACCGTTATCAAGGTCGGCAAAGAGCCCAGGCTGAGTCGGTTCCCAGCCAAGAAACTGGCGCGTAATAGCGTTCGATGTAGGTGTGTCCAGCGTGACCAGATTCGCCAGAAACCCGAAGTAGCCAGGCAGCATCAGCACGTCCGCTGGAATAGGCACAGCTGGCAGATTCAATCGGCTGGCGATGGCTTCGGCGATCTCGCGGTATGGGACAGCCACGTCGGCGATTGCATGCCAGCTTCTGCCCGCTGCGCCTTTCTCCAGCGCCAGGCGAAACACGGTGGCGAGGTCTCGGGCATGCACGGCCCCCCAGCGGTTGGCCCCGTCGCCGGGGTAGCCAACAATTCCCTTTTCCTTGGCTAGTCCGATCAACAGTGGAAGAAAGCCGGCGTTATCTGTGGAGCTGTGCATAATCTCGGGGATCCGCACGACTGAAGAGCGAATTCCCTTTTCGGCGAGACCTATCACCGTGGTTTCGACGATGTTTCGAACCCGCAGGGTATTTTTGTAGGGATCGCCGCCTGGTAGGGGCAGATCCTCTTCGGTCGTCGGCCGGCCCAGGCCCTCCCACCCTGGCGAGGCGACACTTCCGGACACGACCAGAGGCTTTCCGCTTCCGGCCAGGGCTTCGCCATAGGCGAGCATGATCTCAAGCTCCGCGGCTGCAACGGCGTTTATCCCGTCGGTCGGAATCAAATCCTGCCGATGCGCGACGTGGATAACCCCGTCCGAAGCTGCGGCTGCGTCTTTAAGCCCATCAAGATCTTCGAGATTACCGCGCCGTGCCTTGGCGCCGAGAGCAGCAACCTGCTCTGCGGCCTTATCGGATCGAACCAGGGCAGTTACCTCATGGCCGGCGGCGATAAGGTCGCGGATGATATACGGCCCGGAATGACCGGTGCCGCCAGTAACGAAAACGTGCATGTGCGTGTTCCTTTTGAGCGATGGAGGGAAAGGTGCTGAGACCTGCGCCGGATGCAGTTGCAATTGGGCATCTCGCCGTCGGCTCAAGTCAGCCGACGCAAAGTAATGGCCGTTTTCCAGGTCATCGATCAGGCCGGGGTGAACAGGGTCCATGCCACCCGAACCGATGATGCTGATAGTGCTCATAAGCCGCATTCTCATGGGCAGGGCGTGGAACGATTCGACGACCGCGCCCGGTGTGAAAATAATGCTGAGCTTTTCACTTGTAAAATGCAAGTGAAGTCATGAAATTTACTTGTGATGTGCAAGCAATGCTAAAGTCCGGCAATGAAAACGACAGCTAAAGGGGCCTTTCGGTCTCACTGCGCAGTGAATTACGGGGTGGAAGTATTCGGTGATCGCTGGTCGCTGCTGATCATCCGCGACATCGTCTTCACCGGAAAAAAGACCTACGGCCAATTCCTTAAATCGGAAGAAGGAATCGCGACCAACGTCCTGGCTTCGCGCCTTGCCTTTCTCGAAGAGCAAGGGATTCTCTCGAAGGAGCCCAATCCCGATGACGGGCGCAAGGACTTCTATAGGTTGACGGACAAGGGCATAGACCTCATCCCGATCCTGCTCAACATCGTCTTGTGGAGCGCAAAGCACGATTCGCAATCGTACGTGCGCCCAGGTTCGAAGCTCTTCGAACAATTGAGCGAAAGCCCGGCACAGGTGATCGAAGAGGTGAGGGCGCTGTTGCGTGAGGGCGGTTGTATCTTTCCTCAGGGAAACGATTGAGCAGACGGCAAACCGATACCGTCACTTAGCTGTGCGTCACGATTGTCTGCCTGGCCGATAGCAGTCAATCGCGACGCTGATGTCACTTATCAACCGCAGGTGATTGCAGTGCTCGCGAGCAGGATCGAATCCATTGCTCAGTTTGACTTGACCAGATCCTTGAAGATCAATGGACCCCAGCTATTGCCCCGCGCTTGCACAAGCAGCCCACCTGCCGAAAGCCCTCCTAGTTTGATTGGTGCGAAGCCGAGGGTTTCTGCAAGCGAACCGATGTCCTCTGCGGCAGCGTCATCGTCGCTGGCTAAAAAAACGACTCTTCTGCCACCCTGCATCGTCGGATCCTGTTCAAGGACATTTGAGCCCAAATGGTTGAAGCCCTTGACCAATCTGGCGCCTTTAAACGCTTGGGCAACGACTTGAGAAGATGGCTCCCCGCCCAGTTCCTCGGGGGATACACCGTACGCATTGGTCACATCAATGACGGTCTTTCCCTTCCAGGTTGGCAGCGCCTTTGCAACATCCAGGTGGGACTCAAAACGCACAGCAAGAAAGATGATGTCCGCACTGACGGCTTCGGTCAGCGTTTTTGGAATGATCGTGGGCCCGATAGCGTCCGCCTCGGCGGCAAGGCTTTCAGGACTGCGAGTAGCGGCCACGGCTACTTCAATGCCTTTGCGGGCAAATGCCGTTGCCAGCGCATGACCAATTTTGCCGAAGCCAATGATTGCGTAGCTCATACAATTTCCTTTGCGATTTACAGCGCCCGGCATTGCCCCCAAATGATGGAATGAGTCCCGGGCGCAGCGGGTTAGATTTGCGCCAGGCCGCCGTCGACGGCGACTTCGCTGGCGGTCATGAAGCTGCTGTCCGGCGACGCGAGAAAGGCAGCCACCGCCCCAATTTCCGCAGGCTCGGCCATGCGCTGGAGTGGAGTCATCGCACCGTAGGCTTTCTGACCTTCCTCGCCCAACGCTTCCTTGGCCAGTTCGGTCGCCGTCGGGCCAGGCGAGAGCACATTGACGCGGATACCCGTGCCCTTCAGATCCTCAGCCCAGGTCCGGGCGAGGTTGCGCACGGCTGCCTTGCTCGCGCTGTAGGCGGTGAATCCCGGGGCTCCCGTGGTGCCAGCGCTCGACCCAGTGAGGATGATCGAACCGCCTGGGCCCATCAGCGGCAGCGCCTGCTGGACCGTGAAAATCGTGCCCTTCACGTTGGTGTCGAAGGCTTCGTCAATGTGCTCGGCGGTGATCTGGCCAAGCGGCAGCGGGCTGCCGGCGCCTGCGTTGGCGAAGACGATGTCGAGGGTTCCGCGTTCGGCTTTCACCGCTGCGTAGAGGCGGCCGAGATCTGCCTCATTGGAAACCGAGCCTTTCACCGCACGGGCATTGGGCCCCAGCTCTGCCACTGCGGCATCCAGCGCTTGCTGTCGGCGGCCGAAGATGAAGACAAAAGCGCCTTCCTCGATAAAACGCTTCGCCGCCGCGAGGCCGATGCCGGTCGCTCCGCCGGTGATCACGGCGGTCTTGCCATTGAGTCTGGTCATGGTGTGCATCCTTGATTCTAAGTTGACGCAAGCAGAACTGCTTATTTGAGAACAAGGATGCATCCCTGATAACCTAAGGACAAGTATGCACCTTTTGGTAAGTAGGTAGGTTATGACCACATCTGAAGAATTCTGCGGCACCGGCTGCGGGCTCAACGCCACACTGCGCGTCATTTCGGGCAAGTGGAAACCACTGATCTTTTTTTTCTGCGCGACGGTCCCAAGCGCTATGGGGAGTTGAAACGGTTGATCCCAGGCGTTAGCGACAAAGTGCTGATTCAGCAACTTAAGGATCTTGAAGGTGACCGCGTGTTGGCCCGCAATGACTACCGGGAAGTGCCACCGCGCGTGGACTACACGCTGACCCTGCTGGGTAGCAGTTTGTCGGAGGCGATTCTTCCCCTATGCAGTTGGGGAACCCGGAACGCCGCTGAAATGGCGCGGATCTTCGCTGAGCGAGATGCCACATGATTTCGGCGTTCATCGAGCGCTGGGAGTAGCGAGCGACTTCTGCGATCTGATCACGCAGTCCGCTCTCGTAGAAACGCACAACGAATTTGTCTTGTTTGCGGGTGGTCATTGCGCGTCTCCCTGGACTGATTCTTCGGTGGTGTTTTTCTGGTAATGCAGGTCGCCGACATCGAGACTGACCACCTCGACGTCTTTCCATTGTTCAACCCGGCAGGCCAGGGCGTAGACAAACCGCCCCGCGTCGTTGCGGCCTTTCTTCAGGCGAAAGACCACGGTGCACAGGTCTTCACCGCTGTGTTCAGTTCTGGTTTTCATGGCTTTGCTCCTCCACCGCGTAGCTGCCGCAGTCGGGGCAGGTATAGATATCCAGCTCGTCGTCATGCAGTTGCGGATCGCTGATGCGGCGTATGGCCCGGTGCAGGGCAAACTCGGCCAGGCAGTCCTTGCACGTCCCTCGGGGCACAGGTTTTTTGTTCATGCTGATGCTCCTTGCCGATCCCTGGCGTCCAGATTGGTGAAACGGGTCTGCTCGGCGATGAATGCAGTGCGCACTACGCCGGTCGGTCCGTTTCGGTGTTTGCCGATAATCAGCTCGGCGATGCCTTGGTCCATCGATTCGGGGTGGTAAACCTCGTCGCGGTAGATGAACAAGGTCAGGTCGGCGTCCTGCTCCAGCGCGCCGGATTCGCGCAGGTCACCGTTATGCGGGCGTTTGTTGGCGCGGCTTTCCAGGCCACGGTTGAGCTGCGACAGGGCCAGTACCGGGCAGTTGAATTCCTTGGCAATCGCTTTGAGGCCAGCTGAAATCGCGCCGATTTCCAGGTTGCGGTTCTCCTTGCCGGGGCACTGCATCAGTTGCAGGTAATCGACCATGATCAAACGTGGTTTGCCGTAGCGTCTGGCTGCCCTGCGTACGCGGGCGCGCAGCGCGGTTGGCGTCAGGCCAGAGCTATCATCGATCACCAGCCGCTCGCCGTACTGGTTGATCTTCGCTACCCCGGCGCTCAGCTTTGGCCAGTCCTCGTCGCCCAGCTCGCCGCGCATCAGATGCGCCACATTCAGTTGGCCGAGGATGGCGATCATGCGGTAGAGGAGGGCCTGGGCCGGCATTTCCAGGCTGTAGATCTGAACGGTGTTGGCCGGATCCTGAGCCAGTACCGCATCGACGATGTTAAGCGCCAGGCTGGTTTTACCCATCGACGGGCGTGCGGCAACGATGACCAGATCGGCATCCTGAAATCCTCCGGTTTTCTGATCCAGATCCACCAGGCCGCTGGGGACGCCGGTCACGCCATTGCCGTGGTTGAAGTTGAAGTCCACCTGCTCCAGCACTTTCATCAGGGTTTCGTTGACGTCGATGAAGCGGTTCGGCGCATGACCCTGGCCCAAGGCAAAGAGCTTTTGCTCGAACTCCTCCTGCACCTCGACGCTTTTCGCCTGGGGTTCGCTGGCCAAGCGGCTTGCTTCGTGGCCGAGCAGGATCAACTGGCGCAAGTGCGCCCGTTCGCGGACGATTTCGGCGTAGGCGCTGATGTTGGCCACCGAGGGCGTGTTCTTGGCTAGCTCAGCGAGATAGCCCAAGCCTCCAGCCTGTGAAATCTCGGGGATGGAGTTGGACAGGGTCACCACGTCGAACGGTTGATCGACAATCGCCAGGCTTTGAATGGCCTGATAGATCACCCGATGGTCACGCTGGAAGAAGTCCTGCGCGGAAAGCGTGTCGGCCAGCAGATCCCAGGTGCTGTTGTCGAGCATCAGCCCGCCGAGCACGCCTTGTTCCGCTTCGATGGAATGCGGAGGCACCAGATCGAGCAGGTTCATGAGGCCAGTTCCTCATCCACTGGGGTGCCCAGGGTGTCGTGGGCCAGCTTGTTGAAGAGCGCACGCCATTCCGGGAACAGCTCCGAGGCCAGCGCCTTCATCACGGCAAAGGCGGCTGGCGAACGGCGGTTATGCGGCTGACGGTATTCGAGGCGATGGGCCGGCACACCTTCGGTAGCGGCGCGCCGAAAGCTCACGGCGGCCGGTATGGTGGTCTGCAGCAGGTTGATTCGCGGATGATCGGCCAGGGTTTCCACCAGCGACTGGTAGATCAGGTTGGCGTCGTTAGTGGCATCGAGCTTGTTGATGACGATGTTCAGCGGTGGCGTGTAGACGCCCAGCGAGGCCAGCGGCGCCAGGTCTTTCAGCAATTGCTGGGTGCCGCGATAAAACTCCCGAGCGGCGAGCATGTCCGGGGTGATGGGTGAAATCGCCAGATCCGAACAGAGCAGCGCGGTCTCCAATGTCACCGAGCGCGCGCCTTGGGTATCAATCAGCACCAGGTCGTAATCCTGAGCAAATTCCGACATCAGGTTTTTCAGGCGCAGACGGCCATCAGCGGCGTAAAGCAACATGTTGCTCAACTGGTTGTGCGGGTCGTTGGAGAGGATCAGCGACAGATTGGGGATGCAGGTGCGAGAGACGACCAGGTCAGGGATGGTTTCGTTCTGGGAAATCAGTTGATAGGTGCCGCCGGGAGCTTCGCTGTCCAGACGATAGAACGAGGACAACGAGGGTTGCGTATCGAGGTCGATGAGCAGGGTGCGGATATTTGAGTCGGCGCAGAAGGCGCCTAGATTAGCGGTTACCGTGGTCTTGCCAGGGCCGCCTTTGGTCGAAAGGACCGATGCGATTTTCATGGTGCTTGCCTCTAAATCGATTGATTAGAGACAGCGCTTAAGCCGACACAACGAGCTGGGCAGGTCTGCGTGAGGGGGGAAACCTCAACGAAAAAAGGCGGTTTTGTTGGATTTCAGTTCCCGGTGATTAGCTCACCAGATCCTTGAAAATACCTACAAAAACCGCCCAATCTCTTGAAATATTTGGCTCCACGACCTGGACTCGAACCAGGGACCCAGTGATTAACAGTCATACCCAAAGCTCATTATCAAAGTTTGGGTTAAGGCACTGACCTATTGAAGCTCGACGCTTTTGAAGGGCAGTGCCTGAAATCAACTGCGCACTTGCGTGGATTTCAGTATGTGAGACGTAGTCGCCGTCACAGACTGAAAAATAGTGCGTTCTGTGGTTGATGTCAAATGCACGTCGAGTGTCAGCAGTGATGTCCTACCGGAACTCGTTCAGCAGGCTACGCATCTGATCCAAATTTACCGAAACATATTGTAACGTCGTTGATAGATGTTTATGCCCGAGTAATTCCTTCACCGTATGGACATTGCGCTCATGCTCACGCATCAAGCTGGAGGCCAATGTATGACGGAATCGGTGCGGGCTGACTTTAACTCCCAACTTATCAGACATTCGCTTGTAGAAGCTTTCCAATTGATCGGTGTCCATAATATCTTTCCGATGGCGGGTAGAAAACGCATTGATATTGAAGAGCTGCCGATGGCTGAGTATCTTCTTGTCCTTGCTGCGGTTAAGCAATCGTGTGAGAGGTTCTAAAAGTTTGCCGTGGATAGGTATGAGACGTTGCTCTAAGCCTTTCGAGGTTTCAGCAGCAACCAGGATTTCGCCGTTTTTCAAGTCTATGTCTTGCGCACGAAGACTCATCAGCTCCCCGGCACGTATCCCGGTAAACAGTAGCGTGTCAAAGACCGTAGACCAGAACCAGGCTGGGTAGAAGTGACTACATTTACGCCTGTGGTTTTCTTCATCTTCTGCCGCCGCCAATAGACGTTGGGCGTTATCTATAACAGTCTGGTCCACGGTTTTTTTGGGGCGCTTCGGGCAGCGAACGCTGCTGTCATCAAAGGGATTTTTGGTCAGACCTATCAAGCCGGTATCCAGACCGAACTGGTACAGGCCGCGCAGGTGGCGCATGTAGGTGTTCCAGCTCACCTCCTTGAGCGTGATCCTCAGCACATCCCGGCGCCATTGAGTGACGGTGTTCCTGTCGATTTCTTCAACGATGCAGTCGCCGATCTGGCGAATCAGCGCGCGGCATGCGACGCTATAGGATTGCCGGGTGCTGGGCTTCAGATCCCTGTCATTCAAGTAGGCTTTCAAAAGATCGGATATTAAGTACATGGATTTTTCTTCTTGATGGCTTATGAATTAATAATCGTTAGGTAGGGGTTGTTGTAAGGCTTCTCGTTAAAGATTATTGAGTAGTCCTGCAGCAAGTACCCTTTGACGTTTCTTGTCTTTCTTGGACCTTTGACCTCGCATGTCCATATGTTTAAGCCATCCTCGCGCTTCTTGTGCATGCCGAGCTTTTCGAAGGACCGCTGTACCAAGCGCCAATCACTAATGTTTTCCAGCTTCGCTATTTTTGCGAGCTCCGGATGTTCTTGTGCATAGCGCTGGAAAATTTCCGGCGTCACAATAAAGGCCGTTTCGGCCACGGAGTGCACTTTGGCTTTTGCGTCGTTTATAACGATCTTGTGTTGAAGGATTCCCTCTCTGACCCAGTTGATGAAATGCTCGCCAAGTTTATTGGGGTTGTTGAAAATGTGTAGTCCTGAAATGTCTATTGGGACGTTTCCTACGTTAATCACAGAGTCTTCTGTAGTACATTTCGGAGAGCTAGACACCTCTTGAGGATAAGTTTGTGGTATCCGTCCTACAAAGTCGTCCATATCTAGTAGTTCGAGCAGTTCATCTACACCGTCGCCCTGACTCTGCTGTTGCTCTGTTGGTATTTTTTGCGCCAGCTCAACATCGGGATTCACCCATGGCAAGTCTTCAATAGGTGAATCCGTTGAGATGCGTTCCGTGCATTCAGCATCAGAATTCGCTTCTGTGAGAGCGGTGACAGGATTCACTGAGCCAGCAAATGAAGGAGGTCGAGAATCCGCGTCCCAGATGATTGCCGGCGATAGCTTCAGAAAGGTCAGGGTCATCTGCCAAGAGCCGCTGTCGACGGCCGCCTTCCAAATCGCCTTGCCTTCAGCATTAGGCTGGATGATGCCGTGATCCTGCAGCACGTTGAAAAACGTCGAGTTCGAACTGGGGATGCCTTCGATACCCTGCGACAGTAGATGCGCCCGCAGCTTGTCAGCCACCGTCTTGCTCACCAGCCACAAACTTTCCTGAGTCAGCCAGCCATCCGAAGCCTCTGGTTGATTCAGCTTGAGCTGATTGCTGACCAGATGGCGCAGTCCATCCACCAACTGACGCTGTAGCGACTGCTTAGGCGCATTCATCGCCCGAATCGGATTGCCGCCAAGCTCCTGCGCTACCGAAGCACGGTCCGCCTGGATCACCAACTCGCCCAGGATTCCCGCATGTTCATACTGCCCGGCGAGCACGTAAATCAGCGCGGCCCAGAGTTCAGGAAAACCACTGAGCCAGTCCATGCTCTTTTCAGAAAGCACCCGGGTGTAAATCAAACCCGCGGCGGCAGCGTGCAGCTTGTACTCGCGAGCCTCGACAAACCTAAACCGATACTCACCCTGAATCGGGCCCTGCCAAGGATGCCAGCGCTTACCCGACGCCAAATCCACCTCGACATCCACCGCGATCTTGCCAATGTCATGGAGCAGGGCGGCATAGGCGATGGCGGCAGTCCATGCTTCAGTTTGCGCAGCCTGAGTTTCCGGAGATGTACCCAATGGCAGCAGATACGACTGCCGAATCTTCAGCGCGTAGGCGACGATCTCCAAGCCGTGATCCAGCATCCCACCGGGATACGCATGGTGGTGATTCTGCGAGGCAGGGAGGTGCTGCACCAGTTCAGCGAAGCGATGCAGCGGATCCAGGTAGAGCTGATCAAATTGCTTGCGGGAGAGTGAAGTGCGCTGCCAGATATGTTCGATCAGCTTCTGTCGGCGAGGTGTGCCCAACAGCTCGGCAGTGTTTTCCGCGCGCCAGCAGCCGCTTGCCATTTCCGCGGGAGGCTCCAACGCAGGCGAGCCCTTTGCTTTTCTCCATCTCAACACCCAACCCATTGCACCCTCGGCTTCAGCCTCAGAAGAGCCTTTTGCTCTTCACGCAAACCCAGCCCTTTTCGGGTAGGGCTCTTACCCTTGGCTTCCATTCCCTTGCTTTTGCCATTCCTTTTGGCTGGTGGGGTTATGGGCCTTTTGGAGCACGGGTGAAAGGGGAAAACTGGTACAGGTGGTAGGAGGTAAGGGAGGTTTTCCTAGGGGTAGGTGCTTAAAACATCCATGCCACTGTAGACCGACCTTTTGCATTTACGGCCAAATGGCAGTATTTTAGATGTCATATGCCGGAGCGTGACGGAGGTCACCATGACTGCTACAGCAGAAGTTCTTGAGGGTAAAACGGCGCGACCAAAAACCGTCAAAGCGAAAGTCGGTAGCGCAAAGGTGCCGGTTAAGCCTGCCGCAAAAAAGGTAATCACGAAGCGCGCGGGCCCGGTCAGCAAGGGCCAGATCAAGCAAAGGGAAACAACGTTGCCCGAAGTTAGCTATTCAATATCAGATGCGGTGCGGTCGAATAGCGCCCATCAGCCCATGGTGAGCCTGTTGCTGCCTGGTACCAATACTGACGATCGTATGGCGGTCTTCAAGGCGACCAAGGCTGGATTCACGCTCAGTGCAGTCATTGACCTGGTTGAATCTGTCGACGCGTTCAGGCGCCATAACGTTTTGTCGAAGATCGTTGGCCTGTCTGATCGAACCCTCGCGCGTCGAATGAAACACAAAGACGACGCGCTCACTCCTGAGCAGAGCGCCCGTGCCCTGTACTACGCGGAAGCGCTGGAGAAGGCGCAAGCAGTGTTTGGAACGCGCGAGTTGGCAGAGAACTGGATGACCCAACCTGCACGTGGCCTGGACGGCGAGTCGCCAATCGATCTGCTATCCAATCCGGTGGGCTACGAGCTGGTGACCGATTTCCTTCACAGGATCGAGTACGGGATTTATTGATGGTCACAGATCCACTCAGTGCGCCAATCCATTTTTGGCGTCTCGACCAGACTAGACACGCGTCCACCTGGAATAGCGGCATTGGAGCAGAAGGCAGCGGAGGGCGCTGGAATCCCAAAGGCGTGCAGGTTGTTTACACCAGCCTGGACGCCGCCACCGCCATTCTCGAAGTGGCCGTCCACAAGGGTTTTGAAGCGCTTGATTGCATGCCGCATACGCTGACTGCGGCCAGAGTGCTCGACATGTCACGGGTCCATAAAGTCGACCCTGAAGACATTCCCAACCCTAACTGGCTTATCCCTGGAACGCCGAGCCGCAGCCAACAGGCCTTCGGAGCGACGCTGCTCGCACAGCACCCGTTTGTGCTGATGCCCTCAAGCGTTTCGCGCCATAGCTGGAATCTGCTGGTTAATCCTACCCTCGCGAAAGGCTTGTACGAGTTGGTGTTGCAGGAGCAGTTTGGATTGGATGGTCGGCTTAACCCACCTAGGCTTTAACCTCAATGTGTGCTGCGGCGGCAGCCTGCCTAGTCAGTGCCGCGCTTTTATCGTTATGAGTGAGGTGAAGCCCCCGGTGAGCTTGATTCATTCATTCGAGTGCAGCCGCCCACCTGAGCGGTACGCGGCTGCTCTTCAGCTTATTGGCTAATATTTGTCAAACTTGACGGGACCATCGTAAGGCGGCATACGCTCCACGCGCAGATTAGTCGAGCCTTGGTCATGTACTTGCCTTACATGCGCGGCGATTTCTTCCAGCGTGGCGAACCACACTCCACCTTTGGCCTGCATGTATTCAATGAAGCGCACCGCCTCATGCCAGCGGGCGAGGCGGCCGCTTACGAAAGGATGCCAGACTGCAACCAGAAGCCCTCCGTGTTCCCACATCGCATCAAACTCAGCCTTGTAAACGGAGATGGCCTCCTGAGGGGAGCGGATCGGCATGCTGTAGTCGATATCGCTCATGTGCACGTACGGCGGCCAGTCGTCCATGGCCCAGTGTGTTGGCAACTCGACCAGTTGGCCGGTTTTGCCTTGCAAGATGTATGGGATGTCGTCGCCCATCAACGATGCGTCGTACTTGAAGCCTTCGGCAATCAACAGGTCTGTGGTCGCGGGCGAAAAGTTGTAGAGCGGGGCACGAAAACCTCGGGGTTTCTGGCCGGTGTGGCGTTCGATGATGTCGATGGATTTACGCAACCAGAACAGCTCTTCCTCTTCGCTGATTTCGTTGACGTGCTCATGGATGTAGCCATGGTGGCCGATCTCATGACCGTCCTTGACCATCGCTTCGACCGCAGCCGGATATTGCTCGATGCACCAGGCAGGGACGAAGAATGTCTGTTTCAGACCCAGGTCCCGGTAGGACTGCAGGATTCGCGGTACGCCGACTTTCGGGCCGTATTGCAGGGTTGAAATGGTGCTGACCCGCTTGTGGCTGTCTGCGGGGCGATGCAGGTGCAGGAAGCTGTCGGCGTCCATGTCAAAGGTGATTGCCACGGCACATCGCGCGCCGCCCGGCCATGGAATAGGGTTGTTGATCATGCTTGCAGGTTTGGTCATGTCGGTACCTGTTGAAAACTGAAAGTGGAGGCGAGGTGTTATTTGCCACCGCGCTTGAAGAATTCACCCGCAGCGGCCGGAGGCCTGATTTTTCCGGCGAAAATCACCAGTGCGGCAATGGATGCGACGTAAGGCAGCACCACGAACAGCTGATAGGGCACATCCGGATGACCAAACTGCAGACGCAGTTGCAGTGCATCGGCCAGGCCGAACAACAGACAGGCCGCCAGCGCCCCCACTGGATTCCATCGACCTAGAATCAATGCGGCCAAGGCAATGAAGCCTTTGCCCGCGCTCATGTGCTCGGTGAACATGAACACTTGTGACAGCACCAGATAGCAGCCGCCCAGTCCGGCAATCACGCAAGAGCCGACAACGCTTAAGAAACGAGTCCGGAACACATTCAACCCGGCGCTATCGGCAGCTCTTGGATACTCACCGGTGGCGCGCAGGTTCAGGCCCCATGAGGTGCGGAACAGAAGCCACCAGGCAAGTGGCACCAGGCCGTATAGCAGATAGACCAGAAGATTCTGCTTGAACAAAATTCCCCCGATAACCGGGATAGACGCCAGCCCCGGAACAGGTAATGTCGTGAAGCCCGGCAACAATGCCGAAGCCGCTTGCTCGCTGAACGCCATGCGTGCAAAAAATGAGGTCATGCCAATGACCAGCATATTGATGGCGATACCCGCGACCATCTGATTGATTGCCAGGCGCACGGTCATGGTTGCCAGTAGCAGTCCGATCAGTCCCGCCGCAAGTACTCCACCCAGCAAACCTCCCCAGACGCTGTGCAGGAAAAACGCACCCACAGCCGCACCAAACGCGCCGCCCAGGATGCTGCCTTCCAGTGCCAGGTTGAAGACCCCGGCACGTTCACACCAGATGCCACCCAATGCCGCGAAAATCAGCGGGACGGCGAGGCGCAGCCCGGTGGCAAGAATATCCAGATAACTAGCGTCCATCGGTCAAACCCTCCGCTGTGTTTTGCTGGTTCGGGGTGCTGGCCGTTTTCGCCAACGGGTTATTCCGCTTTTGCAGGTTCAGTTTCCAGATCAGCCCGGCGGCGACAAAGATCACGATCAACCCGCGCAATGCTTCTATCGCTGTCACATCCAGGCCGATGGCGCGTTGCATGTACTGCGCTCCAGTGTTCAGGCCTGCCAGGAAAAACGCCGAAAATGTCGCCAGCACAGGATTCAGGCTGGCCATGAAGGCAACCACGATACCGTCGTAGCCATAGCCGGGGCTGAACAGGTGATACAACCGGTATTTGACCCCGAGTACTTCAATCGCCCCCGCCAGGCCAGCGATGGCGCCACCTGCGATCATGCTGCCGATCAGGTTGCGGTTCACGGCCATACCAGCGTAGCGCGCGGCTTGCGGGCTTTTGCCTACCGCCGTCATGGAAAAACCGATGGTGGTGTATTTGAAGACGACAAAGGTCATCAGGCTCAAGAGCGCCGCAATCATCACACCGATGTGAGTGTCAGTGTCCGACAGCAGCAGAGGCAGCCATAAGTCTTCGCTGATTTCTGCCGAGTAAGGATAGGGCGCGCCTTCTTGCATCATTGGACCGCCTGCGAAATAGCTGACGATATTGATCGCAACGTAGTTCATCAGCAGCGTGACGATGACTTCATTGATGCCGCGTTTTGCCCGTAGATACCCCGGGATCGCACCCCACAGTCCACCGCCCAGCATGCCTGCTAACAGGCACAGCAGGACATGCAGCATCGCAGGCATCTGTGGCAGATACAGCGCGACGGCTGCCGCTGCCAGGCCACCGATATAGATCTGCCCCTCGGCACCGACATTGAGCAGCCCGCAACGCATGGGAATGATCACCGCAAGCCCGGCGAGCAGCATCGGGCACATTTTGACCAGGGTATCGGCCAGGCCGTGATAATCGAAAAAGGCTCCTTTAAACAACGCTTGATAAGCCGCCATGGGATTTTTGCCGGCCGCTACGATGAGCAGCGAACCCAGGGCGAAGGCTGCAAGCACCGCCCAGACCATTCGCAGGCGATGCAACCAGCGCCAGACTTCATTCATGACAAAACCTCTTGTGAAGCCGTGCTGGTCATCAGTGAACCAATCAGGTCCGCCGTGGCGTCGGCGCGATTCAGTACACCCGTCAGATGACCTGCGCACATCACGCCGATACGATCAGAAATCGCCATGACTTCTTCCAGCTCCGTCGATATGTAAAGCACCGCTTTGCCCGCTTGCCGTTGTTCGCGCACGACCCCTTGCACTGCTTCGATAGCTCCGACATCCAAGCCTTTGCATGGCTGCATGACGATCAGCAGGTCAGGGTCGCATTCGACTTCCCGGGCAAAAATCAGTTTTTGCTGGTTGCCTCCCGAGAGGAATCGCACTTGCTGGTCAACCGAATGCATGCGCACGTCGTATCTGGAACACCAGTCTTGGGTAATCTCCCGCGCGCGTTTTGATTTGAGCAGGGCGAAACGCGAAAACGGTGAGCGTCGGTGATCGCGCAGCATGGCGTTTTCCCACAGTGTGAAATCCAGGACCAGCCCGGTACTGTGGCGATCTTCGGGAACATAGCCGATCCTGAAACGTTTCCGTCGGCTGGCGACATCGTGGCCAAGCATCGACTCGCCGCGCATGCAGACTTCCCCGGACTGCGCATGGCGCATTCCGGCGATCGTATCCGCGAGCTCCGCCTGGCCGTTGCCGTCAACGCCGACGATACCCAGCACTTCCCCCGCTCGAATCTCGAAGCTGACAGCATTCAACGCCTGAATGCCGCGATCATTATTGGCCGACAAAGCCCGGACCTTGAGCACAACTGGACCCTGTACAGCATTGGGGAGCTCCATGGGCTGGGCCAGTTCTCGGCCGACCATCAGCCGGGAAATTTCCTGCGGCGTGCTCTCACTGACCTGCGCGTGTCCGACGACATTGCCCCGGCGCAGTACCGTCACCCGATCACAAACCCGAAACACCTCATCGAGCTTATGCGTGATGAACAGCATGGTTTTGCCCATCGAGCGCAAGTTCTCCAGAATTTGCAGAAAAGCATCGATCTCGCCAGGGGCCAGTACGCTGGTGGGTTCATCCAGAATCAGCACTTCCACGTCCCGATACAGCGCCTTGAGGATTTCCACCCGCTGACGCATGCCTATCGGAAGTTGCCAGATCAGGCGATCAGGATCGACATCCAGGCCGACCTGAGCGCTGAGTTCGATCAGCTTGCGACGGTGATCAGCGAGTTTCAGCCGCAGGCCACCCGGCAGGCCGAGGACGACGTTCTCCAGAACGCTCAGGTTATCCACCAGCATGAAATGCTGGTGGATCATGCCAATACCATCGGACAGGGCCTGACGGGGCGAGTCGATTGACAGCTCCCGACCATCAAGGCGAACCACACCCGAGTCCGGTTGGTAAAAGCCGTAAAGGATGTTCATCAGTGTGGTTTTACCCGCACCATTTTCACCCAACAGCGCATGGATACTGCCTTTGCTTACTCCCAGAGTGACGTCCTTCAGGGCCGTGAAGTCGCCGAATCGCTTGCCGATTCCCTCCAGTTGTAAATAGCTCATCAGGGTTTTACCGCCGCCGCGACCGCTGGCTGGCTGGCATTGCGCTGCTTGATGGTCTCGATCAATGCCGCGGCATCGGTCCTGGTCTGCTCGGATACTGCTTTGCCGTAGCTACCGAGGCGGAAGGCTTTGGGCGTTTCAAAGCCGTACACATAAGACTTGCCGCCCAGCGAAGAACTTTGCGCCTGAGTGAGCACCGTCAGCAGCGCACCGCGCATATCCAGCACGGCTGATTGCAGCAGGTTATCCGGCCAGTCGCTCAGCGCGTCGTAGTAAATGCCGAACCCCTGTTTGTTCTCTTGACGGACCGCCTGCAGGCTACCAAGTACAGCATTATCCATGGTCGGGAACACCACATCGGCTTTCTGCCCAATCAGATTCAAGGCCGCTTCTTTGCCTTTGGCCAAGTCATCCCAGTCGTTGGTCCATGCACTCAGGACCTGGCCCTGTGGTCGGGCGGCCTTGAAGCCTTCGACGAAACCGTCGTTGAGGTCGGAGTACGCTTTGATTTTTTGCGCACCGACAAAACCACCCACTCCGCTCACCGACGTTTTGCCGCCGATGTAGCCGATGACATAACCCATGTCCTTCATATCGAACGCCAGTGTCGAGACATTGCCGCCGCTTTTGGTGCCGTTTACCACCAGGAACTGGGTCTTGCTGTTGCGTTTGGCAACCCGGTCCACCGAATCCTGAAACTCGCCCCCATAACCAATCACCACGTCATAGCCGCGTCGGGCATAGTCTGCCAAGGCTTGAGCCTGGTCTGGTTGCGGGACCTTTTCGCTGTATGCCACTTCGATCTTCAGTGCGTCGCGTGCCTGAATGACACCCTCGTAACCGGACTGGTTGAAGGAACGGTCAGTTATGTTACCGGCTAGCACAATGGCAACTTTCAACGGATCTGCAGCCACTGTCCCCGCGTAGGCGCACGAGAAGGAGAGGGTTGTTATCGCTGCGAGGCGAGCGAGCAAGTTGAAGCGAGTTGTGACTTTGGATTGGGTCATACGGTCCCCTGATTATAGTGACTTACATTTAGTTCAAGTTACTTGAATAATGTGAAAGCAATTTTCATGCCTGATTCGCAGGCGCGATCTATCGCCCTGTAGCGCCAAAAATCAAAGGTCTTTCGACAACTGGATTCGCGCCGGATTGATGCGTTAGGACGGAGGCTGCACTAATAGAGGACGGGGCAGGATAAATATTCAAGGTGCTTGATTAATATTGTCAGTTCTGACGTTGAAGACGTGTCGAGAACGTTTTGGCCGGATGATTTGCCATCAATGCTGACATCGCCTGGAGCACCGCAGATGCAACACCTGTATGAGCCAACGGCGTTGCGAGGCGGCGTGCTGACACTCTTCCAACAAGGCTGCGCTCCCTATTTTCTCTGCAGAGATGCATTTCAAATCAGAGCGGTGCATGTTGCTAGATGGTGGGCGCTGCTGTCAGCGGCGGTGTCGACGAGGCGGACGTTGCCAAGTACCGACAGCAGTTCATTAGAAGGTAGCGGGCGTATTGATCCAAAGTATACGGACGACACTCTTGGTCGAGTTGCGATAGCCATGGGGTACGTTGCTGGGGAAGTGAAACGAATCGCCAGCGTTCAGCGTGTAGGTGGTCTCGCCGAGCGTCAGGTCGAGGCTGCCCTCGATCACGTAACCCATCTCTTCACCCGCATGCTCGATCATGTCGCTGACCATGCCAGGGGAAACGATATGAATATCGCCTTGCAACAAGCCGCCTTTTTGCAGATGGGTGATGCGTTCCAGATCGATATAGCCCTTGGCGGTGCCTTGTGCGAAACGACTCACTTGTCGACCGCCGGCGCGCAGCACGGGCTCTTCAGACTCCCAGTCTTCGGATGTCAGCTCGGACACGTTGCTGCCAAGCGCGAGCGCCAGCCGGTGCAGCATGGCCAGTGAGGGCGATGCGGCGTCGTTTTCCAGTTTGGAGATCAGGCTTTCGGAGCAGTTGGCAGCCTGGGCAACTTGTTTGAGAGTCAGACCTGCCACCTTGCGCGCATGGCGAAGACGAACGCTCAAACTCGGCAGGCCATCGGAATGCTGGGATTTGGCTACTGGCGTTTTGCTGGGTGTGGACATGCATCCCTCGAAAAGTTTGTACGAAGTGAGCGACAGGCATCCTAGGGTTACGGAGGCCTGTCGTCTACTGGGACATTGACGATCAGCCGTGAACCGAGAAGGTAACTTCCACCGGGTTAAGGTCATTGATAGGCACAATGTCCTGAGGGCAGGCGGACATCACCACGATAACGTCCATGTCTGCACGGATTTCAACGTAGTCCCCTGCTTTGGATACCGGCGGCAGCCATTCAACAGTGTAATCAGGCTTGACCGGAATATTCATCCACAGATTGAAAGGCTGCGGAACTTCATGGGAGCGCAGACCGATAGCCTGCAAGGCCAGACGCATGTTATCCGCGCAGCTGTCGTGATAACCCTCGACTCCCAGGTTGGTGTAGCGGTGCAGATCACATGCAGCCATCAAGGTGTCGTGAATGCCCGGTGAGGTGTCGGTCAGCAGGGTGCCGATCGTGCGGCGACGGTTACTGAACAACGCGTCGCCAGCTTTGGGAATGATGCTGTTGCAATGCGCGCGAGCATGTTCCATCGATAGGAATTCGCTCATGTCTTCGCTGTTGAACAACCAGGTGTCACATACCTGGGTGCCGTGAGTGTTGACGATTTTGATGACCTGGCCAGCTTTCAGGCGGACGGCGCGGCCACAACGGGCAGGCACTGTGTAGCTTTCGCCGAGGACTGGAGTGCCGTCGGCCGAGATCGGTTCTTTCAACGTGGCGTTGATGCCCAGCGAGGAGCCGTTGTCGGGCTGGCAGCAGGCTGGAAAGTCGTGGCTATGGGTGATGTTGGTCATATGAGTTCCTATGGGTTCAGGGTTGTTCTGCAAGTGCAACCAGGCTCCAGGCCAATGCCTGGGCGCCTGCTTTCAATTGCGCGGGATCTGTGAATTCCTTCGGGTTGTGGCTTATGCCGTCCCGGCTGGGTACAAAAAGCATTGCTGTAGGACAGTGCCCGGCCAGATACATGGCGTCGTGGAAGGCGCCAGAACGTATCGATTGCCAGGCCAGTCCTGTGGCGTCGCAAGCGTTCTCCAATACATTGATGACCTGATGATCGAACGCGGTCGGGCTGTGGCTGAACAGGTCGGTCAGTTCGGCGTCGGCAGGCAGGCAGGCACTCAGGGCGTTATCGAAGGAGTCGAGTACCGCTGGATCGGCGTGGCGGAAGTCGATGCTGAAAGTTGCTTCACCGGCAATCGTATTGATTGCATTGGGCGAGACGCTCCAGCGGCCAAATGTCAGGCGCTTGTCGTCACCGGCGAGTTGTTCGGCCAGTGCGTCAATGCGGCCCAGGGATTCCATGGCAAGCAGCATCGCATCGCGCCGCATGTGAGTCGGCGTGGTCCCTGCGTGTGCCGAAGCACCTTTGCAGCGCACTTGATACCAGCGCACGCCCTGAATACCGGAAACCACCCCCAGTGGGACATTGGCTTGCTCCAATACCGGGCCTTGCTCAATGTGCAACTCGACAAAGGCGTGTGTGGCGATTTTTTCGCGCAGTGGCAGGTCGGCAAAGCGCAGGGCGTGAGCGTCCAGCGCCTCTCCTACCGAGACACCCGCAGCGTCAAGGTTGTTTCTATAAGTCTCCAGTCGTGCCGGGTCCACGTAGGCGCTGGAGCCCATTGCTCCCGGACTGAAGCGGCTGCCTTCTTCGTTAGTCCAGACCACCACTTCGATTGGGCGGCGGGTGCTGACGTTGAGTTCTGCCAGTGCATACAGGCATTCAAGCCCGGCCATCACCCCGTAACAACCGTCAAGCTTGCCGCCTGTAGGTTGGGTGTCGACGTGGCTGCCGGTCATCACCGGCGGTAAGTCCTCACGGCCTTCGCGGCGAATGAACAGGTTGGCGCTGGCGTCGGTCCACACTTTGCAGTCCAGTTTTCGGGCTTCTTCAATCAGCCAGGCGCGGGCCTGGAAGTCTTCTTCGGACAACGCCTGCCGGTTCATTCCGCCATCGATGCCGGGCCCGAAGGTTGCCAAGGTCCCCAACAAACGCTGCAACCGGTCCGATGAAACGGCCTGCATGACTTGATCGGCAATCACGGGGTCACCTGCACGTGTGGAGTGAGGCTGCGGTTAAACCAGGGGCTGAGAAACTGCTGTAGGCGTTCCGTCTGTGGTGCCTGAAACATTGCCTGCGCAGTACCGGTTTCAATGATCTTTCCTGCTTCCATAAACACCACCTGGCTGGAAATCTGTGCGGCGAAACTCATTTCATGGGTCACCATCACCATGGTCATGCCATCGTTCGCAAGGCTGCGAATGACCTGCAGTACTTCCTCGACCAGTTCCGGGTCCAGCGCCGAGGTCGGTTCGTCGAGCAGCATCAACCGGGGTTTTACTGCCAGCGCCCGGGCAATGCCGACCCGTTGCTGTTGTCCGCCGGAGAGGCGAGCAGGGTACGCATCCGCCTTGGCGCTCAGACCGACCCGTGCCAGCGCCTGATCAGCCAGACTGCGGGCCTCGGCCTTGGCGATTTTCTTGCCGAGTACCAAAGGCGCTATGACGTTCTCGCGCACGGTCATGTGCGGCCACAAATTGAATTGCTGGAACACCATGGACAGCGGGTTGCGCACCTCATCGATCTTGGCTTCGCTGTCGCGGTCGGCTTCACGCCTGCCCGGTCCGCTGTAGCCCAACAGTTGGCCATCGATCCAGATCTCACCCTCGTCATAGCGTTCAAGGAAGTTCATGCAGCGCAGGGCGGTGGTTTTTCCGGAGCCTGAAGGTCCGATCAGCGATACGATTTCTCCGGCCTGCACGCGCAGGTCAAACCCACTGAGCACGCGGTTCGAGCCATAGGATTTACCAACACCACGCAAGTTAAGAAGCGGTAGGGTAGTCATCTGTTCAGCCTCGTAGATGGCGTGTCATGCGCCGCCCCAGTGCGCTGGCGACAGCAGCGACCGTTGAGGTCAGCAGCCAGTAGCTCAACACCAGCAGGGCGTACGGCAATACGTAGGAAAAGGTGGTGGATACGATGCGTCCGGCGGTCATGGTCAGTTCTGGCACAGTAATAATCGAAGTGACGGCGCTTTCCTTGATGGTCAGGATCACCTGATTGCCCAGTAGCGGGAGGGCGAATGCCAGCGCTTGCGGCGCTTGTATGTGCCAGAACACCCGGCTGCGTGGAATACCATGCACCCGCGCCGATTCCACTTGACCGTTGGGCACGCTTGCCCAGGCAGAACGGAACAGTTCGGCAAAATAAGCAGCACTGTATAAGGCCAGCGACAGGATGCTTGCCTCGACGGCTTCCAGCCGCAGACCGATGACGGGCAGCCCGAAATAAATAATCGCGAGTTGGGCGAGAAAAGGTGTCCCGCGGATCAGCCACACGTAAACGCGATAGATCGCTAGAAATCCTGGAACCGCCATGCGCAAGGCGTTGAGCCCGAATCCCAGAAGTAAGCCCATGGCAGCGGCAGTAAGGCTAATACCCAGCGTGACCAGCAGTGCATTGGCAAAATCCGGCAGATAACTCAATAATTCTTGCATCACTTGAGCTCCTTCCAGCGACGTTCCAGCAGGCTGCCGAGCACGCTCAACAGGCTTGTCAGCGCGAGATAAAACAAGCCCGCCACCAGATACACCTCAAGCGGGCGGTAAGTCTGTGAAACCAGTTGCTGGCTGACGCGCATCAAATCAGTGATGGAAATGACCGAAACCACGGCTGAAACCTTGATCACATCGATCAACTCGGAGATCAGCGCGGGTGAGGTGAGGCGCAACACCTGTGGCAGTTGGATATGAAACAGCGTTTTGTATTTGCCGATGGCAAACACGGCCGCTGCTTCCATCTGGCCCTTGGGGATTGCGGCGAAACCGCTGCTCAGGATCTGCGACTGATAAGCCGCCGTGTTCAGCGCTAGGGCTACCGCAGCAGCCACCATGGGTGGCACATCCAGACCCAGGGCTGATGGGAGATAGAACAGAAGCAGCAGCTGCGCCAGCATGGGCGTGCCACGAAAGAAACTGACATACACCCTGGTGAATGCTCTGCCGGCAGGGCTGCGACCATTGGCAATCAGATGAATGACTACGCCGAGAATGAAACCCAGCAGCATGCCGATGGCGCACAACCACAATGTGGTTGTTGCACCGTCGATCAAGGCAGGCCAATAGAGCGCGAGACGGCTGCTGAAATCATTCATCATCAGCGGCTCAGATGCTCGGTACTGGCATAGCATCAGCAGGCAAGTCCATGGAGAAACCAAACCACTTATCTTGCAGCGTCTTTAAGGTGCCATCTTTTCCTGCACGGGCAATGCCCTCGCTAAATAGCTTCACCAGGCTAGCGCTGTCAGCATCCTTGCGACCGACCCAGCCGAAATACGTCACTGGACCGACCATCTCCGGCAGCGTTGTGAAGAGCCCTGGACGAGCTTTCATCAATGGGCCCAGGTTGGAAAGCGACTGTGCCACGCCATCGAGACGACCATTCGCCAGATCCGCATAAGCTTCATCGAAGCTCACATACTCTTTGATCCGCTTGAGGCCCGGTTGGCCTTGAGCTTTGAGCTTGGTATCCAGTGCTTGTAGCACTGCCAGCTGCCCGGAACCTGCCTGAGAACCAATCACCCGGCCGTTCAAGTCAGTCAACGCCTTAATATTGTTGTCGTCGGCGCGCTTGAGCAGTGCAACGGTGGACTCGGCAATAGGGACGGTAAAAGCGAATTGCTCGAAACGCGCTTTATTGACTGTCACCGATGTCACGACGAAGTCGAATTTGCGGGTATCTAGGCCAGGCAAAATCCCCTGGAACGGTAGATCCAGCTGGCGCACCTTGATGCCGGGCAAGTCAGCATCCAGTACGTAATGCATCAGGTCTGCGCCATAGCCGACGATCTTGCCATTCTCGACCGACTCGAACGGCGCGAAACGCGCCTCTGTGGCAACGACTATCTCGTTTTTCTGCTTGATGCGCTGCAGCAAATCGTCTGCGTGCGCTAGAGAGATACTGCACAGCGTGACGAGCGATAGAGAAAGTGCTTTTAGGGTGGAACGCTTCATTGGTAGTCACCTTGAATTTATCTGATATCCATTCAAGTAGCTTGAATATAGATAAATAAGCATGAAGCGTGCCAGATATTATTTCAAGGAATCAGCTTCAAACAGGTGAGTGCTGAGCTGAGTGGGTGCGCCAATTGTGTGCTCCAGCAGCGAATGCGCCTTGAGTTGGTGCGCAATGTCCATAGAAGGGGTGTGAGTACCTTCCCTCAGGAGCCGTAGAAACTTGCGGAGGGGAATGCATGGAGCGTCCTGCTCCACTTCAATCGTGAGGAAATACGCGTGAGGGAGCTACTGACGCTCGATAGTTCGTAGACCTGAAGATGACGCTCCACGAGCCTCGATAAACTGTACGGCCAAATCGTCTAGACATTCGACTCAAGCTTTACGGCTGGCGCGAACATAATAATTATCAAAATCACCGCTTTAGACGCGGACTCCGTATGCCCTGACGGAACGATTCTGTTGCCTGCGAAAACCCAGAAGGTTTTCGAGTTTCTTCGCGAGAAGCTTTTTGAGCTGCCTTCCGGTCTATAAGGCTAAATTGATTTCAGAATCTCTTTGCGCCGCTGAGCGTACTCAGCCTCATCAATGAGTCCGTACTGTCTGAGCGACTGGAGCTTCTCCAGTCGTAACTCAATGCTATCCGCGTAGGTGTTTGGGGTGCTGTGCTCTTGGGCTGTCGCACCTGCGCAGGCTGCATTGATGTCATTCATGAGAGCAACTTCGTCGAAAAGAGCATGACCGCTACTACCCCTGAGCAGGCTGGCGTACTGACGGCCCAAACCTAACGCCTGCTGGCGAAGATCCGGATTGCGCGGATCATGTCTCAGCCGGTGGAGCGAATGGCGATACGCTTGCTCTGCTGCTACCGCCCTCTTCGAACGGCTCCAAAAAATGAACGTGACAACCCCGATCAATGCGAGCCAGAACATAGGCATAGTCCTTTGAATGATTCGTCCGTGTTGCTGCGGATAATACTGCGCAGATAGTGGTAACGACCATCCTGATCCTAGGGCGAAATCAGGGCTGCACGGGCCAATTCTTGACTCTCGGATGTATCCTACGCATCTCTCGGAAAAGTACGATTTCAATTCGTTTCCGTCTTTGATTTTCTGTAGGTCGCCCACTTCCAATCATGGGGCCGAGGAGAACCAGGATGGATAACAGAACTGACAATCCGACTACAGCGCACAGGGCAGGGTACTTACTCGGTTCGATCTTTCGCCGATACCTTGGGATGGAGCGGGCCATGAACCTGAGTTTCATCGGTAAGGGCATGAATCCTGTTTTGTGCCAATGGATTGTTCTGATCTTGAGGTTTGGTCTGATCGCCCTGGGGTTGTACGTGGGCTTTTGGGTTGCCTTGGCTATCTTGGCTGTTTGGGTTGTTGTGGGGGCGGCTGAGGTGGGTCTGTTTTCTGGTTCTACCTCAGATGATGAGAGCGATTCAGGGATGAGAAGTGGGATGTCCGGGTTCGGTTATTACATGGGTGAGTTTCGGGTAGATGGCGCCCGTCTTGATGAGGAGGACTGAGGCCAGCATTCGGCCTCAGTCGAGCGCGCTACATCTATTTCTTCTTGAGGTGCGCCACGTAGGCTTGAGCAGCGTCAATCGCTGCGGTGCCTCCCTTGCTCCCTGCGTTTTTCGCACCGTCAGATGACTGCCTCAATCCATCTACAGCACCGGCAGCTTTGAAACCTGCCCAGCCTAGGGCTGCCATCCAAAAGCTTGGCAAGACCAGAAACATTGTGGCCATTACGTAGTTCAGTAGCATATCCGCTTGCATGTTATTTAATCCCAGTAGCGGATTGAGCGTGCCATGCGGTGAAGCAGACCCATACAAAGCGTCCAGTATCGTCGTATCCAGCCAGCGTCCAAGCTGGAACCAAAAGTCGACAAAAATGAGAGTAAACTGGACTACTGTCATGCTGAAAGCAGTCTTCAAATCGAACGTGCTAAATGTCAGCACCAATGGAATGCAGATGATCAACGTCATCTTCAGCAATGCCATGATCATAGGCACCGCTTGGCGGACAACGTCCATTGCGGGAAAGTAAGCCACCGATCCCAGTCCCAGGCCTAGCGCACCCGCCGTACGACTCATGTCGTTATACATCGAGCCCCCAACTTGACCGCCATAGTCTGTGTAGACCTGGCCTTGGTTCATGCGTTGAGCACGAGGTGATGCGATTTCTCGGATGATGGCGTCGTTAACTTCCTGAGGGGTCAAGAACGTCGCCCAGTTGACGAATCGGTCTACCAACGAAGGCTTCACCTGATTAAGGAGGCGCGCTCTGAGGCCCTTGTCGGCATCGCTCCACCACTCGTTGCACATTGGGAAGCCGCCACCGTTTTTGACTCTGGGCATAGCCATGTCTCTGACCGGATCCCATGGCCATTCGATCCGCGGAGAGCGTGAGTAGTAATTGTTGTAGTAGCCAGGCTGGTTAGAGAAGTAATTGGAGCCGATCCAATTGACGTCGTCGAGCTGCTTCGCATCAAGCCTAGGTCGGTTCATGAACAGCTTGGCTCGGGAATAGGCGTAGCAGTCGTTGGTGAAGTCGGCGACTTCTTGGGCCAGGAGCGGGTCGCGAATTCTGGTGGTGCTGACCTCCATACGCATCTGTCTCAGGTCGGTACCGCAGGGTATTGCTGCGACGGCCGCGTTGGCAATCGCCTTGGACATGGCGTGGACGAAGAACCACCATGTGGGAACCCTTGCACTCTCATTGTTCAATGTGGTGAAGGACCTGCCCCACTGGGTGTCCTGAGGCTGGGCCACTTGGTATTGGCATTGTTCGGACCGACTTGCATCGAACCTTAGAGTACCGATGTCTACGTCGATCAGCGGCATGCACGCAAACAGGATGACCACAGTCGCCACCCACAGGCGGCTCTCGACGCGCAGCACCGAAAGGATGCCCTTGTTACCTTCATCCGCACCTTCGCCTCGGGCTCTGAGCCATTCCTGCACAAGAATTGCGATAAACGCGATGGCGTAGACCCCGGAATCCAGCAAGACGTCCCAGATGCCGTTATTTATCAGCCAGCCGACCAGTGTCAGGTAATACTCAAGGTAGTCATTGGTATAAAGCGTCATGCTGGCCCCCAAATCCCCAATGTCTGCGCCCGGGAAATTTCAATCACAACACAGGTGGTCGTGACCAAAATCTCGGCGCGGATAAGTCGCCAGCGCACGTCTGGTTCTCTTTGAACCAGTCGTTTCCTGAACGGGAACCAGAAACGAATGGCGATCGCATATAGCATCAGTCGCCAGACCAAGAAGTACTTGTAGGACTCCGCCCGCCACGCTTTCCAGTTCTCCAGATTGTCGATTACGTAGGTCCCGTAAATACTCATCAAGATCGCGACTGACAGTAGCAGGGAGGTCGCGCCGATCTGGGGCCAATATCTGAATCTGAAAACACGACTTTTCTTGATATCCATGGGCGCTCCCACTAGTTGTCCTGACGGGTAGGTTGTTGGGCATCTTCCAGGCGGTTCATTTCGGTATCGCCCTGGTAGATCGAACGCGAGTTTTCTTTGCGCTCTTTGTGGCGGGCGATGATCGCCATCGGTGAGTTGCTGGCTAGGGTCCGGCGCAGCTCCAGCTCGGTTTTGAGGTTGTCAATTTCCAGCTTCAGGTTCTGGCTTTCGCTGGTGATGGCGTCGGTGGCCACGTCATTGGCGGAGACATTGGGTTCCTTGTTGCCGGCCAGGAGGGTGCGCTGCAGCAGCAAGGCTTTTTCCAGCACGCTGGCGACCGCGATCTCAGAAGCCAGGCGCTGAGCCAGCAGTTCCTGATCAGGCTCGTCGCGCAGCGCGGTAATGACGCCCCGGGTGATGGGCAGTGAATTGCTGCCCGCTGCCGCAAGGTTTTCCGGCGACATTTCTTTGCCGCCTGAGATGAGCTCCTGCAGCGCCCCTAGCTTGGCGTCGTACTCTTCCTGAATCAGCGGCGTCAGGCCGACGCCGGCGGTAGTGCTGGATTTGGTGCAGCTCTCGCAGGTTTGCTGCTGCACTTCACCCAATACACGATTGGCGAACTGCGCAGCCTCATCGGGGGATTTCCAGGTGCCGCATACCATGCCGCTGTTGCAGGTGCTGGTACTGATGGGGGAGGTGTCCGTCGCGCTACGGCTGTTGAGCAGGTTGTAACCGGCTTTGGTGACTTCGCTGATCACCTTGATCGGGGCCTGGCCTTGACCACCAGCCTTGCCTCCACCTACCCACGGCACGCCGCTGTTACCCTTGGAGGACTCGGCGGTTTTGGTGGCGGCCACGGCATCGCTGTTCTGGCTGACGGCCTCTTTCATGGCCTGGCCTTCGGCGAGGGTGTTCCAGCCTGTTTGACTGCCCGCGATATCCGCCATCTTCGCCGCCATCGCCGTGCAACTGGCTTTGGAGCGATCGAAGTCGACGCGGGCCTGCAGGATCCCGTTGGTGAGCAAGTTATAGAGCCCTGGATCTGCACGCTGAATGATCAGCGCCGGCAACGAGGCAACTGCGCCAGTCGCGCCCTGGATGACGCTGCTCATGATGTTGCGGAAACCATCCGTGGCGCCGTTCAACTGGTTCTGCAGCGTTGTCGACAGGTCCATGTTTCCGCACATCAGATTGCTGTTCCAGCCGACCCCGACGCCGATACTTTGCATGCTCCCGGCGCGACCCATGCTCACAGCGCTGCCGCCACCGATGCTGTACAGCACGTCGTCGCCGATGACGCTGCCCGAGGTCTCGACATTCAGCGGGTCGGCGTAGGCAGCTGGAGCTGAGAGCAATGCCAGTGTCAGCAATGCTCGTGAGACGAGCGTTAGAAAACGATGAAGTCGATCCATACTGGACCTCATGAGTATGTGAATTAGTATTCGCCGGTGCTACCGAGAAAAGTCTGGCCTTCACGTTTGCAGCAGCTGTACGGCCGCCATAACGCCCAGGCGTAACCGCCGTCCTGTGACTGGACCGCTGGGGACTGATCAGGGAAAGCACCACAGGTCTGGCTGACCACGGGAGCCAGCTGTTGCCACTTACCCGTACGAATCTCGCTCTCGCGCAATTCCCCCGCAGGCCAGTAACCTGGCTGCGGCTGGGCAAGCAGCGGCTGATAGACATGCACCTGACCCGAACGGGTAACCACGTCCCCGGCACGCTGCGCCATGACAGCCGCTGCCTTGAAGTCATCCGGTTGATGCAGAAAGCCACTGCGCGGGTAAACATTGCCCCACAGGTTCGCCGCGGCGCGGGTGCCGATCTCTCGCACGCCCGGTGTCAGTGCTTGGGGAAACACGCTCTCCGGCAAGCCATAGCGCCATGCGATGGTGTCCAGCGTGCTGAGCATGTTCGGTACATAAGAGGTTCCGGCACCGGCGCAGACATAACCCGAACCACTGGCAAAGCTGTTGAAGGCAATCAAGCCAGGGTGGCCGATCACGTCCACATTCTTGAACGCAGCTAGGTTGTTCTCCCGCACATCATTCGTGGTCCCACTGCCGCCACCCTCGGCACCCGACACCGGCGAACTCATCGCCGCCGCCTCAACCCAAGGGTTCTCCCCGGTGTTGCCATAACTGGAAACCACCGCATCCGGCACGTAATGGCCAACCTTGGGCGACGTCTTAACCTTGCAGCCGAAGTTGGTGCAGAGCAGCCAGTAGCAGACACCGACGACTCGGTAGTCCATGCAGGTGGGTGACATGACCGAGGGGACGATGGTCGCAGTGGTAAGTGCGAAGGCGGGTGTAGTCATCAGAAGAAACGCGGGGAGGGTGCGCCTGGCCAGCGGCTGGAGGGCGAGAACGCTCATGGCTCTTCCCTCCGGTATTCGTCGATGCGATTGAGTGCTCGCTGGACGTTGGTTTCGCCGTAGATGACGTATTTACGATCGACTACCACTGCTGGAACTTTGGTGACGCCCATGCTCCAGGCGTCGATGACGCTTTGGTGGGCTTGGGTTAGTTGGGTTGTCAGGTTTGGGGTTAGGCGCTGCGTGATAAGTGCTTGGGCTTCTGCTGGGGTCGCAGGCAGGTTGGCAGATATCTCGGATTCGAGGATGCCGGGCAGGTCGAGGGTAATGGGGCGGATGTTTTTGGTGGTAGCGATGGGGAGTTGGGTGGTGGTGATCAGGATTGTTTCGGCGAGCGCAGCAGTGCAGAAGAGCAGGCTGATGAAACCTGCAAGACAAGCCTTGAGCGTCTGTACGTAAGCTGCGTTGGCGTGATTGAGCGGTGACATGTGTCTGTGTCCGGAATTTTGGTCAGTGCACAGTCAACTACTTAGGGATAGGGAGTGCTGCGGGAAAACTAGTTTGGGTGCGCAGGGTTTGCGCAAGACCACGGGGGGAGCCTTCTGATTCACTCGGGGTTCAGTCACTGCAGTTATCCGCATTTTGCTATTTTCGACTTAGAGAGATGTAGGTCGTCTTGGAACATTTTCCGTGAACACCCGGCACTCTGGCCTGTAAGCTATTCAGGAGGCCGTCTGCCAACTCTCTCAGGACCGTTCCCGATTCATCACCAATCCTGACAGAGAGCCCTATGACTGCATCCATCCGCCGAGCTACATCCCTTCGCCCTGGACAATTCAAGCACCTTATACGCGTAGCATCCGTGACTGGCCGTCTACCAGAGCGCGACGTGATGCTTTTGTGGCTCACTCACACCACTGGCATTCGTGTCACCGAGCTGGCCTTGCTGGAGATTGGCGACGTGCTGCATCCCAGCGGCGCTATCAAGCCCGAATTGTACTTGCGCGCAGACATCACCAAAGGCTGCCGACCGCGCAATGTGTACCTGACACATGCTCGATGCCCTGCCGCGCTAGATGCGTGGTTAGTGGTGCGGTACAGGCGCCACTGGGGGCTCTCTGGTGTAGATGAGTACCGAGGGTTTCGCCCGGGTTCAAAGCTGGTTACGACACACAAGGGGCAGGCCTTTGAGTTGGCATTCAAGCACCGTCAGTTGGACAGTGGACCCGAGGTGTACCGGGCTTGCGATTCGCTGCAACAGACGTTCAATAGGCTCTACCGGCAGGCCGGTATTAAACAGGGTTCGTCCCACAGTGGGAGGCGGTCATTGGCGGCAAAAGTTCTGGCTGCTACCGGCGACGTGGGGATGGTGCGGACGATTCTGGGGCATGCCTGCCTTGACCACAGCAAGCCCTATCTAACCGTCGATCAAGCGGTGATTCGTCGTGCATTCGAAGTTGCCTTGGCATAGGCGACCGTTACATACGGCATACGCGCTTTGCTTGCACGCAAGCCAATTACTTCAACTTGCCGATATTTTTCATGTACCGCTCTTGTTCTTCCCTCCAGTGTGGATCAAGTATCCATCGAAATACGTCCAGTGGCGCATAAATGCCTTGGTACGGCCAAGGTGTTTGCAGAACCTGGAAGCGGCCTACGTTAGGTACCTTGGAGGACGAACTAATCGCGTAATACTGCTCAGCAGCAATGCCTAATACATCGTCTTCCTTCTCAAGTGTGCTGCCATGAGCAGCTACGTACCAACTGTAGGGCGCTTGGGTGAATAGGCTCATGTAGTTCTGCGCTGTTAAAAACAAAGCCGAAGGCCAAACCTGACACGCAGTGCATACAGTCAAAATGTGATCCAGCGTAAGAGGTGTCTCACCGCTTTCAACCTTGCTCCAAGAGCTGGTTGAAGCACGGCCTAACAACTGGCTGATGTGTGCTTGGGTGACCCCCCGCTCAATGCGAAGCTCTTTGAGGAGAAGCCGACAAATTGTGTGGAATGACGTGCTGTTTTCTGCCATGAGGGATCTCTATTAAGTTTCCTGAAGGGGAATCTTGATTCATTAGAGTAGATGATGTCTACTGCTGAGAACAAAAAAGGGTCTCCGGTTTAGCGGAACGCCCGCACCAGGTCATCCAGGTGCACCCCAAGCCTCGCCGTCAACCGCGGGGCCGAGGCCGTAGAGAGGTGCGACTTTCTCGCGCGCATTACGAAGGAACGCGTCATGGCTAAATACAAAGTTGAGCAGTTTTCGAGCACGATCAAAGACAACGGGCGTGGGCGTGACAACCTGTTCATCCTCTGCAAATTGATCAACTCGGCTAACAATGCAACGTCCCGTGAATACCGGATTTCACCGGATGAGCGGTTTCCGAATCTGCAAGAGCTGGCCGGGCTCATCACTCTTGGGTTCAATCAGGCGAAGGCAAACGGGAAGTCGGTCGAGATTTCTGAGTTCAAGGAGCGTGTATACCTGTTTCTGACCATGCCTGATGTCAATGGTGGCCAGCAAATACAGGTTTCAGGCGAACGTGTTTGATCGAGGAAAACGCACCAAGTACATGCCAAGCCCAGCCCTCGCGCTGGGCCGAGGCCGCAGAGGGACGCGGTTTTCGCGTCCGCGAACTGACCACGGGAAAATTCACATGTCTCAACCTCTACACGGACACCATCCCGGTGACGGAACATTTCTTGGCACTTATGGGCGGCTCGACCTTTACTTTGGCCCTCAAGGGCTCCCTGCTCCAACATTGATCGCACGTTGGAGAAGTGGCGCTAAAGATGTTTACCAGTGGCAGGTGATCTTAGTCCGGGTGCGACCTCGCATCAGCAGGCTTTTGACCATGCCGTCAGTCTTGCACGCCAGCAAGGGCTACTGAACTGAAATAGGGAGCGGCGCACCAACTGGAACGACGATGACGATACGGACGACTCCCTACGAGACGCCTATGACTCAGGCTATAACGACGGAAAGTCAGCGTAGCTTTCGGCGTTCAGAAAATTTGAGGAAAATCTCTTGATCGATGTTAACGAAAAAGACCGCCGCTTGGCCGAATGGGAATCAACCTGCACAGGTATGGTTGTCATTGGAAGCCTTAGAGCCTGGCGTGTCCTTCTGCTAGACGATGTGAACGAGATGCTGAGCGAGCATTTAATCGACGCCAGTGAAGCAAAAGCTTTGCGTGAACGTGTTGAGCTGGCCTACGCCGCTGCGACGCAGCCCTAATTGGCGGCATCTAGGAAAAGTCGCCCAGGTAGGGAATTCCTGCATAGCTTCACCGTAAGCCCTGGCCTAAAAGACCGGTTCGGGTCAGTAAAGAGGCGCCCGTTTTTGGCGTCCGCGAAAGCAAGGGATCGCAAGTATGAAATGTGCTCAACGAGGCTTGAACAGTGAGTGAAGATTTTTTAAACGGATCTGACGAGCTTCACGTTGAAATTCTTCGCCTTCTGGAGGATGTGGTTCCGTTTCCTGGCATACGGTACGAAGTTGCCTTGGTTGCCTGTGCTATGGCGTTAGAGCATGCCTTGAGCCTTCGATTGCTCGTCCGAGCGTCCTGTTTCACTTCCGCTCTGGCACTGATGAGATTGCAGTACGAAGCAATCACAAGAGGGGTTTGGCTGCTATACGCAGCGACAGATATCCAGGTTGAAATTCTGGCGTCTCCGCTGACGTTGGACGCCGAATCAGCGGCGAAAAAAATGCCGATTTTTTCTGTCCTTCTCGATCAGGTTGTGGCAAAAGCTCCTGAACAGGCCTCACGCATGCTTATCAACTTCAAAGACATCAATTGGCACGCTATGAACTCGTTCGTACATAGCGGTATTCACCCGCTACGTAGGCACTCCGAAGGTTATCCGGAAGAGTTGATTGAAAACGTCATCAGGAACAGCAATGGTCTGAACGTCATGGCCTTGCAACTCAGCATCGTGCTATCAGGTGAGCCTCGTTTCGATGGCACTGTGCGAACGGTCCAGGAGACATATCATCGGGTGTTACCCGGTTTGTTTTCTGCAATGAACTGACATCGGAAAATTCTTTTATGACTTTTGAGCTACTGCTCACGTCCGCAGTCGTGTCCGCTTTGGTGAGTGGTTTTGTAAGCCTAAGGGCCTCGGAGCGGAAGATCCAGATTGAGAATATCACTCAGGAGCGTGCGAAGTGGCGTGAGAAAATTCGTCTGAACGCCCAGAAGGTTCACCAGTCTGCAAGTGTCACGGCGGTAGAGGGTGGCAAGACACCGTTGAGCGAGTTGAGGATGGTTTTTGAGCTACTTCTGAACCCTAACGATCCAGAGGATGTAGCCATCCTAAGGTGCATTGAAAGGCTTTCGGGTTGCGCAGAGCCTGAAAAGCGACTTCCTGAATTTTCGAAGCGCGTGGCCTATCTGCTGAAGCATGATTGGGAGCGCGCCAAGCAGGAAGCAAAGCCATGGTGGTGGCGGCCGCTCAAACACCCTCGTCGACAAAACTTAGGGTAGGAAAAGACCATGAATGCAGTAAGGACAGAGCTTGAGAAAGTGGCCATAGCATGCCGCGTTGGGCTCTTGAGCCTCGTTGATGCAAAGGGCTCAATCTTAAACGGATTTCCCGCAGGCGCTTGCGGAGTTGCTTCTGACATTTTAGGGCGAGTAGCTTGGGAAACGTTTCAGCATGAAGGGGAATATGTCTGCGGCACACGGCACCCGAGTCTGAAAGACGGGGCGAACCACGCATGGTTTGAGGTAGGTGATTTCATCATCGATATCACATACGACCAATTTCAAGCTACGGGACTATCCGGCTGGGTTTTCGACCGTAACGATGGTTGGCACGCGCGGTTCCTATCCCAGGAGCGGCGTGAGGGTTTTTGCATGCCCTCCGATTGGCCCGTTTACCCGTTGGATGGTTACGAGGCTGCATGCGAAGAGGCCAAGAAAGCAGGGCTGATCTGTAAGGCGGAATAGTTAGGAAAGGCGTCTGGGTTGCCCAGCGATGCCAGGCCGATTTACCAACCGTGAGATAAAGCAATGCGTAGAGATATGGATTTAATCCGCGCAATCGTCCTTAAGCTTGAAGCTTGGGACAAAAAGCCTAGTGCAATCTTCGTAGTACAAGATATTGATAGCGACTTCCCAATCGTAGGTTATACATCAGAGGAGATTCTGTACCACTACCAATTAATCGCCGAAAAAGGATGGGTGGATACCGCTGGAAGCAGCAGAAACTACCAAAATTTTACTTTTCGGAGCCTCACGTCGGATGGACATGATTTCGCGGACTCTGTACGTGACGATAAAGTTTGGAGCATGACACGTGATGGCGCGCTCAAAGCTGGAGCTTTTTCAATAGATCTACTGGGTCAATTGGCCAAAGGTTTTGCGAAAAAGCAGATCGAAAACTATACCGGAATCTCCCTTTGAGGGGAAAATCGCTGCGATAGTTATTACCACGCTCAGTTGAAGGAAAAAACGCTGCACTCCACCGGTCCTTGATTGGGCCTTTGGCAGTACCAGGGCGCGGTTGTCGCGTCACACAAGTACCTAGGGCAATAATTATGAGAAAGAAGTGTGTATGGCGGGCTCACAGATGGAGTAACACCTATGAGTGGGCAGGCCCTGAAGTTTACGAACGTCAGCAGCACTGCGAGCGCTGTGATGAAACGCGAACATTCGTTACAGATGTAACGGTTGATACCCCTGGCAGGCTATTTTACGTGTCCCTGTCCTTGAGCGCGATTGTTGGTATTTCAGTCTTGCTTTGGTGGATCTACACATAAGTGTTCTGGGAAATATCCCGCTGCTGGCACACTCAGTTTTGGCTTTGACGTGCCACCGCCCTCAGTGCATCAAGTGGAGATATGAATGTCGCAACACCGCGAAGAAATGGATCTAGCTATGCCAACGAAATTCGTTACCGAACAGATTGGGACTAAGAACCTAATTTTCCATCTGAACGACGGCGGGCGACTGCGGGAGGATGAGAGGTTGCATTCTTGGGTGGAGCTCAAGTCGCTTCCCTACCGTGACCCGAACGAAGGCAAGCAGGAGCTTATTAACCGTACTCAATTTGCTGGCGCAAACATCATTTATGATTTGCAAATCATTATCGGGTCAAACAGCAACGGCAATCATAGATATACGACCCACACCTGGGCATGCAGCGCGGGTGTCTACCTGAAGCGAATCATGGTCAATAGCCTTGACGAGCAGACGGCTACAAACGAGGAAACTGAAACGTTTGCTCAAGCAACATTCCAACGCATCTCAGCACTCAACAGCTGGTCATCCGGCCTCGCCCCTCCCGCCATGAGCAAAACCTTAGATCCAAGGACCGTGGCCTTGTTCGTAGCGGCAGGCGTTATTGGATCTCTTGTCCTGTACGTCATCTACTCGATGCTCTTTGGCGCGCATTACGTGCCTAATCCGCGATAGCAGCTGAGTGTTGTGAGGTGCCTCCAAGATTAGCAAATCATGATGACAGAAGATGAACGAGATGAGTATGACCCCCTTGTCATTGGCAGCCACGATTCGATGTCGCTAGAAATGCGGCAACTCTTGGTGGCCCCAGATGTGTAGGAAAATTTGTTCAAGTACGAAGTGAATGGGAGCGTCTCGAACGTGGCAGCGACTTCACCTTACAACTGATTTGGCTGCGCTCATGCGCGTTGATGCAGGTAGTGCAGGCAATCGAGCTGCCCGTCGTGTGCTGGTGGACGGTAAACCACAGGCAGAGGCCATGAAAAAAATGACACAGCATAAAATCACGCTTTCTGATCAATGTTCGAATGTCGGCTGGTCACTGACTGAGGTTCTGGCGCAGAAGCATGACAAGCGCCTCTGGTCGTTGGATGAAGGTCTAGCCGGGTTGCCAGAGGAAGTTGTCGGCCAGATGTTTGCCAGCAGCGGCGCTAGGGTGAGTTATTGCGAGGGAGGGTCTATCCTTTTGCTCATGAAAGCTGCGGCGCTGGAAACGCTGGCTGCAAGGAATTCTTTTGGCGATCGGGTCGATGCAGTTAACAGGTATCTGGAAGCGCAGATGACGATTCTGGCGGAGCACACGTCCGAGATCATCGGCACTGCTAGGAGCATTTCCCCGGATGCACTTGCGCGGAACGTGAACGAGTTGTCCAAGAGCTCGACACTCGCGTCATTTTTCCCGAGGTGAAGGACGCGTTCATGCTGGAGTTATTCGACCACTTGGGCAGTAACAAGCTGGCTGACATCCTATTGGCATTCTCAGCAGCTCCATATGAGTACCGTCCTGGATGGCCAGACCTGATCGTGATTCAGAGCGGGGGCATGAAACTGGTAGAGGTAAAAACAAGCGATAAGCTTCTGGATTCTCAACTGCGGTTTGCAGTAGGGATTGCTTCCCCCACGGGTTTTGACTGCGGTGTGGTCCGTCTGAAAGCGTTGAAGCAATGACTCATAGAAAATTCATGGACACTGGCTATTTAGGTTGGGCCTTCAAGCGTTTCTTAGTGGTGACATTGCTCTACGACATCGCATGCTTGGTTATCTGGCAGTTACTGGGATCTGCCAGTGGATGGATCGCATTTGTGATATCGGCGGTAACATGGGCTATGTATTTCGCCGTATACGTCAAAGATCCCCGTACCGATAAGCGCTTTTACCACGAAACGCGCAAAGCTAACGAATGAAGGACTTGATCGCTGCAGACCTCCGCCCCTTGATTGGGCCTTAGGCAGCACCAGGGTGGTGTTCGGGCGCCCGCGCAACTGACAAGGAAAGCCTTAATGCAATATGCAGATGTAAATGGTGTGAAGTCAGAGGCGCAACCTGAAGTGCGAGCGCTAGGCCGGGTTTGCGGCGGTGAGGTTGTCGCCAAATAAGGCAAGCATGTTATTTGGCGTTGGCCCCATCTTTCCTTGGGCACCTGTGATCGTTGGTGGGAAGCTGAAACGCAATGGCATCGGAAATGGATGGATCGGTTCCCGAAGGACTGGCAAGAAGTCGTTCAATACGATGCAGTCAAGGGTGAAAAGCACATCGCCGACGTTCTAACAGCGCACGGTTTGGTTGCGGATTTCAGCGCTCCACTATAGATCCCTTAGAAGTAAAGGCTCGTGAAAACCTTTACCAACGAATGGTTTGGGAGATCGATTGAGCAATAAGTGAATTTGACTGCGTCAATTTTCTAACGCGCGCAGCCAACCTGATAACAATGGGTTCGCTTTTTTTCGATGGTATGGCAGGAGCAAATTATTTCATCATTGTCGCACAACAAAGCACGTGTTCATCGATTTTGGTGACCAGTATGGTTTTTGGCGGGTATGTAGATTCGATCCTAAAAGCAAAGAGGGAGCGGCGCTCTTGGTTGATCGTTCACTGTTCGCCGCCGCATTAGTTGATGGGACGTCGGATTTCAGCAGAAACGGTGGACTAGCATCTGGCTCTTAATAAATAGGAACATCCCGCCCAGGTACAAGGAGCGTTGAATGTCTTGGTTAAAACGAATATTCGGTAAAGCAGCTTCTGGACATCAACCTGAGGCTGGGCCCTTACGGGTCGAGAAATCGGAGCCGGAATTCCGTATTTCGGCCAACGATGATCCTCTGTACCGGGACGCTGCAAATTTCGTGATGTCGTCCGGCACTTGCAGCGTCTCAGCGATTCAGCGGCACCTCAAGATTGGCTACAACCGAGCGGCTACTTTAATTGAGTGTCTGGAAAATGATTTAGTTATTTCGTCCATGTCATCTGGCGGAAGCCGCCATCTATTCACCGAGACTGAACGTCATGCCGCAAACCTGTTACCGAGTAAGGCCGAGCTTGAGCAGCAGCGAATCGATGTCGATACCGCCCTGCGCCTGTCCTATCTGCTCGAAAAATACGGCGATACTCAATTGGTCTCTCGCATTATGAGCGGCGCGATTTGGGAAACCATGACCTCTGAGCAGTTGTACGACAGCGTTGGCCAGCCTGAGGCGGTTGACCAAAAATACCTAAATAGCAAGTCCCGCGAAGTATGGAAATACGACCACCTAGGTGCTAATCGATACGGCCTACGAGTCACGCTTGAAAATGGGACGGTCGTCGGCTGGGATTCGAAGTCATGACGTCCCAATGGACCATGAAAAGTACTCCGCTTGCCCAATAAATAGGGATAATTACCTCCGTGATTGCGAAGAAACCTAGCGTGACTGAGGCGAACGATTACCTTAAAAATACCAGTTGGGTGGCGTTGGGGCTTATCAGAATGCTTTCTGACAATGACTTGTGAACTGAGGAATTTTTGACAGTCAGGACAGCGGATTATTAGACACTGCAGACAGTGGCGCGAGTTAAAGGAAAAAGCGAAGCAGTGTTTTTGTAATCTGTCGTGCTGCTAGCACCAAAATATCGATGTCCTATTGACCTGAAGAATTTTATTAAATATCTTGGTGGTGCCGAGCTGGTCTCGCTCGGTGCTGCTGGCCTTGGCAAAATCCTAGGATGCGAGACTTCAACACCTCTTGAGTCGCTATGCGACATCAATTCGATGCGAAACTGACCCCAATGTCAGGTGCACAACGGACCGCCAGCTGCTGTAAATCCATGTGCGCTAGACTAGGAGTTTCTATGAATCGCATTCCGGTAACACTTGCAGATCTGCAAGGTGCTCGTTATAAAAGTTCGCTCGCTAAATTCAAAAAGCATTCCTCGTCGTGCCTAGGCACCAGGAAGCTCACTGCTTTGCGCGAGGCCTTTGCCAAAGCACTTGGCTACGGGACTGATGCAGAGTTGCGTTTCGTCGCAAAGAAATTCGGGGATCGCTACACGGATGCCCCTCTGCCAATTGCACATGTTATCGCTTCGGTTTCCCAGCGTATTGCTCGCCAATGGAGCGTTACTGCTGAATTTGCTGACACCGTTGCATCATCGCTTGGACTGCAGCATTTCGATGCGTGTAGAGCTACGCCCCGTGCTTACCCGCGTAATCCTGACTGGCGCAAAGCTTCTCAAGCTGTGACCCAGATGTCGCTACTTGAGCCTGTAGATCTACAGACATCCCATAACGGACAATCTGTCAGCGACGCCGCGTCTCAGAGCGTGCCTTCTAACCCCATTCACGCCGGACTCGACCGCATGCGGGCTGATGCCAATCATGTGCAGTCGGCGATCGATGCATTGCTGAAGGCCAACCCAGCTCAGTCAGCGATCGATCAGTTTATGGAGGCCAGCCCGGCTCAGTCGGTGATCGATGAGTTTATGAAGGCTAACCCGGCTCAGTCGGTGATCGATGAGTTTATGAAGGCTAACCCGGCGCAGTCGGCGATCGATCAGTTTATGAAGGCTAACCCGGCGCAGTCGGCGATCGATCAGTTTATGAAGGCTAACCCGGCGCAGTCGGCGATCGATGAGTTTATGAATGCCAATCCGGCGCAGTCGGTGATCTATGAGTTTATGAAGGCTAACCCGGCTCAGTCGGTGATCGATGAGTTTATGAAGGCTAACCCGGCGCAGTCGGCGATCGATGAGTTCATGAAGGCCAACCCAGCTCAGTCGGCGATCAATGAGTTTATGAAGGCCAGCCCAGCTCAGTCGGCAATCGATCAGTTTATGAAGGCCAACCCAGCTCAGTCGGCAATCGATCAGTTTATGAAGGCCAACCCAGCTCAGTCGGCGATCGATCAGTTTATGAAGGCTAACCCGGCGCAGTCGGCGATCGATCAGTTCATGAAGGCCAATCCAGCGCAGTCTGCGATCGATGAATTGATGAAAGCCAACCCGGCGCACTCGGCGATCGATGAGTTTATGAAGGCCAACCCAGCTCAGTCGGCAATCGATAAAGTGATGAGCCTAAATTCTACGATGGCCAAGCTGGATTCAATACTTGCGAACCCTGCCATCACAGCTCTTGACCGTCTGTACGCAAACCCGCAGATGGCAGCGCGCTTGGCTCGAAAGGGTGATGACACAGAAACCGAAGCTTGATTGATCTCTGATGTCATCTGGCGGGAGTTCATAAGCGATCATTCCCAAGCCCGCATTCGCGGGCTTTCTTTTGATACTTAAAAATAGACGGTGTGGAGTTGGCCAACTCGGAATACATAGGAAAAGGAATATGAATTCAGGTGTTGACCAGAAGCTGTCCAGATTGCTGGTGGCGAGTCAAATCATCACAATGCTAGCCGTTCCGGTAGGGCTTGTGGCAGTGAGTTCACCCGACAACTGATTTGGCTAAGGAACACCTATGAATGATTTGGGCTTCGCCGATGACAAGCCGATCTATTCACATGATCAAGACCTGCTTGGGCGATCTGCATTCGCGAATAACCTGGCAGCGGCTATTGCCAGCTGGAAGAACAAAGAAAGTCTGGTGATCGCCTTGATGGGGGCGTGGGGCAGTGGCAAGAGCTCGATCAAGAATCTGGCACTCCAGCATTTCAGCGCAACGCCTGAGCATCAAGTCATCGAGTTTAACCCTTGGGAATGGGGTAGTCAGGAGAAACTGAGCGCGTCCTTTTTCGATGAGGTTTCTCTCGCCATCAAGCGCAAGGACAAGAGCAAAGAAGGTAAAAAGCTGGCAAAGGTGCTGCGCCAATATGGACAGAAGCTCAACGCAAGCGCGGTGCTTATGGAAGGATTCGCCAAGTACGTGCCCCTCTTTCTTGGTTCAGCGTTTGTGACGTCGACTCTCAGTGCATGGCTTGAGGATCCAGCGGTTAAGACGGCAATGGCCGTACTGACTACGTTGTCCGTACTCGCAGCCGGTGCGCCGACGATGAAGAAGGTCGGTAAGTTCTTGTTGGAACGTGCCGAGGGTATGGACAAGTCGGCGAAGGAAGCTGAGCTTACTTTAAGCGAAATCCGCCATGAGGTACGCACCTTGCTGGCGAAGCGCAAACATCCGTTGCTGATCGTGATGGACGACATTGACCGGTTGTCTGCGGAGCAGATAAAGGCTTTGTTTCAGCTGGTGAAAGGCAATATGGACTTCCCGAACGTGGTGTTCCTGTTGCTGTTTCAGCGAGACATCGTCGAACAAGGTCTTGAGCGCGCCGGCTTCAAAGGGGCTGAATACCTCGAAAAGATCATCCAAGTGCCCTTTAGCGTACCGGTATTGTCCTCTGAGCGGCTGGAGTCGGTGCTGTTCGAGCGACTCGACGCGATCCTGGCCTGCGAGCCACAATTGGCGGCCCAATTCGATGCTGGTTACTGGAGAAGCGTATACCGGAAGGGACTTAATCATTTTTTCCATAACCTTCGTGATGTCTACCGTTACACCTCCACGCTCGCCTTCCACTGTAGGTTGTTGCGCGGTGTCGATGTAGCCGAGATCAACGGAGTGGACCTGTTCGCGCTGGAGTGCCTGAGAACCTTCGCCCCGTCCAGTTACGAGGCCTTGTCTCGGCACAAGCTGGCATTGACCGGCAGGGGGCGAGAAGCAGGACATGGTGAAAAAGACCGCATCAGAACGAAGGTCGAAGGTATCTGTGTGCTCGCACCTCAGGACTGTCGCGAGGGAGTAGAACGGATCATTCAGAAGCTTTTCCCGACCCTAGATTGGGTGTTCAGGAACACGACCTACGATGGAGCCACGCATGCTCAATGGCTGCGCGAATCCAGAGTGTGCAGCACCGAGGCCTTCGATCGTTACTTCGAGCTGGCACTTCCGCTTGGTGGTGTGTCCAATTCGCAGCTCCAGTTGCTGAAGTCGCTGCTCACGGACAGTGAGAAATTTTGCGACATATTGCGCCATACGGACGAGGCTCAGCAGGGAACGATATTGGGCAGGTTGGAGGCTCACATAGACGACTTTCCTATCGAGCAGTCGGACTCGGTGATAGAGACCCTTTTAAATGCCGGAGAGGTCGTGTTTAGTGGCGAGTCGACCTTCACCTCACTGTCCCCGGATAGGCATGTGTGGCGCTTATTGAAGTTCTTTTTAGACCGTCACCAAGAACCGGCAATACGCAGCGAACTACTATTGCGCGCGTTCGAACGAGCCAAGGGGTTCACCGTTCTCACGCATCTATTGAGCAGGGAATCCTCGCTTCGACTCAAGTCGGAGCCCTGCGAGTTGGATGATGCGGGCTTCGAGCAGCTCAGGCAGGTGTTTGTTTCAGAGCTGCTGAAGAAGGCCGACATAAATCCTGAAGCCTTCCTTGAGCATGGGAAATTTACCTTGTTCGCCTATCGGCTGAACGCCATGGCCGAAGGGGCGGGAAGCCAATGGACTAAGCGCCACGTCACTACCCTTGAGCGTTTTATTCTCTTTGCCCGGTCCGTTGTGGTTAGAACCACGCATTATGCGGGGGATGTCGTTTCTGAGCACTACTCCATTCGGAGCTCTACGTTAGACGAACTGCTCGGGATCGAGGCATGTCGAGGTTGGATGAGCCAAGTACAACATGACACGCTGGATGGGCAGGCCAAACAGGCTGTCGAGCTGGTAGTCAATGCACTGGAAAAGCATCAACGAGGGGATACGTCCGATTGGGACTGACTCGACAGGGTGAAATGATTTGCAGGGCCACCGCCCTAGCTAGCTGGCAGCTAGTTTGGCTGCTTAAACGGAAGTGGGTCCGCGCCCCTACAAGCGTACTGAATCAGATTGATCGATGAAAATCACAATGACTCGCAGCGAGACATTTTTTTGTCCCAGGGATTGCATTTTCCGGAGAGTGAGGTTGCGACTAGCTCTTGAACCCAAACGATGGAGTTGAACTAGGGTCATTGAAGCTCCGCCTACTGCGAAGCATCGGCCTGGTTATGACGTCATTCGTGGTAGCGTTGTTAAGCAGGGCCTTCCCGTCGATCAATCGTCAAATCGAGCAGAGATGAGAATGGAATCTGCCGTGGCGTCCCACAGCACAACTGGATTTGGGCGGTTGCTCGTTATGGAGTGGCTTTTACTTCCCCAATAGCTGAGGTCATGGATCTTCCAAGACAGCCCTGCCAAATATTTCTTGAGAGTTCTTGTGAGCTCGATCGGAATGTTATGGGCAACGGTCCCGTACATGATCGCTTCCGTGATAAACCATACGAGGCCAGCAGGACCATTAAACGGTGCCATTGCAAAGCTTATGACGCTTGGCTCGATGAAAAACTCGCCCATATCAATTGCTTCAATGACTGGGTGAAGCGTGGTCATACCTGCAACTGCATCGGGAAAAAGGGCGACTGTGAAGGTTGCCGGTGATGGCTGCTGCTTGGCGATGAAGTCGGCAACACCAAATTTGCCAAGCTTTCCCAGATCAACCTTAATACTACCTACTGCAAACGCTGCACCGGGTTTCGCCCACCACTGCACCATCACCGCGCCTCGGGCTGTATCGAACCATGTCTTGCGTATCTTCCAATCCACGACTGCCTGAGCTTCCCAGCAAATGAAGCCGCTCTGCTCAATGTCTGTTCTGGTGATAGGCGGCGGGCCTTCGGTGATGGTTACGGCAAGGTTTATAGGCATGTAAAAGCCTGTTTCGCCGATGCCGGGACTTAGGCGGCCGAGGTTTATCGAACCCGCAGTTGGACCACCTAATTTGATCTGTCCGTCCGTTGTGATCGTGCCTGGCTTTGTTGGTCCCACGCCGTCATTGGTCTCCGCGCAATCACACAGCGCCCCCGCCCGGGTTTCAACACCTGATCCCGGGATGATTAAAACGGCCTCTGCGTTTGGAGTGACCACAGCCTCAATCTGGCCCAGCAAAACGACACCAGGAAACAACTCTGTCAGGTCGATTACATGAGGCTCTCGAAGGAGTGAGGCCACGATAGTCTGGATGCCGCTGTAGGCAATCGTCCCTTCTACTCGACTCACAAGAAGCTGATCCAGGCTCAGGTTGATGCAAATGTCGTCAAAGTCTTTGGTACGCTCGATCGTCGGGATAAAGCATGCATTGCACGGAGAAACAGCGATCGTTTCGGAGGTGACACTGATCGAGACGGACATGTCCTTGATCAGCATCTCAATCCTACCCAGCGCAGTCTCGAAATATGTATCCGTACCGGCCATCTTTTCGGCTGCGCCGTACTCGACGGTCAATTTAAGCCCGCCGTTTGCTGCCAAGTAAATTCCGGTTCCGTCTTGGTGAAGGCCGAATTTGATGTTCTTCGCCGTTTCGCCCCCAACCGTATCCGCGAATAGGAGTTTCGCGTAGAACCTGTCCGCCACAGTAGGAATGTGCACTCCTTTCATGATCATGATCTGACTTCTGAACGTGTCGAAAGCTACCCCGGAGAGCGTTTCCGCACCGACATACACAGCAGGGTTCAGGCCGGCAATATTCGCGATGTCGCTATGTAGCGTCATGTGCTGTCTCCTTCGTTGGCTGGGCGCCTATCTCCGCGCTAGGACTGCTTGGTTGCTGTCGAGATGGCCGGCATGAAGGCGTCTGTGTGCACGCCATATGCGAGCGCAATCTATTCGGGGCTGGCGCAGGGGCCAGAGCTGGGTCAAGGAGGACTAGACTGCCTCCGGCAGATATTTCACGCAGTGGACGAGCTATAGCCTTTCTCTGAGGTGAGATGAAGTGCTGCGTCTGGCCGAATTGCGTCTTATGTCGTGCCTCCATCTTGGGTATAGCAGAACCCCACAAACACGCTAGCCCGGCTTGCTTGGTACGAGTAGCCAGCGATGGGACCATGGTTGAGAAGGTCTGGGACGCCGTATCAGATACATCCTTAACCGCAAATATCAGTAATACTGAATACGCCTACTCCGGCCCAGTTTTGGCAGAGCTGGTTGGACTGGCGAAAACGAAACAAGAAGTTCTAAGAGCACAGTTTCTTATCCAAAAAAGACACTGACGATGCAGCGAAGTATTCGCTTTTAACGGCTGTTACAATTTCTGCGTTCTGCACCCAGCACCGTTACGTGACTTGGACTTGACTTGGACTTGACTTGGGCAACAGACAGTTTTACTTCTGATTACGCGACTCGTTAGTCCCTCTGATGCCACGCACTACGTCAACCCTCCTCGCAATCTCAATCGCCGCATCCAGCTCACTAACCCCCAATTCCCCCATAACCCTAAACCGCTCAGCCTTCTCCTCCGGCTCAGTCATGGCCATGGCCAAATACAAGCTCGGCGGCACAGCCCGAAACAGTACCTCCGTCGACTTAGACAAAATCACCCCCTCGGTAAACTTGCCCGATTCCTTCCGCGCTGACAGCATCAGCTTTTTCTGTGCCTCGTTCAGCTCGCGAAACCGTGAAATCTTGGCCACTTCATCCGGTGGCATGTTGAGGCAGATCCACCATTCGATCATGTTGAGCATTGGCTCTGCAGCCTTCGGCAGGTCGTCGATGTTTTGGGTGGCGAGCCAGAACCAAGCGCCGAGTTTGCGCCACATCTTTGTGATCTTGACGACGTAGGGCGAGAGCAGTGGGTTTTTGGTGATGATGTGGCCTTCGTCGGTGACGTTGATGATGGGGCGGCCGAGCATCTGGTCGCGTTCGGCGATGTTGTTAACGGTGTTGATCAGCGAGATGTAGGCGATCGACAGTTGGGCGTTGTAGCCCTCGCGGGCGTAGGTGGCCAGGTCGACGATGGTGATGTCGACTTCTGGCCACGGGCTCCCGTCGCTGTTAAACAGATCACCGTCGGCGCCCTGGCAGAACATGTCCATGGCGTCGGCCATTTCCAGCAGGCGCGTGCGCCGGGCTTCGGGCAGGGTGTTGTCGCGGCCGAGGCGGCGCAGAGCATCGCGCACGTCCTGGGTGAGCACGGTGCGTTGGGCTTCAACGCAAACCCTGGCGGCATCCAGGATGCATTGGCGGATCAGGCTGCGATCAGCCCGGGTCATGCGTGCTTCTTCCTTGTCTTCGCCGCCGGTGATCATCAAGCGGGCGGTAATCTCCAACTCGCCGAGCACGTCGCGTTCATCCTCGTCATCGGCTTCCGGTTCATCCAACTCATCGACGTCCAGGGTTTTGACGCGGCCGGGTGTTTCGATCAGGCGATGGGCATCAGCAAAGGGCGCCAGGCTGACCCCGGATCCAGGTGCGAGCTTGACGCGGTTGACGGTTAAACCCAGTCGTTTGGCGAAGTCGGCAAACAGGCCAAAGCTATTGCCGGCCTCGACGATGAACAGGCGAGGACGGTAGATGGCGGTGACCTGGTTGAGAATGTTGTTCAGCGTCGCGGACTTGCCGGACCCGGTTGGGCCAAACAGGAATAGATGAGCGTTCATCTGCCGATCGAGGCGGTTGAGCGGGTCGACAGTGATCGGTCCGCCGCCGCGGTTGAAGAAGGTAATGCCGGGATTGCCGGTGCCCTGGCTGCGACCCCACACCGGCGCGAGGTTGGCCACGTGCTGGGCGAACATCAGTTGGGTGTACCAGTCGGCGTTCTTCATCCCCGGGTTGAACACGCACGGCAGCCAGCGCAGGTAACTGTTGAGTGGGGCGACTTCATGCTCATCGCGCACCGGCTGCAGGCCGGCATTGAGCATGACGTTGTTCAATTGCAGGGTGCGGCTGTCGAGCTGGGCGACGTCCTGCCCACGCAGGTAGAAAGCGACGCTAGAGCGATAGAGTTTGTGCGCGCTACCGATCAGCGAGCGTGCTTCGTGTACATCGTATCGGGTCTGCTCTGAGTCGACCGTGTCGCCCACTGACTTCTTGGCCAGCAGATTCAAGTGCGCTTCGAGCATGTCCTGCGGGGTGATCAGCAGCGTGATGCACAACACCGTGTCTTCCGGCATCTGGTCGAAGAGGGCATTGATCGCGTCACCCCCTTTATTGGTCTCGCCAGTCAGATGCCCTGTCGGCGGTGGCGAGCGCAGGCGATCTAGTGTTACGACCCGGTGCGGCATCTGGTCGAAATACCACAGCCCGTTCTCGACGTCCGAGCGAGGCTGCTCGAAGAACAGGCGCTGGGCGAAGTCGGTTCCGCTGGCCAGCTCAAGTTCGCCGGGTTCGCTGGCCGGAGGGTATGCGGTTGTTTGGTAGAAACGCTGCCGATCATCAAGGGTTGGACCCAGCAGCCGAGGATGCGGATTGAACCAACGCAGCAACCAGTCATGGACCTGCGCGCCATCCATACGAAAACACTTCACTCCGACGTTACCCAGGCCGCCGAGTAGTCGATCGCAGATCGCATTCAGAGCCTGTTCGGCGTTTTGCCCGCGCCTGCCCGGTTGGCCCTTGCTGCGCCGATAGACCACCAGCCGCACGCGTCGGGTCTGACCACGCCAGGGCAGCCGAGTCACGGTGCTGTCTTCGAACAAACCACCAGGTTTTGAGATGGCTTGGAGGTGCTGCTGGAACATCTGCAGATAGCACTCGGTAAACTCCGAACCTTGGGCGCGCGGCTGAACGTAATCGCGCAGGCGCTTGAGGTAATGATCCCAGTCGGTTTCATCCTGAGCGTAGAGCTGCACCACCCACGGCTGATCCTCCAGCTCGTCGAAGCTGTCCTGCAGGGCGTTTTCCAGGGCATCACGCACACCGCGCAACCAGTCGGCCTCCCGGCCTTCGGTGCCGATCTGGGTTAGCTCGAAAAACGCCGCTACGGACTCACCGTCATCCAGCAGCATGCATTGCGACTCCGGCAGGTATTCAACCCATGGCAGCAAGTCGACAAAGCTCGGCTGGGATTCATAGAGCTTCTGTTCGTCCGCCACCTTGGCTTTGCCTGCCGGTTTCCCGGGCTCAGGAATTCCCTGGGCATTGAGATCGGCAACGTGCTGGTCCCAGGCATCCGGCTTTTCATCACCGCCCATCAATAATTCTCCGTCCGCTCGCCGGGCATGGCGTACTGCACCCGCTGGTAGAGCGGGAACACGGTGCTATAACCCGGGATCGGCGCTGGATCGGTTCCGGTCAGGTGCGGGAAGACGTACATCACCAGATCCGGATTCGGCAGTCGTTTGAACTGGCTATAGATCTCGTTCTGCGCGGTGCGGGTGTGAGGGCGCTGATCAGAGTCTGCGTCCATCAGCGGTCGACGCAGTTGCAGCCTGGCATCGATCAACTCACGGTTAGCCGAGCTGCTGCCTCTGGACCCTGCAGCCTGGTTCCAGAGATCGAGCATGTTTTGCTGGCCGTGAGGCATCAGCTCGTCCTTGTCTGTCGAGCAGCTGGCTACCAGCACGAGCAAGGCCAACCCACTCGATGACTTAATCCAGTGAAGAAGCATGTGCACCTCCTGAGGTGTATTTGACCTTGCGGCCATCCGGCTCGTAATCGATCTCCAATTGCCGATCCAGATGCACGGCGACTTTCGCCCCGGGTTGCACATAAACCGCAGCGAAGGCCTGGCCATAGAGTTTGTTGACCCAGTCACCGATGTCTTTCACGCCACCGGACAGGATGTTACTCAGCGCCGATGTGCCCGCGCTGCTCATGGTTCCCACCGTTGTGCCGTTGCTGCTGATCACCGTACCAGTACTGTTCTGATCGGCTTCTAGTAACTTGGCGACGCCCGCACCGGCAGCGGTAATCAGGCTTTTGCTGCCGATGTACTGCTGGGCGTTGGAGCGGCGCAGGCCGGATATGCAGGGGATGCCGTTCGGGTCACTGATCCAGCCGATGCCGCCCTGGATCTTGTCCATCTGTCCGCTGGATTGGGTGCTGTTGCCCTGTTTGGTGGTCAGGCGCTGGGGTTGCGGGACGGTGCGGACACGGCCGTCATTGAAGACGAAGGTCATGCTGACGATCTGCCCGCGCACGCAGGACAACGTCCAGTCGCCGGCTGCGGTGCCGCTGATGACGGCGCCGGCCACGTCAGGCAGATCGATGCCGTTGGCCGTGAGGTTGTCGGGGCCGATCAGGATCTTGAACGGGAAAGGGTCATTGACGGTGCCGTCCACCGGCACGCGGTCGATCAAGGCCGTCATCGCCACCGAACCCATCAGGGTCGAATTCTCCGGCAAGGTATAAACGGGGCGCGGTGGCGCCTTGTCGTCATCAGTCTTGATGTTGCGTCCGATGGCGCCGGAATTGGCCTTGAGCTCCTTCTGGCCCATGTTGATCTGCTCGGTGAAGGCGTTGGGGAAGTTGAAGCCGCTAGCCGGCTTGCTTGAACCCGAAGCGATGGGCTTGCCCTGGGCGTCGATCGAGGTGGCGTCTTGCGGATCAATCCAGATCAGGCCTTCGTCAGTGCCCTTGAAGCCATCGCCGTCGCCGGGTTGCAGACCTAGTCCCACGGGCAGATCGACGTTGCCAGGCAGCAGATTGCGGGTATCGAATTGCCGTTTGAGGTCGTCCAGCAGGTTACGGGTGGTTTGCTTCTCTTGGTCAAACTGCTGTCGATCATTGCGCAGTTGCTCCAGCTCGCCATTCAGCGCGGAGCGGATGCGCTTATCCACATCAGACTCGCGGGCGCGCAGGCGGTCTGCTTCCTCCTTCTGGGTTTTGTTATCCGTGAGCAGCGCTTGCAGTTCCTTGCGCATAGCCTTCGTTTGCCCGACCAAGGTGGCCACCGTGTCCATCGGCGTATCGCCGTCGATGCCAAGGCGCTTGAGTTCTTCTGGGGACAGTTGCCCGACGGCAGATCCGTCAGCGGAATTGGAGGGCTTGTCGCTGGAGCATGATCTCGCCACCACGATCAACAACAGGATCAGCGCCGGCAAGACCAGCCATTTGATCAGTCCGTTACTTTTCATCAGCATTCTCCCGGGCATTGGGGAGGTTCTTTGCAGCATCGATCTGGCTCTGATTCGGTAGGATCGACTGCGCCAGGCCATGGCCGCGCGTCACCAGGTACAGCGCAGTAGTGTCTTCCGCTGTGCCACGTCGACCCAACTGCTGATGCTGGAAAGTCGCTGCGATGAAGTCGCCCTGCAGTTCGCGAGGATCCAGCACCAGTTGTGCCAGGGATTCGTTGCGCAACTGCAGCGCGGTTACCCAGAAATCCTCCAGTTGCCATACGCCGAGCACCGAAGCTTTGACGGGCAGGGTGGGTAACAGACCAGTGAGGTCGATCGTTTTATTGATGCGAACCTGGCTGACGCCTTCCAAACGTTCAACGGTGCGCAGTGGTGCGTACAGGCTTTGCGCTGCGTAGCGGGTGAGCACTACCGGGATGGGTGTTTGACGTGGTGGTGCAGGAGGTTCGACTTCGGCAGATTCCGTAGGCTTTGGCTCTGCGGCTCTGACGATTTTTACCGGCTCCAGCTGGGTCTGATCCTTCACGACCGTTGCGGCGATATCGATCAGAATCAACTCACCGGTGCTGACGTTCTGCAGTTGCAGACGGGTCGGCTCGATGGGCTCGTTGGCGCGAAGATACAGCGTGCTGCCTGTGCTCTGGATACGCAGCCTCTCCTTGAGTGAACGGGGAACACCCACGCGTACGTTCTGGTCGACGAAAATGATCCGCTCCTGGCCGACGTGCAACGGGATCGCCAGTGGCAGGCGTTGCCACTGCAGGATCTCCACTGCGCTGGCTGACGTGGTCAAGCCTCCCAGCACCAGTAAGAGCCATGAGGAAAATAGGCGCTTCATTGCATGACTCCTTGCCCCGGCACTTCCAGGCCAGTGCCGGTTGACGGTGGGATTGAGGTAAGGCGCTGGGGCTTTCCGCTGTAGCAGTTGAGGGCGAGCCCAAAGGGGTTGCGCTCAGGGTCCATGTCCATGCGCACGACGTGCAGCGGGTACCTGACCAGGGCGCGCTTGACCTTCTCCGAGCCGTAGTACTCGTCGGCAGTCAGGTCGAGGTTGACGATCCAGGCGTCATTGCCCAGCGTCTTGACCCGAAAGGTGGGGTCATCGCCGTAGCCGCGTTCGGGGATCTCGTACACGCCACGGGTGCGCTTGCGCAGCTCACCGCCTGCGCGACGCTCCTCGAACTCCTGTTCCAGCTGGGTCTGGCAGCTCGGCGTCAGGTAGGGCGCGAACTGTTGCAGGTTGCGCTGGTAGTCTTCCTCACCATTGGTGGGCCAGCGATTCAGCTGCTGGAAGATGTAAAAGCCGAAGGTGTACACCGTCTCCGGCGGAACCTCCCACCACTTGCGGGTGCTGCCTGAACGCAAATCAGGCGGCACATGGATGGTCATATCGCGGGGCGCGGACCACCAACCGAGGCCCATCAGTGTCGCGACTAGGAACAACAAACCGACCCCGGTACGCAGGGTCAGCACGTGAGCTTCCAGGCGCGTGACTTCATTCTTGAACCGGCTCATCGGCGAGTACTCCGCCGTGTGACCCAGACGCCGCTGCGAGTCAGGAGATCCGACCCGCCAGCCCAGTCCTTCAGCGCGGGCCAGCGAGTGCTGACCTGCCAGCGCATCTCTCGGTACAACCAGGTCTGTGGCTTCCCACGCTTCAGCCGACGCAGGAACTTGCCGCCGAAAATGATTCCAGACGCCACCGCGACCACCATGGTCGTGGGTGTCATGGCAATGCTCTTGGTGACGATCGCCAAACCTATCCCGATCACCAGGCCGATCAGTGCTGAGATCCCTACCGAGAGCCATAGCTCATCTGCAGTCATCCCCAGCACGATCACCGGCTGGCGGTTGAGCCGCGTCGGCAGAAAGCGCAGCGTTCCATCCGGCAATTGCTCAAGTGGTTCAGTCATGACTTCGCCCTGCGCTCAGAGAATGCCGGCGGCTTTGGTCAGCAGCCAGATCGACAACACCAGCAGCAAGGCGCCGACCGTGCAAGTCAGCCCGAACTGCCCCCAGGTCTTCTTCCCGGTTTGCACCTCCGCGAACGTGCCATATGCGTGATAGGCGACCCCGCAAAAAGCAGCTGCCGAGATCAGCAAACCAATCAGCGCTGCGCCGTCGAAGGCATAGTTCTGCATGGTCTGAATGATGTTCGTGCCTTCGCCACGGCTTGGCGCTTCCATCTGCGGCAACGCGGCGTTTGCCTGGCTAGACACGAACGTGGCGAACCATAGCCAAGCCAGAATCAGTTGTTTGGAGAGTGGACGTGTCATGGGGATTGCCTCCTCAGGCTGGTTTTTTATGTGGTCAATGCAACAGCAGGTAGCCGAAAATCACGTAAACAAAGACGACCTTCAACGCCAGGGTGCCGAACTGCTCATTACTCAATTGCCCCCGGCTCCAGCCTCGAAAGCCGCTGCCCAACGCCCAGGCGGAAAACACCAACACAAACGTCAATGCGACCCCGACCAGCAGCGTCATGCTGTCCTGAACGGTGAAGCCACCTCCGGCCAGGAAGGCGCTGGACTGCTCAGCCGTCATGCTCATGGCTTACGATCGGCCTCCCGCAGGTAATGCCCGGTTAGTTCCGGTGGATGCCGGGGCTGTGCGCGGGCAGGGGATTGGTAGGCCTTGATGCCCTGGCGGATCAGCTCGATCTCGGCGGTGAAGCGGGGGTAGTCGAAGGTATAACGAGCGCCGTCTTCAGCTGACAGCGCTTGGCTGGAGCGGGCGAGGCGATCGATCGCATCGAGTTGACGGAGCATCAGGTTTAGGTTGGTTTGTTCGGTGACCAAGCCATTGGCGTGAATGTTCGCGCCGCAGAGGAGCAACGCGATAGCCAGTGCGATTGGGGCTTGGTGGCGGTTGGGGCGGGCGGGCATTGGAAGCGGTCCTGTTGTTGCTGGGTAGGATGAGCTTGCCAAGGAGTATCGGTGGGGGCAGTAGGAAAACAGGAATGGGAGCGGTAGCTTTCGGTTCTGATTTCGGCTGAAGACTGAAGAAAACCAAGGTCCGGTGGATAGTTAAACCCTCCGAAGCTGGCGATTTTTTATTTTTACGAGGGTTGTGAGCTGCCTTATTACTGAGGCTCGAATAATGTGGGCGTTGCGTTAAAATTATTGTTCGTAAGAATATTGATCCACAAGGCTACTTGCTGTAACTGCCAGATTCCTGATGAGTAAATATGAAGTCATTGTCAGGTACGATCTTTCTTCCCGGAAGGCATTGCTCGGAAGCAACGCCATTAGCCTCACATCTTCGAATCGCTTCGGCTAAATCAAATGCTGCTGACTTTGTGGGTGTTGTACGCCAATAGGTGCTCTTGTTCAAGGTTAGGGCCGCGCTGTCGTCGAACGGAACGTTGCGCGCTGATGGATCCCATTCAAGCGCTGTCGCTGCATTTGCCTGAAGTTCAATGTTTGCCGAGTTCGAATTGTTTAAATAATCTTTTATTATCTCGTTAGCCTTGGTGTTAGATACGTTCCACCTAAAGTCATTTAAACGGAAGTCCTCCCTCAGCACCTGAGCTTCATCAACTGAAGTAGGAAGCGCGTTGAGGAAAAAACCATAGTAGTCGTTGCGGATAGCTGTCACTGCCTTGCAGGATCCGTCGGAGCTTTTTCGTCCGAATTTTATAGCGAAGGTCGGTTTTAGCTGAGGCGCCCAGCAATACTCATCATTGTTGATTTTCGATATGTCGACGAATCCATCTTCCTCAAGCCCTATGGAAGATTGTATTACGGCAATGGTCCCGTTAGACTCAAAGCTGTTGTCTGTGCACAGACCTGATGGCGAGAAGTTGAGCGTTATGTTGCCTTCTTTTACACTATCGGTTTTATTTTTCTGCAAGCTTGTATCTATAAGTGAATTTGCATAGTTTGCAAAAAATAAGAACCCATCTGAGAATGGATTGCTTGGTAGTGGCAGATTTTTAGTAATGTTTACAAGAGCGTTTAGTGCGTCCCCCCAATTATTCCTCTCTTTGTTCTTGATAACTTTAAAATCAAATTCGATGTTGGTGTAAGAGTTGTCTCTGGTTTTGAGTTGGAATCCTTGTAACAGACTAAACTCGACGGGGATAGAAACGCCATGCCCGTCAGAAGACTTTTCGATGTCGGCCTCTATCATTCTCGGGAACATGATTTTGGCGGTCTGGGATCCCGTTCGGCCGTTGATCGTGGTGTGAATTATTATCCCTGCGTATTTTTCTTTTGTGAACAGCGTGCTTTCCTTATTTATGATGACGCGTCTCATTGTCAGCCAAATCTGATCGGTTGACGGGTTTATACAACGCGAGCTCGCACCGTCCGATAACCTGATTATCACGCTGCCATTTTCGGCTGTCGCTGAGTTCGCGCATAAAAGGCATAGTAGGGCTATCGAATAAATTGCTGCCAGCGGTCTGGTCATTTTTATGCCTTGAGATTCATGAACGTTTCGTATTCTTCGTCTGGACAGCACTTCAGCGCTCAGTTGAATGGTGATATTAGCGAATAACTTTTTACACCTAAGGTTATTTGGCTATATCCGATATTTCTGTTGCTTCTAACTAAGATTTGCTCCTAGATTCGATTTAATCCTATAAATACTTCTTAAAGCTCCCCACCGTCACGCTCACCACAACCCCCAACGCCGCCGCACACGGCAGCAACACCAACACCGGGCTCACACTCATCGGCAACGCCAGGTAAATGATCCAGGGCGCGACCGCCAACGGCACGATCAGCATTTTCGCTCGATGGTAGATAAACCCCGACTCGCGTCCCGCGCCGAAGCGGCGCAGGTCGCGGCGGACGAGGCCGTCTACCAGGCCGGTGAAGGCGGCCATTAGGAACAGCGGTGTGGTGAGGGTGAGGATGATCATGCGGGTCAGGAAAGTGAGGATGCTGTACATCGCTGCCAGGCCGTAGTCCTCGACGTAGGTGTACATCAAGCCCAGAGCGCGGGTCATGCCTTCGCCCTGGTTGCCGTTGAGGCGTGACTGGGTGGCGGCGTGGTTTATCCAGTTGACGAAGCCGGTTTCTTCGAATGCCCAGATGTAGGCTGTATTTACCAGGTCTGTGGCGGTGTGGCCGGGTTGGTCGAGGATCAGGCTTTGTGAATAGCCGTCGGCCAGCCATTTCAGTTCGTTTTTGAGCATGTTCTGCGCGTGGTGCCAGCCTTGTTCGGGCCAGTAGAAGTAGAGTCCGATCCATTCCATGACAATGCTGATCAGCAGTGAGCCGAGCATGATGCCGATGAAGGCGAAGGGCAGGGACAAGGTTCGGGCGATCAGGCCTTTTTCACGGACTTGCTGTTGCTGGGTCTGGGCACTTTGAGAGGCGGTGGCCATGGGTTCTGCTCGTTCAGGTCATCGGGAGTGCTGGTTCAGGGCGATATCTCGGGCGTAGGTGGACTGTCGAGCAGATCGGCGGGAAGGTCATCCTGCAGCGTGCGGGTCCCGGCGCTGGTCCACCATTCGCCGCCGCCATCGATGTAGCTCCTGCGCATATGTTCTGCGAGGGTCTGCAGGTCCTTCGGCATGACCTCGTCGGGATCCGGCGCGGGCAAGGGCATACGCACCTTCCAAAGATTTCCGCCTTCGATCAGTGCGAACGCCTGACCTTTGGGCAGGCTGACAATGTGCGCCGGTTCGATCAGCGGCACGCTGGTGGAGCTGACCCGATCCTGGGTGTTGCTGGTGAAGTCGGTTTTCGCTGAGGGATCGGAGCTGTCGGTGGCACCGCTGACTAGGGTGGTGGTGTACACGTCGACCTTGGGCAACTGCTTGGTCAGCAACTCGGCAGTGGCGGTTTCGCGCACGCGGAGCATGAACAAGTTGTTGAAGTTGCCCACCACCTGGCCAGCCTTGGCGCGGTTGCCAATCTTGGCTTCGATGTCGCTGACCGTTTGCGTGTAGGCACTGACCTGAATGCCGGCCCCGCCGCCTTTGTTGATCATGGGGATGAACTCATCACCCATCAGCTCGTTGAATTCGTCGGCGTGCAGGTTGATGGGGATTTTCTGCTCGCTGTTCGCGCCGGGCAGTCCGTCATCGATGCCGAATTTGTAAATATGTCCCGCGACGGAAACTAGGTCGGAGAACATCGAATTGCCGACCGCTGCGGCCACCTCAGGATCAGACAAGGCATCCAAGCCCACATAGACGACAGCGCGTTTTCGAATGATCTGCATCCAATCGAAGATCGGGCGTGGATCATTTAGGTCGGTGTAGTCCGGCGAAATGAGTTCTGCCATGCGCCCGGTGGTGAGTTTTTCCAGCAGTGGCAGCAGGGAGGCGACGATCTTGTCGAAGTAGGTCTTGTCGTAGCGCACTGCCGAGCGCAGCCCATCCATGACCGGATCGGCCACGCGGGTTTGTGACAGGTACTGGTCGATCGCGATTACGCGCTTTTGCCTGCCCTTCATGTTGAACGGGATGTTCTTGTCGTTCAGCGCAGCTTCGATCTGCACGATCACGTCCCAGGCCTTAGTGTCATGCCGCGCGAAGTAATGGCCGCTGTATTCGATGAACAGCGCGTCGATGTTGATCACGTGCATCTGGATCTTCATGTAGTCGGGGCGGATCCCCAGCTCAACCAGCGCACGGGCGATGATATTGACGAAGCGCCAGGCGAACTCACGAAACGCCGCGCTGTTGCCTTCCCCTGACAACTGCCCGGAGATTCGGCTGGCCACCTCCGAGATCCGGCCGAAGCGACCGACTGCGTTGTACCTGGACGAGATGTCCGGCCAGCCCAGATGGAAGATGTAAAACTCGCCATCCCGCCCGGCGCGCTTGGCCTCGACGTACATGCGCTTGAGCAGATCGGCGTCGCCTTTGGGGTCGAAGACGATTACGGGTTCGAATTCATCGACTCCGGCGATTCGCTTAACGCGCCTGATGTCCTGGGTGATGAACAGCTCCGCCAGACGGGTTTTGCCAACCCGGGTAGTGCCGAGGATCAGGCTGTGGCCAACGCGCTCACCCAGGGGCAACGACACTTCGACTTCGTTGGGTTCGACGCCGTGGATGCGCGGTGCGCCGCCCACTGGCGGTAGCGGGCGAACAGGGTTGAGCGGGTTGTCCCAGGCGGTGATTTTCGGAATCAGCTTGAGCGGGAAGGGCGCGTACTCCATGCGCTCTTCCAGATGCCTGGCAGCCTGAAACCACTGGGTAGGTTCAACGTAGGGGCGGAATTCCGGTCGGTAGGTCTGCATCAGGCGCTGGGTATGCCGTTGACCCCACTTGAAACCCTTGCCGATAAACAAGCGACGATTGCTGACCGGTACGTTTTTGCTGGTCATGACGTAGCGCGGCAGCCGTCGAATATTGCGTCGGTACCTCAACACCACGAGCGCCTGGCGCAGACGAATCCAGCCAAACCACAGGAAGAATATTGCTGCTGCCAGTCCGAACAACGGCGACAGCGCCAACGCCCAGGGTGCGAACAGTGACAGGTAGGCCCCAATCAGACAGACACCCACGGTGTACAGCTCCACCGCAGGTCGCAATAAGGCTTCGATGACATGGTCCTGTGCCATGAATTACTGCTCCAGCCCGGTAGTGGTGATCAGCACGGGGTAGTGACTCAGCTGCAGCAGCTCAGCCAGTTGGTCGGCGGACGCAGGGGCCATCTCCAAACCGTTTGCCAGCTGTCGTAAACCCTCCAGTGCATCCGGCTTTGTCACATTGACCACCAACCCCACCGCGTGCAGTTCACGCAATACTTCGCCGCGGCTTCGCAGCCATTCCCGCGACAGGTCATCGTCGCCCACCAGGAACAGGGGCTGCAGGCCGGGTGCATTCAGCGCCCGAGCATGGACCTTGCCGGGGCTGAGCCTGGTCGACTTCACCGGCAGCATGTCCGCTTCGTCATATCGCTTGATGGGCACGGGTGGCAGGTAAGCCAGAGGTGATGGCGTGCCGTCTGGAATCAGGTTGAGCGCGCGGTAGTAGGGGAGCGCCGACGTGCCGCCCAGATCTTCGACGACGATCAGTTCGGCATGGGCCAGCGCGGGGAAGCCCAGGATGAACAGGAACAGTTTTTTCATGGAAGGACTCCCGTGACACGTTTCAGATGGCGGGCAAAGCTTTCTCGATAGCGAGCGGCAGGTAGGCCGCCAGCTGGGCGGTGATAGCGTCCGGCGGCGTCGATCCAGGTGCCGGTGGAGGCTTTCTGTTCGAGCAGGACTTGTGTGGTCAGCGTCAGGTTGAGATAGGGATCCAGGGCGTCGCAAGGTTCGGCTAAACGCTGTCGCTGCCAGCCGATATTGAGTTGGCCAAGGCCTGCATCCACCTGCTTGGCGCCGACCTGCTGAATAGCCAGCAGCAATGCCGTGCAGGCCGCTTCGCGTGAGGCATAGCGATAGCTGACCTTGGCGACGTTGAGCGTCCATGGCCACGGCACCAGCTTGCCGCGCAGCCGGGTGCCGCTTTCTTGCAGGGCAATGGCGTACAGAACTTCGCTGGGTACGCCGGTGCCATGGGTTGCAAGCTGGTACGCGGGTGGTGGGATCTCTGCCTGGACGCTGTTTGCCAGTAATCCGCTGGCAACCAGTGCGCATGCCCCACGGATCATTGCCGAATCCATCGACCATTGTCCTGTCGCAGCACTGCAGGGAAGGCGCCGCTGCCACCAATGCTGATCCAGCGCCCGCCATCGTGATTGAGGGTGATCTGTCGACTGCGGACGTTGTCGGGTTTTATGCCGGCTTTAAGTGCCCAGGCGCGGAGCTGGCCGTCGTTACCTTTGGCGCCGATCAGGTAGAGATCAAAAGCTTGTCCGTCCTGCTGCAGCTTCTTCACCTGCGATTCGCAGGCAGTACAGCCAGGCTCTACGAATACAGCAAGCCGCCCGGTGGTGCTGAGCAACGACATCTTGGGCGACTCGGTTTGAGTCACAAGGTTGACCGGCAGCAGATCGGGGTAAAGACGTTTGTAGGCTTGGTCGTAGGCGTTCTGATAGGCGAGCAGCTTGGCCACACGTGTTGTTTCCATCTGCACCTGAAGTTCGGCGTAGCGGTTGCGCTCCTCATCTGACTTGGCCTCGATGCCCAGGGCAGTCAACGGATCGATATTGGGCGAGTAGGTACCAAGCGGGCCCTGCATCAGCGACTTGAAGCGCTGCCACTCGGTGGCTTGTAACCCCCATTCACTGGCACTGCGCAGTGCAAGTTGGTCGGTGTGCGCCGACACGTTCTGTGAAACGGAGACGCTGGACTCTGCTGTTTCAGCCTGGGCCGTGCTGGCGGCCAACAAGAGCACGGCAAGTGTGGCCAGTTTCATTGCATGGCCCCCTGGTCAAGGTTGAACGACTGAGTGCGGCCATTGGGCAAAGCAAACTGGGCTTTGGTGGACGTCAGCGATCGCAATTGCCAACCCGCACGAGATTCACCGGGCCGGAGTAGTTGGACATCCTGGAGCTGGGTGTTTTGCAGAGGCGACACCGCTAGGAAGGATTCACCGCCTCGGTGTTCAATGCCGAGCACGGAGAAAGGCACGGGAGGCCTGCTCGGCTTTGGTTGGCGGGTTGTTTTCTTAATGACCGGCGCTGAAGTTTGTTCAGCCAGGCGCCTGACTTCTTGCAGCGCTTTTTGCACGACCTCGACATCAGCTTTTAGCGCCAAAAGATCGTGCTGCAGGGATTGCAGCAGCGCGGTATCTGCTGCGGGATGTTGGAGTGCGAGGAGTTCTGCGCCGATGACTTTCTTGTCGACCTTGTATTTTTCCATGGTGACGAAACGACCGTTACTCAACGCATCGACGTCCAAGCGCAACGCCGCCTGCTGTTGATCAAGTGCCTCGATGCTGGTCGACCATTTGCTGTCTCCGCTGATGCTGGTGCCCAGCTCTCGAACATCCCACCATTGATTGATGAGCAGTCCAGCTAATATCAACAGCACAAAACTATGGGCGTGAATGATGGAGGGTTTGAATTTCATTATTTATCCCCCGAGTAAGCGGGGGCCGTTGGCCGCTCGAATGCCGGCCGGATGGCGAAGCAGATCTGTCGATCAAGCTCGTTCACTCGCAATTCCCAAGCAGGGCCGGCCAGTAGCTGCAGCGCATTACGCATACTCATGGGCCCAAGGCGGTAGTGTGACGCGGGCAGATGATGGGCAAACAGCAAGCTCACATCGCCTGCAGCAGGACATAGCTGGTACCCGGAATGACGTAACGCGTAGGTCATGGCCTGATGCAGCGAAGGCGTCAGGGTGTCCGGAATGCGCAGGTCGATGATCTGATCGAGAAGCTCTAGCTGGTCCAGTCTGGGGTTGGTCGAGACCACGGTGTAGCGGTCATAACGGACATGCGCTGGCGCAGCCCGGCCTGTAAACGCTTGGCCCGGCGGTTGAACAGTGACAGAGATCGGGTGGCTTTCAGGCTGGGTCGACGCGCATCCCGCTAGAGCAAGACCTAGGCAGAGCAACATCAGGAACCGCAATCCTGTTCGCTGGAGGCTGAAGAATTTGAACATCGGTAGATCCTCACAAATCAGTGAGGACACCTTGGCAAACCCCTTTGAATCCAACCGCAAGAAAACTGGTTCGCGTGTCGCTGAATATCTCCAGAATGAAAACCCCCGGACGAATCCAGGCAGTTTGGCTAACGAGAGGGCGGTTGCTCGTCTTTGAGCAGGACGCGCAGCAGCGTTGGCTGGTCCCCCAGATACTCGACGTACAAACACAGCTCCACTTTGGTTTGTACGACGCGCTCACCGGATGCCGGAAATAGCGACAGGCTGAAGTGCATAACGTCTTCCGAGCTCGGCGCGCGCAGGATCGCCCGGTACGAGGCATCTATTACGGCACTGAGGCGATCGCTCAATTCTTCGAACAGGAAGTCTCTGATGTGTACGCAGCGCAACCAAGCTGGCTCACTGAGGACGATTGGCAGCTCAAGCAACCGCTGCTTGTGGGGTGTCAGCATTGAAAACATGTGATTCTCCAAGAAGCTAAAGCGGAGAAACACAGCACCCGGGCAGGGGAAGTGTTTCCCCGTGTGGGTTGGGTCAGTGCAGATGTCAGGGGGCTGGGCGCCGGACTGACCGAGTTAACGCGGCTGAATCAGCTGGATGTTTTCGAAAGCAGGTCGAAGCCCATTTTCAACAGGGGTACGACAACGCAGACAAAAATCGCACCGAGCTGCCAGCGCATGACTTTCATTTCCGAGCGGACCTCAGAGATCGAGGCGTTCAGTCTGACTTCTACTTGCTGAAGATCAGCTTTGGTCGCGAGCTTTTCCACATCTGTCTCCCATGCATCCACCACAGCTTTGGCTTTGTCGGCCGGTACATTGGCGGCTATCAGTGCGTCATACAGCGTGAGCGATATTTTCATGGCATCTCCAGAGTTGACGAGGAGACACCGCCTGACGGAGGGTCCCCGTCAGGGTGGTTTGAGTAAGCATTCGATCGTCGAGGGCATCGACGATTGTCCGCGCTGCTGAATGCGATACGGACTGGGTTGAACCAATGCGGCGAACCGCATCGTAGCCTTGAGGATTCGGGCTACCTGGGCAAGGTGCTGTCTGCGATAGCGGTCCTGTGGGGGATTTTTAATGGGTTTTTGGGGGGGGTGTCAAACGTCTCAAATAACCCAGCGACACTCACCCAAAAGGCGCTTTGATTGCTAGCGCATACACGACAACGGATAAAGATAGGATTAATGCCAAGGTAATTAACAGTTGAGCGCTTCGTATTTTGTCTGCCGATTCAATATTTTGCTTCTCTACTTCGGCCATCTTTATTTTTAAGGTTTCTTGCATAGCGCTTAATTCTGCTTTGGTGGCAAACTCTTTAGGTGTCAGCAGGAATTCAGGTGTTTTTGTTTTTTCTGGAGGATGCGTTTTAAGTCGATTCTCTCCAAATACCTTTGAGAGTCGTAACGCAAGAGCTAGCACGAAAAAAAGGGGTGATAGCATTTTGTATATTTTTTCATGTTCTGTGAGCTCGGTTTTCTTGTAAACTTTATTCGCGTGCTCAGTATCGTGCTCCCAGGTTTTGTATTTTTTTTCAATATCATCAAGTTTCTTGATTATTGTCGGTTCTGTATACCGGCTTTTGTAGTCCGAGAGTTTATCTATTGCCCGGAACATACCGAATTCATAAACACTGGTTGACCTTGCGTCTCTCGGTTTGAAGGATTCAAATTCGGTGCAAGCGTTCGCTAATTCTGCTGCGACGGTCGTCACAGGTGAGACAAACCCCTTTACTAAACATATTTTATCGTCAGTCATACCTAAAGCAGTTGATTTAAGCTCACGTAAAGATTGGTCGGTATTGAATGTTTTGAGTGTGTATATGGATGAGAACCACTCAATTCTAATTTGCTGTGCTTGGAGTATTAGCCCGAAAGCTGCGGCGCCTAACCACCAGTAGTCTACACGTTTCCAAGAGATTTCGGTAAGGCGCCACTTAAAGGCGAATAGATAAGTGAAGGCTATGAATAGAAATGCCAATAGCAAAAAAAGCCAGAGGGTGTCAGCCGCGATCATCATCGGAAATGGCATTTGTAGGTCGTTTTCGTCTTGCATCTGGTGCTCTAATGTCGTGAAGGGGATTCATCTGATATTACTTTGAATTTTTTAAGTTTTCATTGCTTTTTGTGCGCGACCTAATGATCGAATTCGTCCCCTTCCAAGTGGTTAAAGCATTTTTCAGGTGAGGTTTTCAACCGACTGAATTTATGGCTTAAATTGTCGCTGCTCTGGCGTTGTCACTCCTAAGTGAATGCAAAACCACAACCGGAACCTGCCCATTCCCAAGGGCCTTAAGTCGGTCCACCCGATAGGCCACCCCATCAGCCACTCGACCCATTCCGGGTTCAGTGGCCCACCATGCAGCGCCATCACCGCATGATCCAGCCGATCCCGTGAACGATCCCGCCCAGATTTGCGGATCAGAGAGCCCGGTGAAGAGCCCTTGGCCATGCTCGCCACGGGCGTTGGCCAGGATCCAGATCCGGTCGCGACGATGCGGCGCGCCGCATTCAGCCGCTGATAGACAATGCCACTGCGCGTCATACCCCATTTGGGCAAGGTCACCGAGGACCACGGCAAGGCCTCGGCTGATGAGCATTGGTGAGTTCTCCAGCCAGGCAAATCGAGGTCGTACCTCGTCGATGATTCGGCCCATGTGTTTCCACAGACCGGATCGCGCACCATCGATGCCGGCACCGTTGCCGCAGACGGCGATGTCCTGGCAAGGAAAGCCTCCCGAAACCACGTCAACAAGGCCGCGCCATGGTCGGCCGTCAAAACTGCACACGTCAGACCAAATAGGGAAAGGCGAGAGTAATCCATCATTCTGTCGTTGCGCCAAAACCTGTGCGGCGTAGGCATCACGCTCAACGGCGCACACGGTCCGCCATCCCAGCAACTGTCCGCCCAATACGCCTCCACCAGCACCCGCGAAAAGAGCCAGCTCATTCATCGTCGCTCCTGCAGCGCGCCCGGTCATCGCGGGCGCATCAAGGGGAGGGATAATTCCTGGGTGAGTTGGTTGAAATACGAGGTGGGGGTGCAGTGGCTGCAGTTGATCAGATGCTTACCAATAATCTGGTTTGTAAGCTGGCTTTTTCAGGGTTGGAACCCGATCTGGAAATTGATGTGACGACAACTCATCGACAGTTACCACGCGACGCATCCAGTCGGAATAGTTCGCCAAGGATCCAGGCGGTTCCCGCTTGATGCCCTCGCGATGGGGCAGAACCACGGCCACTTTCATGTCGGGAAAGTCTTCTCTCAACGCTTTCAGCGCTGGGGTCATGTCGGTATCCGCTGACACCAGCACGATCTGCTCGATGCGCTCAGCCTCAGGTGTACGTTCCTGCTTGGCGGCAAGGCGGTACATGCTGATTGCGATGTGAACGTCCGTCTCCTTTTCTTCCAGTCGCCAGATGTCGACCTGGTCCTGACGTGAAGGCGGGGTGGATCTGTTGACGAATCGGGGTGCTCTGCCAGGTTCAAGGCTATGTCTTCCGTAGAACACTTCGACCCCGCTGGCAATCAATGCGCGCAGATAGGCGTCCTGTGCTTCCTTGGATTGCTGGCCGCGTGATGCGAGGGAGGGTTTGACGCCTGAGGTAAAAAAGCTAATGGAAGCGAGCTCACTCTGTGGCTGCTCGACGTGCAGGATATGCGAGAGCAACGCACGCAGATCCAGCCATTTGAACTGAGTGCCTGCAAGCAGGCCATAAAACATGTTGTAGCCATCGACGAAAAACGCGGTGCGCACGAATATTCATTCCTTGAAAACGAAAAAACCGGCCGAGGCCGGTTTTTTCACCCCAACGGCCAGCGAACTGAATCGCTGCGTACGGGGCTGAGTAGTCCGGAAATCATCGTTCAGGTGGGCATCGATGTCAACCTGAGGATGGCGTAGGAGATTTCTGATCAAGCGGGTGGAATATTCCGCTGGAAAGGATTTCGGGGACTGTGATCGCCTAGAGCAATCCTTTCTCCGCGAACGAGTAAGGTTTCTCGCGACCGATCACGAAGTGATCAATCAACCGCACATCCACCAGTCTCAGCGACTCCTTGATTCGCTCAGTCAGGCTGATATCCGCGTTGCTGGGTTCGGTACACCCGGAAGGGTGGTTATGGCTGATGATCATCGCCGCCGCATTGTGAGCCAGGGCTCGTTTGACGATCTGTCTGGGGTGGATGGTGGCGCAGTCGACGCTGCCCCGGAACAGGATTTCGAAGGCCAGCGGCTGATGCTTGGCATTCAAGAAAATCACGCCGAACGCTTCGTGGGCTTCAGCGGCGAGTTTGAGTTTCAGATAGGCCGCCACGTCCCCAGGGCATACCAACGGATCGGCAGACGTGAAAAGACGGCGGTCCAGGATATCCAGCGCTTCTTGGATCATCTCGTTTTCGATAGTGATGGCACTAGCGGTGAGGTCGGTAATGGCTTCGTCGATCATGTGCAGTTTCATGAGGTGCTCTCCAGTACAAAGGGTGGGCAGCACCCCAAGGGGATGTCTCCCCGGGAGGTTGGTACTGCGGTCATGCCGGGCATGACCGCGAAGGTGGTTGATGAATCAGGCGTTATCAGGCAACTCAGGCTGCGTGGTAATCCTCGTCGGGATCTGCTGCAGGGGCTTGCTCTTCTGCAGGTTGATCAGGTTGCTGTTGCTCGTCTTTAGGTTTGGCCTGGTAAACAGTTTCACCATCAACCTTGATCCATGAGATGAACAACAACCGGCCTTTCAGACTTGCACCGGTTTTGCCCTGTTTCTCGCCTTTGGTATAGGTGAACGCGTCGGCCCAAATGTCGCCGATCCTGAAAGCAACCAGCACTTTCTTGCCGGCGGAAACCTCAGGGCTGTAGCGCATCACCAGGCGTTCTGCTTCACTGCCGCTGACCTTGCAGTCGATATAGGAATATTCCACATCGTCTTTGGAGCCATGCAGTGCTGCGATGGTGGTGGATATGAACGGCTTGCCTTTGCGTACCTCAACTTCGCGGATGCGATTGAGGTAGCCGATGCCGGTGGTGTGCAGATCGAAGTATTGGTTTTCGTTGGTCTGAGTCATGTCGTTTCTCCGTTTCGCAATGAAACGCGGAGAACGACTTACCCGGGCGGGAAAGTAATTCCCCGCGTGGGTGGTGTGCTGTCAGGCATTCGATCGTCAATGCTGCCGACGATTGATCGCGCTGCCGAATGCGATGGCGATCTTGGGATGATCAACGTATGGCGGCGTCGTAGCCTTGAAGATCGAAGCTACCTGGGCATGTTGCTGACACGTCAGCGGAACATGGGCGAAGGATGGGAAATGATGCGGCGGGCGTCAAGGTGGTTTGGCGTTGTAAAAGTGGATCGAGCTTGGCGTGTTTTTTCGGGATGACGATGTGCGAGGGTGTTAACTCGCTTTCTGATACCCGTGCATCCTGGCGGCTATGAGGGCTCGCTCTTTGGAAAGAGGCGTGATTAACCCTTTTGTGTCTTCTACCAGCATGTACAGAAAGTATCGGCCGTCCTGATCGATCAGGATTCGGTAGACCCCTCCGGATGACTCAGAGCCCGGAGGTACAGTTCTGTCTATTAGAAACTCATAACTATCGATGCTCATACGTCTCAGCGCTGCCTCGAAGTCTGCATTGACGTCAGACTCCCACTGCTTAGTGCTGCGCATACTGAATATGAACTGGATCAGCAAGGGCAGCCCAATCCCTGCAACGGCAAAAAAAATCTCCACTCCAAGCTCCACGCACTCAATCCTTGTGATGTCGTCATGGGCGGATAGATACCGGCAACCCGCCACTATTGCAAGCCGAGTGACTTCCTGACGAGATCATTTATGAGTGTCTGGCATCCGATACCGGACTAATCGGCTTGCTTTGTCGCGGCGTCGAGTTGCGGTATCGATCATTAATGTGATGGGTGTTTTTATCGGTGCCAGGGATAACAGCGCCGCGACAGGCATCCTGAAAATCGTAGTCTTTCTTCATATCGAGCAGTCCGGGAAGTGAGCCGAAGAAGCTCTCCGGCTGTGAAAGGTCGACCACCTGTGAACGCTTGGCTGCGACAGTCCCTTGGCATAGACCTGTCATGGCAAGCACTCACCCGATTCGTGTCGTGGCTGGAATCGGTATCAACTGGCACGCATCCGCGCACAAAAGGAGCCCGTTCTTTCACCGGCGGGCACCGGCCACGAATACTGGCCCTCGGAAGGGTGTCCTCACGCTCCGGCGTGCAGGGCGTCAGGGCACTCTTCAAAGGGACCGGGAAACTGGGAGTAGGGGCCGCACTGAAACAGAACGGCCCGAGGACAGGTGGGCTTCGAACTCTATGCGTCTATGACTACCCATGCAGGGTGATCGTGACGGCAACTTGCCTGGATAACCAGGGAGACGCAGGGAGAATCTGCACGCACTTCCCGAGGCTTAGCGTGCTGGGCTGGCTTGCTACTGATGACCGACAGTAGCCAACGGGTGTGATCGTTGAGGCAAACAAATTCTTGCACAAGGCATGGCCGATGGGAACGCAGGAAACAGGTCTTACATGCCGACAGATTTGGTAGGAATGCTCAGTAGGATTTTTTACCGTTTCCGAGATTTCCTGGCCGGAGCCAGATTCAGGATGCCCTTGCAGTCCGGGTATTTCGAACAGGACAGAAACGTCCCGTTCTTGCCGCTGCGTCTTTTCGTTGCCGCGCCACAGATGGGACAAGGCGGCGAGGGCGGCTGATCGATGGTCAGGCTCAGTGTCGAGCATTGCTCCACCAGCTTGCCGATCCACACGCTTTGCCCGCTGAGGAATTTCTCCAGCGGCATCCTGCCGGCCTCGATCTCGTCAGAGGCCTGCTCCCAGATCGCCGTCATGCCAGGATCTTTGACCATGCTCGGGACTGCATCGATCAGCGCGAATGCAGGAGCGGTAGGGCTAAGTGAGCGGCCTTTCTTATCCAGGTAACCGCGCTGCATCAGGCCCTTGATGATCGAGGCGCGGGTCGCCTGGGTGCCGATCCCGGTGGTGGCTTTGAGCTTGGCCTTGAGTCGCGGATCCTCAACCACATCGGCAATGTTCTTCATCGCCTTGAGCAGTGTGCCTTCGGTGTAGCGCTTGGGTGGAGAGGTGGTAAGGGATTTGAGCTCCGCCTCCTGGATGCCACAACCCTGACCTGAGCGAAGCTCCGGCAAAAGCTGGCTCCTCTGCTGACTCTGCTCATCGCCGTCACTTTCTTCCTCACGAGCGAACAGCACCTTCCAGCCAGGCACGACAACCTGCTTGCCCACCGCCTTCAATACCAACCCCCCTGCGTCGAGCATTACCACTGTGCGGTTGTACTCATGGTGCGGCATGAACTGCGCCATATAGCGCCGGCGGATCAGGTCGTAAACCTTGGCCTCTTTCTCAGACATCTTCGAGATATCCGCCGCTTCGGTAGTGGGGATGATGCCGTGGTGTGGGCCGGTGAGTTTCTGGTCGTCCCAGGCCTGAGAGCAATGGGTTGCATCGAGCGTCTGCAACAGCGGAATGATCGACGGATCGGTTTTAGCCAGAGCCGACAGAACCGTCGGTACTTCCGACAGCATGCTCTCCGGCAGATAGGCGCACTCGGTCCGCGGGTAGTGAGTAGCTTTATGGGTTTCGTACAGCGACTGGGCTATATTCAGCGTTTCCTCAACGCCCAGGCCGAACTGCCGATCGCATTGCTCCTGAAGAGCTGCCATGTCGAAAGGCAAGGGCGGTCGCTCACTGACTCGCTCTACATCGATAGCCGTTACCGTCGCCTGTCCATGGTTCAACTGCCGCTGGGCCTGATCGGCTTGCGCACGGTCAATACAACGCCCATCCGCGTCCACGGCGCTACCGGGCGGTTGCCACTTGGCCAGAAACTCCGCGCCGCTGGCCCCCAGACGAACATCAATGTCCCAATATGGCTTCTTCACGAACGCCGCAATCGCCCGTTCACGTATCACTGTCAGATACAGCGTTGGTGTCTGCACCCGACCGACCGACATCACCTGATCGTGCCCGCAGCGCCTGGCGATCAAAGTGAACAGGCGTGTGAGATTCATGCCAATCAACCAGTCCGCCCGGGAACGGGCCAACGCAGCGTGATACAGGAAAAACGTCTCCTGCCCAGGCTTCAATGCAACCAGCGCCTTGCGGATCGACTCAGGATTAAGCGCCGACAACCACAGCCGCTGCACCGGCCCGCGATAGCCGCAGTACTCCATGATCTCCCGGGCAATCAACTCACCTTCGCGATCGGCGTCGGTGGCAATCACCAGCTCTGTCGCCTGGCTGAGCAGTTTCTTCACCACCTTGAATTGTGTAGCCGTCTTGGATTTGACCTCGACCTTCCACGCCGCAGGGATGATGGGCAGGTGCTCCAGCGACCAGTTTTTGAACTGGGGGTTGTAGGCTTCAGGCGGACAAGTTTCCAGTAGGTGGCCTATGCACCAGGTGACGCAGACGTCTGGGCCGGTAAGGTAGCCGGTACCGCGTTGAGTCGCGCCGACTACTCGGGCGATGTCTTTGCTTTGGGAGGGTTTTTCGCAGAGGAATAGGCGCATGGGTGGTGTCGTCTGCTTGGTAAAGTAGGTCGACGATGCCAGCCAGGTTGGGTAGGGAGGTTAAAAAAACTGGGTTAGGTAGGGGGACAATTAGGCTAATAGAGTAATCGTAAGCGCGATTATGCTCTGGCTCTGCATTCGTTGACCCACGAACTCCGACGTGGGCATATTAGTCGCCCGCAGCGCAGAGCTGTTAAATGGATGAGAGTCGCCTTAATGGATGTATTACTGGGTAAGAACGGATGGCCAGCACGGGTCTTGGCTGGCCTGATGTTTTTGACGGCAGGCAACTCCTATGCATCGGATGGTGAAGGCTTCTCTCCATCCACTGCTTGTCGCGTGTTGGCACGAACTCCCGGCTTCAAGCCCAACCCCAGCGGTTACAGTGAGTTGTACGACGGTGTCTATTCTTGCGGCACTCCGTACAAATATCTGGGGTCGCAAGAGCTACCCAACAACGTAGCCCTGTACGGCCGAGGCACTGCTGACGAGGTGACGCGCGTCAAGCTGATGCTAAATGTGAACGTGTTAAGCCGAGCCGCTGCGGATACAAAAGCGCTCGCGGCTCTATGTACAAAAATGATCGGAGCTCTGGCGGGGAGCGTTCCAGTTGAGTTCGGCAAGAAAGCCAGCTTGGGTAAGCCGTTCGACGATCAGTTTAAGGGCTACAGGGTTTTCCTGACTAAAGAAGTTTGGTCGACTGGCAAGGGATTCGAGCTCAACTGCGGTATCGCGACCTTGAGTCACGAGGATTAGCGTTATAGGCGTCATAAGAACGTGTATTCAGCATCCGGAGTTAACAAGTGGATGCTGAATACACGATGATGAATCAGTAGGTTGCCTCGCACAGGTCCGAGAAAAAACGATTCATACTTTTTCCTCCCTCAAGACTGAGCTCTGTCGTCCATTTCGTAGCGCTTGTGGCGTCGTCCTCCAAGGCGGCCCATTTGCTAGCCTTGCCTTCCACAAACCACGATCGCTCTGCATTGCTGAGCTCGCTGAGTTCAGGAAATGGCAACCATGAATAGGTCTTGGTTTTACAATTCACATACGCCACATCAAGACCTTCACCTCTTTGCTGCGTTCGCTCGCTGGCCGCATCCTCAAACATCAAGTCTGGCATGATCACGCCTTTACCATAATCAGCCGTTACGCCCATGAAGTAAGCCGTTACGGTGGTACGGGAGTGCGGCTGATAGCCTACCGAGATCAAGCCTGAGCCAAATGCATTGCCCCCTCGCTCTGAAAACGTCCTTCCAATCAGAGAATTCTGTTTCTTTGCCATGGCCTCTTTCTCGGCGCCTGACTGCATGATGGGGTCTGCGTGGGTGTTCATTGCCATGACGCTGAGCAGTGCAGTGCATGAGGCGATTAGTTGAATCCTTGGCATCACGAAGCTCCAGTGGGTGAGCTACGTATGATATCAGCGGCTAACAATGTGAGTACGAACTGCCCATCGGTAGGTAATAAAAAGCCGTTTGAAATCATACAGACTCATGAAACCGTTGAGCCTTATTCCAATGTGTTGGATCCAGCGACACAGAATGTCGCAGCTCGGCGTCAGCATATTCCTCATCCCTTTATTAGGAGGATTAGAAGATGAAGGAATTGACCTGCTTCGCCGTTGGCTTGCTCATCGGCGCGTTGTTGATGAAGAAAAGCCAGACAGTCGAGGACCTGAGAAAGGAGCTGGAGCGAGAGCGCTGGCGTAGCAACCCTCGCGAGAGTGCATAGCGCACTTTTTATATGGCTTTTTGCTACTGGTCCTAGAGGCTCAACAATGCTACAAAGCCATCAAAGGAATGTTCGCCGGGTAAGTGAGGCTGGCGAACCATCATCAAGGTCGATCGAGCGCCGTTCAATGTCAGATCCCAAAGATCGGCTCTTCAGGCATTTAGCCTTGCTGCGCCTGATCCCCCGCGAGCCGAAAAGCATCACTACCACTGAGCTGATCAACCGCCTCAAGAGCGAACGTTTCGATTTTGATGCGCGTACGCTGCAACGCGATCTTGCTGGGCGCTTAGCCCTAGACTTTCCCCTGCTCTGTGATGAGAGCCGAAAACCGTATCGGTGGAGCTTCCCGAAGCAGACTCCACATTTCGATTTTCCAGCGGTGGACACACCTACCGCACTGGCATTCGTACTTGCTCAGAGTCACTTGAGCAAACTGCTACCACCCAGCATGCTGGAGTTGTTGACGCCCTACTTCGACTTGGCGCATCGCCAGCTTCAAGGATTTCAGCACAACAACCTTGCGCATTGGGTCGATTGCGTTCGAGCACTGCCCAACGGCAAGACATTGCAGCCGGCAGAAGTTGATCCGGTGATCTGGTCTCAGGTTGCTGACGCGCTACTCGACAAGCGCCAACTGGACATTCTGTACTTGAGCCGTAGCAAAGGTCAGTCAAAGACACTGCGGCTACACCCCGCTGGCATAGTCTCGCGTCACTCCATTAGTTACTTGATAGCTGTCGTCGATGGGTACAAAGATCCACGTCAGTTTGCACTGCATCGGATTCAGCAAGCTAAATGCGTTGATGCCCCTGCAAGCGGAACAGCTGATTTCAATATTGACAATTTCTTGCACGGTGGCGGATTCAACAGCGCGGGGCCGGTTGACCAATGCAAATTGGTTGCTGACGTGTCACCTCAGATTGCCTGGCTGCTGAAGGAAACGCCGCTCGCTGTTGACCAGTGTATGGAGTCTCTCAGCAACTCTGGATGGCAACGCGTACGTGCGACGGTACCCCAAGACCAGGAAACTCTGTGGTGGCTATTCGGTTTGGGCGAGAACGTCCGACTGTATAAGCCCCAAAACTGGGTCCAAGCCATCAAAACCAGACTTGTCGAAGCGCAGGCACTCTATGCCCTGCCACTCGTAGAACACCCATTCCCTCTAACCAGTGCATCTGTCTGCCAGGAAACTCTATGAAGTCCCGCGACCATAAAGATATCAATGAGGAAAGCATCAATGCTGCCATTGCTTTGGGGCAGAGCGAAATTGTCGGTCGTTTCGGCAGCGCTGCTGCCGAGTCGATAAAGGGATATACGGGGGTTGATCATGAAGTTGGAGTGGTCCTGAGCAAAGGCCTAAACGGCATTAGTCTCGAGCAGACGGGAGTGAAGCATCGCGCGGGATGGGCAGCAGAGGTAGTCAGCACCGGCCGTGAAAATGCGGAAGCCATCATCAATAAATCTACAGAGCGCTCGATCCGTAGCGATGATTTGAAGCGCTATGGCATCGAAACTGATCCGAAGTATCGACAGGCCGTAGACCGAGTCCGCGTCGATGATAAAGGCAACGTTATCTACGAAGCCCAGACGAAGCTGGAAGCGAACGGGAATCGGGTCGCCAATCAGGTGAGTCACGAGGACCACAAGTACAATAAGTACTTTGGCAAGAAGCTCGAGCTGCCTACTGAGCAGGTCGACGACGCAAAGACTTACTGCCGAAATCGTGCAGAGGGTTTGAGAAAGCACGCGATAAAAGCAGACCAGGATGGTAAGCCGGAGCTGGCAGGAAAATTCCGCGAGCGAGCGAGCAGGTTTGAGCAACTTGCAGAACAGGACATTGTTGATCTGGGGCTCAGCACTGAGGACGCCATCGCTTTCGCCGAAAATCCACTGCGCGAGACCTTCAAGGATATTGCCCGCACTAGCCATCGTGCGGGGATGGAAGGTGCCAAATACGGTGCAATTATTGGTGGCAGTATTTCGCTGCTACAGAACGTATTGTCAGCCGGGCAAGGCAAGCAGGAGATCGGCGCCGCAGCGTTCGCGATTGCGACCGATACCGCCAAGGCAGGTGTTCTGGGTTACGGAACGGCATTTGCCGGAGCTGCGCTAAAAGGCAGTATGCAGCAATCAGCCAATAGCACTCTGCGCAACTTGGCAAACACCAATGCTCCCGCATTGGCGGTTAATGTGTGCTTGTCGCTAGGCGGTTCCATCAAGCGTTTCGCCACGGGCGAGATTAGCGAATCGCAATTGCTGAGCGAAATAGGCGAGAAGAGCACTGGCATGTTGGCCAGCGGGATGATGGCGGCGGTCGGCCAAGTAGCCATACCTATTCCGTTCGTGGGTGCCGCCATCGGCGGCATGATTGGCTACACCCTTTCCTCGCTGTTCTATCAAGCCGCATTGGATGCCGCGCGGGGAGCAGAGATCTCCGGTGTTCAGCTCGAGCGCACCCGGGCTATCCAGGCTGCAGCTCGGGATCGCATTGCCGAAGAACAAGCAGCGCTCGACGCATTCACACGCCGCGAAATCCCTCAACTGCAGAAAGAAACGAGCCAACTGTTCGCTGTGGTCAATTCAATCGGTGATGTCAGCGCTAACGACGTGGCCACCGCGATAAACGACTACGCCACCCTGCTAGGCAAGACGCTGCAGTTTCTATCGCAACAAGAGTTCGATGACTTCATGGACAGCGACCTTTCGCTTGTCCTGTAGATAATATTTTTTGCCTGAAGACCTCCCTAGGAAAAGGACACAATTTTCATGCTGATCAAACTGCTGCCCGCTCAAGAAAGAGAACACCTCATCGAGTTGGCTACACTGCTTGCACTATCGGATAAGCCACTGCTGTGGGATGGGAAGACTTCTGACGAATTAACCTCAAGTACAAACCTTGATGAGTTGACCATTCAAGAAGGTGAACAAGAGTGCGAGCTGATTGCAGAGCTTGAGCACTCAGCCGGTATCACACGTTTAGGATCGTCACATTTGTCAGCTTATTTCTCGCCTCCCGAGGTGAAAGCTAGTTTGCTCGAAGCCCTCAAGGTGCTCCCCATTAAGAAAGCAGAACGCCCGGAGTTTCGCGCCCAAGCCTCGACAGCTGTGCTCAAGGAGCTGCTGAAAGATAAAAAGTTTGTTCAGCCGTCTGTGCCCAAAGTCATGTTGTTCGAATTGCTCTTGGTGGCGTTGCGTGATGGCAACATCTCCAGCATTGAGTGGGCCCTGCTCAAAGAGTTTCAACAGCACCATAAGCTGGAAGATTTTATTTTCGACGACCTTCTGGAGCGTGCGGAAGCACTCAACCAGGAAATCAGTAAAGCCATTTCAATCGTGCTTGAGTAAGGAAACCATCATGCCTCTTCCCCTAATTATTGGTGCGGCCGCCATTGCCGGTATATACGGCGCAGTTAAAGGCGTCAGCGGTGCCATTGACCACAGTAATGCCAGCGACCTTAACAACGATGCGCGTTCCATGGTCAATACCGCCAACGCCGAAATCGAAGAGCAGCGCAAGACCACCAACAATACCCTTGAAGATTACGGCCAGCGGAAGTTGCGTGCTTTCAACGGAGTAGTGGCGGATTTCATCGGTGCATTCGAAAAGCTCAAGAACGTCGAGCTTTCCCAGAGCCCGGAGCTGGACAAGCTCAACGCCGGTGACTTTACCAATCAGACTTTGGCCGGTCTACGTCGGGATTATCAGGCCCTGCAGGACGCAGGTCTCGGCTTGGGCGCAGGTCTCGGAGGTGGTGCTGCGCTTGCCTTTGGCGCCTACAACGGCACTATGCTGCTGGCCACTGCCAGTACCGGAACCGCAATTTCGTCTCTAGGCGGAGTCGCGGCAACCAACGCCACACTGGCGTGGCTGGGTGGGGGGTCGCTGGCTGCTGGGGGCTACGGGATGGCTGGTGGCATGATGGTTCTGGGCGGCGTGGTTGCGGGACCAGCTTTGGCGATCTTTGGCCACGTCTTGGGTAACAAGGGTGAGGAGGCTCTAAACAAGGCTCGCAGCAACATGGAGCAGGCGCGTACCATCCGCGATGAGGCCCAGTTGATGACTCAAAAACTGCAAGCTATCGATAAAGTCACTACGCTCGCGAACACCACTTTTTCCAAGCTCAGCTCGCAACTACGTCGCTCGGTCAACGAGCTGAAAAATGTTATCGAGAAGCAGGGCGTCGACTATCGTACGTATTCTGATGACAGCAAGAAAGTGGTGTTCGGCTCGGTCAAGTTTGCTCAGTTGATCAAAGCCATGATTGATACCGCAATCCTGGACGTGGACGGCAACCTTGTTGTATCCACAGACAAACGCATCAAAGACGTTGGCGCTGTAGCAAACGGGCAGAAGGCGAGCCTGGACTCTCCAGTCGCCTAACCAAAGTCCATTGCCTGTGCCTGTGCCCGTGCTCTTGTGCGGGCATTTTTATCTAACCAGATTGCTACGAACCGCTGAGATTCTGCATGGCCACGCCTATTCCATCGCTGTCGAAGTTCCCATGCAGTCAATGCGGCCTGTGCTGCCAAAATGTTGATAAGTCAGACGAGACGCGGTTTCTGGATCGCGGAGATGGTGCCTGCAAGCATTACAGCTCTGAAGATAGAGGCTGCGGCATCTATGAGCGACGTCCTGATATCTGTCGTGTGGACAGCCAGTACACCCACCGTTTCGCTCAGCATTACAGCTGGGACGAATTCGTAACCCTCAACTCTGCAGTCTGTACCGCGCTACAGACCGAAGCCCAACAGTTCCTGATCTACAAGAGCAATGGCTGAGTATTATCTGCAAAAAACGAACTTAGGCTACGCGTCAAGGCGCGCATCTCGGTCAGAGATGGTCAGCCAGTGATGGTCCACACGTTTCGCAAGCCAGCGTTTGGGCTAGACCGTCATCCAGAATTGGGGGGTAGGGGATCTGGGTCAGATCGAATTTGTTGATTGAACAGGTCAGTATCCGCTTGGTCGACCCGCTCAATAAGCTTCACCCCCTGATTCCTCACATTCCCCACAGCCTTACCCACCGTATACCATTCAAAATCCTCCACCGGCCTGCAGCATTCCCTGGCAATCGCTTCAGCCCTCACCGCATCAGTAGCCGGATCCATCCACTCCAGTGCCATCTCCGGCGTCAGCACCAGCGGCCGCCGATCATGAATATCCACCATCCCCTGATCACTCGCCGCCGTGATAATCACAAACCCGTCATCCTCCCTTGGCTCAAGCCCCAGGGTCACCTGAGCCAGTGCCCCATAAAACATCGGCGCATGGCTCTTAAGCCGAATGTAGTAAGGCTGCTTCTTTTTCGGATCGGCCGGATCCTTTACCCATTCGAACCACCCATTCGCAGGCGCAATCGCGCGGCCGCTCGGCCAAAGCTGTTTGAAAAACTTCCCAGTGGCCACCGTTTCAACCCGGGCATTGATCGGATCCGGTCGTTTGCCTTTCGCCCAGAACGGCGACCAGCCCCAGCGAACCTTGTCCACGCTCAGACCTTGCTCAGTGCTGCGGATTATCTCGACGCGAGTGGAGGGCGCGACGTTGTAGCGCTCGATCGGCCAGAGGTCGTATCCGTTGATTACCAACTGCTTGGGGGCGAGCTCCCGCAGGTAGTGGTCCATGGATTCGTAGATCGAATAGCGTCCGCACATGCTGTCACCCGTCGAAATTTCCTACAGAGGAGATTGACCGAAACCGGTCTTCGTCGTTAACTGTATATACATACAGCAATCTACCGCAAGGCTCCCATCATGAGTGTCACTATCCTTGGCCCGTTGTCGGCAGGGGGCGAGAAGCTCCCACTTTATTCCTTCCAGGTACCGGCGGGTTTCCCGTCGCCCGCGGCGGATCACATCGAAAAGCACATCTCCCTGGATGAGCTGTTCGACATCCGCGCGCCGCATGTGTACCTGGTGAAGATCGAAGGCGACAGCATGGTGGGGGCCGGGATTTACTCGGGTGACCTGGTGGTCGTGGACCGCAGTCTGTACGCGGAGCATGGCGATATCGTCATCGCCGCGCTCAATTCCGAACCGGTCTGCAAGCGCCTGCACATGCGCAACAACGTGTTCATCCTGCAATCCGAAAACCCGAAATACCCGCCGCGTTACGTGATGGAGGGTGACGATCTGGTGATCTGGGGCGTGGTGAAATACAGCGTGCGCGATCATGACAAAGCCTGAGCCGGTCTTCGCCCTGGTCGACTGCAACAGTTTCTACGCGAGCTGCGAAAGGGTGTTCCGCCCTGACCTGGCCAAGACGCCGATTGTGGTGCTGAGCAACAACGACGGCTGCGTGATTGCCCGCAGCTACGATGCCAAGCCTTTCGTGAAAATGGGCGCGCCGTACTTCCAGATCAAGGACGCGCTGCGTCAGAACGGCGTGGTGGCGTTCAGCAGCAACTATGCGCTGTACGGCGACATGAGCGAAAGGGTGATGACCATTATCGAATCCATGGTGCCCGCCGTGGAGATCTACAGCATCGACGAAGCCTTTGCTGACCTGACCGGCATCCCAGGCGACCTGACCGCCTTCGGCCGCACCATCCGCGCCGCCGTGCATAGATGCACAGGCATCCCGGTCGGGGTCGGTATCGCCCACACCAAGACCCTGGCAAAACTCGCCAACCACACCGCCAAGCGCCTGCAGGCCGAGACGGGCGGGGTGGTAGACATCTGCGACCCGTTTAAACGCGACTGGGTGCTGCGCAACACCGAGGTCGGTGAGGTATGGGGCGTCGGCCGTCGCATGAAAGCCCACCTCAATGCGATGAATATCACCACCGCCATGGACCTGGCCAAAGCCGACCCCACCATGCTCGGGCAGAAATTCAGCGTCGTCATCGAAAAGACCGCTCGCGAACTGGCGGGCACCTCCTGCCTGGAACTGGGCGAAGCCGAACCGCCCAAGCAAGAGATCTGCAGCAGCCGTATGTTCGGCAAACGCCTGACAACCATCGAACCCATCAAAGAAGCGGTAGCCACCTACGTCCAGCGCGCCGCCGAAAAACTTCGCGCGCAGAACTCACTATGCAAAAAAATCCGCGTCAGCATCCGCACCGGCATGTTCAACCCCGAAGAAGCCAAATATGCCAACGGCGCCCTGGTCGAACTACCATACCCTACCAACGATGTGCGCCTGATGACCAAAGCCGCGACCGAAGCGGTCAATCGGTTATTCCGGCCAGGGTTCAAATACAGCAAGGCCGAGGTGTTGCTGCTGGATCTGCGGCAGCCGGGGGAGTTTACGGATGACCTGTTTGCCGAGGGGCAGCCGGTGGCAGCGGAGAAGGTGATGGGGGTGTTGGATGAAATTAATGAGCGGTGGGGTAGGGGGACGTTGCGGAGTGGGAGTGTGCCCAGTGATCCAGAGTGGGCGATGCGGCGGGAGATGATGAGCGGGAGTTTTACTACCAAGGTTGGGGAGCTTTGGACTGTTCGCTGTAAGTAGTCTGGCGGTACTGGCCTCATGAGCGCTTCCGAGCCGAAGCTGTCCTTAGCGAAAGACAGCTATCAGCCAGAAGGAGCCAATCAAAGGCGTCTAGGAAAGCAATGGTAACTCAATATGATGCTCGACCTGAATGTCGGAGCGCTTTCCGTGACCTCTCAGGCAGCCATCAAGATGATGCTTGTATCTGATACGGCGGCTGACTCCTGCATCGTCAATGTCATCTCTCAGATGGGGCATGTCGGCTCACCGACCCGATTGGTGTATTGCATGACAAAGCATGCCATCGAAGGGTTGACCAAGGCTCTCGCCATCGAGCTCGCACCTACCGGTATCCGGGTCAATAGCATTGCCACGACCTTCGTGGACAACCGACTCGAACATGCCCCTGGCGAGTGCCGAAAGCGAAAGTGATTAGCCGCCCAGCACGAGCTTTCGGCTTTTCGCGCTACTCCTCCTATGTACGCACCTATGGGCTTCGACGACCGAAGCCACAATGAGAAACTGTAGTGGTGACCTTAAGCATGCAAGGTGGCATCATTCAGGCACCAGCGGTAACCACTTGCTTGAGTTGAACGTTGTCAGCCCAGTGATGGAGTGCGGCCAGATCAATAATTTGTAAGGGAGTGCGGAGTGCCAAGTATTCATGCGATACGTGCGCGCGACAGGCTAGTAACACTATGGTCTGAAGACACAGAAAAGTATGGGAGATTTTTTAAAGTCGATAGCTTTAACTTGCTTCTAGGGAAGAATGGGTCTGGCAAGACACAGCTTCTACTAGATCTAGCAAGCGCTGTTGGCGGAATACAAAGAAATAAAAGCTCTGTCTACTTAGACCCCTGGATGGATACCAAAAAGCCTAAGCTTGGCATGCGTGAGAAGTTGTGTGCGATTTACTATTCGTCACTTCCTTACAAGCGCAAACTTCGTAAATTTCACAGCGTGATCGATGCCTCACCTACTGGCGAGTCTAACTCTCATAATAGTCGAACTATTAAGCTAGGAGAGATTGCAAATGCCTTGGGCGTTAAAACAAGGCTGACCGGAGTGTTTGGCTATACTAGTTGGGTTTATGACGAGCTGTTAATCCCCGCACTTCGCGATGCCCACAATATCAAACTGGACTCTTTACAAAAATCCCTGAGAAAGCTCGATGCCATTGGCGGGGGTAATGAGAATGCTTCACGCAGCTTTCTGGATATAGATGCCGCAAGAGGACGACTTGCAAGAGAACTAGAAGCAGAAATTGATGAGATTCTTGAGTCGCGATTAGAATCTTTTGACCAAGTTTTGTTTTTGACCTGCCTTGAATACATGCTTGAACGAGCCGAGACCGAGGAAGCTGTTGACGCCGTCATCGATGCCGCTAGCGCTTTTTTGGCGTATGCGGGAATAACGAGCAGTGAAGGTAATCACTCAGCATACGAAAATCTTGTAACATTAGTCGACGAGACTAGAGCCGTATTGAGCTACTTTGGCAATGCTGATGATTTCTACCCGAAAGTACGGAGGCAGCTCTTTCAAATTGACGGAATTGGTGGTCTTGAGCACTTGAGCAATCGAGAGACCCCTATTCGGATTGAGTGGTCGAATCTCAGTTCGGGGCTACAAGCACTGGTAGAGCAGTTCACCTACATTGAAGAAGCTATAGTAAAAGCTACGGAGCGGAAGCAGGACTCTATACTATTATTGATTGATGAAGGAGATGCGTATTTGCACCTTGACTGGCAGCGCAAATACATTAGCCTACTCAATAACTATCTCGGGAAGGTAAAGTTAAAATACTCTATAAAGAGTTTGCAGCTGATTTTGGCGACTCATTCGCCGCTACTTGCAGCGGACGTGCCGGGAGAGTTTGTAACAAATCTGGATGGTGTCACGCATGTGAAAAGCTTCGCGGCACCCCTTGACGAAGTAATTGCTCATTACTTCGGAACAAGCTCCCTAGGGGAATTTGCTGCGGAAAAGCTGAACCAGATTTATCTTCATGCGAATACAATGAAGCTTACGTCCAAAGACTTCGCAATAGTAGAAGCAATTGGGGATATAGCTATTCGATCGGCTATTCTGCGCGGGACCGAGTATGATAATTAGTATTCCTGATGTATGGGTGGATGCTGAAGAGCAACACCATGACTACCTAGAGAAAGTCATCGATAATGGATTGGCATCGATAGGCACAAGCAAAAAAAATCGGAAGCTTAAGACTTTCATATCAGCGCATCGGAAAGCGATCGCTACTGGAGCACCAACTGATTTGCCTGCAGTGATCGATTCATTCGAGAAGACCTTTAAAACTCCTGCAGCAAGGGCAGAGGCAGTAGCGAAACTGAAGGCAATTTTTGATTTCTCATCTTTTTCTAAGAAAAGCGATGCGGAGTGGGGTGCCTATATGCTTTGCAGGCTTGCGCGATACACCGTTTGTTCTTACTGCCATCTTGTTTCAACCGAAACTTATTTCGGCAACGAGGACGAAAAGGGATATCGCCCATCCCTTGACCACTACTACGGAAAAGCTGAGTACCCTTTTCTGGCGCTCACTCTTTCAAACTTCGTTCCGTGCTGCGAAAAATGCAACGGAAGCCAAATGAAGGGCATGGTCAATTTCGCCAAAAAACGGCATCTCAACCCCCTTGCAGATGTTGAGTCTATAGAATTTCGCTTGGAGAGCAGGTCTCTGCCTCGCGAAGTGGATATCAAGGGCATCACTCGAGTTGGTGATGAGCTACAACTGGCGCTAGTTATCGATGAAGATAACACGGCAGCAAACGCATCTCTTAAAACCTTCCAGCTAAAGAGTCGCTATGAGCATTACGCACCGCAGGCATTTTCATTCGCTAGATTGATGCGAGGAGCTCCGGCGCGGCTTGCCATGTTTGAAAGCGACTTGGATTGTGATATCACAATCGATGACTACATTGGATTCCCGCCTGCGAACTACAAGAACCATCCTTACGGCGTGGTAAAGATATGCATCGCGCGGCAGTTTGGTGCGATTGATGAAAAGTAATCTACCTCCCCACAACGATAAAGCTTTAGCCTTGTTAACGAGCGAGTCGATGAGGAGATTCAAAGAACTTTGGCAGGTGACTTTCAGGAGGTCGCTATCACGCAGGATGAAACTGAGCATTTGCTGTCCTCCTCGACGGACCGCTTCACGTCCTGAGGAAGTCAGTCAACCTAAATCGAGGTTCTTGAGGAGCGGTGAACCACGCTTCCTCAAGGCATTCAAATAGGTGGTTTCATCGTAAGGCGTCCTGGTCTGCCAGCACCGGTACAGAATCCGAATCCACTTGAACGCGAGTGCGAGTGCGCGTAAGGCAGCCTCGTAGCTATTCCCTTTGGCGCGTTGCTGCCGGTAGTAGGCTCCAGCCCAAAAGGATTTGTTGATGGTCTGACCTGCCCATTCCACAAAGGGCTGACGAAGAAACGTTGGACATTGCCATCGCCAATGCACCCAGATCTTCTTGCCACTCCTTTCCGTCACCGGGGCAATGCCGGAGTACTTTTGCAGCTCGGCCGCGCCATGGAAGCGCTCACGTTGTTCTCCGAAGGCTGCGAGCAAGCGTGGCGCTAGATGCTGGCATGCGCCTGGTAAGTTCCGATGCAATGCGTAATCCGGTAGTGCAGAAGCGACCCGCTCGATTTCCTTATCGAAGCGATCGATCACCGTGAGGACGGTGCGCAGTTGCTCCACTAGCGCGAGGACGTGCAAGCGGCAAGGCTCGATAATGCCGGCATCTTCGGTGAGCGCAGATGCTGCATGGATCGACGTCAAACGCGCCTCGATCAATGTGGCACGACGCCCGTTATGGGCATAAAAGAACACCTCAAGCGTGGTTTTACGCACCCGTTTGGCTGACAGGAGTGTCGGCCAGCGAGTGAGGAAGTCGCAAAACAACAGAGTGTCTCGCTGCTCAAACCAGTCCAGTGCCTGCGGGTAATACTGCTTGAGGGTGGTGCATAAACGGTTGGTGAAACGCGTCTTGTCGTTGATCAGATCCCCGCGCTGTTCGATCAAGCTCAACAGCGAGCGCACGGCAGCACTCTGCGGCCTGAGCATGGTGAACTGTTCAGGATGGCGAAGCAGTGGATCGAGTGCCAACTCCGCATCGGTGGGATCATCCTTGGCGCGACTCGGCTTGAATGCCACGAGATATTGGCGAGCGTCGAGGGATTGATCGGGAACAACACGAACAAGTCATACTTCAGCAGGGCCGCGACAATTGGCCCTTTGGCCAACTCCTGAGCTACTGCGATAGGGCCACCGAAGCGTCGGTGCAATGCCTTGGCCTACTCGTCAATGCGATCAACCTGATGGGGGATACAGTCGGACTGGCGATGATTTTCATCCCCCGCCTGTAGGCAAATATCATGCTTGGTATCTGCCCAATCGACGCCGACATAGGCTGTGAAGTGCTGACTCAAGGACGCTGTCACGTGAACCTCCGCAAGCGATAAAATAGCTGCTAGGGACATGCATGCTTGCGTTCAGCAAAGGCAATATAGTGAGCCGGTGCGACAGCGAACCCTGAGTATTCGTTATCGAGCGCAAGCGCACCTGTAGACTCGAAACTAAAGCGACAAACGTCATGCGTTTGGGTCGATTTATTCGTAGTTTACAGGTGCATGTTCCACCTCGCTGACAGCTACCTGCCGACCGTTACCAGTATCGGTGAAGGTGGAACGGACTATCTATATTGGGTCGATTGCTGCTGGTCGCTCACCAATTGGGAATCGGCTTCCGCGTTAATGCCAAGCGTCCTCTTAGGCGGCGTGGTTTCCTCGGGCAAGCCATAGCGAAAGTAGAACCAGTGATTGACTTCGATACCAGCGAAAAAATGAATGTGCACTCTCAGAGCCCATTCTGTTGCAGCCTTCAAGTGCCTGAGCTAACTTCGACCCCGGATTTCACCCTCCCCTTTGCCCCCTCTGCTTCGCGCGCACTCCAAGGACGAAATATGGCCTACAAATCCAGCACTATTGCGGGCGTCATCCGCCGCTTGAATCGTGACTACTATCTGCCAGCTATCCAGCGTCCCTACGTATGGACACCGGAACAGATTGTTCGCCTGTTCGACAGCTTGCTCAAAGGTTACCCCATCAGTTCTTTTCTGTTCTGGGACATAGATCCTTCACAGGCTGAGAAGCTCGACATTTATAAGTTTGTCGAAGATTTCAAATTTGGCGACTTCCATAACGAAGAGGCTAAGATCAACGACCAACACCTGACGTTGGTACTGGATGGCCAGCAACGCCTGACGTCCCTGTTGATTGGATTGCGGGGTAGCTACAAGGTCAAGCTCAAGGGGAGGCGCTGGCAAAACCCCGACTCTTGGGTTCGACAAAATCTATACCTCGACTTGATGAAGGATGCCAGCGACGAGGAGGCCGACTCTGATGTCTCCTTCGGCTTATCATTCTTCGCCTCGCCACCGGCCGATCAAGAAAATGCGCACTGGTTCCCTGTAACGAGCATTATGCAGTTTGCGGACAAGGATCAATTCGACGCGTACCTGGAAAAAATTCTGGAAACCTTGGAGGAGAAAGACGTCAGTCGTGTGGATCGCAAGATCATCGAGCGAAACTTGAAGAAGCTCTACCATGCCATTTGGGTGGACGAATCCATCGCCTTTTTTTCCGAAACCAGTCGATCCCTGGAGCGGGTTCTGGACATTTTTGTCCGCGCCAACGAAGGCGGCACCAAGCTCAGCAAGTCAGACCTGCTGCTGTCGACCATTACGACGACTTGGGGAGATCTCAACGCACGAGAAGAAATTTATGGGTTTGTGGATTACTTGAACACCGGTCTGGCCCGCAACAACAACTTCGACAAAGACTGGGTCATGAAGGCCTGTTTGGTGCTGTCGGATTTGCCAAACGCGTACAAGGTGTCCAATTTTACCAAGAAAAATCTGGACCTGATCCGCCAGAACTGGGACAGAATCAAAACCGCCCTCGAAATGACTGTGCGCCTTACCAACGACTTCGGCATTGACCGCGAGACACTGACAAGCGCCAACGCTCTGCTGCCGATCGCTTATTATTTCTTCCAAACCTCCATGCGTTTCAATTCGACCGAATCCAGGCACGTAGGAGCCGTCCGCGCCATGCACCGATGGCTCGTCAAAGCATTACTGGCCAGTACATTCGGCGGGTCGTCCGACGGGACCATCAGTCAGTCACGAAAAATCATTCAGGAGAGCATGGCCACCTCCAATGACTTCCCGGAGCAAGCGTTACTCATCGGTTTACGCAGGCAGAGCCAAATTGATTTCACCGACCCTCGCAGCCTGGACGATCTGCTGTCTCTGACCTATCAGGAATGGACCTGCTTTTTCGCGATCTCCCTACTTCATCCGGACACCCGCTGGGGGACCGCGCAGTACCATGTCGACCACATCTTTCCTCAGGGCAGCCTGACCAAGGCGAAGCTGCTCAACCAAGGTATTCCCGAGTCGGAGGTGGACGCTTACCTTCACGGAAAAGACCGGTTAAGCAATCTGCAATTGTTGCCTTACCTCGACAACATCGAGAAATCGGATACAGCTTTCGAGGTTTGGCTGGCAGGCCGGAGCCCGGCGTTCATTGATCAGCATTCAATTCCGGCAGAGCCTGAGCTGTACAAAATCGAACGCTTCCGGGATTTCCTGGATGCGAGGGACGTTTTACTTCGCAAGCGCTATGCCGAAATTCTCGGATTCGGTGAAGCATTGCTTGCAGAAACGACCACTGGGTTGGAGGAAGAAAACCACGTAATCGAATCAAAAAAGTAGTGGCCTCATCTCTCTTGGTGCCGAAAGCAAAAGATGGCTCCATCTTCTCGCCCAAGTTAAAAAGCGCCGGAGGATTTACCGTAGGGCGCAAAGGAGACGAGCGCAAAATAGCTGACTATGCACAAGCACTTGCTTATTTGAGAGCCCAACCTTCTGCTTACTGGCGCAGGCCTAATGAGAAGGGTAATTGGGGAATCGTCACGGGAGTGCGCTGGGTCGATGTTAATGAAACCTAAACGGCTTACGAGAATAAATAAAAAAAGAATGAAAACGGGCCCGGAAGGTGCCCGTTTTTCTGTTCAAATATGGAACTGAGATCTTGATTGGCGGCATAATTTTCGTCTACGTGGCTCCTTTTTTTGGCCGGTGCCAATGACCGTTTCCGGCCAGAATCGGACGCTGAGTCAAGCATTAGGCAATGCATTGGCGTGATTATGGTGGGTAGACGGGGTGGGGCAAAAATTGGAGATGTAACGCAGATCCCAGCCCGGTCACAGTGAGTGGCCTGTGACTAGACGGGTTGCTAATGCGAGTGAACCCAGCTATCACTAACCGATTGTCAGACGTAGAACGGAAATGTGCCTTGACCCACACACCGCAAAATCCCTCCCCCAGTGACCGAATAGGTGGTGGTGGCGCTGCGACCAGCGCCGGGATACGTTTCGAACAACAACTCGGGGCGCTTTTCTCATCATGGATTCTCGCTGGCGACAGGCTAGACGACAGCTTTCGCCTTGGAGCCGCCACTGCTGAATGGGTTCGTTTCGAAACAGAGGCACCCGTCGACGATCTTCTGATCAATACCAGCGTCGGCGGTTACATCGCAGTTCAGGCTAAGACAACTGCAAATCTTAGTGACGACCCTAGCTCACCGTTGGGGAAGACAATCTCGCAGTTCGTTCGCCATTGGCTCGTGGCTCAGCACGGTGATGGCACCATGGGGTGGAATCGCCCCCTCGATCCGGTCCGAGACCGATTGGTGCTGGCTGTAGGCCCTCAATCCTCAGCCCAGATTAAAAACGATTTACCGGCCGCGCTACGCCTCGTTTCACAGCCAGGCGGAGGCTCACTTAACCAGGCACAGCAACGCGCTTATCAAGTGTTCTCAAGCTTGGTCGAGCGTGCTTGGTCGAGCGTCACCAAAAACCCATTTGGGGATGATCTGCTGCTGGGGCTAGCGAAACTTGTAGTCATATTCACCTTTGACGGAGACCAAGGGTACGCGTTAGCGCGCGGCTCCCTCATCAAAGTCTTTGGACCGGACGTAGATGCCGCGGCGGCTTTCGCGTCCTTGTCCGATTTAAGCGGCCAACTGATGACCCAGCGTGGGGGCGGTGACCTACCCGCCTGGCGACAACTACTCGCCAGCCGTGGTATAGCGCTCAACGCACCTCCCGAGTATCTCAGTGATATCCAAGCGCTAAAGCGACACTCCAAGCAAATCGCAGAAGCGCTCGCCAGCTATGAAAAGATTGACGTAGGCGACGGCGAATCATTGTCCGTGCGTCGCGACTGCCAAACCGCGATTGAGGCGGCAGTGCGTAGCGGTCCCCTGCTCATTATCGGTGAGCCCGGAGCGGGAAAGAGCGGTGTTCTGAATGCCTTGGCGCAGAAATTGGACGAGGAGGGTTTAGATGTTCTCCAACTCGCCGTGGATCGTTACTCCATTGAAAGCCTCGAAGGCTTATCCCGTGAGGTCGGATTAAAGCATCCGATTCTTGATGTCCTTGAGGCTTGGGACGGACCGGGGGAGGCCTATTTAATTGTGGACGCATTGGACGCAACGCGCGGCGGTCATGGCGAGAAAATTTTTCGAACTCTTATCGAGCGAGTCCTTGAGCGGAAGGGGCGCTGGAACGTTGTGGCATCGATTCGTAATTTCGACCTGCGCATGGGGCAACAGCTACGTGCTCTTTTCAAGGGAGCACCGCCGCAGACGTCGCTCGCAGATCCATCTTTTTCAAACGTTTCACATATTCAGGTGCCTTCGTGGTCGGAAGCGGAGTTTGAGCAACTCCTCCAACAGTCACCTGCCATGGCTACGTGTCTTGCAAACTCGCCGCCGCGTCTACGTGACTTGGCGATGGTGCCGTTCAATACCCGACTTCTGAGCGAGTTGATCTCGGGTAACGCGGTCAAGAAACTTCACGCAGTCGCTTCCCAAGCTGACTTATTACGACTTTATTGGGAGCACCGCGTGGAGGGCCACGGTTCACCCGCAACGAGTAGCCTCAGCCGCGTTGTTCAATTAATGATTAAGGCGCGAGCGCTTCGCGCAGCTAAACCTGAGGTGGTATTTGATTCTCCGGCCATTATCGACACACTCTGCAGAGAGGGTGTACTCGTTGTCGTTGATAACGAACGTTGGATACAGTTCCGACATCATCTCCTCTTCGATTATGCAGCCGCGCGGCTCTACCTAGATCCAGACGCTATAAGGAACAGAACTTATCGATTCGCTAAGATTGAAGCGCTGGGGATGATGCTATCGCCAGCACTTGGATTCGTACTTCGCGAAATTTGGGAGTCTGATCCTGACCACCGGCGGTTTTGGGGGACCTTGGGCAACCTCATCAATGAAAAAGATGGCGACCCTATCATCCGCAGCACTGCTGGCCGATTGGGTGCAGAGTTTCCAACTTCGGCCAATGACTGCTTTCAACTCGGTAATCTAGCTATCGCGGGTCACAAGGGGGCTTTTGAGACGCTTTCCCATGTGACAGGCGCTTTGGCTGTGCGGCTGGAAGACGAAAAGGAAGTAGTTCTGGGGCCATGGGTTTGTCTCGCCGATCAATTGGCGACTGCGCCGAGCAACGTCAGTAATACGCTTCGCTTTCTGCTCCACAATCTTATTGAAAGAGTCGAAGATGACGCGTTCAAGCCAATGCTTGGTCAAGCTGCACGCGCACTATTGACTTACGGGCTTAGCCAACCCGAGCCGGGGTTCATTGTCAGGAGCGCCATTGATTTCGTTATTGCTACATACGGAAGTGACATCGTTGCGTCTCGAGGCCTGATAGCCCGGTTGTTCGATCGCGATCGACTAGACCGTTTCGGGCATGCCGAGGTGCCAACGGTCTGTTACAAAATTGCAGCAATCGGAGAAGTCGATCCTGAGCTCGTCGCTGCAGTTGTCTACCGGACGGTATTTGATTACGAAGTAACGGACGATAGCCAGACCAGGCTCAACCATAGCCAAATCCTCAGTCTTACCTCTAATGCCCGGCAGGATTACGGGATGGCACGATGGTCACTGGGCGAGTATCTGCCAAAATTTTTACAACTGCATCCAAGAGCTGCTATCACGGCTGTCGTCAATGCTATTGAAGGATACGTCGCACGTGAGCATGCAATTTACGACGAAGCCCTAAACATAGAGTTTCAGGTTGGAGGAAGATCAATCCATCTGCGAGAAGACCGCAGCTACGTGTGGGCGCACAACCCCGACAGCACTCACGAACGTGATGCAGAGCGCCTAGTGGCCAAGTTGCGCGAGCGCCTCAAAGCCGCAACCGAGACTGAGGCTACGGCTCTGATCGACATCCTAATCGATGAGGCTTCTTTAGCGATCTTCTGGTCTCGGATGTTCCTCTGCGCTGTCGAGCGTTCCGATGGTCTAGTAGACCTGCTCTGGTCCATAGCAGCGACAGAGCCCTTTCTCGTTCTCCCCGATACTCGAAAGGACGCAATTGATCTCGTTGCGAAAGGCTATGTTCGACGTTCTAAGGAAGAGCGGCAGGCATTCGAAGATAGTGTGCTTCACTTCGAGTTTTCAAAGTTTACACATCACGTAGAAGCTCGGCTGGCTTTCTTAGAGCGCCTTTTTGGTGCGGTGGGCAGGGAGAACTTGATCACTGACGAAGCTCGCCGAATATGCACCGCCTCTGCCCAAGGTCAGACCTCAACAAATGACAGGCTATTCACAATTCGTTCTGGCTGGAGCAACCCGGAGGACTTTTTCTGGATGCAAGGTCTAGACAAAGATGCGCCTGAGAACTCGCCTGTCATAACCGCGATCAAAACTGCGGAGAGCCTGCTTGGACTTGAATCGAAGTCTGACGATGCCGCCGTGGCCTCCCTTAAAGACTCGCTCGAAGCACTCCAACCCATACAAGCCCTACTAGATAACGATATAGCACATGTAGGTCTTAAGCGGCATGCGGAGGGGATCATTGGTCAAGGTTGCGAAGCCATCGTATCGCGACAGTTGCTGGTATCGAAGGACGTGCCTCCTACGCCTGAACAAGATGCAGAATTTATAGCATTGTTGGAAATCGCTGCTAGATCTGAAAGTCCTGAGCTTGAAGCCGAAACGGAGACAGAGTTTGAAAAGTCTGCTGCTTGGGGGAGCCCCGCAGCACGGGTTGAAGCTGCGGAAGCTTATTGGGATCTTTTTGCCCAACGAGCAGACCTCTACCCCAAAATAGGTGCGCAGGCGGAGAAGCTGCTTTCGGATTCCCACCCTGCCGTCCGGCTGAGTGCATCGGTCCGTCTTGTCCGACTTTGGGACTTAGATCGTGATCGATTCTGGTACCTTTTGAATGAACACCTTACGAACGAACCTAACCTAAGTGTCATCGAGCATCTTCTCGGTGGGGTCGTCTCACGCTTGATACATTCGGATCAGCATCGAAGTCTAGAGGTGTTGCTGATGCTGTCACAGCGGGAGACATCGGGGTCAGATCGACAACGGCGTCTGCATAAAGCTATCGCAGATAACCTGACAATTCTTTGGGTTACCTATAACTTGACGGGGGCAAAGGCTGTAATCGATCAATGGGTAGGGGAGCCGTGGAGACACTCCGAAGCAACAAATGTAATCTTAGCCACATTGCGCGACGCCATTGTTGCCGGGATCTCTGATACCCCCGGCAAGTACGACGGCATCCGCCAGCGCTCCCAAACGCTTGTCTCTGAAATTGTAAATGCTGCAAATACCCGCCTTGCTAGGTATGTGATGACTCCAGATTTGGACGTGACAGCAAGCGAAGAGGTTCGGGAATGCGCGCAGCTGATCGACACGGCGGGTATGCAGTTGTTTTTTGCGACTGACGAGAAAAGCACTTGGTCGGCTGGTAACGACTCAGATTTTCGCTCAGGTCTGGAGGTGTTCCTGCAAGAAAACGCAGATCTCCTAAAGCGGATAGGTGAGTATGCTCAACCGCACACCACATATTATCTGCTTCAGCTCGTCGAGCGCTTCGTCGATGTAGACGCGGGTATTACCTTCGATTTAGCAATTAGCATTCTTCAATCGAGTACTCGACGAGGTTATCAAAACGATACTTTGGGCGTGGACCTACTTGTCAAACTCGTCGGGATCTTTCTTGCTGACCACAAAGAAATCTTTGAGGACTCAGCAAGGCGCGCACAGCTAATCGACTGTCTAGAAATCTTCATGGACGCTGGGTGGCCAGCGGCACGGCGCTTGCTTTATCGCTTGCCGGAATTTATCCAGTGAATCGGCCTGCGCTGCAAAACCTATTTAAGCGGGGGCTCAGCGACCTCCTCACTACGTTAGAGCGGGAGCTAGCAAGACCGCAGCGAGACCCTTACGCAGAGCGCGATCCGAATCGCCGTCCCCACGAGCATGATACGCGTCTGCTATTCGTGGATGAATTACTCACTCACCTCGGGTGGCGACTTGGGGCATTGGGCAATGTCCTTGAAGAGGCTCGCCTGCAAGCGAACACTACGAGGTTCATGGATTATGTAGGTGTAGCGGACATCAGTGGGACACCACTCTTGCTGATAGAAGCCAAAGCTTGGGATAAGCCTGCGATCTCGGCTCGAGGGGACGGTCAATACGATAGTGAGGCCGCACTGCTTGTTGCAGCCATCCAACATATTCGGCTAGGAAAGACCGAGGATACTTCGCCGATCATTGGGGAATGGGACAGCTATCTGCGGCAAGTCAGCGGTTATGTCAAAACACTCAAGGAGCGGTACAGTCACAACTTACCTAGAGCCGTAATCATCAGTGGCGAGTGGATGGTGGTGTTCAAGACGCCAGTTGAAACTTTCCTAGGCGCTGCTCGGCCGGACGATATCGCGACCTTCACACGCGCACACCTTAAGGAACGGTCTGAGGAGATCTTCGACCTTCTCCATCGTTCGACGTTGACCATAGATGCACCGGTGCCTCTGCGTCCGGCACAACTGAAGCTTTACTTGGAGCTAGGCGAAATCTCTGGCGCCTTTCAGGGTGTGCATGTGCACTATGAGCGAACCGGCAGCAAGCTGTTCACACCTAGGCCGCGCATCCTGATCTACCCAGCACTATTCGTTGCCCGCACAGATGGCGCTCTATTCACAGTGATCCACAACGAGACCCCGTTCGAACTCGACTATCGACGGAATAATGATGACATCGAAACGCTTGCGCCGCATTTGAATGAAGTTCGCGCCCATGGCGCCACGCTGGTTGCTGCATGCGCTATGGAGCTTGGTGGCGAACTGACCCTCGCTGAGCTTTCAGCCTTTCCTGGCTTCCGTAACGATCGTTTGTCGAAAGCGCCGGTGGGTGAACTACCAGAAGCGGACGAATGGCTCGTCGCCACAGGTAGTGCGACGCACTTTCTCCTGGCAGACCCCCGTGTGCAAGAATGCCGATATCATAGTTGGTCCGAATGCGGAGCTGATGCCACAATGCATTCCGCAATCAGTGCTCGCACAGTCGATCCTCCAGCGTTTTTTGTTGATACTCAGCGCCACCACTGTGCACACCAAATTGTTCAAGACCGTCGCGAAGCACGGTGCCTCATCCAAGCTATCGACAGCCGGACCTGCTGCCAAGCATGTGTATTTCTGGAGCGGTGCTGGACAGAGGAGGAGCGAGCGGCTTTGCCTTGTGGTCGATAGCAATATCTCAGCCTCTCTAGCAGTACTAAATGCCCGCGATAGTTCGAAATCAGCCCTTGTGAAGGGCAGCTATTGGCCGAAAGCTGTCGTAAGTGAAACATCACGTGGTGGCTAGAGACTTTTGGAACCTACTCAGAACCAGTGTGCATGCTCCAACTGCGTCACTATCGCCCGCTAACCATCACTCGCATCATGTCTACCCTCCACCAAATCCGTCGCCACCCCCCGCTTACCCTCCAGCATCCCCCACAGCTGCTGATCAATACTCGACTCAACCATCAAAATCTTCACCACTACCAACCGTCTCTGCCCATTCCGATAAGCCCGATCCTCCGCCTGGTCCTGCAGCGCAGGCGTCCATGGCAAGCTGGCAAAGATGACGTAGTTGGCAGCCGTCAGGTTGTTCCCGGTTCCAGCTGCCGAGGTGGTACCGATGAAAACTCGGGTATCTGGATCAGTCTGAAACCGGTCGATCGCCTTCTGCCGTTTGCTCATGGAGTCGCTACCGATCAGGGTGACTGTTGCAATGCCCAGGGCTTCGCATGCTGCTCTGATCGTGTCGACACTGTCTGTGAATTCGCAGAACACGATGACTTTATCTTCAACGTCCAGTTGCTCAATCAGCTCCACTACGGTCGGCAATTTGAAGCGTTCAAGCATTATCCGAAGTTTGCCGATCCGAGCCAGCACCGGTTCTGAGCCGTCGAAGACGGCGTCATATTGCTCGCGCTGTTCGGCGGTTAGGTCTATGAGCACGTGCTGATGTTGTTTGCCTTTGAGCTGGGGCAGGACGTCTTTACGGCGGCGGAGCATCCAGTCGGACAGTTGTTCGCGCAGGGCCTGGCGGAACTCGGTGCTGCCGGTGAATTGTTTGCAGAATTGCTTGAGAGGCATCTGGCCGATGGTGTGTCCGGAGAGGCGCAGCAGGGTGTGCAGTTCGGTTTCGCGGTTGAGTACCGGGGTTCCGGTGAGCAGGTAGCGGTAGGGCACTTGGGCGGCGATGTCGAAGGCGTGGCGGGTCCAAAGGGCGGTGGGTTCTTTGAGGCGGTGGGCTTCGTCGATTACCAATACCGCGAAGCGGCTGGCGGTCTGCAGGAAGTCGCCGAGCCGTTCGTAGTTGACCAGCACCCATTGTGCGTCGGCTTCATAGTGTTGGCGGCAGATCCTGGCGTGCGGATCCACCGCGCGGATCTCGCGTTCCCAGTTGATGATCAGGCTTAGCAGGCATACGATCATGATCGGTTTGCCGGCTGCCTGGATTTTTGCGGCGACGATTGCTTGGCGGGTTTTGCCCAGGCCCATGTCGTCAGCCAGCAGCGCGCTGTTGCGCAGCAGTAGATGGCGGACACCGGCGGGCTGGTAGTCGTAGAGTGAATAGCCTCGCAGCGCCTTGTTGATGGCCTCATCAGTCCAGGCGGTGCGCTCAATGCCGGCGATGCTGGCCAGGAAGATGTCTTTGCAGTCCTCGTTTTCCGCTCGTTCCGGCCCAGGCTCTGGGAAGTCGCCGCCGATGCTGATGCCATCGGAGGTCCTGGCCGAGCTTACAGAGCCATCACTATGCAGTTCCTGCAGGGTCGTGAGGATCTCAAATTGATCGTCGGCTAAGGCCAGTTCATCGATGAGGTTGAGCTTGGTCAGCTCGGCGGTGCCGGGTAGTTGCCAGGCGCGCATCTGCGACAGGTAACGGCCGTGCATGCGTTTGTAGACGGCGACAACGCCGGGATGATAATCGCCACTGGCGAGCGCGCCGCCAGCGGCTAATGGCGCCAGACGAAGCCGCATGCCCCAGGTGAAGGCATCACGGGTGCAGTCCCGGCGGGCTTGATCCAGTTTGTCGAGGAAGCTGCTCAGGGTTTCGTTGAGCTTTATCGGAGCCAGTTCGATGAGTTGTCGAAACAACGCCTCAGGGTCTTCATGAATACGCGCTTTGGGGATGCGCCAGGCTCGGTGCTGGGGATGTTCTGTGCGGCGGATGAAGTAACCCTGCCGATCCAGCAGCAAGCGATTGCTGCCCTCGATGTAGGTCAGGAGCAGGCCGTAGTCGTAGCCGTCGAACACGGCGCGTCTGAGCAGCGGAGGGCGCTTGTGCTTCATGATCGAGAGTTTTGTTTTCGCGGCAGGTCGAGAGGTGTCTGCAGTGCTGCGGCCTGTGGTTTCGGTTCAGAAGGAGTTTCACGGGCTTCGCGATTTTTCGGTCGCGGGCCGGGTAATTGATGGCTCATTGCCATGATGATTCCAGTGGAACCATCGTAGCCAGTTGCCAGTATGATGCCAGTGGCATCACTTTCCTGAAGCTCATACTCACGGTGCTTGAACGTTTACCGCAGTTCCCCGAGGGTGAAGCTTCCAGCCTGTAGAAGCTCCACGTGGAGGCGATTTTTGTGCCAGGTTCAGGGCTCGGGATCTGAGCCGGCATGGTCCGGTGCAGCGAGCACGATGCTCTCAATGCGATGCGGCAGGATCCCGATGCGGCTGGCCTGGACTTTCATGGCGCTGTTTTCGTCGCCGTCGTCGTCCTCCCACTTGTCCATCTGCATCCGTCCCTGCACCAGCACTCGAACGCCCTTGGCATACAGCCGGGAGTAGCGCTCGGCATCTTTGTGCCAGAGTTCGACGTTGGCCCAGAAGCCTCCGCGATCTTCGTACTTGCCGTCACCGCGGGGGATGGAGTTGTCGAAGTAGACGTTCAGGCGCAGCAGTCGCCGAGGTTCTTCGTTGCCGTTGGGGAATTCCTTGAACTCCGGTTTAGTGCCGATGTTGCCTTCGCCCCAAAAACTTGTGGCCATGGTCAGGCCTCCTTTGCTGGGTGGTTGAGGATATTGAGTCGCTGTTGGTAGGCGGCGTCTGCCTGGGCCATCTTGGCTGCGCACTCGGACGCTTGGCGGCCGATGGTGTAGATGAGGCTGATCTGCATGTTCAGCGCGATGCGTTGCAGCTCCAGCTGATGCAGGTCGTGGATGAGGCTGTCCGGTGTGCGGGTGTCCTGGAGCAGTTCGGCCCAAAGTCCTACCCCCATCTGGCTGCGATCGGTTCTGCTCCAGCGCAGGAATACCGTCCCGGCACTGGTGGACTGCTGCGTCATCCGAATGGGCAGCAGCGAGAAGGGATAACGTTGTGCCTGAGGCAGCACGTCGTGGGTCGCGAGCTGGATCAGACTGTCCAGCAACTGGCGGCACACAAGCGCTAATTGGCTCAGTTCCCCCTTACCCTTAAAAGGCTTTAAAAGCCCTTTAAGGAAGGCTGCGTGTTCCAGCCCGGAGAAGGCTGTCTGTTGCAGCGGTCGGAAGGCAGGCTGTTTTGGCCCAGGTGTGTTGTCGGCCATGGCTCAGCGCTCCTGATCCTCGCCGTCCTCGTCAGGATCGGTAGCGGACGCTACAAACGGCGTCGCCCGATGCCGGGCAACCGGTGGGGCAAACTCGGAGCGACGGGTGCCTTCAAGCACGTCCTGCGGCAGGTCGCCAAAGCTGTCACGCGCCTCCTGCGCTCTGGCGTTGTTGGCCGCGAAGTCATCGCGACTCGCGCCGGAGTACTTGTACTGCTGGGCCAGGCCAAACAGGCTGCGTAGCACATGAGCGCCTTCATCGAGCCATCGCTCCATGTCCCGGCGCCCAATCAGCGCAGTATGGTGGGCCAGCAACAAGCGGCGCGCGAGGTCGTCGTACTGGGTCAACAGGTACACGGCCATGAAACCCAACTGCGCGTTGACGAACAGGGGCAGGGTGACCGGCTGGACATTGAGGTTGTCGCCAATGCTCAGGGCCTGGGGTATCTCGGCCATGAGATGGTCGAGGTTGTCCTGGATGATGGTCAGTTCGGTCTTGCAGGCGATGAGCTTGTCTTCGATGCGGATCATCCACCAGTCTGAGTAGGGATCGTCCTGCTCGGCGCCGCGCTTCATCTTGTTCATGATGCTGACGAAACCACTCAGGCCGATGATGCCATTCTTGCTCTCGCTGGCTTGTCGGCCATGCCAAATCCTGGCGGCGTGGTGGGTGTGGAGGGTGAGTTTCATGGCGCTGCGCAGCGCGCCAAGGTTGAGCTGAATGGATTCGGACACGTCAGGCCTCCGGGCTGGAAAAGGGAGTCCAGTGTTGCGATGGGCGGGGAAGGCTGTCAGTCAGGAAACTGGAATGAGGGGCTGTGGTTTGAGTGGGGTGGTCAGATGAGGGTGATGCCACTGGCATCGTGGTGGCTATGGGCTACTGTGATTCCAGTGGAATCATACTGGCAAAGTGGTTCAGTTTTGGGGGCCGACCGGTTGCGGTGGCGGCAGCGTTTCGTCTGAGTTCAGACTGTTAGCACAGTCCAATACGCGTTCGTGGCTTATTACACGTCCTGCCTCCACATCACGTAGCGCAACCAGTGTCAGGCAGTGATGTTCGTCGTAGCCGCTATGAGCAGCTTCAAGTGTCATGGGCTGTTCCACTTTCGGCAGCCAAACCGCATTATTCCAAACTGCCAGTATGATGCCACTGGCATCATACTGGCTAATAGCTACTTTGATGCCAGTGGCATCACCTCAAAACAGGCGTTTGTCAGCCGGAAAGTCGAACGTCGTGAACCTGACTTTGGCGGCCTCAGGGTGTGCGGGATTGAACAGGTAATTACAGTTGGCTGGCACGATGGCAGTGGGCACTCGGTAGAGCAAAGAGGCCTCGTCTCGTAGCCAGCTGTCGCCGATCTGGCGAGTCGTCAGTACATCTTCGGACCAGTCTTCCCTGAGCTGGTCTCGGCCATCAATCAGGCTGACGCTCTCAGGCAGCTCGACGCGCAAGAGGGAAAAAGAGTCGGGCAAGTCCTCGACATTGACCTCCAAATGCACCAGTACTTCAAGCAACGAAGTAGCAGGCCAGTCAGCCAGGTAAACGATCGGGCGACCCTTGGTGTGCCAGCGTCCCGGAACAATGGTTCCGCCAATTCCGGTCAAATCCTTGAAGTTCGAAATACGCCATAAAACACGTTCGGTCATGCAAAAAATCCGTGATTGATTCGCTGCAGCACTTCTTCAGCCGCGACATAGCCAGGCGTGGTCGCTGCTGCCTCAAGGGCAGTCAGACCTCCAAAGGCTTTCTGTGGCTTGTTCAGCCAGTGGGCTGCCTTGTCCTTGTTGCCGAACACCTCTTCGGCCAGTACTACCAGCTTGCTCACCCGGTAGAAGCGATCGCCTTCCTCCGGCGAGAGCCGCTCACCTTTGGTTCTGCGATGACGCAGTGTCCGGGCATTGATGATGCCGACGTTGACGGCGCTGATACCGTGCCTGGACAGATTGTCGATGGCTTCAAGAGACACACCCGAGCGAATGAGCAGGTCCATGGGCTCACCCGGGATGCCACCCATCATCTCCAGCACTTGGTAATCCGGTTGTGTGATCATGCCTGCCTCCACTGATTCGGCAATTTGCCGACAATGATAGGGCAAAATGTCGTATCTGTGAACAGGTTGATGCCACTGGCATCACACTAGCGGTTAGACATCTCGCTGAGCCGGATTCATGTTCCGGGCCTTCACTATCCCCATCAACGCGGCCATCTCCTGCTGAGCGATCGCCCGGCTCGCATCGGTCGGACAATGCGGCGTCGGTGGCGACTGGGCAGGTCTGGCGGTGGTCTTGGCGACAGTTGCAACCGGTCGCGGCTGAGTCATCAGGTTGAACTCGCCGTTACGGGCTTTTTCGATCATGCACAGCAGGTAGCCAAACGGATTGCGCATTGACGTCTCAGGTCGCGCGGCCCACTGGGCGAGCACTTCCTCGCGAAGCTCATCGGCAATTGGCGCCATGGCCAGGATTGCCTTGCGCTGCTGATCCGGTGGCAATGCCTGGAAGCGGGGCGGGTACTCGGCCTTCGCGTCCGCGCGCGGTACAAAGCTTTTACATACATCTGTAGTTGTATTTGTACATGTACTAGATGAGTTCGGATTCCGAATTGAGGGCGAAGAGCCCTGTTTTCTAATGGGTTCGGATTCCGAACTCGGGCCCGAGAAATTCCGAACTGGGCTGGTTTCACTGAGTTCGGATTGCTGTTGACCGAGTTCGGAATCACTGTGGCCGAGTTCGGATTTCTGAAAAGCCGCCCCAGATTGGGCGGTGAGCTTGCTGCCACGCTGTCTGGCGATACGATCCCCGATGATGTCCAGCCGACTCGGTATGCGCTGATCACGAACGTCTGGATCCCGTGAGAATTCTTCCAGGGTATAGGCCGCAACCTGGCATATGGATTTGCTAGCGTGCTCCAGTGAATTGCCGACCAGCTCCAGGTAACTGCGATCTAGCAGCATCGCTTCGGAGACGCTGATGGGCTCGTCGTGCAGCAGGTAGATGTTGCCCTTCATTTGGCCGGTGGCCTCGTCACGCACCCGCCCAGCCAGGCTGAGCCAGCGGGTCAGGCGCAAGGTGGTGAGCACCTTGGCCACGGTTTCCCGGGAGGCCACCTTAAACGGCGAAGCAGCCAGATAAGGCTGCAACTGTTCGTACGTGGGGAACGAGGTCAGGCCATCGTCGTTGAGCAGCAACCGGAACACCTGCCAGGCGTTGCGCTCCATCGGCGTCAGCCGATTGTCCAGCAGCAGCCGTCGGGGCACTGTCTCGTGGGGATTGCCGGTAAAGAGGATGCCGGTATGTTCCGTGTCGAGAATCGGCGTCAGGGGTTTGATGCCCCGAGCTGTAGGTTTGGGTTGTTGTTGTGGCGAAGCGCGGCGAGATTCATCCAGCGCGATGGAGGCCGAGTCCAGCACCGCATTCAAGGTTTTGAGATTGCCCGGCGTGAACCTGGGCGAGGTGGCGGCCATCACAGCAGGTCCTGTTCAATCCAGCTCTGCAGGGTGTTCCAGACCATAGTCAGGTTCAGTGGCGGGACGCTCTGCGACATCTTGATCGCGACTTTCAGCAGGGCGCGACTGTCTCGGGGATCAATCGGGATTTCCTTGGTCAGGCTTGTCCAACGATCCCAAAGTGCACGCTCCTGTTCCTGATTGACCGCTGGCCAACGACCTTTACGATTAGGCAGCCCGAGCATGGCCCGCCGGAGTGCGACCTCCTTGGCGGACAAGCCAAACAGGTCATGAATCAATGGCGAGCTTGCGCCGTTCTGCAGTGCACACATGATCAGTTGGTCCTCTTCAGTATCCCGGGCCTGAGCCAGCAACCGCTGAACTACCAGACTGTCCACTACCACCCGGAACCACGGCACCGGCGCGTTGACCAACACGCTCATGCACTGGGGCTCGATCAGGTCTTTCAGGTCCTGTTCGGCAAACCCCATCGCCAGACAGCTGCGCAACTGGCCGTTGCGCATGTCGTTCAATACCTGCAAAGCGACGGCGAGATTCAATGGATGTGCCATGGATGTATCTCCATTTCAGGAAGGTTGAGTAGGGGGCTCATGTACTGGCTTCCAGCTCGATCAAACGCCGCGCCAGGCGCATCACGCGAAAGATCTTCACCAGCGCCTGGTCGCTGAGGCGGTCGGTGGCGCAAGCCGGTTGTGCTTGATGTCTGGGGCAGCCGAGCATCAGCTGGCTCAGATCGGTTACTGGAGCAGCTTGATGGGGCTGAGCATCTAACCCGCCGCTCAATGAGTCCAGGAGCCTGATGGTTGCAGTAGCAAGAGGCGTTAGCGGGCTGATCTGAGCATTGGCAGTAAGGGTAAAGCCGATGCCCCAGTTACTCGGAGTCAGCAGATCGGGCGCCTGGACCTCATCGGCGACGTCGCTGGCCAACCCGTAAATCTCTTGGCGCAATAGGGTCGGTTCGTCGATCTCGCGCTCGATGTACCAGAGATCCGAGACTGGGTGCAGGCCTCCCACCTGCACCGGAATCGCGTGCAGGCAGGTGGTTTCGAAGTCGGGAATCGGCTCGCCGGTGGCCTGTGCCAACTGACGCTTCATGGCCTGGATGCGGGGTGTAAGCCCAGTGATAGGCGAGATGATATGGGCCTGAATCAGGGCCTGCTGATCATCTGCTGAAACTGGCTCAGGGTTTGGCTGTATGTCGCTTTCCTGCGGATCAATATCTGGCTCAGGCGTGCAAGCGGGCGGCTGGACCTCCGCCTCACCTGTAGGCGCACTCAAAGGATGCGTTGCTGTAGCTGGCGGTGCAGCAACCGGCTGCACCGTCTGAACCGCCAACACTTTATCTGCCCCACGCCCATCCAGGATATCCAGCTTGAGCCAGTTGTAATCCTTATCTAGCAACTGCTGCATCTGATGAATCAGCTCGTCCTGAAAGCGCTCATAGCTGAAATCAGGCTTGTGATCAAAGCCGTTGAGCACATCGAAAAACAGTACCGCGAAGTCGGTATCAGTGCTTTTCGCGTGCTGCAGCCAGGTTTTTTCGGCGCTACGCCGTAAAGAGATCAGCCGCTCTATCTGCGGCTTGCCGAGTCCGCCAAACAGCAGCCCCGGGATTGCTGGCAGCAGAAACTCCACCGTGTCACGCATACGGCTGATATGCGACTGCGAAACAGGGTAACCATCTGCAGCCAGCAGCCTCGCCAGCTCCCGCTGGGAGACCGGTTGTCCTGCCTCCAGTTCGTAAAACTCCCTGGCACGGTCAATCCCGAGCGCACGCTCGGCAAAGGTCAGCTCACCATGCATGTCGTTTTCGGCCAGATGGCCTGTCAGCGCGACAATATCGCCTCGTTTAGGCCAGGGCCGGAACAAGCACTGGATGCGCAAGAACTGCTCGTCGCAGGTCTCGGTCCACAGCTCGTTGAGGATCGCCAGCCGGGTATTGCCGCCGTTGCGGATGATGTAGAACTCTTCTCCCGGGCGGCGGGTGATCGGCGGCGGGGCTTCGAGGCCGCGACTCTTGATCGAGGCCTTGATCTCATCAAACAGCGGGTTGCGGTTGATGCGCGGGTTGTGTTCGTAGGGCCGCAGCTTGTCCAGGGTGATGACCATGGGCGTATCGGCAATCGGATCACTAAGCTGCGACAGTACGGGCCCGTTATTCATGAACGAGCCCTGCAGCAGCTTGCCTTTGATCGCCTCGGCATCCAGAGATTTGGCAGCCATCAGGCGTCACCTTTGGCAGTGAGCTGATCAATGACCGCGTTGGCGCGCTTGAGCTCCTGCTCCAGTTCCAGGCTGCGAAACAGCCGCCACATGATTTCGGCGTTCATCGAGCGCTGGGAGTGGCGAGCGACCTCGGCGATCTGATCACGCAGTCCGCTCTCGTAGAAACGCACAACGAATTTGTCTTGTTTGCGGGTGCTCATTGCGCGTCTCCCTGGACTGAATTTGTGGTGTTGTTCTTCTGGTAATGCAGGTCGCCGACATCGAGGCTGACCACCTCGACGTCTTTCCATTGTTCAACCCGGCAGGCCAGGGCGTAGACAAAGCGGCCGACATCGGTGTGGCCTTTTTTGAGACGGAAGACCACGGTGCACAGGTCTTCTTCGGGGTGTTCAGTTTTGGTTTTCATGGCTTTGCTCCTCCACCGCGTAGCTGCCACATTCAGGGCAGGTATAGATATCCAACTCGTCGTCATGCAGGTGCGGATCGCTGATACGGCGTATGGCCCGGTGCAGGGCAAACTCGGCCAGGCAGTCCATGCAGGTTCCTCGGGGCACAGGTCTTTTGTTCATGCTGATGCTCCTTGCCGATCCCTGGCGTCCAGATTGGCAAAACGGGTCTGCTCGGCGATGAATGCAGTGCGCACTACGCCGGTCGGTCCGTTTCGGTGTTTGCCGATGATCAGCTCGGCGATGCCTTGGTCCATCGATTCGGGGTGGTAAACCTCGTCTCGGTAGATGAACAAGGTCAGGTCGGCGTCCTGCTCCAGCGCGCCGGATTCGCGCAGGTCGCCGTTATGCGGGCGTTTGTTGGCTCGGCTTTCCAGGCCGCGGTTGAGCTGCGACAGAGCTATAACCGGGCAGTTGAACTCTTTGGCCACGGCTTTGAGGCCAGCTGAGATCGCGCCGATCTCCAGGTTGCGGTTTTCCTTGCCGGGGCACTGCATCAGTTGCAGGTAATCGACCATGATCAAGCGCGGCGGGCCATAGCGCCGGGCGGCTCTGCGTACGCGGGCGCGCAGCGCGGTTGGAGTCAGGGCCGAACTGTCATCGATCACCAGCCGCTCGCCGTACTGGTTGATCTTCGCCACGCCGGCGCTGAGTTTTGGCCAATCCTCGTCGCCCAGTCCGCCGCGCATCAGGCGGGCTACATCAAGCTGGCCGAGGATCGCGATCATGCGGTAGAGGAGGGCCTGGCCCGGCATTTCCAGGCTGTAGATCTGCACGCTGTTGGCCGGATCCTGAGCCAGTACCGCATCGACGATGTTAAGCGCCAGGCTGGTTTTGCCCATCGACGGGCGTGCGGCAACGATGACCAGGTCGGCATCCTGAAATCCTCCGGTTTTCTGATCCAGATCCACCAGGCCGCTGGGGACGCCGGTCACGCCATTGCCGTGGTTGAAGTTGAAGTCCACCTGCTCCAGCACTTTCATCAGGGTTTCGTTGACGTCGATGAAGCGGTTCGGCGCATGGCCCTGACCCAAGGCGAACAGCTTCTGCTCGAACTCTTCCTGCACCTCGACGCTTTTCGCCTGGGGCTCGCTCGCCAGGCGGCTGGCTTCGTGGCCGAGCAGGATTAACTGACGCAGGTGCGCCCGTTCGCGGACGATTTCGGCGTAGGCGCTGATGTTGGCCACCGAGGGCGTGTTCTTCGCCAGCTCAGCGAGATAGCCCAGGCCTCCGGCCTGCGAAATCTCGGGGATGGAGTTGGACAGGGTCACCACATCGAACGGTTGATCGAGGATCGCCAGGCTTCGAATGGCCTGATAGATCACCCGATGGTCACGCCGGAAGAAGTCCTGCGCGGAAAGCGTGTCGGCCAGCAGATCCCAGGTGCTGTTGTCGAGCATCAGCCCGCCGAGCACGCCTTGTTCCGCTTCGATGGAATGCGGTGGTACCAGATCGAGCAGGTTCATGAGGCCAGCTCCTCATCCACCGGCGTGCCGAGGGTGTCGTGGGCCAGCTTATTGAAGAGCGCACGCCATTCCGGAAACAGCTCCGAGGCCAGCGCTTTCATCACAGCAAAGGCGGCGGGTGAGCGGCGGTTATGGGGCTGACGGTATTCGAGACGATGGGCCGGCACGCCTTCGGTGGCGGCGCGGCGGAAGCTCACGGCGGCCGGGATGGTGGTCTGCAGCAGGTTGATCTGCGGATGATCGGCCAGGGTTTCCACCAGCGACTGGTAGATCAGGTTGGCGTCGTTGGTGGCATCGAGCTTGTTGATCACGATGTTCAGCGGCGGCGTGTACACGCCTAGCGAAGCCAGCGGGGCCAGATCCTTCAGCAACTGCTGGGTGCCGCGGTAAAACTCCCGGGCGGCAAGCATGTCCGGGGTGATGGGTGAAATCGCGAGATCCGAACAGAGCAGCGCGGTCTCCAGCGTTACCGAGCGCGCGCCTTGGGTGTCGATCAGCACCAGGTCGTAATCCTGGGCAAATTCCGACATCAAATTTTTCAGGCGCAGACGTCCGTCAGCTGCGTACAGCAGCATGTTGCTCAACTGGTTGTGGGGGTCGTTGGAGAGGATCAGCGACAGATTGGGGATGCAGGTGCGAGAGACGACCAGGTCAGGGATGGTTTCGTTTTGTGAAATCAGCTGGTAGGTGCCGCCGGGGGCTTCGCTGTCCAGACTATAAAACGAGGACAACGAGGGTTGCGTATCAAGGTCGATGAGCAGGGTGCGGATATTTGAGTCGGCGCAGAAGGCGCCTAGATTAGCGGTTACCGTGGTCTTGCCAGGGCCGCCTTTGGTCGAAAGGACCGATGCGATTTTCATGGTGCTTGCCTCTAAATCGATTGATTAGAGACAGCGCTTGGACTCACATACTGAAGTGCTACAGAAGGTAAGCTGCAGGGGAGGGAGCGGATTTGGGTGATTTTCAGCGTTGCTGAGAACCTTTCGACAAAACCCGCTCAAACCCTTGAATCTACAGCTTCCTGAAGGTGGCTCCACGACCTGGACTCGAACCAGGGACCCAGTGATTAACAGTCACTTGCTCTACCAACTGAGCTATCGCGGAATGAGCGCTATGTTACTGATTAAATTAGAGTAGTCAAGCGTTAGGCTGAAATATTTTCACGATTTCGAAGGTGGAGCGCTGGTGCATTTCCACTCAACGGAGCCATTGGCGTAATGTGTCTGGCGTACCTTTTGTCGACTACCCCTGAGAGGTGAACCCAGTGAGTGTCAGCAACCGCTTTGAAACACTGTTCCCTTCCTTCGAGGAGATTCCGGAACAGTATCGTGCTGGTGAGGCCATTGAGCAGCGCGAGATCTGGTGAACGGTGTTTTGCAGCTGTGGCACGGGCCTTTGGCGCCGGTCCGAAGTCCGGTTTGCCTCACAGTACCGGAAGGCATTCGTTCGGTGATACTCGGCAGTACCCCGTTGATGGATGCGCCTACTGCGATGACGGCGCTTGATGCCGCCGTGAAGGCGTATGACCGGGGGCAGGGTGCTTGGCCGACCATGCGGGTTGTCGAGCGAATTCAGCATGTGGAAGGTTTTCTCAAGCGCATGCGCGAACAGCGAGACGCGGTGGTCAAGTTGTTGATGTGGGAAATCGGCAAGAATCTCAAGGATTCAGAGAAGGAGTTTGATCGCACCTGCGATTACATCGTCGATACGATCAATGCCCTCAAGGAACTGGACCGCCGTTCCAGCCGTTTTGAGCTGGAGCAGGACACGCTGGGGCAGATTCGCCGCGTGCCATTGGGCGTTACCTTGTGCATGGGGCCTTATAACTACCCGCTGAATGAAACCTTCACCACGCTAATCCCGGCGCTGATCATGGGTAATACCGTGGTGTTCAAGCCTGCCAAATTTGGTGTGCTGTTGATCCGGCCGTTGCTGGAGGCCTTCCGTGACAGCTTTCCGGCAGGCGTGATCAACGTCATCTACGGCAGTGGGCGGGAAACGGTGAGTGCTTTGATGGCGAGCGGCAGGATCGACGTGTTCGCCTTCATCGGGACTAATAAAGCAGCCAGTGACCTGAAGAAACTGCATCCGAAGCCGCACCGCCTGAGGGCCGCCTTGGGGCTGGATGCAAAAAATCCCGGCATCGTGCTGCCTGACGTTGATCTGGACAATGCTGTAAATGAAGCGGTGACGGGGTCTCTGTCCTTCAATGGCCAGCGTTGCACCGCGCTCAAGATTCTATTTGTGCATGAAAGTGTGGTGGACAGCTTCCTGGACAAGTTCAAGCAAAAACTGGGTCAACTGAAACCCGGTATGCCTTGGGAAGCTGGCGTGTCATTGACGCCATTGCCGGAGCCAGGCAAAGCGGAATATCTCAAAGGGTTGGTGGAAGATGCCGTCGATAAGGGTGCCAGCGTCGTCAATGAAGGCGGGGCAGAAATCATTGAGACATTCTTTTACCCAGCGTTGCTTTACCCCGTGAACTCAACGATGCGTGTCTATCACGAAGAGCAATTCGGGCCTGTGATACCGGTAGTCGCTTATAGCGATCTTGAGACCGTGATCGATTACGTCCTGGATTCCGATTTCGGGCAGCAATTGAGCATCTTTGGCAATGACTCCCGTGAAGTCGGACGTCTTGTTGACGCGTTCGCCAATCAGGTGGGGCGCATCAATATCAATGCTCAGTGCCAGCGTGGGCCTGACCAGTTTCCGTTCAACGGTCGCAAAAACTCGGCCGAGGGGACGCTGTCTGTTCACGATGCTTTGCGAGTGTTCTCGATCCGGACATTGGTTGCGACCAAGTTTCAGGAAGCGAATAAAGCCCTTGTCAGCGACATTATTCGTAACCGCGAGTCTGGTTTCCTGACTACCGATTACATTTTCTGAGCTGTCCCGGTACATAAGGAAGTTGCCCTGGCGCACTGGCCGCCAGAGCAACTTCAGCACGCAGGTATTCCGCCAGATCATGCAGTTCCTGTAAGGTGTCGGTCTCTCAAAGTCAACCAATGCCCATGGTCGAGTCCACCCGATCACGCACTGAGTTGCCTCATGCGCCTGGACTCGGGTGCTCAGTAAAGGGACACATACCTTGCTTGATGAAAAGTCTCTACCGCAGCAGGAAAAAACTGCGCCTGTTCATGTCTCGTTAGTACTTCAGGAACTGCGACAAGCCACTGCCGAGAATCACCGTGGACTTGAACGACGACTTCCATTTACATCACCAGAACTTGATCTGAACGTTTATACGCAGCTCATCAAGGCGTACTACGGTTTTTATGTTCCGCTGGAAAAGGTTCTGGATCGGTTCGAGTGGGGGGAGGTGACAAGCAGCGATCGGCACAAAGCGTCGGCCCTTGAGGATGATTTGCTCGCGTTAGGAATGACTACCAGCGAGATCCAGATGCTTGCCCAGTGCCAGGACTTACCGGTTATTCAGACTCATGCACAGTTGATGGGTGCCTTATATGTCATTGAAGGTGCCACATTAGGTGGGCAGGTTCTGCGCCGGCTTGCCCGCGATAAGCTCGCTATTGATGAAACGACGGGGGGCAAGTTCCTGGATGTATATGGCAGCGCCACCGGGCGGATGTGGAAAGCGTATCTGGGGCAGTTGGCACAGGTCGTAGCCCCTGCTGAGAGACAGCAGGTGGTTTCGTCCGCGCTTGGTATTTTTGTCTGTTTCGAACGGTGGCTGGAGCATTCCGGCGTTTTGCTGCCGAATACGGACTGCCTGGTCATTTAATTGCGCCAATGCGCTGGCTTTGTTTGGAATACAGCCTGAGCTTCTATATTCTGAGTCCTTCCACCCATCAGGGACGTCGGGCACGCGCCATCCGGCATCTGAACCTGTGCCTGTTTTCTGCCTTGCCAAGGAAACTCGATGAGCACCGCCAGCACGCCATTGTCAGGCGTCAACCAGCCGTTGAAGGGCATCGCGCTCATTGTGCTGGCGACGTTTTTGTTCTCAAGCCACGACACCATCTCCAAGTATCTTTCCGGGTTTTACCCCATCTTCATGGTGGTATGGGTGCGCTATGTGGTGCATACGCTGCTAATGGCAGGGATCTTCATGCCGTCGGCGGGGCTGCGTGTGCTGCGCACCAAGCGGTTGAAGTTGCAGATATTGAGGGCGCTTTGTCTGTTGGGCACAAGCCTGTTCTTCACGACTGGCCTGATGTATATCCCGCTGGCGGAGGCAACGGCAGTCAACTTTCTTGCCCCATTGCTCATCACTGCGATGTCGGTGCCATTGCTGGGGGAGCACGTCACTCGTAAGCAGTGGGCCGCTGTGCTGGTGGGATTCGTGGGTGTCTTGATCATCGTGCACCCTGGCGGCGAACTGTTCACGCCCGCGAGTCTGTTGCCCCTGTGTTCGGCCATGCTGTTTGCTTCTTATCAACTGCTTACCAGGATGGTCAGCGCCCATGACAGCCCCACCACGAGCAACTTTTTCGCGGGCTTGTTCAATACCCTGGTCATGACCGCATTATTGCCGTTTTTCTGGACCATGCCTGAGCTCAAGCATCTACCGTTCATGCTCGCGCTTGGCACCTGCGGTATGGTCGCGCACTTGCTGCTGACTCAGGCATTTCGCTTCGCGGCCCCGGCGATGCTGGCGCCTTTCAGTTACTGTCAGATCGTGTTTGCAGGGCTGTTAGGTTACCTGGTATTTGGACACGCACCTTCGCTGACCGCTCAATTTGGCATTGTGGTGATATGCCTCAGCGGCCTTGCCGCCGCATGGCAGCAACGCACCAGGGCTTGATATTTCCTTCGCGAACTACCGATCTTTCAGGTCGAAACCCTATAGCGCCTTGATATATATCCCAGCGCCCCCATTGAACCCGTGCACCTTTGAAAGAACATTATTTGTCCTTGCGAATGCAATTGGAGATCGCTATGTATCCTGAAGTACAGCTGTTCATCGACGGTCAGTGGCGCGCTGGTCGCGATGGTCGCACCATCGCTGTGATCGACCCCGCTACCGGCGAGAAACTGGGCACTGTTGCCCATGCAAGCATTGCCGATCTTGATGACGCCCTTGCGGCTGCCGAGCGCGGCTTTGCCGTCTGGCGCAAGACTTCAGCCTATGACCGCTACAAGACCATGCAAAAAGCGGCTCAATTGCTGCGCGAGCGAGCCGATTCGATTGCCCGGATCATGACTCAGGAGCAGGGCAAGCCGCTGGCAGAGGCTCGCATGGAAGTGCTTTCCGGCGCGGATGTGATCGACTGGCTTGCCGAAGAGGGGCGTCGCAGCTACGGCCGTCTTGTGCCTTCACGCGGCAGCGATATCGAGCAAAAGGTCATCAAAGAACCAGTAGGTCCCGTTGCCGCCTTCACGCCTTGGAACTTCCCGATCAATCAGGTGGTTCGCAAGCTTTCGTCGGCGCTGGCTGCGGGTTGCTCCATCATCATCAAGGCACCGGAAGAAACCCCGGCTTCGCCAGCTGAGCTGATCCGTGCCTTTGCCGATGCAGGCGTTCCAGCAGGGGTGATCGGCCTGGTTTATGGCGATCCTGCAGAAGTCTCCTCGTACCTGATTCCTCATCCGGTGATTCGCAAAGTGACCTTTACTGGCTCGACACCAGTGGGTAAGCAACTCGCCGCACTGGCTGGACAGCACATGAAGCGCGCAACCATGGAGTTGGGCGGCCATGCCCCTGCACTGGTCTTCGACGACGCTGATATCGATCTGGCTGCGCGGGTATTGGCAACTGCCAAGTTCCGCAACGCTGGACAGGTTTGCGTGTCGCCGACGCGGATTCTGGTGCAGCGAGGAGTGTTTGATGCGTTTCTGGACAAGTTCGTCGGACTGACTCGGGAAATCAAGGTGGGCAGCGGTCTGGATGCCGACACCACCATGGGCCCGGTCGCCAATGATCGTCGGATCCCGGCCCTGACGGCATTGGTCGACGACGCTCGCGCGGCAGGCGCGACCGTGAACGCTGGAGGCAAGGCAATCGAGGGTCCAGGCTATTTCTTCGAGCCCACTGTACTCAGCGGCCTGACTCGGGAAATGCGCATCATGAACGAAGAACCTTTCGGTCCTGTTGCCCTGTTGGTGCCTTTCGATACGCTGGAAGAGGCGATTGCCGAATCCAACCGTGTGCCGTTCGGTCTGGCGTCTTACGCATTTACCACTTCGATGAAGACAGCCCATGCTTTGGGCACCTATATCGAAGCCGGGATGCTATCGATCAACCATCAAGGCATCGGCTTGCCTGAGGTCCCATTCGGTGGCATCAAGGATTCCGGCTATGGTTCCGAAGGTGGCATTGAGGCAATCGAGGCGTACCTGAATACCAAACTGGTGACCCAGTTCAATCGCTGATCGATGCACAGCAAAAGGCCGCTGATCCCCAGGGAACAGCGGCCTTTTTGCTATCTGCAGATCAGGCTCGGCCAGTTACTCTTTGGCTTGCAGGCCGTTCTGTTTCATCACCAGATTCTTCTCCTTCTTGTACTGCAAGGCGACCGCCGGAGCCGGGCTGCTCTTGCCGGTCTCTACCCATTGACGCAGACGGCTGGCGTCGGCGAAGTGAGTGTATTTACCAAATGCATCGAGAATTACGACGGACACCGGCCGGTTGGCCATGCTGGTGAGCAACACCAGGCAATGCCCGGCCTGATTGGTGAAGCCGGTCTTGGTCAGCTTGATATCCCAGTTGTCTTTGCGCACCAAGTGGTCGGTGTTACTGAAGCCCAGGCTATAAGTCGGCTTGCGGAACGTCACGGTTTTTTCCGCGGTGGTGCTTAGCTCGCTCAGCATTGGATACTTGCGTGCCGCCAGCACCAGCTTTGTCAGGTCGCGAGCAGTTGATACGTTATAGATGGATAGCCCGGTAGGTTCGACGTAGACCGTATGCTTCATACCGAGCGCCTTGGCCTTGGCGTTCATTGCCAGGATGAACGCAGGGTAACCACCTGGATAGCTGTGAGCCAGGCTAGCGGCGGCACGGTTTTCCGAGGACATCAAGGTAATCAGCAGCATCTCCCGGCGCGGTAGTTCGCTGCCGAGCTTGACCCGGGAAAACACGCCTTTCATTTCCGGCGTCTGGGAAATATTGACTGGAATGACTTCCTCCATCGACTGTTTGGCGTCCAGTACCACCATGCCGGTCATCAGCTTGGTCACCGATGCAATGGGCACAACGACATCCGGGTTACTGGAATACAGCACTTTGTCGGTCTGCAGATCGACAACCATGGCGCTGCCGGAAGCCAGGTGAAGTTGTGAGGGATCACGATTGAGCGCAGGCACTTCGTTTGCGAGGGTGCTGGTGGAGAGTGCCGGGCCTGTAAGTACAAATAAAAGGCCCAAAAATGGAAGACGACTGTTCAAGAGCAATGCTCACTAATAAATGAAATGCGTGTTAGCGCACGGGGACATAAACACCGCTGCATTTTATGAGGAGCGTTGAACACTGTCGATGGTTGTTATGAGCCCTCGCCATAATAAAAATTAAATAAACATCTTGCCGGGACGCGGCCAATCGCTGATGGCCAGAGAGAATAGTCGTGGTATCCAGCGGGCGCAGGGATTAGCATCCTTGCCATTGATGCCAGCCGCCACAGACTGAAGGAGTCACGCAATGCCCAAAGGGTTTATCAGCAAGGATTACGTTGTATTAGTGATAGTTGCCGGTGCAGTAGCCGTTCTGTTGATGGGGGCGGGTTTTTTCTCCAGGCCTGCGGATTGGGCGGGTTGGGTTCAGGCAACCGGATTGATCGTTGGCATGATGGTGGCAGTGGCTGTTCCCGGCATTCAGCGCAGTCAGGAAGCCGCCGCCGGGCATAAGACCATGCGTGAACGGGAAGTTGGTTACGCGCGGCGGATGCAGTACTTGTGCGGTGAACTGGGGGAATTGCTGGGCAAAATCAGCCTGAGCCTGAATCATTTGCGCGCCACTGATAGGCATCGTTTGCAAAATACTTTGCAGGATTACCTGCATCGTCTTTTCGAGTCGCACCGTCAGGACCTGAACGACGACCGAATTGTCATTGCTTATGAGTTGCGCCAGGTCGCCAATGATCTGATTGATGAGCTGGAAAGCGGTCGAACGGATCGGGTGGTCTTCATGAGCCTGGAGAAACGTCTGCAAAGGCTGACCCATCGTTGCCAGGTCAATGCAGCCATGGCGGAAAAGCTCTGATAGTGGATCGCACGAACACGTTGATAACAAAAAAAGCCCGCATCGGGGAAGGAATGCGGGCAAGGGGATGTGCGGAGCAACGCACGAGTACAGTGGCGATGAGATCAGTTAAGGCGAGGGATATCGGCTTGTGCCTGGTCGATTTGTTGCGAGATCGCCTGAGCCGCAGTGAGTGAAGCGAACGGTCCGCTGACCGGTTCACCGTCATTCACCAGGTACCAACAGGCCAGAAGGCCGCGCTCTCTAAGTGATTGGGGAACTGCGCTGCCAACAACCGACATAATCTTGAGTGAGTTCATAAATACCTCCAGCAATCTATGGCGCTACTCTAAGGCGTCATTGAGCAGTGCAGAAATCACTGCTCTCGATAGTGGACATTGATGATCGCGAGTGCCGGGTAGGGGCAGGAAAAATCAGTCGACGACTTGATCCAGTAGGGCGATGACTTCCTGCTCGGATATCACACCTTTCTCAACCAGGCTTTGCGCCATAAGTGCAACAAACTTGGCGGTACGATGGCCTTCCAGATTCTTGAGTTCAGTCAGAGCACTGTAAACCTTGCTCGATGTGCACAGTCCGACGGCGCGGTGAGGATGCTGGGTCGGCATGGATTTTCCTTTTTTTATGGCGGACGATGGGCCCACTGTAGTCGCGCACAGCTTTAAATGGGCTAAAAAAAAAGCCCCCGCCGGGTGAGGGCGGGGGCATTGTGCATTACCAGCGACCGCGCTCGTAGTAACCGGGCGGTGGGCCGTAATAGCCACGAGGTGGCCCGTAATAGCGCGGCCGATAAACAGGCGGCGGCGCTATTACCTGATACGCAGGTTGGTAATAGACAGGTTGAGGTGGGGCCTGAACATATACCGGCTGCTGAACATAGACAGGAGGCTGTTCAACGTAGACGGTGCGGTCACGTCCGGACGAAACAGCTGAGCCTACTACGCCACCAACAATTGCACCCACAACAGCGGGGCCAACCCAGCCGCCACCGCCGCCACCATGGGCATTCGCCTGGCCTGCCAGCGCCAGCGCACCTAATAACAAGGCAATTCTGGGGATTTGACGAATCATGACTATTCCTCGGCTTTCAACCCGTTGTCGCGAGCCTGCATCACTCTCAAGCACTGCCACGGGATAACTTATATGACCACGCTTTGCGGAGAAACTGCGAAGCCGTTAAGTAAATTTTGTGTAAGGTATCGGCGCCATCCCATTGCACCGCAGTTACAACAACCGGCGCATATTACGCCTGTTGCCGCGGTTGTTTCTAATACCGTTCGGTAGAAATATCGCTGGATGAAATACGGCCTTCTGCTTGAATCCGATTCCGGTAGGAGCGAACTTGTTCGCGAGGCTTGTAACTGGCACGCCGCAAAAGTCATCTCGTGAACAAGTTCGCTCCTAACGTGTTCAATTCACCCCAAGCTCAGTTACTCCAGCCTGGCCAACCGTTCCTCCAGAGCCGCAACCCGGGCTTCCAGTTCATCCAGGCGCTCTGCCGAGGGCGAGTTGATTGCAGAGGTTCGATCCGGTGAGGTTTGCCGGGTCGAGAGCATGTGCTCCAGATCTTGAGGGCTCCCCAAAGCGTGCATGTAGCGATCCTCACGCTGCCCCGACTGACGCGGCAGCAAGGTCGCAAAACCTCGGGCGATCAGTCGGTCCAACTGGTGAACCACTTGCTCGGCATCCTCAAAGTCATGCATGCGATTACTGCGCGTGAGGAGCTCGTTGACTGTTTGAGGGCCCCGTAACAGCAGTAAGCCGGTGAGGATGACCTGGGCGGGTACCAGCTCCAGCGATTTGTCGACCCGATGTTCCCAACGGTCGGCGCGGCTCCCCATCACCAGCTTTGCCAGGCTGCGGCCTTCAAGGGCGCGCAGGCTTTGGCCGACTGCCCCAGGATTAAGATTCATCACCGGATCACGGCTGGTTTTCTGATTGCAGGCTGTGACCAGGGCGTTCAGCGTCAGCGGATAGGTTTCCGGGCTGGTTGCCTGCTTCTCGATAAGGCAACCAAGGATTCGCACCTCCGTGCTGCTGAGGTTGAGGCCTGAAGTTTCGTCAGCAAGCGTCGTCGAGGACTGTTCTGTGGTCATGGCGCTTTCCGTAGGCGATGGCGGGCAGTCAGCCTAGGGCGTGCCGGCAAATAATTCCAGCAGCAAATGACTTCGTAAAACAGGCGCAGCCTTGAGGCTTGCCCATGGCTATAATCAGGCACTTTTCATAAAGGACCTGCCATGACTATTTCCATGTACGCCGCTTCGGTTCCAGTTTTCCAACAAATGCTCAACGCTTTGAGCGCTATTCTGACCAAGGCCGAAGCCCACGCTACGCAGAAAAACATCCAACCAGAAGCGCTGCTACAGGCTCGTCTGTTTCCGGACATGCTGAACTTTACTCGCCAGGTACAGATTGCCGTGGATTTCGCCAAAGGTGCATCCGCGCGTCTGGCTCAGGTAGAAATGCCGAAGTACGACGACACCGAAACCACTTTCGCTGAGTTGCAGGCGCTGTTGGCCAAAACACTGGAATTCATCGGCAGCATCAAACCGGAGCAGATTGACGGCAGCGAAGCGCTTGAAATCATCCTGCGCCCAGGTACTCCGAAAGAAAAACGCTTCACCGGCCAGAGCTACCTGCTGACTTACAGCCTTCCACAGTTCTTTTTCCACGTGACCACCGCTTATGACCTGCTGCGCCACAATGGTGTGGAAATCGGCAAACGCGATTTCATGGGTACCGTTTAAATCGCAACACTTTACCGCCGAATACTTGAGTCCTCGGGGCTCAGGCTGAGTCGGTAAACAGCTTGCGTCGGGCACCCTCGGTGATAGCAACTATGCCGGGGTGCTTGATCTTGCGCTCGACGGAGATGGCGTAAAACGATTCGGTCACGGCGTCTGTCTGACCGAGCAGCACGACACCATATTGCGCCTGGACCTCGTCGGCGATCACGCTGGGCGCAACGAAAATCCCGCTGCCTGACTTGCCAAATGCCTTCATCAGGGCGCTGTCATCGAACTCGCCAATGATTCGGGGCTGCACTTTCAGCTCGGCAAACCAGCGCATCAATCGGCTGCGAACCACTGTCTCTTGCCCAGGGATCAACAGGGGCGCCCCTTGCATGCCAAAGGGAAAGTTTTGCCCGTAGCGTTCGAAGAGTTCTGCTGTGGCGAAAAAACTGATACCGCATTCTCCCAGCTTCTGGCTGTAGCCCTTGATGTCCAGATGTGAAGGCATGGGGCTGTCGGAAATCACCAGGTCCAGCCGCTGAATCGCCAGATCAGCCAGTAATCGTTCGAGTTTGTCTTCTCGGCAGGTGATCCGTACCGGCTCGCTCAGTTCCATGGTGGGCGCTATAAGCCTGTAGACAATGGATTTGGGCACCACATCGGCCACTCCCACCCGAAACAGGATTTGCTGCTCATCCGGCTGCGCACGGATGACGGCTTCCAGCTCATTCCCGATCTGAAACATTTGTTCGGCATACGGCAGGGCAAGTCGTCCGGCTTCGGTCAGTTCGAGTTGGCGGCCGACCCGCTGGAACAGATCAACTCCGAGGGACTGTTCCAGTAGAGTGATCTGGCCGCTGATGGTTTGGGCGGTCAGGTTCAATTGATCGCATGCGCGCACAATGCTGCCGGTTTTGGCCACGACCCAGAAGTAATGAAGTTGACGATAGTTGAGCATGGCAGTTCCCGATTCGGTAGGGCCGAAGTATATCGATAAAAAATACGAATTTTACTGATTATCGTATCTCTCTAAGATGCTGGCCTATCGCCGGAGCAACCTTAGCCTCCGGCTTCATGTATTGAGGCACTCTATGATCAAACCCATCTTCGCTGCGCTGATTTTGCTGCCGCTTCTGGCTGTGACCGGCTGCGACCAGATTGAAACCTCTTCAAAGCAACTATTGAGCACGGCTGCGGATTCTGCGAAAAAGGCCATGGACGACACGCATAAAGCTGCAACCGATGCGCTGGATGATGCCAGGCAGGATCTTTCGATGGCTCAGCCTGAGTCTGAAAAGAAAGCAGACAAAGCCAGCCAAGAAATTTAACGTCATCTCAATACTGAATCAGGGCATCGCACATGGAATATCTGTTAGAACTCGCTACAAGTCCTGCCGCCTGGGTTGCCTTGGCGACGCTGGTAGTCATGGAAGTGGTATTAGGCATCGATAACCTGATCTTCATCTCGATCCTGACCAATAAATTACCGGCACATCAGCAGCAAAAGGCCCGCCGTCTGGGTATCGGCATGGCGTTGTTCCTGCGCCTGGGCTTGTTGAGTACTGTCGCGTGGATCGTGCAGTTGACTGAGCCAGTCATTGATATTCTGGGTCAGGTGTTTTCCTGGAAGGACATGATCCTGATTGCCGGTGGTCTGTTCCTGGTCTGGAAGGCAACTACCGAGATACACCACAGCGTAGATGTGAAAACCGAGGCCGAGAAGAAAATCGAGTCCACAGTAACGCTCAGCATGGCTGCTGCGATTGGTCAGATTCTGGTGCTCGACCTCGTGTTCTCCATCGACAGCATCATCACCGCTGTCGGCATGACTGAACACTTGCCAATCATGATCATTGCAGTGGTTTCGGCGGTTGTCGTGATGCTGGTTGCTGCCGAACCACTGGCCAAGTTCATCAATGACAATCCATCAGTCGTGATGCTGGCGCTGGGCTTCTTGATCATGATCGGCATGACGCTGATTGCCGAAGGCTTCGGTGCTCATGTGCCAAAAGGCTACATCTACACCGCCATGGCGTTCTCGGCCTTGATCGAGGTGCTCAACCTTTGGTCACGCAAGGCGAGGCTCAAACGTGAAGCCCGTCAGGCATCTGATGTCTGAGAGTTAGTGTTGCATAGCCAAATTCGGGACTAAGTCGCAAGAATAAAAGGTCGGCGCGGTTAATACCGCCCGACCTTTTTTATTGAGCCCTGGTCAGTGTGCCGCGACGTGGGGGCGGCTCTTGGCTGGTTTCTCAGGCTTGCTGGCTGAAGGCTTTACGTGACGGTAAGGGTGATGATGACGACGAGAAATTCGCATCACGCCCCAAAGCATGGCGGTGGCTACGGCCAGCCATGCGGCGATTAGCATCACGATTGTCATTTCCAGGCTCATACGTCCTCCGCGGACCATGCTTTCTTTATGCAGTCCTATGAATCGACAGTCTAGCCCTGCGCATGTTTCCGTAAGTTGACCAATGGTCACCCATTCAGGATCAATTCGATCTATTGACTGCTCAAGACTGCGCGTTGAGGCTATACCCAGCCCCCACCGCGACCTATGATCGACACTCCAGCCGGGCTGCAGGTTGTCCGGCGTTTAGCTGAAGTGAGTGAACATGTCACCGGTATTTTTTCGATCCTGTGCCGTTGTGGTCAAACCAGTTTGGTTCCTGTTGGCTTTTGCCTTGACCCTGACGGGTTGCGCCTCAATGGTGACACCCGAAATCAAACGTCTGCCTGATCGCGTAGAGCTCAATAACGTACCGTTCTTTCGGGGCAACGCTTATCAAAGTGGGCCAGGTGCGTTGGCCAGTCTTTTGTCGTATCAACGGGTGCAAATAACCCCTGGGCTGTTGGATAAGCCGCTGCAACTGCCAGGTGGTGAGTCCAGGCTTGAACAAAGCCTGCCGCAAGTGGCGCGCCAATACGGGTTTATGGTTTACCCGCTGGACAAGGGCCTGCCTTCATTACTGACCCAGGTCTCCGCGGGTTATCCAGTGATGTTGCGTTTTGCCGAAGGCGCGTTTTTCACCGAGCCGCGCTATGCGGTACTGGTGGGGTACAACCGTAACAAGCAGACCGTCCTGCTGCATGCGGGGATGAACCGCCATTTACTGATGAGCTTCAGCAGCTTCAGCTCAGCATGGGAAAGCGCCGGCAGTTGGGCTGTGCTAATCCAAAGTCCCCGTCAGTTGCCGGCCAATCTGGATGAGCCGCGCTGGATCAAGGCGGCTAATGATTTGGCGCAGGCGGGGCAGGAACAGGCTGCGGGCGAGGCGTTGAAGACGTTGAAAGCGCGCTGAAATGAAAACGGCGCTCCCTGAGCGCCGCTTGATAACAAGACTTTAGAAGCCCGGCTTGTCCCTGAGGCTGTAGTACCAGGCGCCCAATGCCGTCAGCGGCGTGCGCAACAGCTGGCCGCCGGGGAAAGGGTAGTGGGGCAGGCCTGCAAACGCGTCAAAGCGTTCGGCTTGCCCGCGCAAAGCTTCGGCGAGCACCTTGCCTGCCAGGTGGGTATAGGTCACACCGTGCCCGCTGCAGCCCTGGGAGTAATAGATGTTATCGCCCAGGCGCCCGACCTGAGGCAGGCGCGACAGGGTCAGCAGAAAATTCCCCGTCCAGGCGTAGTCGATCTTCACATCCTTGAGCTGCGGGAAGGCCTTGAGCATGTTGGGCCGGATAATCGCCTCAATGTTGGCAGGGTCTCTAGCACCATATACAACGCCACCACCGAAAATCAGACGTTTGTCGGCGGACAAGCGATAGTAATCGAGCAGATAGTTGCAGTCCTCGACGCAGTAATCCTGAGGCAGCAGGCTGTTAGCCAGTTCATCGCTCAAGGGTTCGGTGGTGATGACTTGAGTCCCACATGGCATCGACTTGGCCGCCAGCTCCGGAACCAGATTGCCCAGGTAAGCGTTACCGGCGACGATCACAAAGCGCGCCCGAACCTTACCGTGTTCGGTATGCACCACGGGATTGGCGCCACGCTCGATCCTTACGGCTGCTGATTGTTCGTAGATGACGCCACCCAGAGACTCAACCGCAGCGGCTTCGCCCAGTGCAAGGTTCAACGGATGGATATGTCCGCCCGTCATATCCAGCATGCCCCCGACATAATTCTCACAGGCAACGACTTCCCGGATCCGACGCTGGTCCATCAACTCAAGTTGAGTATGGCCGTAGCGCTCCCACAACCGTTGCTGGGCTTCCAGATGGCCCATCTGTTTACTCGTCAACGCGGCGAACACGCCACCATCTTTCAAGTCACACTGGATCTGGTACTTGGCCACGCGCTCGCGAATGATCCCTGCGCCTTCAAACGCCATCCGGCCTAGAAGTTGGGCTTGCTGCGGGCCGACAGTGCGCTCGATCACGTCGATGTCACGGCTATAGCTGTTAACGATCTGCCCGCCGTTGCGTCCGGACGCCCCGAAGCCGACCTTTGCGGCCTCCAGCACCGTCACGCGAAAACCGTGCTCAAGCAAAAACAAGGCGCTGGACAGCCCGGTATAACCTGCGCCGATCACACAAACGTCAGTTTCCACATCGTCTAGCAGCTGAGCACGTGGCGGGGCGGCGTTAGCCGAAGCTGCGTAATAAGACTGCGGATAAGGAGTGTTCGCCATCCTTCAACCTCCGTTTAATATATTTTACGAATCGCCCGATCCTACCGGAGATCAAAAATCTCCACCAGCCAGACGAGAAACAAACCGGCAAATCGCCACAAACGAAAAATTTCGCATATTCATGGAGTTAGCGCGAAAAAAGGTGTTGACACACATTTGAATATCCGTAGAATGCCGACCCACAGCAGGCGCGTAGCTCAGTTGGTTAGAGCACCACCTTGACATGGTGGGGGTCGCTGGTTCGAGTCCAGTCGCGCCTACCAAACAAAATCCGGTCCTGCTGCCGGTCTAGAAGGGTCCACAGAGATGTGGACCCTTTTTTGTTGCCCGAAACAAAAGGGATTTGCGAAACCCTCATCCGAATGCCAATTCGGCTCTCACCTAGACATGCTCGGTCTTCGTCTCGCTTGACCGCAGTAGTACCTGAAGGTACTTCCGTGAGATTTATGCCGCTCATATAACCAGGCGCTCCTGGCACGGATCGTGTGAAAACGGATGTTGTAAAAAAGATGAGGCGCTGACTTTGCCGGCACCGAATAGTCGACCTTGATGGTGGGGGTGATTCATCGGTGAGTGATTTGAACTGCCGACCCAACAAGGTGCCCAAATTGAAACCACCAAGAGGAAATCGGCAATGACTGAAGAAAAGAAAGAGCCACCAAAGGACGACACTCCGGCGCACTCCACCAAGGAAGAGCGGGAGCGTTTGAAGGACTTCAATAAGGGTGGCATTCCGCCTGGAGCTTGCTGACCGATCAGGCGGCCCTGCGCTTTCAAAGACTTTCGCGAGCCGCCTCCACTTCTCTCGAAGAGATTTCAGCTGTACCGTCCTCTGTCTCGCCTCCTTCCTTTAGTGAGAGGCTGGGGGCGGTTTCGAACCACGATCCATCTCACTACAATCTCGACATTCAGATCAGTTCAAAGGTGCAGCGTGGATTTCAAACGGGACAGATTCAACGGCATCATTATCGATGCCGTTTCGCTGCCGGACGACTTGCAAGCATTAGCTGGTGCGGTCGAGGTGTTAGTAGCACTCATCGAGCACGAGGGTCTGGCTCTGGCCTGGATAACACTGCCGATCAGCAATGCTCAAAGTATCCCGGTCTTTACTGCCGCAGGTTTTTCCTTTCATAGCTGTCTGGCCGAGCAACTGACTCTGGTGCGCCGCCCATCCGAGCAGGCGTTCGTCCCATTCGTACCCACTCATACAATCGGGGCGGGGGCTATCGTGATTAACGACGCAGGGGAGCTGCTCGTCATAAGAGAGAGAGGAACCACCGGGTTCAAGCTCCCAGGGGGCCATGTAGATCCTGCCGAGCGAATCCAGGATTCGATCGAGCGCGAGGTGCTTGAGGAAACCGGGATCGAGTCAAAGTGCGAATCCATTGTGGCGTTCACCACCAAGCACCCGTATCAATTTGGCAAATCTAATATTCACTTCATCTGCCGAATGACGGCCCTGACCCAGCGTATCAACGTACTGGACACCGACGAGATCGAAGAGGCGAAATGGGTTGCACTGCATACCTACCTGGCAGACCCCGGCAACAGTCTGTCCAACCGGCAATTGGTCAGTGATGTAGCGTTCAGTCAAGGTCTCGTGAGCACTGAATATCCCGCCAATACCGGACCTCATGCAAAGCAGGAGATTTTCACGGCGGCCAGCTGATCGAATGCTCTCTAGGATATTTACCATCCACCGTCCTGGTCCCCCATATGACGCGTGCCGCCAATCCCTCGACCATGTAGGCGTCCCTCTATCGACAGGTTAGGCTTGGCAGCCCCTGGCAAAATCGATTTTTGCCTGGGCAAATCGCTTGATGCTGAATCTGGGTGAGCCTGTCTTCAATGCGAACCTGTAATCGCCCCGCGTTTTAGATCAGGCGTTTGAATAAAATCGACCATTAGTTGTACAAGGTCGTGATCTGCGTATAACTTTATCTGAAGGTTCGACAGTTAATCTCTCGACAATTCGGCGTGAAGGAACTGCGCTATGCGGCATTTGTGGTTGATGATCCTGTTGTTGGTGAGCGGCCCGGCGCTGGCGCGCTGGCAAGAGGTGCTGCCTGGCGCCCAGCTGTTGGGCGGTGGAGATCTAAGGGTGTTCGGCTTCCGGGTTTATACAGCCCGTTTGTGGAGCACGGACACGCCGGTCAACGGCGATAAGCCGTTCGCACTGGAGCTGACGTACCATCGGGCTATTACCCGCGACGAGCTGGTCGAGGCCAGTATCGACGAGATAAAACGCACCTCGCCGCGCCCTGTGAGCGAACAACAGCTGGTCAAATGGCAGGCGCAGATGGATCAGGCATTTGTTGATGTGCAGGCCGGTTCGAAAATCACCGGCGTGTATCTTCCGGGCCGCGAAGCGAGATTTTATGTGGGTGAAAAGCTCAACCACGTTGTACAGGATCCACAGTTCGCCAAAGCCTTTTTCGATATCTGGTTGAGCCCGAAAACCCGTAATCCCGAGCTGCGCGAGCAATTGCTGGGCAGCGCGGACAAATGAATGGCTTCAGTGAGGTATTCAGGACATGTTTAAAGCGATTGTGATGGCGGTCTGCATCGGGCTGGCGGGTTGCAGTGGGGTCCAGGTCACCCAATACAGCCAGGAAACGCCGAAGCTGGATCTACGCGAATACTTCAATGGCCGGGTGCTGGCTGACGGGATATTCCAGAAGCGTTCGGGCGAAGTCACCAAGCGCATGCATGTGGTCATCGATGGCAAAAGCCAGGGCGATGCGCTGATCCTGCAGGAGGCGTTTACCTACAGTGACGGCAAAAAGGAAAGCCGTGTCTGGACCTTGCTGCCCGACGGCCCGGGTCGCTGGAAAGGCACCGCTGCCGACGTTGACGGCGAAGCGTTCGGTGAGGTTTCCGGCAATGCGTTCCACTGGCGCTACGTGCTGAACCTCAAGGTTGATGACTCGACTTACAAAGTGTCCTTCGACGACTGGATGTACCTGCTTGACGACAAGACGCTGGCGAACCGCTCGTACATGAGCAAACTGGGTGTGGAGTTGGGGCAGGTCACGCTGTTTTTCCGTAAGCAGTAACCCCAGGAACGCAAAAGCACAAACATACAAGTCATTGCATTGATAACAGTGCCTACTTGACCCGCAGACGAGCCTCGCGGCGTTTTCAGTCCTTCAGTCTCTGGAATCTTAGATGAATCGTAATGACTTGCGCCGTGTCGACTTGAACCTGTTGGTGATCTTCGAGGCGTTGATGTTCGAGCGCAACCTGACCCGGGTCGCGGAAAAACTGTTCATGGGCCAGCCGGCGGTGAGTGCGGCGCTGTCGCGACTGCGGGACCTGTTCGATGATCCGCTGCTGTTACGCAACGGGCGTGGGATGGAGCCGACGGCACGGGCGCTGGACATCCTCAAGGAGATTCAGCCAGCACTGGATACTATTTCCGGTGCAGTCAGCCGGGCGAAAGACTTCGACCCCTCCACCAGTTGCGACGTGTTTCGCATCGGGCTGTCCGACGACGCCGAATTTGGCCTGTTGCCGCCACTGCTGCATCAGCTGCGTGAAGAAGCACCGGGCATCATCGTGGTCGTCAGGCGTGCCAACTATCTGTTGATGCCGGCGCTGCTGGCCTCCGGGGAAATTTCCGTGGGCGTCAGCTACACCACTGAGCTGCCCGCCAACGCGAAGCGCAAGAAGCTCCGGGATATTGATTGCAAGGTGCTGCGTGGCGACTCGCGCCCGGGAGCATTGACCCTCGATGAATACTGCGAGCGACCCCATGCGATGGTGTCTTTTTCAGGCGACCTGAGTGGCAACATTGACATGGACCTGGCCAAGGTTGGTCGCAGCCGCAAGGTGGTTCTCGGCGTCCCTCAGTTCAATGGTTTGCGTGCCTTGCTGGCGGGCACCGAATTGATTGCCACGGTGCCCGATTATGCCGCATGCGCCTTGGTCGAAGGCTGTGCGTTGCGCGCCGACGACCCACCGTTCCCGATTGTCGCCGCAGAACTGTCGATGGTCTGGAGCGGTGTACATGACAACGACCCTGCCGAGCGCTGGTTGCGTTCGCGGATCATCCAGCACATGTCCAAGACGCCAGATGTTGGCTGATCGATACACATACATCCCACTGTAGGAGCGAGCTTGCTCGCGATAGCGTCAGGTCAGCCGACGAATTATCAGCTGACCTGACGCTATCGCGAGCAAGCTCGCTCCTACAGGTACTGCGTCGTTCAATAGATCCCTCGAACCCAGGTTTGCGCACGTGCAGCCCGAAGAAAGCACAAGCATTCAATTATCATTTCTCTCTAACCGCGCATTATCGAATCCAGAGTTGGCCCTTACAGGCAAGTCCCTGTTCTGGTCATTCCTATGATTGCGGGTGTGCCAAATGAATCGTTCAACGCTGGAAAACAATGCGCTTGACCTCGGCCTGCTGTTCCTCAGGCTCAGCGGCGCCGCCTTTCTCCTGACCGTCCACGGCCTCCCCAAGTTGCTGGATTTCCAGCATCAACTGACGCTTATCGAAGACCCGTTTCACATGGGGGCGCAGTTGACCTTGATCCTTGCAATATTTGCCGAAGTCCTTTGCCCACTGCTGATAGCGGCGGGGATCTTTGTGCGTCTCTGCTGCGTGCCCATCGTGTTTCTGTTGCTGGTCGCGCTGGTGGTAGTCCATCCCCAATGGAGCCTGGAAGAGGGCCAGTTCGGCTGGTTGCTGCTGATCATTTTTACCTCTGTGCTGATTGCCGGGCCGGGACGGCTTGCCCTCAGCGCACGATTCAACGGAGCGGTACGGTATGCCTGACACAAATTCCCGATTGTCCGAAGCAGCAGTGATCAGCCAGCCAGCCTTCAACGAGGTTGTCACGCTGGTGATCAAGCACCGGATCCGCGCTGGTATGGAGGCTGATTACGAGGCCTGGTTACGCCGCATTGTTTCTATCGCTGGCAGTTATCCGGGGCATTTGGGGGTGGACGTGATCCGTAGCAAATCCGGCGGCCTGCATCTGTTTACCTGTGTACTACGCTTCCATTCCACCGAGGCCATGCAGAGCTGGCTGGACTCAGACCAGCGCCGCGAGTTGGTGGAGGAGGCCAAACCGATGCTGGCGGACGGCGACCAAACCGAGGTCAATCCTCAAAACGAGTTCTGGTTTACGCCAGCCTCGGAAGCCTCCGCGCCGCCACCTCCGCGCTGGAAGCAGGCCTGTGTGACTTTTTTGGTCATCTGCCCGCTGACCCTGCTAATTCCATTGGTTTGGGGGCCGGTGTTTGCGTTGAGCCCACTGCTGGCCAACTACGTGATCAGCACGGCGCTGGTCACCATCACCATCGTGCTCCTTGTTTGTTACCTGATGATGCCTTTGGCGACTCGTCTCTTTGCGCCATGGCTGAACGCAACGAAAAGCCATGATCCTGTGGAGTGAGCCATGAGTGACGACGATCAGAAGACCGATCAGCAACGACGCCGTTTTCTTGCCAAGGGAACGCTGCTCAGTGCTGCGGCAGCGATCCTTCCTTCTTTTCCCTTCGCTGGCTATGCCGGTGCCTCTCAATACTCTGTCGAAGGAACTACGATGAATGTCGAACTGATTCTCTACAACGGCCAGCTTCACACGGTCGACCGTGAAAAGCCCCAGGCCAGTGCCGTGGCTATCAGTGGTGGTCGATTCGTGGCCGTGGGCACCGATGCTGAAGTCATGGCGCTGCGCGGCAGTGCCACTCAAGTCATCGACCTGAAAAAGCGCACGGTCATTCCCGGCCTCAACGACTCGCACTTGCACCTGATTCGTGGCGGTCTGAACTACAACCTGGAACTGCGTTGGGAAGGCGTGCCGTCATTGGCTGACGCCCTGCGCATGCTCAAGGACCAGGCCGACCGCACACCGACGCCACAGTGGGTGCGCGTAGTGGGCGGCTGGAACGAATTCCAGTTCGCCGAAAAGCGCATGCCGACCCTGGAAGAACTCAACCAGGCCGCACCGGACACCCCGGTGTTCGTGCTGCACCTGTATGACCGCGCCTTGCTCAACCGCGCTGCCTTGCGCGTCGCCGGTTACACCCGCAACACGCCGAATCCGCCGGGTGGCGAGATCGTCCGTGATTCCAATGGCGACCCGACCGGCATGCTGGTGGCCAAGCCTAACGCGATGATTCTGTATTCGACCCTGGCCAAAGGGCCGAAGCTGCCGCTGGAATATCAGGTCAACTCCACCCGCCAGTTCATGCGTGAATTGAACCGTCTGGGCGTGACCAGCGCCATCGATGCGGGCGGCGGTTTCCAGAACTACCCGGACGACTACGCGGTGATCGAGCAACTGGCCCGTGAGAAGCAACTCACCGTGCGCATTGCCTACAACCTGTTCACCCAGAAGCCCAAGGAAGAGCTGGAAGACTTCAAGAACTGGACCAACACCGTCAAGTTGCACCAGGGCGATGACTTCCTGCGTCATAACGGCGCCGGGGAAATGCTGGCGTTCTCCGCTGCTGACTTCGAAGACTTCCTCGAACCACGCCCTGATCTGCCCGCAGGCATGGAGCAGGATCTGGAACCGGTGGTGCGCCACCTCGTTGAGCATCGCTGGCCGTTCCGCTTGCACGCGACCTATGACGAATCCATCACCCGAATGCTCGACGTGTTCGAGAAGGTCAACCGCGAGATCCCGTTCAACGGCCTGCCTTGGTTCTTCGACCACTGCGAAACCATCACGCCGAAGAACATCGAGCGGGTACGGGCGTTGGGCGGCGGTATTGCGATCCAGGACCGTATGGCCTTCCAGGGCGAGTATTTCGTCGAGCGCTACGGCGCCAAAGCAGCTGAATACACCCCGCCGATCAAACGCATGCTGGCCGAAGGCGTGCCGGTAGGCGCAGGCACCGACGCGACGCGGGTCTCCAGCTACAACCCGTGGACCTCGCTGTACTGGATGGTCAGCGGCCGCACCGTGGGCGGGCTGGAGTTGTATCCAGAAGGTCTGTCCCGTGACGTGGCCCTTGAGCTGTTCACCCACGGCAGCGCCTGGTTCTCATCCGAGCAGGGCAAGAAAGGCATGATCAAAGTCGGCCAGCTCGCCGATCTGGTGGCGCTCTCGGCGGACTACTTCAGTGTCGATGAAGAGTCCATCAAGTGGATCGAGTCGGTGCTGACCGTGGTCGACGGCAAAGTCGTGTACGGCAGCGGCGACTTCGAAACCCTCGCGCCGCCTCAGGTTCCGGTCCTGCCGGACTGGTCGCCAGTAGTGAAAGTGCCAGGTCACTGGCGTCCAAACTCGCCTTTGGTTGCCCAGGTTCACCAGTGCGCCGGGCCTTGCACGGTCCACTCTCACAGCCACGAACGAGCACGGCTCTCCAATGTTCCAGTCAGCGACTTCCAGGGTTTCTGGGGCGCGTTTGGCTGTTCGTGTTTCGCATTCTGATGATTTGCCATCACGGCAATGATGACATTCTGAAAACCTGAAGGAGTTATCCCATGAGTACTGCTAGCCCTTGGAAACGCTTGAACAAAGATGACGCCGTTGTGCTGCTGGTGGATCACCAGACCGGTCTGATTTCACTGGTGCAGGATTTCCAGCCCAATGAGTTCAAGAACAACGTGTTGGCTCTCGCGGACCTGGCCAAGTTCTTCAAGCTGCCAACTATCCTGACCACCAGCTTTGAAAGCGGCCCGAACGGCCCGATGGTGCCCGAACTCAAAGAAATGTTCCCGGACGCGCCGTACATCCCGCGTCCAGGCCAGATCAATGCCTGGGATAACGAAGACTTCGTCAAGGCCGTCAAAGCAACCGGTCGCAAGCAACTGATCATCGCCGGCGTGGTGACCGATGTCTGCGTGACATTCCCGACTCTTTCGGCACTGGCTGAAGGTTTTGAAGTGTTCGTCGTGACCGATGCTTCCGGCACCTTTAACGAAACCGTGCAACAGGCCGCATGGGCTCGCATGAGTGCTGCCGGTGCGCAATTGGTCAACTGGTTCTCCGTAGCCTGCGAGCTGCAAGTTGACTGGCGCAATGACATGGAAGGCCTCGCGAACCTGCTGTCGCCGCGCATTCCTAACTACCGCAACCTGATGAACAGCTACTCGGCACTGACTGCCAAGTAAGTCCTGCGCAAAAAAAGGCGCCCTGCTTTTGGTAGGGCGCCGTTTTTTTTGGCCTGTGATGGACGATAACGCGGTATGCCTGGGAAACCGCGGTGCCTGAATCGCGGGCAAGCACCGCTCCCACAGGTCAGGTGAATTCGCGGGCAAGCCTCGCTCCAACGGGTCAGGTAATCGTCTGTTGGAGCCGGGCTTGCCCGCGAAGAACGATAACGCGGTGGGCCTGAAGAGCTCGGATCCCTGTGGGAGCAGAGCTTGCTCGCGATAAGAACGCCTCGGTATGCCAGATACACCGCATCGCCTGATTCGCGGGCAAGCCTCGCTCCAACGGGTCAGGTAATCGTCTGATGGAGCCGGGCTTGCCCGCGAAGAACGATAACGCGGTGGCCCTGAAGAGCCCGGGCCCGAGATACTTCACAGGATGCACCCGCCAGCTGGACATTCGTGCCTACGGATTCACCTGCCCATTACGCGCAACCACCCCCGCGACAAAGTCAGCCACCAGAGCAACCGCAATCGCCCCTGCGGCAATGACAAACAACATCACGTGATGGCCGCCGCTGGCGTTGAAGATTGTCGAGTAGGCATAACCGCCCAGGGCCTGGAAGGTCGCGAAGGACACTGTCGCCCGGCTCCACGCCACTTGTTGCTGGTGATGGCTGGGCACTAGCTCGTGGATTCGCGCCAGCGCCAGCGGCACGATGCCCGGGGGAAATGAACCGATGACGATCGCCAGCGCCGCCAGAAGCGCAAAGTTACTGGTGCTGCACAGCAACGCTAACGCTACCGCTTGGGCCGCCAGCACCAGGCGAATCGAGGCGCGCGCACCCATCCGGTCAGCCAGAAGGCCATAGATGACCGGGCCGAATATGGCACCGACGCCATACATGATCCAGATCACAGCACCAGCGTGGCTGCTCAGGCCCAGGCCACGGGTGACGTAGTCCACCAGGAAGACCATCGCCGGGACCAGTCCCACCGCCATCAGCGCGTATTGGCCGAACAACAGATAAACCCCTTGATTGAGCGGCGCAGCCTGTTCAGGTTGATCAACGGTTGAACTGGCCACAGCGGCGTTAGCGCTTGCCGATGGCCAACCAAACCAGCTGATCAGGGTAAGGAGCAGCGAGACGATGCCCAGACCAATCCAGGCATCCTGCAGGCCCAGAGACAGCAGGAACGGCACCAGCGTCCCGGAGCCGGCAATGCCCACGCCAACGCCAAGAAAGATCGCGCCACTGGCCAACCCTTTGCGCGCTGCCGGCACGTGGGGTATGACAGTCGACGCCACCAGCACCATGATCGCGCCGCCGGCAATCCCGGACAGCAAGCGCCAACTGAAGAACCAAGTGATGGAGAGCGGCCAGGCACAAGCGAAGAACGATGCCGTGGCCAGCAACATCATCAGGCGCAGGGTGTGACCATTGGACAGCCGGGCGGCGATAGGCCTGCCAGCCAGGGCGCCGATCAAGTAACCAATCAGGTTGGCCGCGCTCAGATAAATCACATCCGAGGCCGAAAACCAGTGGGCCTGAATCAACGAAGGAATCAGCGGTGTGTAGGCAAAACGCGCCAGGCCGATGCTCACCAGGCTGGCGCACAGGCCTGCCAGAATGTGCAGCCAGACCCCATTGCGCTGGGTAGAACGCGTGTCGGTTGTCGTGAGCATGATGAAGTCCCCGGACAGAATTGGATAAGCACCACAAAGTGCTTGGCTGGAGCCATGGTAACGAGGATGATCGATGCAATCTTGCAGATATTTTTCACTACTCTCATGCAAAAATGCATCACCCTGGAGGCCTTGTGAATTGGGATGACACGCGGATTTTTCTGGCCGTCTGCCGCAAGGCCACCTTGCGCGGCGCCGCGCGGGTGTTGAATGTCGATCAGGCGACTGTGGGGCGCCGGATTGCCGCTCTGGAAAAAGCCTTGGGTACCACCCTTTTTTTACGAACGTCTGAGGGCTACGTATTGACGGTGGCAGGGGAGGCCGCGCTCAAGGCTGTCGAGAAAATGGAACGCTCGGCACTGGAGTTGGAACGCCAGATTCAAGGTCTCGATGACCGCCTGACCGGCGAAGTGCGCATCACCACCACAGACACCCTGGCGACCGACTTCCTGATCCCGGCCATCGCCAGCCTGCATCTAGAGCACCCTGATGTGAAAGTCCGGCTCGATACCTCCATCCAGATGTTGAGCCTGTCCAAGCGTGAAGCCGATATCGCCGTGAGAAACATTAAGCCGGAGAATCCTGATCTGATCACCCGCTGTATCGCCCGCTGGCCGGTCGGGTTGTTCGCATCAGCGGACTACGCCCAGCGCAAAGGCGAGCCGGTGCCCGGAACGGGTTTCGCCGGGCATGACCTGATCATGTACCAGCCGTATCTGGAGAATGGCCGAGAAGCGACTATCGTTTCCGAGCCGATCACCCAAGGCCGGCTGGTGGCAACGATGAACACCGGCTTGATGATGCGTCGGTCCATTGCTGCTGGCATCGGTATCGGGGAAGTGCCGGTATGCCTCGGCGAGGCTGACGGTTTGACGCGGCTATGGCCTGACCGGGAACGGCAGGGCACCTACGACATCTGGCTGGTGACCCATGAAGACTTACGCCATACGGCACGAGTCAGGGCAGTGATTGAGAAAATAGTGGAAATGTTCGCCGCTGTGAGCTGAGGCACCTATTTTGATAGGTGAAAGACACTTTTTTGGATGTATTGTGCACCCACCATGCGGGTGCGTTTGAACCTCGATTGCCAATGTTCGGCATTTTGCCAGCAGTAGCTGCTTGCATTTCGATACAAACCGTAGAGAATCGCGCCATAGCTAAGCTTGGCCCCCCGTTTATCTCGATATTGCGCCCTTGATTGATCAGCGGCGTCGAATTGTTCAGGAGTTAACACAACATGGCAGCAGTGCAGCAAAAAACAGTGGACGCAATGAAATCGTCCCAGCAAGAACTGACTACCGCCTGGCTTTCGGCGCTGGAAGCCAGCGGCGCCACCCGCAATATCAAGGAAGACGATCTCCGGCAGCAGGCAGCCGATTTCCTGCGTCTGGTGATTTCAGTGGCTGAAAAAGGCCGGCACCAGTCCCTGGCAGGCAGCGATTGGGACGAAATTCGCCAGTTTCTCGAAAAGCTTTCCCAGAGCCGTGCATTGATCGGTCAGGATTCCCAGCAGACCGCCAGCTTTGTGTTCTCGCTCAAAGGGCCGGTATTCCGCTTGCTGCAACGCGAATATGAAGCTGAACCGGCTGTGTACGCCGAGCAGTTGCTCGAACTCTCGGAACTGCTCGACGCACTGGCAATGCACACCATCCGGACTTTCCAGAAGTCTCGCGAAAGCGTGATCAAGCGCCAGCAGGAAGAATTGCTGGAACTGTCCACGCCCGTGGTCAAACTCTGGGACGGCGTGCTCGCCCTGCCTATGATCGGCACTCTGGATTCCCAGCGTACCCAGGTGGTGATGGAGTCTTTGTTACAGCGCATCGTCGACACGGGCTCGGAGATTGCGATTATCGACATCACCGGCGTTCCGACTGTAGATACGCTGGTTGCTCAGCACTTGCTCAAGACGGTGACCGCCATCCGCCTGATGGGCGCTGATTGCATCATCAGTGGCGTGCGACCGCAAATCGCCCAGACCATCGTGCATTTGGGGCTCGACTTGCAGGGCGTGGTCACCAAGGCCAATCTCGCCGATGCACTTGCCTTGGCGCTACGTCGTCTGGGAATGACTGTCACCAAGGCGGTATGAAGTCATGGAACGTATTCCAATTCTGCAGATGGGTGCTTATCTGTTGGTCACCATCCAGGTCGACATGCACGATCAGTTGGCCCTGACGTTGCAGGATGATTTGTCCGAGCGGATCAGCAAGACGTCGGCGCGGGGTGTCTTGATCGATATCTCGGCGCTGGACATTGTCGATTCCTTTGTCGGGCGCATGATCGGCACCATCTCCGGCCTGTCACGCATCATGGACGCTGAAACCGTGCTGGTGGGCATGCAGCCGGCGGTGGCCATCACGCTGGTTGAGCTTGGCATGACCTTGCCGGGCGTCAGCACGGCGCTGAACGTCGAGCGCGGCATGAAATTGCTCCAAGAGCGGGTACTTGCCCAATGACTGTGCGCAGCAGCGGCACGCAGCCCGTGCTGATTGAGCAGGACGTCGTACTGGCGCGGCAGACGGCACGCAAGCTTGCTCAAGAGTGCGGCATGCGGCTGATTGACCTGACCAAAATGGTCACTGCCGTAAGCGAGCTGGCACGCAACACCATGGTTTACGGTGGTGGCGGTGACATGGACTGGCAGATTCTCGACGAAGACATGCGCATCGGCTTGCGTATCACCTTTCGCGATGAAGGGCCGGGTATCCCCGATCTGAAGCTCGCCATGACCGATGGCTGGACATCGGGTAATGGCATGGGCCTCGGTTTGACGGGCGCCAAACGTCTGGTCGACGAGTTTGAACTCGATACCACGCCAGGTGCAGGTACGCGTATATCGATAACCCGATGGACGTGAATCTGCGCGGCAGCCTGACTCAGGTTCTATTGATCGAAGACAGCAGCCAGGTGGGCCATGCCCGACGCATGGCTCAGCAACTGGCTCAAACCCTTGGATTCGACACGGTGGATGCCGGGCGCGTCGCGCTGGTGGCCACCGAACTTGCCAGCAACATTCTCAAGCATGCGGTGCGCGGTGAATTGCATCTCAGTGTTTTCGACTCCGCTGGGTTCTCGGCGATCGAGATCATCGCCGTTGATCGCGGTCCGGGCTTTGACCTGAGTTCGAGCCTGCGCGACGGATTTTCCTCGGTGGGTACCCAGGGCATCGGGCTGGGCGCCATCGAGCGTCAGGCTGATGTGTTCGATGTCCACGTGGATGCGCGTGGTGCCGTGGTGCTTGCGCGCTTTTTTGCACGCAACGGCGAGACCCGTGACCTGCGTATCGGTATTAACCAGCACTCCTTGCACGACGATCCAGCCTGCGGCGATGTCTGGTCGCTGGCGGTTCAAGGCGAGCAGATCAGTGCATTGATCATCGATGGCCTGGGCCATGGTGAAGACGCGGAAATAGCCGCGCGGGCAGGGGAAGTCGCGTTCATCCGGCAACCGTTTGATCGCGCAGAGCAGTTGCTTGAAGAAATGCACCATGCCATGAAAGGCACTCGCGGCGGCGCAGCGGCACTGGTGCAGTTCGATGCGGCAAGCGGTGGGCTACGCTTTGTCGGCATCGGCAACATTGGTGCAACGCTGATTGATGAGGAAAAAAACCGTGGGCTTGCGTCCCATCCGGGCATCGTCGGGTTGCAGTTCAGGAAAGCTCAGGCTTTCGAACACACTCAAGTGAGCGGACAACTATTAGTGATGTACAGCGACGGTCTGCAATCTCGTTGGAACCTGCGTGATTATCCGGGTCTGATCTATCGTCATCCTGCGGTGATTGCAGCGGTGCTGCATCGCGATTATTGCCGTGGTCGTGACGATGTCACTGTCCTGGTCATTGCCATGGAGGCATTCAATGCCTGATTCGACCGCTGCCGAGCTTGAACTGCAAACCCTGCGCGCCGAGGCCGACGCCTTGCGTGCTGAACTTGAAGAAACCAATCAGGGCGTACTCGCGCTTTATGCCGAGCTTGATAACCAGGCCGACGAATTGCGCCAGGCTTCGGATCTCAAGAGCCGTTTTCTGTCCTACATGAGCCACGAGTTTCGCACGCCGCTGGGGTCGATCCTGAGTATCACCAGCTTGCTCAAGGACGAAATCGACGGGCCGTTGAGTGACGAGCAGCACAAACAGGTGGCTTTTGTCAGTGGTGCCGCTCAGGAGCTGAGTGACATGGTCGACGATTTGCTCGACCTGGCGAAGATCGAAGCGGGGCGCATCACTATTTCCGCCGCCTGGTTCGATATGTTCGATCTGTTTTCGGCGCTGCGCGGCATGTTCCGGCCGATCGTCAACGCGTCGGCGGTTGATCTTATTTTCGAGGAGCCAGTGGGCTTGCCACGGCTGTATTCGGATGACAAGAAGCTTGCGCAGATTCTGCGTAACTTCGTCTCCAATTCGCTGAAATTCACTCAGCGCGGTGAAGTACGGGTGTCGGCAAAACTGCAGGGTGACGACCAGATCCGTTTCGCCGTAACTGACACTGGCGTAGGTATTCCGCAAGAGATGCACGGCGCACTGTTCGAGGACTTCTCTCAGATCGATTCACCGTTGCAGAAGCGCTTGCGCGGCACCGGTCTGGGTTTGTCGCTGTGCAAGCGGTTTGCCGAGTTGCTCGGCGGACAGGTCGGGGTCGAAAGTCAGCCGGGTCAAGGCTCGACGTTCTTCGTCATCATTCCTCTGGCCATCGCTGCGGGGCACGGTGATGCGTGAATTACGCCTGCTGATCGTCGATGACAACGCCGCCACTCGCTACGCCCTGCGTCGGCGTATGGAACGGCATGACTTTATCGTGTCAGAAGCAGGCACCGGCACTGAGGGGCTCGAACTGATCGCCTCGCAGATGCCTGATGCGTTAATCCTGGATGTGAACCTGCCGGACATGAGCGGCTTCGATATTGTCCGCTTACTGCGCTCTGAGCCGCGTACGGCCTTACTCCCCGTCGTACACGTCTCAGCGGCGTCGATTCAAACGGCGGACATCGTCACGGGCCTCGAAGCCGGAGCGGACGCGTATCTTGTCCACCCGGTGGACCCGGACGTTTTGTTGGCAACCTTGCGCACTTTGCTCCGGGTGCGGGACACCGAATATGCGTTGCGTGAGAGTGAGGCTCGCTTCAGGGAGATATTCGTCAACATCTCCGCGCCGATTGCAGTGATGGATGCCGATCTCAAAGTGCATGAGTGCAACCATGCCTTTGCCCGATTGGTCCAGCAAAGCGCGGCACAACAGTCCGTGTATCCGTCGCTGGCTGGCGAACAGGACGAAATCGTTCAGGAGCTGCGCGCCGGGCTGCTGGCGGGGGAGCGCTGGAAAGGCACCTTGCGCATGGTGGTGCGGGGTGAGTTGCGCGAAACTGAATGGCAGATATCGCCCTACCGGACACCAGAGTTGAGCCTGGTCTTCATCGAGGATGTCACCGAGCACCGACGTCGCGAGCAGTCACATCTGGAGCAGCTCGACACCGTCAACATCCAGTTGGCCCACGAAGTCGCGGAACGTGCTCGCACCGAAGCTCAATTGCTGCAGGCGCAGAAGATGGACGCCATCGGCAAATTGACCGGCGGTATCGCCCATGACTTCAATAACTTGCTGACCGGGATCATTACCGGCATCGAGTTGATCAAGAAACGCACCGAAGAAAATCGTCCCGAAAAAATCATGCGTTATGCCGACGCGGCCCTGGCTTCCGCTTCCAGTGCAGCGGCGCTGACTCACCGATTGCTGGCCTTTGCCCGTCAGCAACCGCTGGACGCACGACCGATTGACATCAACCAGCACATCCGCTCGCTGGAAGACCTGTTGCGACGCACCATTGGCAAACGCATTGCGCTGACGCTGGACCTAACCTCGCAATCAGCGATTGCCCTGGTGGACGCAAGTCAGCTGGAGAGTGCACTGCTCAATCTGGTGATCAATGCCCGGGACGCTTTGCCCCAAGGCGGTACGATTAGGGTCACTACGTTTGCCGCCCACTCCACCGGTGATTCCAGACTGGCTGATGGCGCCTATCTCGCGCTCTCGGTCAAGGATGATGGGGTGGGCATCGAGCACAGTGTGATCGACAAGGTGTTCGATCCGTTTTTCACTACCAAGCCCATTGGCGAAGGCACGGGCTTGGGGCTTTCGACCATCTACGGTTTTGCCCGGCAGTCAGGGGGCGATGTCGTGATTCGCAGCCTCGCGGGGCATGGCACTGAAGTCACGCTGATGTTCCCTGCCGGCATTGATGTCATCCCCACTCAGGCAGCGCCCAGTCTGCCGCCGCGGTTGGGAGCAGGGCAGCACATCCTGATCGTCGAAGACACAGCCTCGGTGCGAATGTTCGTCAATGAACTGCTCATCGATAATGGCTACCGCTGCACTCAGGCAGCGGATGTGGCCACGGCCTTGTCGATACTGGAAAACGATGCGTCCATTGACCTGCTGCTCTCTGATGTTGGGTTGCCGCACATGAATGGCCGCGAACTGGCAGATCGCGCCCGGGCATGGCGTCCTTGCCTGCCGGTGTTGTTCATGACCGGTTACGCTGAAAACGCGATCAATAGGCAGAGTTTTCTGGGGGAGGACATGGACATGATCATCAAGCCGTTCAAGTTGGGCGCACTGCTTGAGAAAGTGGACGCCATGTTGGCCTCGGGTTCGCGCGAAGCCTGACTCCAGGCCGGTTTCAAGTGACCGGCCAGTCACAATCAGAAATATGTAGTGCTCTAAAAAAATCACTACATAAGCATTGACGCATGCCTTTTCGACTTGCATTATGCAGCTGTCTCCCTGATCGGGAGAGCAGTTAAAGGGTGTTCCTGACATGCACGACGAGCCGTCGTGATGTTCCCGGATGTGTGCTGCCCACAAGGCAGATTGATGAAGCTGAGCCAGCATGAGCGTCATATGACGTGGAGATGCCGGCGAGACCTCCTCATGAGGCTTGTGGCTGACGGTAGTATCGTTACCCTCGTATCAGGATGTTTCGCAACTTCTCCTCTCGTGTTGACGCTGTCGCGTAGGGCTTTTTCATCAAGGCTACATGCATCTAGTCAAGGACCGGCTCTGCATAGGTGTGGACGATTCTAATCGTTCATCTGCAGCGATACGAATCTATTGGCCGATTTGATGATGTGTTTCTACTCACTAATTAATCAGATTGACGAGCGGTCAAGGAGTATCAAATGAACTTGAATAAACAACCGACTATTGATGAACTTGCGCAACTCTTTGCCGCGCGCAAGGACAGTTTGGATAACCATATTCTGTGGGTATGCAAAGAGGGCGAAGTTCACATTGACCCGTTGGCATCAGGCACTGCGGAGCAAGCGTTCAGCGAAGTGCACCCTGAAATGCGCGCCCGTCTGCGCATGTATCGCCGGGGCCAGGGCTATGTAGGCAAGAAGGCTGCTGCCGACAAAGTATTCATGGGTCGAGTGCTTCAAACATTAAGGAATGCCTGGATTGAAACCGAGCAACAGTCAGAAGTACGGGTGGTTGACCGGCTGTACTGAGTTGCCGTTAATCGTAGCTAACGACCGTTGCGCATGCGATTTTTCAGGTGCATCACTTTCGTTGTCGTGACCTGCGACAACTTATGCAGGGCAACTATCGAATAAAGCGCTCAACAGAAGTGCTGATCGTCAAGTGACCTTCAATCAGCTCCCCGAGGAAACTCCGGGAGCTTTTGTTTGCGTATTTACCCTGATCGCAGGCAAAAGAAAAGCCCGCGATGGGGATCAACGGGCTTAAAAGTCTTGAAGGAGCTGAGGTAACCTTACCCGGCGAAACGTGAAAAAAGCGTGAATACCGATTCACTGATTGCTGATCAATGCCAAAACGATCGAATGATCGGACTGATCGTTGCTGTGCGAGGTGTGGGCAGACCGCCGACCGCCGGGTTCGCGCAGGCCTTGTATGTCTTCCATCAATAGCTTGGCGAGTATCAACGCGCCGTATCGGCCTTTGTAGGCTGAGGGCCGTATCCCGGAAACACCGAACACCTCGCTGGTCTGCATATCCCTGATGCAAAGCGAAATGACGTCTTCCTTACGGGCTGTGCATGAAACCTTGAACCCTGGAAGGCGGTTGGTCAGGACATATTCTATTTGGCGTGGGTTTAACAGATTCATCAGACCTCCTTTTCTCGTAGGCATAGGCTAACAACAAAAACCTTCCAGTATTTACCGCTTGTCTTTTTGCGTTGCGTTGTAAGAGCGTCGTTACACTCGGACCTGAAACTTATCTGTTTGAAGGGATGTCGTTTTTCTCACTCGCCTATACGGATGTAAAGCGTCTGAATGTCTAAGATTTGATACATTGCGCGTGCCAACCCCGGCGATTATTGAACTAACCAAGCAGGGTTTTCGCCATCCGGTAGAAGACTTACCGACGAGCGGCATCTCATGCCCGACTATAATCCATGGCCCGACGGTTGGTATTGGGTAAGGAGAAAGACATGACCCTGCAATCACTGAGTAAGGTTCACGTTAACGGCTATGCGCTGATTCATGTTCACGGCGCCCAGTGGACGGTATGCAGTGCCAGTAACCGCTTGGGAGTTTTTGCCACAAGAGAGGAGGCGTCTGCTTTTGCGTTTGCGCTTCCGCCCCAGCGGTTAAAAACTACGGCGCAAGCATCTCGAGGCTGAATCGTTCTCATGAAGTACCAGTGAGCAGAGGCGCATGTATTTCAATCCTGCTCGCACTAGTGGCGGTTAGTACTTTTGTCACTAGGCGGATGAGAGTCGACGTTGTGATTTTAGCCAGTGAGTACTTATGTTCTTACTTCCATTTTTGGGAATGGAGCGGTTGGAGGGCTGTACAAATGGATGGTCGGGCGGACGGCATCGGGGGGCGACTCAAGGGGGAAAGACTGCGGCTTGGCCTTTCTCAAAGGGAGTTCGGTGAGACGGGTGGTATCGAAGCAAACACTCAGGGCAAATACGAAAACGAAAAACGTTTGCCTAAAGCAGACTACCTTGCGGCCATATCGGCGATGGGCGTGGATGTTCTTTACGTGTTGACTGGCCGAGCTGCGTCCACGATCACCGATCTCAGCATCAGCGAGTCAATGGTTCTGACTAATTACCGTTCTCTTGCTGCGGACCATAAAGCGACGATATCCAGACTAGTCCTGACCATCTCGGGTTTGTTGGCGCAAGGACAAGCCCCTTTCAAAAACGCAGAGTTTCTGAACAGTCGCCGGGCCTATGCGGCCAGCGATGGTCGGGTCGATGACCCAGCAGCGAACATTGGGAGATGACTGATGCCTCGTGGTAGCAAAGCCAAGTACACCGAAAAGCAGAAGCGCCAAGCCTCCGCGATCGAGGCGGGGTATGAGGAAAAAGGGCTGTCGAAGGACACCGCCGAGGCCCGCGCCTGGGCAACGGTCAACAAACAGAGCGGCGGGGGAGAAAAGAGCAGTGGAGGAGGCGCACATACTTCAAAGGCCAAAAAAACCAGCGCGAGGCGAGACACGGCGAAACGTGCTGCTGCTACTCGAGAAGGAAAACCGCGCTCATCCAGCGAATCCCTGGCTTCTCAATCCAAGGAATCTCTGCTCAAAGAGGCCCGCAGCCAACAAATCCCCGGCCGCTCCAAGATGAATAAACAGCAATTGATTGCCGCGCTGGGGAAAAATGCCTGACCCGGCTTAACGATTGCACACGCCCGCCTGACTGATGCTCAATTCCTGGAAAGTGAATAGGCAGCCCGGGTGTCGATGGATCTGGAGATAACATCAGGGTAAAAGCTATGTCGACTATCGGCATTCGCCTGAGGCAGGAAAGAGTGCGGGTTGGGCTCACCCAACGTCAGCTCGGGCTGCTGGGCGGGGTAGCTGCGAATACTCAGGGTTTTTACGAAAAGGACAAGCGCTCGCCTCGCGCCGACTATTTGTCCCGGATTCTCTCAGCAGGGGTCGACGTCGTTTACGTCCTGACCGGAACCCCTGTCCCTCCTTCTGGATTCTCCGGGGGCGATGGCATCCTTGATCCACTCGACGCGGTCTTTGATGCCTACTTGAATCAGTCGCGCAATATTGCCAGGCATGCAAAACAGAGTGGAGCGATCGCCGTGAAGTTGGCTGGTTTCTGCCGCAACCAGTTGACCATTATTGCAGCCATCAAGTATCTGGCTGCGATTGCCGAGCGCCAGGGTTACACCGATTTGTCGAGAAAGGTTGCCTCCGCGCTGACAGCTCTTGATCGCAATGTTTCGATCATTGATGAAGTGGTCGGCGAGCGCGATTCGCACAGAGAGCAACGTGCAAGTTCAGCCAGCAAATAGTTCGCTCAAGACAGCGCCCTGACGGATCAGAAGACACCATTATGCTTGGCGATGGTTTCGCTTCCGGCTGATCTGCTGTATAGCTAAGGCTCATTTCTTTCGTGGCAAGGAGCTGTCGATGTCGGAAGTAGAGCAAGCCCTCAATACGTCATCGGACGTAAAGTATGACGAACTGATCGCACACTTGAAGGATCAAGGTAAACAGATCGACTGGCTGCTACAGTTCTTGGTCAAGTTTGTCGTGACCACGCCGGTAGAGATTGGGATTACCCTTTCTGTGGGCGGCAATCTGGTATCGGGTCAGTTGATCGCTCACGATGCTTATTTCAAGCAATTGGCTGAAGACATGGCAGCGCCATTCGGTCAGTTCAAGGATGGCACCGACGAGTCCGTAAAAGAGATCATCCTGTCATTCACCCCAGGTGAGTCAGCCGATTCAACGACGGCTTTCCACTTCATTCACCTGAAGGACTGCAAAACCTACTCCAGTGACCAGAGCCCGATTTGCGAAGAGGGTGTGCTGTGGCGCGGCAAGATCGCCTCGGTAGATGGCTTCAACCTTGGCTTGTTACAGCGTAAATAATCTATAGGTCAGACCTGAGCCCCGGTATTGCCGGGGCTTTTTATTTGCTCGCCTGAGCGATGACGGCTTTGGAAGCGCCACGTCTGGCGAATGATTTAACGATGTTCTTGGTGGCTGAACTGGCGTTGAGATCACTGACATTTTTGCGGTGCAGCCACTTGCAAGCGGCAATCTCGTTTTGCGGCGAGGGTTTGGCGGATTGGGCGAGCACTGTCATGAAAATGTAGTGCGTGACCTGATCTTTCTCATACTCGGCCAAATACACCAGCTCGATGTTATCCAGGCCGGTTTCCTCGGTCAGTTCGCGTAGGGCAGCCTGCTCTGGAGTTTCACCCGCTTCGATTTTGCCCCCCGGCAATGCCCACTTGGATTTGGGCTTGCGTACATAAAGAATCCTTCCGTCACGCTTACAGATGACTGTGGCCCGTTCTTTCATCGTCTATTCACCTTTCTTCGCCGGACCTGAAGAGAATCGGCGGTTGCATTTTGTTGCTACGTCTTGATAGCACTGAAGGTAAATCGTTCACTGGTCGCGGTCATATTTGTGTCATCAAACCTTCACAAAAATTCATCACGCATAAATGATGCCACTGCTGATCAATGAGTCTGCGGTATTTAATTATGTCGGCCAAAGGCGAGGGATGTTTAACAGCGCTTGCCCATGAAGCGCCCACAGCGTATGCCGCGTGCTCTGTTCTGTTGAACGCAAGCAAGCTCAGTAGCCATTAATGCATCTAAATGGTGCGTATTTTGAATATCAAGAATGACCGTTTATCGGACCAGCTCGTCATATCTACTTATGGGGTGTCCTATCAATTACAGGGCATAAGCTTGTTCAATTGCCCTCCTGTGATATTTGTAAAAGAAGGCTATCCAATGACTATGCGAGAAGACTCCAGAAACCAGGCAAGTGCGTTGATGCTTGAGTTGAACGATGCTACCTCCGCGATGATGGGGATGGTCGGTTCGCACCAGACCACCGGTCCGATCTGGGAAGCAGCGGCAATGCGCCAGAGCCGCTCTTTCGGCCGCTGGAATACATTCTTGCGCGAGTCTGATATTTACAGCCACGTGCTGAATTGACTAACCGCCTGTGAACAAAATACGTTCCTATCGCATCGCTTATCAGTTCAATGATGAGCCGCGCGAAACCTTCTTAGAATCTGAAGAGCAGGGGTTGCCAATTGCGAATGCAGCCATGCACCTGCTGCAACTGCACTTCGGCGACGCTGAGAATAGCTTGATCATCCCCTCCGCTGACGCGGTCGCTGTCGAAGTGCTGCGCCAGGCGGAGCTGTTGGGCATTGCCAACATTCAAGTCGAGACGCCGAGCTGAAACCCGGCCTGATAACAGCCAACCTGTTGGCGAGGCGTGCTGGGCTGTGTTTTGAGAAATCATCTCGTGCACAACATCGCTCCAACCATGAGCCGCGTGCGCAGCTACATAGGCGGCGTAACCCCATCTTTGCCCGCTGAAATCGATTGCGCGTTCAGGCTGCCATCCTCGGCTTTCTCGGCTCGCAAGACCACCTTGACGCCTGGACTCAACAGGCTGCGGTCACCTGGTAGCAGATTCACGATCGGTACGTCGTCCGGTACCACGATGGTTTTTTGCCCACCTTTGTAATTGATAGTCATGCTGCGTCCATTGCTGGTCACCAGATCGCCGACTGATCCGTTGGTCATGGTGCTTTCCTTGGTCAGATCGAATGGGCGATGCCCATCGCCCGCGCCGGCCATCTCTGGCGGAAAAACATGTATTTCCAGCGCTTTGAGCGTCCCGTCAGGTTGAGGGACTGCGGCCGAGCCGATGTAGCTACCGGGTTTGATGTCGGCAACTTTGGCCAACGTCACGCCGCGCACTTGAGTTTGCGGCAGCAAATGGACGGTCAGATCTTCGCCTCGATTGCTGCGGATCTTCATCACCTCACCGTCGAGTGCCGTGATGGTTCCGCGCACGCCGATTCTTTCCGGCGCCGGTGTCTGAGCTGTAGCGCCCGTCGCCATTACCAGAGTGGTGGCCAGAACTGCGCTGTTGACGAGTTTTGCAAACAAGGGTCTGCCAAGGGAGAAAGTCATTTCAAGTATTCCTCTGCTGATCGGGGCCAGGCAGAGCTTAATACCCCACGGCATCACGCTCCATGAAACCTGGTGTTTTGACTGTTTAGATTCAGTCGTCTATAAAAAAGCGGCTTTCTTATCAATGATTCGAATATGCCACTTGCACGCCCATGTCCGGCCCGTGAAGATACCCGCTTGCAGTCCCTGGTTTTGGAGCTTTCATGAATGTCCCTCCCTTGGCCCATGACCGGCGGCAGTTTTGCGAAGACCCGGCAATCGTGAGCGTTAGTGAGGTTGCGGCAGCGGGTGATGCAGCCGAGCCCATCGAAACGCTGTTGAGCGCTATTCAGAACCACATGGGCGAAGTGCCGTGGGCGGTCTATGCCGTCGGTGATCCTATGCACTTGCTAGGCCGCGGCGACAGCGAAATGCGCTGGTCAGTGAGTATCGCCAACGACCGATTCGATGACTTCTGTCGTGAATATCAGATGCAGCGCTGGGTGGCCGGCCGGGGCGAAGGAGTCTTGGCATGGTTGCTGGCGCCGCAGGATGAATTCGGCAACGTCGAGCTTGGCCGCCTGGCACAGCGTTTGGGCCATCGGTTACAGACTGATGCCCTGGCCAGAGCTCAGATCACTCAGCGAGTCTTGTACGAAATCACCTATCTGGCCAGCTCCACCCGTGATCGCGGGGCATTTCTGCAAGGGGTGCATGACCAGCTTGCATCGCTGATCGACGCCGAAAACTTCTACCTGGCCCTCTACGATCAGGCCTCGGGCAAAATCACCTATCCGTACTACATCGATATCATCGACAAAGAGGTGGTAACACCTGACGCCCACGAGTTCATCGATCCATCACATCTGTCCATGACCGCCTATGTATTGCAGAGTGAACAACCCTTGGTCGTGGATGCGACCGGAATTGAGCGGGCGAGGGCGCAAAAGCGCTTTTACTGCATGGGCGAGCGTCCCGAATTCTGGATGGGCGCGCCGCTCAAGAACGCCTCCGATGAAGTGTTCGGCATGTTGGCCATGCAGGTTTATGACGTGTCCCGGGTTTACAGTGCCGAGGACCGGGCGTTGTTTCTGGTGGTGGTCCGGCATGTGGCGATGGCGCTGGATCGCATCCTGCACCGCGCTGATCTTGAGCGTACCGTGCTGCTGCGTACCCAGGAGTTGTCGACGCTGAACGCTGCGTTGCGCCAGGAGGTGGCCGAGCGTGAGCGGGCCGAGCATCTGCAAAGCGCACTGTTTCAGATTGCCGAATTGTCCAGCCAGCCTGGCGACATGGCCGAGCTGTTTCATAGCCTGCATTTGATCGTCGGTGAATTGCTGGTAGCGCTGAATTTCTATATCGCCCTGTTCGACAATGCCACGGGGGAAGTGACATTCCCTTACTACGTGGATGAGCGCGTGCGTACTCGGCCGCCAGCGCGTCGCGGCCAGCGTGGTTTTACCGAATACGTGATACGCCAGCGTCGAGCCTGCCTGATTGACCTGGAAGAAACGCTCGTCCTGGAAGCATCTGGCGAAGTCGAACCCATCAATGTCGACAATCGCTCATCTTCCTGGCTGGGGGTTCCGCTGTTCGACGGCGATGATGTGCGTGGCGTGTTGGCAGTACAAAGTTATTCCCCCCTGGTGCGTTATTCGCTACGCGATCAGGAGCTTCTGACCTTCGTCTCCCGGCACATTGACACAGCGCTGGCCCGGCGCAGCGCGGCAGAGGCCGTCCACACCGCCAATCTGCGCCTGGAAGCCCGGGTGCAGGACCGCACCCGCGAGCTGGATCTGGCCAACGCCAAACTGCAACACGAAAACTCCCATGATTCGCTCACCGGGTTGGCCAACCGCAGTCATCTACAGCAGCGTTTGCAGTCCGCATGGCGGGAGTTCAGTACCAGCGGCAAGCCTCTGGGCGTGATGTTCATTGATCTTGACCGTTTCAAACTGGTCAATGACAGCCTCGGGCATCATTTTGGAGACCAGTTGCTCACCCAGACTGCTGACCGATTGCGCAGTTGCATGCGTGAATCGGATCTGCTGGCACGTCTGGGCGGGGATGAGTTCGCGGTGCTCGCGGTCGAAGCGTCACTGGACGTCACCATCGGCATTGCAGAGCGGATACTCGCAGCCTTCGACTTGCCATTCTTTATCGACGGCCATGCGGTGTTCTCGTCGTGCAGCATCGGCGTCGTGGGGGCAGACAGTCAGTTTCATCAGGAGCCTTCCGATCTGCTGCGCGATGCTGACATGGCGATGTATCGGGTCAAGAACGGCGGACGTGACAGTTTTGCAGTGTTCAATCAGGAGCTGCGCCGCGAGGTGTCCGATCAGGTCGAGCGGGAAGGGGCTTTGCGCAATGCCCTCAAGCGTACCGACGAACTGATTCCTTACTTCCAGCCTATTGTCTGCGTCACCACCGGCAAGCTTTTGGCCCTGGAGGCACTGATTCGCTGGCGTCTGCCGGATGGCAGCGTTATGGCGCCGGGGTATTTTCTACCTGCGCTGGAGGGTTTGCGGCTGATCGGGCGTCTTGATCTATACATGCTGCAATGTGTCGTGGCGATCCTGGCTCGGCCTGGCAATGAGCATTGGCCGACCGTACATGTCAATTGCTCCAGTTACAGCATCACCCGAGCGGAGTTCGCGGGCGAAGTGTTGGCTTTGCTTGCCCGTTATGACATGTCGCCGGCGCGTATCTGCCTGGAACTCACTGAAGGTGCGCTGGTTGCTGAACCCGAGGCCGCCCGTCAGTCCATGAAACATCTTGCTGATCATGGGGTTTCAGTGGTGCTGGATGATTTTGGCGCTGGCTTCTCATCGCTCAGTTATGTCCACCAGTACCATTTCAGCGGTTTGAAGATCGACAAGTCATTCATCCTCGAACTGACCACCAGCTCGCGCAGCCGCGCCATTGTGCGAGCGATTGTGCGGATGGCCGAGTCCCTGGACCTGAGCGTGGTGGCAGAAGGTGTCGAAGATCAGGCCACTCTCGACCTTCTGCGGGAGATAGGCGCAGGCCAGGCACAGGGTTACTTCTTTGCCACACCTCAGCCGGAAGAGAAGCTGGTGCTGAGCCTGTAATCGGACGGCAATAGCTGGCCGCAATTGGCTGGCTTTTGCCGTATTGCTGCGGGCCATTGGTAATCCGACCGTGTCTGACTCGCCCGCAAACAGTGGCCTTGGGAGGCTTGCGGCGGCGCACGCAAGGTGGCACCAGTCTTGCGTGTCTTTCTGTAGATACCGCGCAAGACAACGGGCAACAGGAGGTCAGCAATGAATATTGCGAATATCAGCGCTCTGCACCATCTGGTTTCACAGGTGGTGGGGCGCAAGGGTCAAGAAGACGCGGTAGCCGACGCGTTTTCGGTACCTGCCGGTACGGTCAGCCCCGTTCCGGCAGTCAACAGCGTCGCGCAGAACACCGGCAGTCAGCAGGATGCGTCGTATGACGAAGCATTCGCCAAAATGCTGGTGAATTTGAAATCCGCCACTCAAACCGCAGCAGAGTCCGAGCCGACATTTGTTTCAAAGACCAGCGATAGCAATATCGCGGCCAATGATTCAGCCGTGGTTACTGACGCCGATGTGGGCGATGCCGTATCGAAATTCAACTCGGTGCAACAACAGTTCATGGATTACATGAACCTGACGCCAGCCGAACAGATGCGCGAAAAGCTTACCGGTGTCAGCAAGAATGAGTACGACGCAATGTCTCCGCAAGACAAGCTCGCCATCGATGACAAGCTGCAAGCCGCGTTGAAAGAACAGCAACAAACCACCACTGCTGACGTGAACAGCAAGATACTGGCGGCCAGGTTGGCGTTGGTTTAAGGCGGCTTTACGCGGTCGGCGGTAACCACTGTTCTCTGCCTCGCGGTGCTCGTGAGGTCCCGCAGATTCTGTGGGAGCCGAGCTTGCTCGCGAAGGCGGTTGATCTGGCAGAAGATGCGGTGAATGTACCGGCCCCTTCGCAAGCAAGCTTGCTCCCACTGATGTGGGGATGTACTCGATACCGGTAGGCGCTCACGAGCACCGCGAGGCAGCGATCAGCGATTCAGGCATCTTTCACCCCAACTGCGCCCGATCCGGCAAATCCGGGCCGATTCTGGTGCAGGTCAGGGCGGCTGCTTTTACTGCGAACCTGAGCATTTCGTCCAGGGTGTCCTTGTTCCCGCCTCCTGAGCCTCGGTAAATCGCGCAGCAAGGTTCTGATCAGGTTTTTGTTCACGTAGGGTTTTCACTGCCTTGCTCAAGCGCAGTAGTTCAGCGCTGGGTTTGGCCCACTGCTCTGGGGATAGCGGTTCCGACCATCGCTGCATGGCTTCCGGCACCACGGCGCGACCGATGCTTTTGATGCGGCGGATTTCCCATTCGGTGAGGTAGTTGGGCAGGGTCCATAGAGTCAGCACGTGGTACAGGTACCACCAGAATGGATAGAAGAACCCCACCTCGCGATTTTTGCGTCGCCTGCGCATGCGCTCTCGGGCGTTGTAGAAGGTATGCAGCCCTTCATGGGGCGGGTCGCCGGGGTTTTGCAGTTCCAGCGGGTCCTGGATTTCCTTGAGGCTGTGCACCTCGTATTCCATGTACGCGCGAATCGCCTCCCAGTTGCACACCGCCAGATCAAACCCCGCGCAGAAAAACTCCAGGCTGTAATGCTCATCGTGAGGCGGGTGATAAAAGCCGACGCCCATGGCATAGCGGATATCCATGCCGTACTGCGTCACGCTTCTTGCCTCTATCACCCAGGCGGATAGCGACTCCCATGGCACGAAGATAGGCTCGGTGTGGCCGCGCGGGACGAAGCAGACCTCACGGCGTTGGCGATTGAAGCGGGTTGGGATGACTTCCTTGTATTTGAAGAGGTGGTGGAAGGTTACGCCAAGGAAAATGGTGAGGGCGGCGGTTGCGGCCCAGCCCCCAACCTCAAAGCCGAAGGGCATGTAATCTAGAGCGAGCGCCGTAGCCAACGCCATTCCGTTGCCCTCCGCCACCGTCATGACCCAGACGAGTCCTGAGGCAAATAAGCCAAAAAACCAGATGGCCCAGAATGGTGTTCCGAGACCCATCTGCCAGGCAAACACGGGGGGCAAGCCAACTCCAAAGTCCAGATATCTATCGTTCACTTCACCCACGACACCGCCGTAATCCTGCGCCGGTAAATCGGTGGGCAGCGGTAATGGCGCCAGATAGGTGACCTGGCCGGTCGGAAAAGCCTCCAGCATCCCGGCATAAGGGGCGTGATTTATAGGTGGCGGAGCTGCAATCTCTTTTGCCATCTTATTTTTTCACCCCAGGCATGAGGTCTGGATTGATCTTGAAGTACTCGCATTGTTCCTCCTGCTGACGCTGGATCGGTAGGAGCGAACTTGTTCGCGAGGCGTCGGTACATCCGATAGATGAGTGTCGGCTGTGGACCCTCGCCAACAAGTTGGCTCCTACCAATGGGTCGCTTCCCAGGCTCATTTGGCAGTGTCCCGATCTGCCTGCATCACCTCGGCAAACCTTGATGCAAGATTCTGACTGGGCCTGTTCTCCCGCAAGGTTCTCACCGATTGGCCCAAGCGCAGCAGTTCCGCGCTGGGTTTGGCCCATTGCTCGGGCGGTAGCGGTTCCGACCAGCTTTGCATGGCGTCGGGTACCACCGCGCGGCCAATGCTTTTGATGCGGCGGATTTCCCATTCGGTGAGGTAGTTGGGCAGGGTCCACAGGGTCAGCACGTGGTACAGGTACCACCAGAAGGGATAGAAGAATCCCACCTCGCGATTTTCGCGTCGCCTGCGCATGCGTTCCCGCGCGTTGTAAAACGTATGCAGTCCTTCGTGAGGCGGATCGCCGGGGTTTTGCAGCTCCAGCGGGTCCTGGATCTCCTTGAGGCTGTGCACCTCGTATTCCATGTACGCGCGAATCGCCTCCCAGTTGCACACCGCCAGATCAAACCCGCCGCAGAAAAACTCCAGGCTGTAATGCTCGTCGTGGGGCGGATGATAAAAACCGACGCCCATGGCGTAGCTGATATCCAGGCCGTACTGGGTCACGCTTCGCGCCTCTACGACCCAGGCGGATAGCGACTCCCATGGCACGAAGATAGGCTCGGTATGGCCGCGCGGGACGAAGCAGACTTCCCGGCGTTGGCGGTTGAAGCGGGTGGGGATGACTTCCTTGTATTTGAGGAGATGGTGGAAGGTGATGGCGAGGTAGATGGTTAGGGTGAAGGCGGCCAGCCAGGCGCCAACTTCAAGGCCAAAAGGCATGTAATACATAGCATTTTGCGCTGCCCGATCAAATCCATCACCCCAAGTCAGTGTGAGGAACCAAATAAGTGCAGGAGCAAAAAGCCCAGAGAACCAGATAGCCCAAAAAGGTGTTCCGAGACCCATCTGCCAAGCAAAAACAGCGGGCAAGCCGACTCCGAAGTCTAGGTAGGTATCTGTTACTTTGCCCACTGCGCCGCCGTAATCCTGGGCCGGCAAATCAGTGGGCAATGGTAATGGGGCCAGATACGTGACCTGACCCGTTGGAAAAACCTCCTGCATCCCAGCGTAGGGGGTGTGATTTATCGGCGGCGGCTCAGCAATCTCCTTTTCCATGTTATTTCTTCACCCCGGGCATGAGGTCTGGATTGATCTTGAAGTACTCGCATTGTTCTCCCGGTGGATCGAGGTCCATCGCCGGGTAATCGCCGCTTTCGCCTGTGACTGGGAAGCGCACCTCATACACGTTGGCTTCGTGTTGCCCTGTCGAAATGATGGTGCCCAGCTGGATTGAGAGCACGATGTCGGTACGACTGAGCAGCTCTGCTCTGATAAGCCCTCGCAGGTCGGTAAATTCCACAATCAGCGGATCGCGCTGTTTGATGTACAGACGGTCCTCCAGCGCTTGGTCCAGAAGGCTCCACCGCTCTGGCGTTCGGTCCCGCCCGGTTTGTTCTCTTATGACTTGATAGCCGCCGATATTGAGCACAGCAGCGCTGGCATGACTACCGATAGGTTTCGTCAGCTCGGCAGTGTAAAGGGTCGGGAAGTGCAGCAAGAACCGCCGAGGTGCGTCTTCGCTGCTCGGTATGATTTGCATGCGTGGGGCCTGGAAGTGTGCACGCAGTTCTTTCAGGTAATGTTTATAAGGTAATGAAAGGCACTGATCAGGATCCTGCCCTTGGCCCCATGGCGTGCTGAGCAACCAGCGATCATGGTCGCTGAGATTGTTGCGGTTGTAGTACCAACTGCCGGACAGCTCCAGCGCAGTAAAAAGAATCCCTGCCAGGTTAAAACGCATAAATACAGTGGACAGACGAACACCTGCAGCCGCCCATGCGGCAGTTCTCGCGGCGGTTCCAGCTTCTGCAGCAAGAACATGGCTGAAGGCTTGGATCGTTTGCGCAAAGCCGTAGGTGTTGCTAGCTAAAAAACCGCTATTACCCAGCATGCTGATCACGGCTCCAGCCTGGGCATCGCGATTACCGTTGCGAACTGTATCCTGCCAGTTGTTGTAGCTGCTGTTCAGGCTCATGGCCGCAGCAGCTATTCCCGCTGCATAGCCAGCCATTCCAAGACCGATATGCAATTTCCCCATCTGCACATGAACACCCAACAGCTCCGCTTTTTTCAGGCTTTTTGCTAACTCTGCGGCATGGGCACTCAGAGCCGTATCAGCTAGACCTTGCGCGGCACCGAATCCAGCCGCGGCAGTTGCAAATAGGCTGTTGGAAAAAGCTGTCAGTTCTCTTTGTTTTTCCGGGCCAGAGAAGGTCTGTCTCGCCACCACCACCAAATTCACCACCTGCGCCACAAACACCAACAACCCAGCCCCATCCCCCAGCAACCCGGCCTTGGGCGCCACCGTCACACCTTTCCGATAACTCTCCAGCACCGAA